>Ga0316217_10006444_pt1 | contig 11631 bp, 10 predicted proteins | sample 1anoAmetaG_FD_203633 | JGI IMG/M metagenome (GOLD analysis project Ga0316217, IMG submission 203633) | Freshwater microbial communities from Trout Bog Lake, Wisconsin, USA - 1anoA | ecosystem: Environmental > Aquatic > Freshwater > Lake > Hypolimnion/Profundal zone | place: USA: Wisconsin... | reverse complement strand
GTTTTTATATGTATAACTAATTCATTGTTAATAAACTAATTTATTATAAAATAAATTAACGCATATATTGTTTACCGCCAGTTATTTAGGGGTTAATCCGTATGTTCATGCACGCTTGTGGTTCTTCCACTAAATCTCCCCCGGCTGTTCAACCCGAAGCTTGAAATTTGAAACTAATCTGTCAAAGAACGATTTTACAATAAATTATAAACTTTAATAATAAATAGTGGGGAATGACCAGGCTTTGCGAAACAGCACATCCTTAAAAACTGTAATTACCGTATTCCCAATACGGGTTTCCCCGCATTTTCCATATACCTCATAAAGCTCGTTAATCGATACCAAACCCTACCGATCGATACCAAACGATACCTATAGATACCTGTTTTGAATCCGCCGGGGTATCGATATGTTAAAATTTTCGGCTTAACCGCCAGGCGGGCAGGACTTTCTTCTACTTTTAATTCTATGGCACTTCTAAAACTCATTTCCATCATTTACATCGCTAAGTTACTCAAAAAAAATGATTATTCAAATATTTGTTTTATTGGAGGTAATTATCTGAGCCAGAATGAAATACAGATGCAGGTGTTAACAACCGGATAAATGCTAGGGCAATGATATTGTCCTGCCATCCTAAAATCTGAAGTATAATCCTGGTTCAGACAAATGGCCATTTAACTGTAAAATTCCTTTTATGGGATGAGCAGCCCTGCATTTGGGTGCAGCTTACACCAGCCTCTTTTCCATCATGTAATGCGGTACATTAACCTCAATAAATTCCTCGCCTACAACATGGTAGCCAAGTTTTTGATAGAAAGGAGCCGCAGTGGCCCGCGCGTGGCAAAACATAACGTTAAATCCCTGGTTTAACGCATACGCTTCCGCAGCATTATTGAGCTTTTTGCCAAATCCCTGCCCCTGGTGTTTATCGTCCACGGCAACCTGGCGCATTTTCATACGCTTATTATCCGTTTCGGTTAAAATAAGGCAGGCCAGTATTGAATCCCTTTCAAATAACCCGAAATGGATATCGTTTTCATCCTTTTGAAGCTCGGCGGCGGTAAATTTGAGGCCTAAAGGTTGCCTTAAAACACGGTCTCTTAATTGAAGGGCCTGCTGGTATTCGGCACTATTATAACTGAATGTTTTAATTTGAGTCATACGCTATCAACAAAATTACAATAAACAAGCTGGTGGAAATTCAGGAATTTATTTTACTTTCGAACTAAAATAATCATAATCAGGAATTCGGCCAGCCCTGTTCCGCGAACTTTAAAAACCAAAACAAAATACACATGAAAAGAATTTTCTTATTATCTGCACTGGTTATTTCTTCTTTCGGAATGATTAATACACAAACCGTAAGCGCAGCGCCTCAACAGGCTAATCAAAACGCTTCGCCTGAGGTTAAAGCTAAATCTCTTGTTTCAAAAATTAACATGGCCGTAAGTCTTCGTGGCGATCAGTTCTACAAAGTAAATGAGGCATGTGTTGAATATTTTAAGAAAGTGGCTGCTTCTCCTGCCGAGGCTGAATCTTTAAAGAAAGTGCGTAACGAAAAAATTAAAGCTTCTTTAGCTGCCGACCAATTGGCTGCATGGGCTGGTTTTAAAGATTAATCTTTAAAATTTCTATCATAAAAAAAGAGGACTGAATTTTTTCAGTCCTCTTTTTTTATGTCTTCTTGTTAACCGCAATTCTAGCGCAACAGGGTGATAGTTCCTTTGTAATGGCGGCTTGAGTTATCATCAAACACAATCTTCAGGTAGTAGCTGTATACACCCTCGGGAGCCGGCTTGCCTTTAAAGCTGCCATCCCAGGCATTATTAACATCGTGACTTTCGTAAACTTTCTCGCCCCAGCGGTCAAATATGGCCCATTCAAAAAATACAGTGCCACTGGTAAATACTTTAATGGTGCTGTTAACACCACCCTGGCCGGGTGTAAATACGTTAGGTATAAATACCACCGGCACCGGGTAAATGGAAATGTAATCAACCTTTACCAGCGAATCGTAACAACCAAATTGATTGGAGGCAACCAGCGTAATGGTATAAGGACCAGGAGCCGTGTAAACATGCGAAGGCGACTCAATTATAGAAGATGAGTTATCTCCAAAATTCCAGTTCCATATGGTGGCGTTTGTCGACAGGTCCTGGAAAATAACAGGGTCTAAACTGTCATCATATGATACCAGGGTATTGGTGGTAAAATTAGCCGTTACAGCAGGGAACACCACCACCGGTGCCGAGAAGGTATCATAACACTGGCCAAGCTGTGCAATGAGCGAAACGGCAAAGCTATCGGCTGTGGTATAAGTATGGCTGGGGTCGGTTAATGTTGAGGTCGAACCATCTCCAAAGTTCCACACATATGAAGTACCAACAACGGGAGTGGAGCCATTAGTAAAGGTGGTGGGGTTATTGGCACAAACCTCAGTTGCAGTAAAAGCCGCCACCGGATTAGGGTTGACTGTTACCGATACCGATGTAGTGTCACTACAATTATTCGCATCGGTAACACTAAGCGAATAATCGGTACTAACCGTAGGATTTGCTACCGGGTTATCAACGTTGGCATTACTTAAGGCCGTGGCAGGAGTCCATACATAGGTAGTTCCTCCGCTGGCTAACAACTGTACGCTTTGCCCAACACAAATTGAAGGCGAGGCGGGAACAATAGTAATAACGGGTAATGGATTTACAGTAAATAAAATACTGTCCGATGCAGGGCAACCTGTTACCGGGTCGGCATAAGTATACGTTAACTCATGAGCCCCGTCTCCGGCGGTAGCCGGGGTAACAATACCGGTTGTTGTAACACCCGCGCCGGTCCATATGCCACCGGCAGGTGTGTATCCGGTAAGTGTTTCCGCAGGTGCGTTAATACAAACAGCCGCGGGGTTAGAGCCCGCATTTACCGCTGGGGCCGGGTTAACCACCGTTACAATAGTATCGCTTGGTATACTGGGGCACCCCTCGTTTACAACCATTACCGAAACCGCGCTGTTATTAGTAAGGGTTGTGGTTGTATATGTAGCTGATGAGCCGTCCTGTATAAGATTACTTCCGTTATAGAACAAATACCCTGTATCGGTAGCCGGCGAAGCGGTAAAGGTTATAGGCGCCCCCTGGCAAATAGTATCATTGGCAGCACTGCTGGTAAGGGTTACTGTCGGCGTTGGCCTAACGGTAATTCCCAATGGGGCAGTGGGTGAGCTACAACCATTTAAAGTGGCAATTACATAAACCGAATCGCCGTTATGGAAGTTTGAATCCGTAAAATAACCAAGCGCACTATCCTGAACCGAAACATGGTTCAGGTAAAAATCGAACTCGTATGGACCGGGTTCGTACACAGATACCGTATCTGCGTTGCCCTGGCAAATATTGGTATTTGCAGTGATGTACGAGACATAAGGAATATCTTTAACGTAAATGGAGTCAATATTACTTGGTAAACTGTAACAACCCAATAAACTTGCCGTAACAGTCGGCCGGTTTCCGCGGCCAAGGGCATCGGTTATCCATACGTTATTTACACCCAGTTGTTGTTCGGAACTTCCATTCGAGAAAATGTAGCTTTCATATCCCGGAGTGGCTGTAAACACAACCGTATCGCCAGCACATATAGTGTCATTCAAAATATCGCTGGTAAGCGTTGGTGCCGGCGGAATCGGATTTACGTGGGGGAAAGCGGTAGCACTTGGGTTGGTATAACATGAACCCTGAAAACCCAACACTCTTACGCTGTCTCCGGGCACCAGTGCCGTAGTTACAAGACTATCTATAGTACCGGTTTGCACCGCAGTGTTGTTAATAAAGAAAGTATAGCTTTGATAGGTCCCCGGCACTGCCTTAAAAGTCATGGCACTTCCCTGGCAAATACTGTCAGGGTAAGCGGTCAAGGCTACGTTCAGTGTATTTGAATTAATAGTAAACGTAATTGAATCTTTAACAATACCGCAGCAGGCTGTGGTTACGTAAACCGAAACCGTGTAGGTGCCCGGATTAGTAAATACCGTGGACGAAATTGAATCCACAGCGCCCGAATCAGCAGGAGGAAAGGCATCAGGGCCAAAATCCCAAACATAAAACGAGCCCGGAATTGTAGTTTTGAAAGTATCGGGGCAACCATTAATCGGGTTACCGCTTCTGGTTATAGTGTTTCCGATGGTTTCAACATTGTATATATCAACAAAGTCCGTAAACGTAGTTCCCGAAAATGTAATTGTTTTTCTGCCAACGGTGCCATAACTAACGGCAATGGGCCCTGCCCCGTTACCGGTTTGTGGTGTAGCACCTGCACCAAAATTCCATGCACCTGCTATTGGAGAGGTAAAAAGTACGTTGGAATTGGTGCAACCGTAATTTTGAATAGCAATAACCGGAGGATTACCGGGAACCGTTGTTCCGTTTTGAGTCACCACGGTTCCTGCATTTTGCTCAAGCGGTGCACTTATGCCCGGGGCACCTTGTCCGCCCTGCCCGCCGGCACCACCGGCTCCGCCATTACCGCCAGCAGCACCGGCTGAAAAGCCCGGTCCGCAAAAGCCGCTACCACCAGCACCACCCTGGCCGCCGCCACCCGCTAATCCACCTAATCCGCCTGTACCACCTGCGCCTGCTGCACCGGCAAAAAGCAGGCAATCGGTAACATTGCCACCGGCGCCATTATTATACAAAAACAAGGCAAAAGACCCGCCGCCGCCAAAACCACCGGTTCCGCCGCCGCCGCCGCTGCCACCGGCACCGCCGCCGCCGCCGCCGCCACCAACGTCATCAGGTCCATTTTGCTGGCGGCCGCTTCCGCCGCCGCCACCGCCGCCACCACAACCATCTGTGCCGGCGCTACCGGCGCTTGCCTGTACCCCCGGAATAAAATAACCCGGTGCCATAAAACTTCCTGCGGCACCTGCGGCACCGGCTGCTCCTGCTGTGCCGGCGGCACCGTTACCACCTGCCGTTGGCGATGAACCTCCGCAACTGCTGTTATTACTGGTACCAAAAAGTCCGCAACCGCAGCCCGGGCCACTACCGGGGGTATTTCCCAACGTTCCGCCTCCGGCGCCTCCGCCTGTGCATGTGCCGGCTCCTGCCAAAGTATAAGTCCGCGACCAACCCGCCCCTTCCGCACCAACTCCGCCACTGCCGCCGCCGCCTGTTCCTGCGGTACCGCCTGCGGGTACGGCATCTTCATTGCCAAATGCCCCGCCAGGGCCTCCGTTACCGCCCGTAACTCCCGGTGCTCCGGCCGCTCCCGGCGCTCCGGCTGCTCCGGCCCCTGTTATAATCGAATCGCGCACAATGTTGTAGTTGCTACATCCATTTAGATAAAGGCCATACACCGATTCAGAAGCCTGGGTAGCATCGGGCACATACAGCGAAATATCCTGTAGCCTGAAATTCGAAATATTGAGACCCACCATGCCTACCAGGGCGTTGTATACCGGGATGATATTCGTTGGGTCTTTTTGAAGAATGGTGGGCGTAGCATTGCTTTTTATCCAGGTTACCGGGTCAAAGCCGCCTTCAATAGATACATTACTAACCAATTGAACCGGAACGCTAATGTTATATACCCCGGCTGACATCCAAATGGTATTAGCTGTTGGGCTAACAAGGCTGCTAAGCGCGTAGGTAAGGTTAGTTGGGTTTGCACGGGTACCGGTACCAGCACCACTGGCTCCGCTTGGGGTAACGTAAATAACGTCGCATTGTTGGGCAAACGATATCAGGAACGAAAAGAGAACTAAAACTGCAATTATTAAACCTTTGGAAAAATTCCTCATCATGTCTCGGGATTATTCAAATTTAAAAGTAACAAAACTCATGTAAATAAGAGTGCTAATATCGCCATCAAGTTGCCTGTTATCAAACAATTATTTCCACAATGTGTAACAAGTTACCCTGCCTGTACTTTCAGCAGCGTAGCCAATGGCTCAAATGTAATGCACGGCTATCACGATTTGGGCTTATCTTAAGTTAAGAAATGCGAGTTGCCTAAAAGGCTTTTAAACTCAAATCAAGACTGGTAGATGAATGGGTTATCGCCCCAACGGAAATAAAATTAACGCCTGTTTCGGCAAAGGTTCTAACTGTTTGCAGGTTAATTCCCCCCGAGGCTTCAGTTTCGTACCGGTTATTGACCAGCGCAACGGCTTCCTTCATCAGGTTGGGTGTAAAATTATCAAACATAATCCGGTGCACGTGTCCAACCCTTAATATCTCCTCCACGTTGCTCAAATTTCTGGCTTCTATTTCTACCCTTAGTTTAAACTTATTTTTATCCTGGTAATCTTTCACAGCCAGTATTGCCTTGGTTATTCCTCCGCAAAAATCAATATGGTTATCCTTTAGCAGAATCATATCAAACAAGCCATAGCGATGGTTTTGACCGCCACCAATGCGTACCGCCCATTTTTCGAAATAGCGAAGGGCCGGGGTGGTTTTGCGGGTATCAATAATAACGGCCCCGGTACCTTCAACCGCACTAACAAAGCGCGATGTATGGGTAGCAATGCCGCTCATGCGTTGCATAAAATTAAGCACCACTCTTTCAACGCGCAACAACGATTTTACCTCTCCGTAAATTTTAAATGCTATGTCCCCTTTGTGTATATAACTGCCATCGTCAAGCAGCTTTTCAAACCTGATGCCGCGGTCCACCTCGGCACAAATTTTTTGCGCCAGTTCTACACCAGCCAGTATCCCTTCATCTTTGCATATCAGTTGTGCCCTTCCGTCGGTATCATTTGGTATGCAGGCAAAGGAGGTATGGTCGCCTGCTGCGTAGTCTCCGTCCATATCTACAATGTCTTCCAACAAAGCTTGTGTAATAATTATTTCGGCGGTGCTGTTCATGGTTAAAGCAGTTTGTAAGTGTATTTATCCTCATTTATCGGGTCGTACATTTTGGAGGCGTAGCTAACCAGGATGGCCGATTCCGAAAGACTTTTAATGGCATGTGCTATTTTGGGGCCTATAGTAATGCGTAGCACCGTTTCGCTGCCCGAACTAAACACCCGGGTATAACGTTCTTTGGTATCTATATCCTCCAATGCAATTTCAATTTCTCCTTGTACCAGGCAAAACACCTCGCTTGAATGGAGATGATAATGGTTTCCGCGGATTACATTTTTCCCCTCAAAGGTCAGCAAATAAATCTGGCCAAAACCCAATTGATGTTCGGCCAGAAATTGTTCACTTATAAATTGAATAAGGTTACCTCTTTGGTCGCGATAGTTTTGGCATTGGTCAATAGAAAAATCCATCTCAATAATATTTCAGTTTAAGGACAGGGGGAATTTGCCGGTATATCTTTGCCGGCCTCCTTTCATCGCTCTGTTTTGCGGGCTAAGAAAAGAAATAGTTCGTAAATGGATAATCGTAATGCTTCTATTAGTTAATCAACTGGTTTTTCTCAAATCTCGAATGCTTCTTTTTTGAATCCTCTCGCTGGCAATACACTTCGGGAAAAAACGAAAAAATCAACCTATTGACTATCAATAGGTTATAAGGAAATAATGGGGTGGCTTCCCACCCCTGTGTTTATAAAAAAGCCAATGTCTAATTTGTTGTTTTATCAACAAATATTGAGATTTTAATTGGTGAAATAGCTTGGAAGGAAACTCACTTTGGTCTTTTAATCAAGTAATCCACATTTGTTTGAAAATACTGTATAGAATTGTAGCTACTGTTTGTTCTTTTGTTATTGCAGTTATAACTCAAACAAAAGCGATAAAGCCATGCTACACCTTAATCTAAAGCGAATATTTAAAGCACGGGGCATTGAGCAGCCCTATAAGTACCTGGCGCAAAACGGCTTTGTGCCCTTTGCAGCGCATAAATACAAAAACGGAAAAGTGGAGCATATGCGACTTGACCACATTGAGAAGCTATGCACTCTACTGCATTGTACACCCAACGACATTTTTGAATGGACCCCTACCGACCTGCTTGACGACCGCGAAGACCACCCGCTGCAAAAGATACGCAGGCGCGAAAAGAAAATAGAAATTACCAAGCTGCTTTCAAAAATGAGCATGGATAAGCTGGAAGAGATTGAAAAGCTGATAGCAGCTAATAACTAATTGCCGGATTACTAGTGCACCTTGTAGATATAGGTAATCGTCCCTTCCTGTACATCAGGTGCGTTTGGGTCGGGGTTGAAGGTAGCTTTACGGGCGGCAATAAGGGCGTTGTTGATGTTGCAGTCATCAACTGCTGTTGACGAAAATCTTTTGAAGGTCGCGTCTATCACCTTACCGTTTTTATCCACTTTTATTGCAATAACCACACTTCCCTGCGAACTGCACTGACCTGGAGAAGGAAGGGCAGTATTCTTTCTGCCTGTAAGCCGGGCGCCGCCTTTTAAATCCCCATGTCCCGGGCCATCACCTTTGCCATCGCCGTCGCCTAAATAATTATGTGAATATGGGTCGCCATTGGGCTTTCCCTGGTCGCCCTGTCCTCCGCCTGTGCCATCGCTTTTGCTATGGTTGGGTGTACCGTAGGCACCTTTACTAAACAAGGCCTTGGCATCCGGCTTAGGTTGCGGTTCAGGGGTAGGTGCCGCTGTCGCGGTAGTCGTAGTAGTTGGTTGGGGCGTATTCGTTTTCTGATGTTTCTTAAAAACCGCTTTTTCGTTTACCTTAGGTTTAGGTTTATCTTCGGCCTTGGGCACTGCAGCGGTATTTTCGTCCGTTTCTTCCGTCAGCACTTTTTCGGGGGCCGACTCAACAGGTGTAGCCTGGCTGGGTGCAGTGGCTGAGCTGGCTGTGGTGCCGGGGTTATAGGTAAATGGTTGTTCGTTTCCGGTGCCGGCATCATCTGTTCCGAAATTAACGGTTGTTCCACCTGATAGTTCTTCTAAAGGCGGGTTAGGCTCCTGTAAAACCGTAAAAAAAAGTATCAGCAATAACAAGGCGTGAAACAGCACCGTGGCAGCAATGGCCTTACTTACCTTCCGGTTCCTGAAACTTTGCTCCTCATTTTCAAATTGCGATACAAACATCTTACTTATTAGTTGTTGCCAATACCAGTTTCATCTTAAGCTTGCTGCCTACCCCCATTACATCTACTACATCCTGCAGGTTCAGCTTTTTGCTGGCCTGAAAAACGATGGTAGGCTCCTTAGTAGTATCCTTCTGGGTAATTGCAAGCAATTTCGGTTCCAACTGGTCGAAAGTTATTTTCTCGTTATTAAGATAGTAATTGAGGTTCGAATCCACAGCCAAAACAATATTTTGTTTGGTAAGTGCTTTAGCCGCATTGGTTTTAGGCAGATTGATTTTAATGACCGACGGAGCTACCATGGTTGATACAATAAGAAAGAACAGCATCAGGAAGAACATGATATCGTTCAGCGCCGAAGTACTTACCTCCGAATTCATTCTCGATTTTCGCCGTAATTGCATAATCTCTGTTTTTAGCTTTTAGCAATGTGTTTTAAACCATGAGCAAAACTTATAGCTCAAAGCTCAGACCCTGTTGCCTACTTTTCTTCCGTTGGTTCCTGTATCAAATCAATAAACTCAACGGTTGTGCTTTCAAGCTGAAAGCTCACCCGGTCAATCATTGTATTCAGGTAATGAAAACCAATGTGGGCAATAATACCCACCACTAAACCGGTTGCTGAGGTAATCATCTTTTGATAAAGTCCCGCTGAAATGAGTCCGATACTGATATCGTTGTGTAATGAGATGTCGTAAAAAATACGAATTACACCGGCAATGGTTCCCACAAAGCCAAACATCGGCGCTATACCTGCTATAATGCCGAGGTAAGACAAGTTCTTTTCAAGTTTGTAAATTTCGAGTTTCCCGGTGTTTTCAACCGCACTTTCAATTTCCTTAATGGGTTTGCCCAGTCTTTTAATCCCTTTTTCCAGCAAGCGGGCAATGGGGGTGTTGGTACTGCGGCAAAGACTTAATGCGGCCTCTGTTTTGCCGCTCAGCAACATGTTTTTAATGTTTGCCATAAAACCGGGGTCAACTTTCGAAGCCCGGCTGATAACAATATATCTCTCCACCATCAGGTAAATAGCAATAACCGATAATATACCCAACGGAATCATAATCCATCCGCCCTTTTTCATCAGGAAAAACAGGTTGATACTTTGTTCCTTGCCCGAAGCTGCCTGGGCTAAAGTATCCTGGGCGGCGGTTGATGCAGTGGCAACTATTTGCAGTAGAGTCATTTGGTTACGGTTTAGTGAATAACGGGGATTACCTAAAAAATAGTATGGCAAAGCTGCCTTTGTTATTGAAAGGCCCGTACTGTAATATTGAACTACAAGCTGTGGATAGTGCTTATTATGGGACGCGTGCCTAAAGCTATGCAATTATAAACTGCCTGCAAACAACCGGCTTTTAGGCCATGTTGATAACCACTGTTTATTTTATTTACAACTATTTAGTTAAAATGACATGAAGGCGTTTGAATCTTAACTTTTTAGTCATTACCTTCGGGCAACTAAAAAAACAAAGTCTAAATGAAAAAGCTCTCCATCGTTACTTTTTTCAATTTGCTGGTGGTTTTTTTAATGGCTCAATCAGCCGCGGTCATGCCTCAGTCGCAGTACGGCCGGGTTTATTCCATTTTAAATACCAAATGTCAAAACCAGAGTTGTCACAGTGCCACTTCAACCGGCGATAACCTGAAATTTGATGGTGACTCAGACGCAGTTTACCAGCAACTGTTTAACATGCCCTCGGCTTTATGGTCGCAATCGGTAACTAATCACGATTTGCTTGTTAATCCTGAAATGCCTTATAACAGTTTTCTGTTGAAAAAAATGGCAGGACCTCGCTTTGACACTGATTTGGAGATTGATAGCACCGGTGAAGGAAACTATATGTTGCCTTTACAAGGAAATGCCAATTTCCCTGATACTCTTTCAAATCTTGAACTTGAAGTTGTTAGACAATGGATTCGTTTTGGTGCCAAAGAAGTTTACGCCAGCACTGACCCACAGCCTGATTATGGTACCCTTTACCAATACTATACCGATAGCGTTATTACTCCTTTCTTCCCTAAGCCTCCTATGCCACAAGCTGGTAAAGGCATCAGGTTAAGAATGGGCCCTGTGTTTTTACCTACATCAGGACTTTACCAGGAGCAAGAATGGTGCGAGCAGCAGGTAGTTTACTTCCCTTATCTGGCTCAGGTTACCGAAATCAGCGGTTATATGAATGCCCAGTCGCATCACTTTTTGTTATTCCAGTATCCCGATTCGGTAAGTGCCCGTACCTCGGTAGCAGATGCTGCAGATAACAACTCTGGTGCGGCCGACGTAACTAATTTGTCGCAGGTTACCCCCTCAACCAGTGGTTTGGGTATACTTGGAACTACTTCTTTTGACGGTAACAAAAATTTGACCGGCGCATGGCAAGAAACTGCCGACTTGAAATTACCTGCCGGAACTGCCTTGATGTGGGACCAGAAGACTTACCTCGATATGAATTATCACATGAAGAATTACAATGCAACATCAGTATTGCCTTGCGATTTCTACTTTAATGTGTATTTCGAACCACGCAATGCCCAAACATTGCCTATGATTTCGCAGTTGGTAAATAACTCAACGGATTTAGGAGAAGAGATTCTGCCTACTTGTATTCAAATT
>Ga0316217_10006443_pt1 | contig 11631 bp, 11 predicted proteins | sample 1anoAmetaG_FD_203633 | JGI IMG/M metagenome (GOLD analysis project Ga0316217, IMG submission 203633) | Freshwater microbial communities from Trout Bog Lake, Wisconsin, USA - 1anoA | ecosystem: Environmental > Aquatic > Freshwater > Lake > Hypolimnion/Profundal zone | place: USA: Wisconsin... | reverse complement strand
AACCCCAACCCCAACCCCTAATAGATATATTTGAGATAATGTCGAAGCAGAGATAGCACATTTATCAAGAATTTTTGTTCTAAGGACTCATTTTGATGTGTTTTAACGCATATTTCCCCAAAAGAGTAGTATTTTAAATTCGACTGATCAAAGCCTAATATTGGAAATCTTCAGGATTGCTCTGCAATTTTTCTTTGTACCGGTTTCTATTTTTCTACAAGCTGCTTTTGTAGCTCTTATGGAAGCTAGTCTAGATAGTCGTCTTGATTGGCGATTTCCTGCTGTTTTGTGCAAACCACAGTGAGTTTTTTAGAGCCTAGCTCATCTACTCCTAGCTGGTTTAGTTTTTTTATTATTTTTTTAGATAGAATTTCCTCTTCTTTATCTTAAAAAGAGGTTTTAACCCTTGAAAAGGCTTATTGAGAAAATCTTATTCGTCTATACTTTCAACTCCTTTTGCCACTAAGAGGTTATCAAGAATTTTTTAGGTAATTGCATCATTTTTGAAAGGAATGGAATTTAGCGACGCTATTTCATTACTGCTGATGAAATAATTATGTCTTTTGTTGGTCTTAGCCAATGAAGTTCTTGCTTGACTTCTTTTGAATGGAGATGCATCATGTAGACTGATATTTCTAGTGCGAGACTCCTCAAGTTACCGAACAAGGTCTAGTGGTTGGTTAACATATGATTGCAGTTTTAGGCTCGATTTCGGGAGTTTCTTCGGCCTTTGCATTCTCAATAAAATTATAGTTATTCAAATTAATCTAGCCTTTATCTTCAAATCTTATTTTGCCTTTTCTAAAGCTTAATAAGTAAATTTGTATGCCCTGAAAAGCTGGAACGTCGGTCCATCTTTTTATTTTTGTTTAATAAAATAGTGAAGTTTATAATATTTGCTGAGTATGAGAAAAGCAAAGAGACATATGAACTTCTCAGCTGAATTCGTCACTCCTGAGCAAAAGCTAGAAGAAATCAGCTTCTTGGAAGACCATAAATACAACTTTGGATCTTGGACCAACCGATGTAAGTACTATTTAATAAAGAAACCAAGTTCAATGGCTGGGTTAACGAAGATAATCTGAATGGGTTCAGCGAAGAAATGGACATCAAATCTATGCAAAACTCAGTCATACTTGGCAAATCTGTAACTTCAGCAACTGAGAAGTCAAATCATTTCATGATGAATAAAAGTATGTTTCTGACTGATACAACTAATTAGAAAAAAAGACAAAACTCCCGCTCGCATAGTGCTCAGTTACCCTCGAAAAAAAGCTTTCATAAAACTGAGCAACTTTATCCCAAAGAAATTGACAAAAAAATGCCTTTCCAGTTTTTGAAAAAAAAATCAGGTAAAGAGCTGAGCTCAAAAACAAAGCTAAATGAAACAACTAAGTACTCAATAGAAGGCATCAATTATCCAATATTTTAGATGAATAACATTTCTCCATATGTATAGAAAGTTCATAATCCAATTATGAGTAAGATAAGACTACTGATGAAGCATCGTAGGCATAATTCTAATCTTTGATACCTATATTTTTCAACTTTCATGAATACTTTATTCGGAAGTGCCGATAGATATTTCAGGGGTTCTCATTTCTTCTTTCATAAACTCATATAAATGTAGCATTTTCTTTTTGCTAAGAATTGTTGAGTGAATCAAATTTAAGGAAAAGTCTTTAAAAGAAGTTGATTGTTTTAGTTTACCATATTTAGATCATTTTCTCCAATAAACTCAAGTTTGTTGCAATAATCAGTAGCCTTCTAGTAAAGTTTTGAAAATGGGAAATAATGACTTCCAAATTTATTGGTTTATTTTATGTAAAACTAGAAGAAGCTAGGTGTTTTTACTCACCTTGATTGATAATTTCTTTCTAAGATTTATTACAAAACTTCGATATTCATCTGAATTCTATCTAATCATTTGATTATTTATTAATAAAAATCCTTCCTCCTATGACAAACAACTGAACAGCAGCAGATTTAGGAAGAAGAAAATTTTTATAAAAAATACCTACTTATAAGTAATTCTTTCGTTTTTAACATTCATAATAGAATTGCTAAAACAAGCAGACAAATCCCGATTACCCATGTTGCTAAACCACAATATCGACAAACCGCTTCTCGTCCTAAAAATGCTTTTTTGGGAACCAAGGCGTATTGGTTAGACTCCTTACACCTTGCCTCATACTAATGAAGCAATTAAAATTTATGAGTTATAATGATGATTTAATAAAGACGAGAACAAAAAAACTTCGAAGCCATCACAGTCCTGCAAAGAAAAAACTATGGTACATGAGTAATCACTTAGGGTGTCTTGCCAAAGTATTCTGCTGCAAGTGTATCCACTCCTGCCAAGTACTTTTAAAATCACTCAGGACTTTGACTTCACATTGTTGACCTCACAAAACAGAAAGGACGTCTTTCATAAAATGATCAAGAAGTATGTCCGCAAACTGCATTAAAATAAAAAACTTAGCGTCATAATGGACCCCTTTTTCATCCTCGTAGCTCTGCTTCTGGGAGAGGATAGCTAAGTATATTCTTAGTTGATGAGCATAATAAACAACCAAAGTGAACCCATCGTATTTTCGAAGTAGGACTTAGAATTCTACATCCCATAGCTCTGCACCTACTTAGTCTTTCACGAATAGCTAAAAAACATGGAGTTATAGAAGCTACTTGTGAGGGCCTGCAAAGTAGATATCCACTTTTCCCTCAAATACTACTTCTACATGAAATCTCTGTAAATCGTAACCAATGGAGATGAAATAACCAAATATGAACGCGTCAGCAAGTACAACTACCAATTCAGGAGCATGATCAATCATTACTACTAGGCTCACAAAAGCTAGAGATAGTTTGCCACTATCATCAACCCCAAAGCGCAAATCGATGAAGAACCCTCTATTGTCCTGCAAAAAGTGAACTCAGCCTAATAAAGGTTCGAAAGTGAATTCGAGGATAAGTAGAATATACGTGGCTCTCTACATCCTGTAAATTATTCAAGCATCATTTCTAATCACAAAAAATAGCCAAACTAACAGATTAAACCCAACGAAGACAAAGAAGCCAATGAACAAGCATGTTAAATCAAAAATTTTTAAAGTAAAGAGGCTCTAAAAGAAAAGATAACTATCAACAAGCTGAGATTTTTAAAGCAAACAAATATCTATGAATCTTTTTTAGTAAAGTCCGGTGAATTTTCGAAGGGAGTGTTTTAATCTACCATCAACTTCTTCTCAGATCTAATCGAACTCAGCAAAATCCTTATCAATTCTCCAAGCAGGCAGTAAGATCTCACGCTTCATCTATAAAACATCAACAAAAGACTGCCAGCCACCATCTACATCCCTTTCACCAAATAATCCTACCAAGACCTCAATGTTATTAACATACTTTGTGAAGAATCCAGGGTCTTCAAGACCAAATAAAGAGTTCCTTACTATATTTGCCTTGAATCCTTTTACAACCCCACCTACAATGATGGAATTTCGAGGGATAAAAAGATCAGATCAACTACACACTCGAAAAGAAATCTACGCAAAACCAATATGTTTGAAGATGAAAACGAATAAAAATAGGATATGAGATAAAGCAGAGCATATATGAAACATGAGAAAGACAGAGACTAAAATGAGGATAAACATTCCAAACTTTCGAAGGGGCTAGACTAAAAGAAACCGAAATCAAAAGGTTGGAGCAAATACTTTAATTTATCAAGAATAAAGCGAAAGATCTTGCAGCAGAAGCAGGATAAATAAGAGTAGAAAGAGTAGGAATAGAGGTAGTAAGAAGCTGACTAAAACGAGGCTGAGAACAAATCAGAAAGCCATAACTCAGAACAAGTGTGTAACTAACTAGTAGCCCAGAAAAACAATGAAGAAAAGTACATCTAAACTTAAAACTATTTCGGAGAGAGTGATTAAAACCAGTTTTAAAGGATAAGTCTCGCTTCTCCCTACAGTGATCTCCCAGGCTATAAACTAATTCATGTTATCATCAAAAGTAATGACGATCTCCGGCAAGAGAGTTTCGCGATGCAGCTGCTCCAAGAATTCGATAAAATATTCAAATTGGAAAAACTACCTGTCCAGCTCTCGCCTTATGAAGTCTTACCTCTGACCCATGAAGCTGGCATAATGGAGTGCGTTCGTGATGCAATAACCATCGATGCTCTGAGGAAGAAAGGAGGAAGTATTCGGAGTTTGTTAAACAGCAAGAAAAAAATGAAAAACTTTATTAACTCTCTAGTGGGATACAGCTTAATTACCTACTTTCTGCAAGTTAAAGATAGACACAATGGCAACATCATGATCAAAAATGACGGAAGCATATTCCATATTGACTATGGCTTTTTCATGACGAATGCGCCTGGTAAGGGAGTCTAACTCTAAAAGAATCTGCACTTCAAACTGACCAGTTAGTACGTTTAAGCTTTGGATGGCACTGAATCATCACATTTCCAATCCTTCAGACTTCTATTCTACAAATCTTTCAACGCCTGCCGTAAGCATCAGCATAGGATACTGATTCTTACCAAGCTAATGTACAGCAGCTATGGCAAGACGATGCCTTGCTTTACTAAGGGCGACTAATCGATCTAAAAACTTTAAGAAAGGTTCAACCCTCCTGGCATTTCCAATGATGCGGAGATATCCTTTTACTGTCAAAATCTAATCAATAGCAGCATAGACAACTGGCGCTCGAGATGGTATGATAAATGGCAATACTACATGCAAGGCATTTTTTATTGATTTTGAAACTGTTTTGTTTAGTAACTTTCACTTCTCAACCAATAATCACTGATATTGCACTAAATTATAAAGTTTATTAAGTTGCAGGCTCTCCTTATTGTGAGACTGTTAACTATTGGTAGACTGCAGAAAGTTATTTAAAGGTGGAATCTTCATTTCCCAAATCTTGCTGATACCTTTAAGATGTTTAATGCTTTTAATGACAGTGATAGAATTATGGAATTAGTTCTACACAATAGCCTTATAATACTAAAACTCTATTAATAGGGTGAATGGGACAAACTGTGCCAGTGCGCCAGCAATTCCTACCTCGCTAAATCGCTCAAATTGACCAACACGCCACTATGACCAAAATTTGGACCTACGATCAGCAAAACGATGTGCTGCGCCAAATCGATCATCTTTAACATATCAAACTCACGCAAGAGTCCTTTTAGTGCAAAATATAAGCAATACACAGATAGTTTTTGAATGAACAAAACAAATGGAAGATTATTGTGATCTTTTAGTACTTTCCCACCTCCCTCAGACAGCAGATCATCAGCCGTAAAAAGTAGAACTCATATCGCGTCTTTTTCACTGAAAGGTAACTTTAGTCAATCTTGAATTTATTGGGGTTCTTTGTGTTCAAATACTACAATTACCTTTGCAGCCACTCTGATATCTTTTCTAGCATATTCCTGTGTGGCAAATAGTACAAAATATGCCACCCTTAGCTCTTGCCAAACAGATGCCAAAACGCACTCTGCGATAAAAGTCAAATGAAATACAAACTAATGGACTCAATATTGGAGCTGATGCTTTTGTAAAAAATAGTCAAAGCAGACTACAGGCACAAACATCGTGCGCAAAGGTTGTATACCCACGCTGCATGGTTGATCGAACTGCTCAATGATATGATGGATAGCACAAGCGAACTGCTGGACATCTGCAAAAAGTCAGAATTGGTGCGTTTGTACTTTTGCGGATAAAGAACAGCATCTTCCCCAAAGCGAATTGACATCGAAAATGTCAGAGAGAGCACCTATTCTGCAGTCGAGAGGTAGCTATTGCCCCAAATCAACGAAGAGAATAGACTGGAAACTTAAGAATAAATGCACTATCGTTCGCAATCAGTTTAGTTGTTGAGCTAAAAGCCGAATAATAAGAAAATTAGTAATCTTCTCGGGTTTGAAAACCGTTACAATCTGCTATCATTAGAGAACTATCAAAGAGAGTTAGTTTAGTCGATAGGCGGAGATCTTGAAGAAAGTAGCCTGCTGCCCATCGACCATGTAAGAGAAAACTCGTCCCTACATTAAGAGTAAACTCGTGAAGTCAATTTGCTTATGGAGCAGTCCTCCGAATAGCAAGAGACAAAATTCAATGAGCACAACAAAAGTGTGCACTCTGCCCTTCCGATGACCATTTTCGAAGAAGAAAACTAAAACAATTCGCAAGATTCGAGGAAGCATTTGGGACAGAACTCATTAGTTCTCAGTGAAGATGACGAATACCGCTATGAAGGTGACTTAGTCCATGGCAAAAAGCACGGCAAAGGGACAATCGTCTATAACAACGGGGCTTACTATTCGGGAGAGTGGAGAAATGATCAGATGAATGGCTTTGGGACGCTCTATTATGCTTCCGGCAACCCTTAGTATATCGGAGAGTGGAAAAACAATAAATTCAACGGCAAAGGCAGCTACTTTAACTAAAACCCTGATTTCTTCGACGGAAGCTTCAACTACAGAGACTTTGATGAGTTGGGACGAAGGTGGAAATCTTGCGAGGGTGAGTTCAAAGACGACATGATGGAAGGCAGAGGAGTTCTAACACTTTCCAATGGGGAATTTTTGCAGGCCCAGTGGCATAAGAATCTGCTCAACGGAGAAGGCGTTTTCATTACGCTGGAGAACAAGAAGATTAAAGGGCTGTGGTTAGATAACAAACTGTTCAGCTGTGAGATTTAAGATTATTGATACATTATAAGAGATCTGCTCATAATGATGAGTGATAATCAATAATCAATCAATCAATCATAGAAAAATACTAAATAATTCAATTCATAAAGATCATTTGGGTGGTTCTTTCTGCTGGGCCGCTTTCGTTTCCTTGAGGATCCTGTTCCTCCTCAGCATTCTAGCCATAGCTGATAGCTGGCTATTCCTTCTCTCAAGCCATTCGTTTATGTCTCGCTATTATTGTTAAATAGAGTCTAAATGTAGACCTCATACAGATCATAGAAGACTACCAGAGACCAGAGAGGAAATAAGCTACCAGAAATACCATCAGTCACAGCATAGTGATGACGGGAGTTATCATGAGGCAAGGATGAAGAAAGATAACAAGTTTAAGCAGTAAACTGCACTGATTGTTTGTTTGTTTGTTTGTTTGTTTGTTTGTTATTGTTAAATAGATCGAATTTTTTAATCAAATATTGAAGAATACAAATAATCAAATAACTTTTTCGTCCTTTCATTTGCCAAGTGTTCATTTATTTGTCCAAAATTTTTAACCTTTCCGATAAATAAGATATCAAAATGCTCAGAACTATCGATAACATCGAAAATAAACTAGGGTTAAAATATGATCGAAAAGAACCACTTTAAGAAACCTTTTCGTGATGATGAGTGATAATCAATAATCAATCAATCAATCAAAAAAAAATACTAAATAATCCGATTCATAAAGATCATTTGGGTGGTTCTTTCTGCTGGCCTGTTTTTTTTTTTTAAAGAGAAATTCTTCGCAACATTCGTTGCATTGCTGACTTTTGCCGGTTTCTTCGTTCAAGCCATTCGTTGAATTACCTGATGTCTCGTCTTTCTTGTTCAATAGCATCGTTTAGTGGCTCCCGTGGCTCTCGTGGATCTTAGAAGTTCATTATTAATTGTAATAAGATAGTTTATAATGATAGTAACTAATCATGAAGAATAAACGTTTTTCCATTATCTCCAAACTTGCTCATCCAGTTGGTTAGAAGTGACTGCTTCCTCAAATTAAGTCTTCTTCGTGGCTGTCAACCCTTGGCTTGAAGCTAATCGACCTTGGTCCGAATCCCCTGCACTTGAGGCCAACTGTATATTGTAATCTTCTCTCTTAGAGGACTAAAGCTCACTTTAGTAGTTGTCAGAGTAGAAGTTACAGTATTCATCAAACTAGGCATCTACTTCAGGATCCAAGGGCAACAGTTTGTAGACTTTTCGGGGTTGGTATGTGATTTTGATGTTTTACTTTATTTAAAGGATGATTTCCTCGGGAAGATAGGAAATCTTGTTTTCTTCCTCAAAATTAAGGACATTGTTTCCAGTCAATCCCAAGGGTTGGTTGTCCAGTTTCCTCAGATAGTTTTCCAGGTAGTCGATGTAGCATTTCTCTATTATGATAATTTATCTATAGTTAAACATTTTGAATTCCTGAATAGTGGAGAGATTACGTAGACCTCTTTATTGTTTTAGAGGAAGTCATATAGATTTTTGGTGTATTCTTTGTTGTAATACTTGATGAACTTGAAGAATTTGCCGGCCTACGACCGATTTAGCTTCTTTAGTTTGCCTTAATCATAACATATGTACCGAAGAGACTCTTTGCACTCAGAGAGACCAAAGTATAGCAGAAGAGATAAGTCTTAAGTAGCATGGTAAAAATCATTTGGATTATTTCCATGCCTTTGTTATGGTTTTTAAAACCGGCGTTGATATCATTCACGCACTTCTGCAACACAAAGCATTTGTCGATCAGCGAAAAGGTGTGACTGAAATCCAGATTACTAATCTGCGTCTAACGGTCCTTCTTCCTGGGTGTGAAGTAGGCAGGATCGATTTGGCCGTAAATTTCTGCTTTTTTCTTGATATAGGTGAAATATTTTGCCACGAATTCACGCAGAGCGTTGTCTTTGTTAGGGGAGAACTACATTCAGTGCTGCCACCTTGTCTGAAGACTTAAAAATGACTGCAGTAATACCCTGCGATTTTGTTCAGAGAAATCCGCTCCTCGACAGTGTGGTCAAGGATGTAGAGATGCTTCAGCAGAAAAAGCGCATCCGATTTCTATTACGACAACTCGAGATGAGAAAAGAACATGTTGAATGCTTGTTATGGCTATATCTCGGGGTTCTATCCTTTGAAAGAGTTCAATAAGACTGTGTAAGGGATAAGTTACCGCACACGTCCTAGTCAGCTGGCACTTTGGAGTCGGGGATGACTGAACGCAATCTGGCTCTTTAAAACTGCGAGTTTACGCCCATCCCGCCCCAGCAACGACTAACCCATCCCAGCATCTTATATTAATTTGATAAACTAGTAACGAAACTTGAGAAGTAACTTACAACATTCAGTCATGAGTCCAGGTCAAATGCATTTACAGGCCAATAGTAGGAAACTAGGTTACTAAAGAAATCGTAAATTATAGGATTTGAAATATTAAATCTATTTGTGTGATGTTTGTCAGGCTTATAGTCCTTGGACTGATTTTGGCAACCCTCAACGCAGAAAAAGACTACACTGATGTTGTCAAGTTCCTCAAAAGCCAAATCGAGAACAAAGATGGACCGTTTTATCACTCGGCCTATAACAGACTTGCTTACATCTCAGACACCTATGGACCCAGAATGTGGGGCTCACAAGTCTTAGAGATGGTGATCTCGGAAGTTTTTACTATGGCTTCGAAAGAAGGCTTTTAGAATCTCAGGCTCTAGCCAGTGAGAAATTTTACAAAATGGGTCAGAGGAAACGAAGAACTTACTCTATATTCTCCAAGACCTACTCCTCAAAAATTAAACCTAATCGGCTTAGGCAGGAGCACTTCGGGGTAACAATAAGGCTAGTTAGAAACGTCAAAGCTGACGCTATAGTAGTGCGAAGTTTTGCAGAGTTGTAGCAAAGGAAAAATGAAGTGAAAGGAAAAATCGTTGTCTACAACCAATAATGGACAAACTACGATTAGTCAGTACAATACAGAGTTTTTGGAGCTGATAATGCCGCCAAGTATGGAGCTGTTGGTGCCCTAGTTCGCTCTGTTGCCTCTTTTTCTATTTACTCTGTCCACGCAGGAGGTCAATACAGTAAAGCCATCCCTATTGCTGCTATTACCGTTTAAGATGCCGAGATGTTGCAAAGGATGCAAAATAGAGGGCAAAAAATTACTCTCCATCTGGTGCTTTAAAATGAAGAATTTCCTAACGTTAATTCAAACAATTTGGTCTTTGAAATCAAGGGGGCTGAAAAACCTGATGAGATACTGCTTATGGGAGGGCATATAGACTCCTGGGATACAGGATCACAAACTGGGGCCAATGATGACGGAGGAGGATTTTTCGCCTGCTTTGAAGCTATGAGATTGATTCTCAAAAGCGGATTAAGGCCCAAAAGAACTCTTAGGTTCATTGCTTGGAGTGGGGAGGAGTTTAATGACCCAAAGAGCGGTCATTACGCTTATGCCTAGGCGCACAAAAGCGAATTGGCTAAACACATAGTCGCTTTTGAAGATGATCTCGGAAGCACCAAACTGTTAGGTTTCGGATACCTGGGAGATCCCAAAGGCAAAGAAATCGTCCAATCGATATCAACCCAATACATGGGCATCCTGAATGCTACAATCGTAAACGACAACGGCTAGATGGTCGACACAGGCCCTCTTTACTAGTTAGGCGTTCCGACTATGGCCAACGTGGTCAGCGATAGCTAATCCCATGATTACTACTTCCAATTCCACCACACAGCTGGAGACTCAATGACCATGATGAACCCTGATGAGTTGGATTCGAATGTTCTTGGAATTGCTTCGATGTTCTTTATCTTGGCCGATCTCGACAATACAATCCCAAGGCCAGCACTTTCCCACCATCGGCTGACAACTGAATGATCAAGTAGCATAAATCTATCATACTGTACAGTAGTCCAATCATAGTCTGGTCTTATGTTTTTACCATTCGATCTAAGAAACTCTCAGTCACAAGATGATTGATGCGTGGAGCAAGCTTAAGAAGCTAAATTTGATAATAATTATAAAGATAATGTAAGGAGGTTTGTTCGGGCTCAGCAAAACCCAAAAGGCCTATCTCTACGCCTCACAACTCATACCCACCATCATCACACTCTTCGTCCCCGATTTGCTCAAAATACTCCTCTTCACTCAAATCTTCTACATAGCTGCTATCTATATCTACGTCAATCATCTCTCGCTCTAGAAAAGTTACTACCCTTACTATAGCTCAGAACTGTCGAATATGAGCAAGCAGCTGAGTAAGGGGAAAGAGCTGGGAGTCAGTGCTTTTCTACTTATAACAATTTACGGGATAATCATCATAAGAATCGGCAAAATAGTGTTACCCCACACCATCAATTTGGGGGAGTAGTCACATCGCTATATTTGGCTCTGCGTTATTTTATCCCTGGTCAACCCTTTTTTAGAGGAGATATACTGGCGACTGTTTTTGATCAAAGTAACCAAATTTCAATGTAGACCTTCAAAGATTCCTACGAAAAGGAGCATCTCATCAACGTTTGCTATCTGTTCTTCCATTTTACACTTTTTAGCTCTTTTCTGGGATTCTGGAAAGCGCAGCCGTTCGTCCTGACTTTTTATAGCATAGGGAGAAGCATGAAGCACATCAAATAAAAATTTGGCATAGTTACAGCCATAATCACACACTACGGCATCACGTTAGCTGGTTTCGCGTTACTGGTTTACCTCAAAAATTTTACCAGAGTCAACATTTGATATTTTTTGAATTTTATAGAAACTGAGCCAATCATTTGAATCTTCTTTATGCCAAATCTAAGAATACTTGTTGATGCTTTGAATAGATGGAGTTCTATTAGCTTGCTTTCAATTTCATAAAATATGGCATTGACGAATGATTCATTATTTTTTGATAGAATGCCAAGGG
>Ga0316217_10006442_pt1 | contig 11631 bp, 6 predicted proteins | sample 1anoAmetaG_FD_203633 | JGI IMG/M metagenome (GOLD analysis project Ga0316217, IMG submission 203633) | Freshwater microbial communities from Trout Bog Lake, Wisconsin, USA - 1anoA | ecosystem: Environmental > Aquatic > Freshwater > Lake > Hypolimnion/Profundal zone | place: USA: Wisconsin... | reverse complement strand
ACCCCAATATTTGCTCAATATTCGCTAGTTCATTTATTGCCTCAATGTCTAATTATATCCCTTTTGCAAGATCTTTCTCTGATCTTCACCTTTATGATTTACTATGTTATAATTCCACCCAAATTATTTTACATTCATGAACTCTCTCAAAAATGCGCTTTCAACTCAGGAAAGTCCTGTAAAGTAGAAGGCAGAATGCAACGGCTCACTGCTAAAAGGAGTCAACAAAACTAAGAATTCAAGCATTTGGGCTCTCGACGTTGATACCAATTAACAACCCATGTAATAATCGCTGACTACTGACAATTTGATGAAAATTCTGAATTAGAAGTTGCAAAGTGCATTTCAAAAGGATAGCAAAAACATATCCTAAGTAAGCATCACTTTATGTAGGTGACTTTCGAGCGGATAATCTAATAGTTCCAAGATGAAGCAGGAGGGAGCAAGCCATAGCTCTCTTATCTGATGGTAATCTAGCACAAGTTACTGGATATAACGTAGTTCTCCAAGTAAGATTTCAAAAGTAAATTTGTATTTATGCAGAGTATCTCAATATCTTCAACTAAATGCTTGAAAATAAGATCAGTAGGCTAAGTAAATAAGATGTTATTCAGGAAAGAAAGAAAAAAAGTACGAACTCTCCAATTACGATAAGATTGTTAGTGGCAATTTCAAGAAGAAAGCAGAGAATAATCCGTACCTCACTGTAGAAGAGAATAAACCGCTAAGGCTCAGCAAGGATAAAGAGAACAAACTTTGTTCCAAATCGCCCAGAAAAGAGAACAGTAGCCACTAGAATAAACTTGCAAGGCTCTTTTCCAAAGACAAGAACCCGCTCAAAGAGAAATAGTTGAAATAGTCTTCAAGAAAGTAAGATGAGAATGCAGTATTCAACGCTACACAAGTAACCAAGGATGAAAGCGTAAGCTTCAGTAACGTTCTGGCAACAAGTGTTGCTGTAAAATCAAGAAGGAGAAAGGATTCTAACGAATACAAACAAAAAAAAGTAAATCCCAAGAACGAATAAAAAAATGGCAACGAGAAAGAATAGGGAGACGAAGCATTTATGTTTTTTAGGCCAAAGAAGGGGAAAAAATGATCAACCCATCTTAGCTTTACTCCAAATAATCAATTCACTCACTTAGTAAAATTATTCACATAAAATTAACAAATGAACAGTTTGAAGACTGACGACATTTTGGGGGCAAGACCCAGAGTTCGCCACATGCCAAAAAATCTAATCCGATAGAGAAGCATTCCGACTGCCTTTCTCACGAATCTGCAGCCAGTTAACCCCGAATGGCAAAACTATAACAGTCCGAAATCATACGAGTATCTTTGCGTCTATTAAGAGCCATTGAGCATGAAAACTATGAACCCTACAATTCACCTTATTATTCACGAGACATCCGCAGCAAATAACCCCAACACATTAATTACGACTTTTTGAAGAATAATAATGCAGGCAAAGGTGGCTAGAATATTAAATCTAGATACCAGAGTGCTAGTAGAGAAGCTAGCTAGCCCAAAAAGTATTATTACTAGCCTTACAACTAGCAGAGAGAATAGGGATATAGAAATAGGCCTGACTCGAACAGTAAAGCTGTTCAATACAATTCTCAACCCTAATAAGTCAAGAAGTCTGATGAGCAAAATCGGAGAAGAAGCGAGGCATCAAGTCGAAAATCTATGGATAGCAAAGATTACAAAGATAAAAGCGAGGAAGGCAAAAAAATATTTAGGGGACTGGGCTTTAATATTATAACAAATCACAAGTTTTAGTATACTTTTGAGCATAAAGGAACGCCCTAAACAAGATTTTGAAAGCTTATTATTTTATAAAACGTTTTTGCTTCTTTAATGCCAGTTTAAGCTCACATTATTATGACTGGTGAAGATAAGAAGACAAAAGCAGAGGATTAGAATAAAAGAAATCGAAATTAGCTGGGAGATACAGAAGACTTATTTAATTATCAGGGACTTCTGTTTACAAGGAAAACGATGTAACAAAAAGAACTAAAATCTATCACAATCTTCTTGCCACTTTCGACTCAGTCGTATTTGGAGTGCCATTGGCTTAATCTAGCCATTTCAATCTTTTGTCTTCCTCCCAAACGCCCTATCGTTATGTGCCATCCACTGAAACTATTCTGCCTTTGCCGTGCCTTTTGCTATTAGCCCACTCTCCGATATACTTACGCCCATCAGCCCAAGTGTATGTACCAAAACCATGCTTTTTATCAAATTTGTACTAACCTGAGTAGCTTCTGCCGTCTTTCCATTTGTACTCCCCTTTTCCATGCATCTGGTTATTCAGCCATTCGCCCTTGTATTCACGGCCATCAGACCATACATAAGTACCAAAACCATTTATCTTGTTGTCTTTCCAGATTCCGACATAGAAACTTCCATCTTTCCAGGTATATTTGCCATGTCCGTTCTTCTTTCCTTCCTTATATTATCCCTAATATTTGCTGCCGTCAACCCATGTTTCCACTCCTTTACCGTGCTGATAGTCATCAAGCCACTCTCCATCATATTTTGCACCGTTATAATGCTTATAAACGCCTTTTCCAGAGGCCTTATCATCGATCCATTCACCTTCGTATACGTCACCATCAACATGAGTAAATTTTCCTAGATATATCTCAAGATACCCTAGCCATTGGCTTTGCCGTTGACCCAGTTTCCTTAATACTTCGCACCATCAGGCCATACCTGCACTCCATACCCCCAACGAACATCTCCTTTCCATTCCCCTTTGTAGATGACTCCATTCTTAAACTTTACTGCCTATTTCTACTATATTTTGTCAGAGTCATTGATTCTGCCTGTCTTTTCATCAGGGTTCATCTCGAAATAGTGCTCATCTTTTTTAGTGACACTTGGTCGGCTTTGATAAATAATAGAGTACTAAGGCTTAATCTCATTGGAGGAACTGTTGGGAATCGCTCTCTCTTCCTGTTTTTATTATGATTTGAGCTTTTATTTGGGCTAAGTCGGCTTTTCGCAAGCTTAGCAACTGTTTCCCATACTCTACGTTAATTATATAATTAATAGCATCTCAGTAATAATTGATCTTCTATATTCCAATCAATCTACAATCGTATCGTAGATAGTGAGGTCTTTACTTTCAGACACAGATTTGATTATTTCTTGGAAACCGGAATAGCACTCTTCAGGTGTGCTGTATTTGCGTGTAACGTTTTTCTTTAGCTTAAAGAACCATTGGCTTACGTTCTTTTGGTTTCCAATTTTAGTCCATTTGTAATCGAATATGTTCAGAGCTTTTTTCTTTGTTTCTCCTTATTACTAAGCTGGTGGAGCTTATCCGGCTTATTCGCCCTCTGCTGGTTTCGGCTTTTACTCCTTGGGTGGAGCTTCCAACTTAAGAAGCTGTTCATGAGCTTAAATAGGTTCAGGATCCCATATAGCTAAATACCGGATAGTTCCAACTAGCTTTTCAATCTAATGGAAATCTTGACAAACCAAATGTTATTGTTATTGATGGTAGTTATTCAAAACTACGTTCCTATAATTTCCTTGCTTAATTTTGGCTGCAACCTCTTTGAGGGAAGAACTACTAAGGTCAAAATATCCTAGATTATGCTTTAAACTAATGTTTTGATACAAAAAGGTTTTGTTTTATTGAACCAGAAAGACTCTAGGTTTTAAGATTTAGTCAAGTAGTTTTTATGCTTTAATTAGCTGAGGTGAAAAATCGATTTGATATAGTGTTGAGGATGGAGATTTCACTCCTAATTGGTCCGCCCATTCAGCATTCTTTGCAATAACTTCTTTAGTTTTTTGGGCTTACTATTCAGTAACTTCAGCGTTTACGTCTGCTTAATTTTTTCTTCTTGTTCTCCTGATAAGCTCCTTCTCATCTGTTTTGAGGTTGAATATAACTGGAGGTCCATTAGTAGCCACCCAACTATCGATATCTTTCCATTCAATGTTAAGTCCATCGATAAGAATTGGACTTTAGCCGCTGCTCGAGATAAGAGAGTTGAAGTGTTTCGTAATTTTATGGAAAGGAAGGTCTTCTCCGTCTTCAGGAGCAATCAGCTTCTCTTTGATTGATGCTATGTAAGAATCATATTAGATATGCTTATATCCTAGTGAGCTACTAATATACTTGGCTGCACTTGTTTTTCCAACGCATGGAGGACCAGCGATAATCAAATATTTTGTAGTTTTTTCAATTTGCTTCTCAAAGGCAAAGTCTAGATCGATATGCTTTCGTACATGGTTTTATAGAAAGTGAATAGCAGGGGTTAAGTTGCTGGAAAACTGGTAGTTTTAAGGCCTAAGGCAGTCGGCAAATAAGGTTATTGCTCTTGTTTTATCTTTTAAAACAAAGAACTACTAAGGTTTCTAAGGGTAGTCAATCAAAAAGATTTGCTTCCTATTAATGCTTTTAAATATTATAGAAACTAGTTCTTGAATTCTTTAAAGTCCTGCTTTCAAGGGTTTTTGCTGCTTTTTAAATATTGTGTCAATTTAGTTCATGTTTAGTAAGAGGCCGTCTGGTTTCAAGATGTGTTCAGCTACTCCTTTTCTTTATTTATCATCCTTAGCATTCACAAATATGATCTAAGGGAGTAAATGCTGACCTATTTCTGCGCCCATACTGGCAGGAGGAATGCTGCCATTCACAGAGTGGAAATAGCTTTTCTTTGAAATATCGGGGATTATCTTGGCTTCCAATTTGAAAAATTCTTCATGACTACTTAGCTCAGTTCTTTAATGTTTCAAATGAATAACGTGAACATTGAAAAATTATTCAAGAATGTTGAGCTCACTAAGATACGGCACAAAACCAGTCAAAATGAAGTTTTACTATTTTGGGAGACTGCTTACCAAGTCATTTGCCGTAACTGCACCTTGAATCAAATGATATCCACTGAAATTGAAATAGCTCTAGCAAAGGAAAATGATCTGAGCTCTGTTGGGACCAAACAACACTATTAATTTAGGATACACTTCCTTTCTGAGCAATTTATAATTTGCAGCTTTCAATGATATGCATCTTCCAATCCTTTGATAATCTCTTTTTATTTCGATTTCCTCTGTCGACAGATTTCCCTACAAAATCAGCACAAAAATATTGGGCTTTAGAGATTAGGCCTGTCTGAAAATAGCTGGACTGCATTAGACTACAAGTCCAGTATAGATATGATCTCTAAAGGTGGCTTCGTGAGCGTGCTTAAGGTTTAGATGAACAAGTTTATGTTCAGTAGCGTATTGTTAGGCAATAGAAGACTTTTAGGCAGATCCAAAGATGAAATACCAGGCTGGGAATGCTTTGAGATTTGAAAGTTACATTATTAAGATATAGCTATAAGTCTAAATAAAAGTTCTGCTTAGAAATTTAAACAATCATGATCATTATTAACATTTTAAGGTAATTCGAAAAGCCTTGGTTTTTTGACAAACCAAAAATTTACTAGCAGATGTTAAGGAAGATAGAGATGTCATAAGGAATTTTTGAGTGTTGATTTGGTGATCATTCGAGAAATGTCGTTAATTTCCAGTTGGTCATAACTTATTTGTAAAAGCGTGAAAATGTATTAAATATAATTTGGAACTTTGACAAATAAACAATGAGTTTTCAGAGTTTTTCTAAATTACCACCTCCCCCCAAACACAGGGCCAAAAACCTACCGACTTTGTAATTCATACATATCCTCAATTAGCTCTGTGCAGACACCCCCAATTAATATGACTCAAAAAATCATGTTCTCATTATTAACAGCCCGAAGGTTTTTGAACGTAATCTGCGTTAGAAACTGAATAGAAGTATGATTTCCTTTGAAAAGCAATTGAAAATGTTAGGGTTTAAGAAACATAGGTAAGTGATGTCCTAATCTAAAAATGAAGGATAGGTGCAATATTAGGTACAAATAAGTATGAAGTACCACTGGAAAGGCAACAAATAAGACTACATCAACAAAGAACTATAGTTTACTGAAAAATCTCTTACCTAGCTAATCAGCAAAGTAACCAACTTCAGAGATAATCTGATAGATAGCAAGGGTAAATTAGACCAAAAGTTCTAAAATAGCATATTTTTTGGCCTTATCTATGGCCCAGAGTCTTAAAAAGTGAAAAAAAACATCTAAGATACACTTACTATTGCCAAAAACTTGATCAACAGTGCACATAAGACCACAGGAGATTTCGTAAAAGACATTCAAGCTAATCTTTAAACCTAAGTATCTCTGCTAAGGCTATTGGCGTTTCGCCAAAATGACACATCAGAAGAATGATTTAGAAAAACAAAGTAAATAAATAAGAAATATCATTTAATTCCCAGGTTAGTAATAATTGCAGCATATCTTGAGCCATAAGCAACAACTTTCTTGTTTCTCGCTGAGTTCCAAAAAGATAAACCTTTGATGCTATTCTGCAGAACTTTCTTTCTTTAGATTAGGAGTCCATTTTAGTTTACTAGGTAAAAGTTTCCACTACTATCTCCCAACATAAAATAGAGTTGATCGTTGTTTAGACACATCATGCTTGTTAATCCATCTATTGAAAGGGTAATCTCTCTGGTAACTACGTGCTATCTAAAGTTTCTGATCTGAATCAAACTTTCTTAGTACAACCCCCATAAATACTCATTCTGGCTCAAAAATTTGAGATAACTATGATCGACTGTATTTCTATTGGTGGCATCTATGAGATAGTAGCTTAGCTAATGAACGTTAGTAAGCTATTAAATAGGGTTATAGTTTTTTTTGAAACATTTTCTTGCCCAAACTGTTGATTTGCCTGCTCTGTACAGAAGACCGAACTGATCATAAGGAGCAAATTATTCGTTTACTACCAAACTAAGAGGATTTTGTAAATCTGTGATTTTTTGAATCTAGACTTGGACTTCATACTTCCTTTGAACAAAGCTAAGCTATTGGCTTAGTGAGGATAGAGATTTGACTGTTTGGATTTTGTCTTTTTGCAGTTTTGGAGTAACGTAAATAATAAGAAGTTCATTTTCTGTGAGAACATAGTAGTTATTAGTCGATGGTATATTTTTTATAGAAAGAACTATACTTTAAAGCTTAAATGAGCCAAAAGTTGTGAGTTATAAGTTGTTTGACATATTTTAAGGCTGCAATTTGTTGTAAATAAACACTTCTTATCCGAAAGCGATTAAAGTAAACTAGCCTTGAAGATTAAATGTTTTTGCTTGCTTCCTAGGTTTGTATATTTAAAGAATTTGTTCCATATTCGCCAAATTTGTTACTTTAACACATCCATCATTAGCACAAGTTATTAAACAGCTTTCTCCTTTTTCTGAAGCTAGAATTTCTGCCTGGTTGATTATATTAGTATGTATGCTGGAAATTTTTACGGTTACAAAGTCAGCATAATCAAGAAGCCATAAGCTCCCACATTTGGTTATTACTAACTGCTGGTTTTAATTAGAAATGTTTGACCTAGAAGTTACTTCACCATCCAAAATCATCCACTTCTTAGTTTCCTCATGAATTTCTTTTGTTTCAGCTTTTTTCGGCTACATTGAAGCTAAAATAGTATTTATCCCATTAAATAACTAAAAAACGTAGACATTTGTTGAGTTTGTAAAGACTATCATTTTTCCTTGTTATTAACTTGAGCTTCTGGAAAAGGAAAGGCTTGTGATGGAAGAATTAGGTATAAGTCCAATGCAGGCTATCAAAATATTTGCTGTTCGAGTATCTACGAATGTGATTGAGCCATTTACACTGCCAACTGCAATCACTGTATCTTCATAGTTCTCTTCCCCAATATTTATAAAGCAAGCAGCAGTCAGCTAGCCCATTTTATCTTTACTTAATGAAAGCATTTCCTAAAGCTGAATGGTTTGAAGAGTAAGGACTGAGGTAATCCTGTAGAAATGAAAAGCTCCTTGATAGTTATAGATAATGAATTAAAGTGAGCTTTTGAAAGGATTTAATAAAAGCTTGTATTCCTTGGCCTACTTTATTTGTGCTCCTTTGTACTTGTTTTTGACTGGAGGTAATGAAAGGTAAGAAGAAGATACGATATTCCCACTTGTTATTTCAATAATTTGAATATAAATCTTGTTATCAAAATTGGTATTATTGTAAGAAAGAGCAACTATGTAAAGATTGCAATTGGTGACAGCACTTTGAAAAATAACATTCGTAGGAAATGCAGAAGACAAAGATTAGATTGTTCTGATGTAGCTGACTTCCTCATACGCATTATAGACCTTAATGATGCTATTTACGCAAATTACAAGGTATTTCATGCCTTAACACGATTTTTGAGAGGCACTCAAGCTTGAGATTGTAAAGGGAAAGTTTATCAGTTTATGCTTTACAGGCACACTGAAGAAATGCTGTAAGATATCTCTTTTTTCGCCTGTTTGCAGTATCAAGGAATTATTCTCAGCAACCCACAAAAAAAATCCAACTTATTTCTAGCTATCAGCTTCTTGTCTCAACTCGTACCCGTACTCCAAAAATACTTTCATACCTTACGATTCAGGTTAGTCGAAAAGACCATTTTGAAGCTCTGTTTGTTCCTATTATATTTAAGGCTACTATTTTCTATATTTTTCAGGAAAAAGATACTATTTGACTTGCTAGTAAATTTGTTATTATTAAGCATAGAGCTTCTTCAATTAACGTGGAGGTTAAAACACTTTTTATTTTTTTAACACCTATTTTGCTTATTTGCTAGTAAAACCTGAAACTTGAGTATTGCTGAAGGAGATCTAAAGCTAGTTTGGTTCTTAATCACCTTGAATTTTGTTGATATTTTGGGTTAAAGTTGATATTTGAGAATAACTAGAGCTTACATTATGTAGTCGAAAAGTTATTACATATAAAGCAAAGCTTGAAGTTCCTGCACAAAAAATGAAACCCTCTTTTGTGCTCTAATTATAAGATAAAGTGAGATTTTAAGATTCTTCAGGAAGCTAGACTTATTATTGTAAAGATGTGGCTAATACCTTGATTATAACCTTATCTCTAACAACAAAGCATATGATGGGAGAGGAAAAGATGATGGTATTATTTGCTAAATGCGAAACATTAGACTGTTCAAAGTTGATAACCTGCATGATGGCTTCTCTATCGTAGATCATTAGCTAAGAGTTGTTTACAACAAAAATGTGATCTCCTAAAGCCTAAATAGATTTGATATTATTGTTTTGAATACTAAAAATACAGCGTTGGGGCTCTTTCAAACTATAAAACTCAATCTTATTTTACTACAAATGCTCAAGGAAAAATTACTTTGCCAGCTTATTGAACCCATTTATCCAATTATTCTTTGTTCTCTTTTTCTCACATCTATTAGGATATTTCGACAGCACATTCAAGTTGATATCTAGCAGATAGCTATTCCCGCTTTAGTATGTACAGACTATGTATCTACCATTACGACTCATGCCTAGGCTCATTCTACCTGCCTACAATAAGATCTCTTATTTAATGGTAAATCTTTCAATGTCAATCAATCTCATTTTACCTGAATCACTCCCAACTACCACATATTTCAGATCTTATGATTTGCCCTCTTCTCCACAGACTCCAGATATCAGCTATTATCCAGTTATTATGAACTCATACTGCTACTGCAAATGAAAAGGTAAAACACCTTAGCTGCCACTTACGTATAACCATATCCTTATTGAGCAATCTTTACTCATCGAAATCACTTTGTTCATGCTTTTGTTGTAGAGTATATTTGTGGTGCGAGCAGTGTGAGACCTCATTAAGAAGGAGTAAAGTCCGCTTTCCAAGTTGATAACTCCAATTGATTTGTTGTAATGAGTCAAAATCAGCTCCTGAGTATTGTGAAGCTGCTTCAAGTCTTTGATTCGATTGTTAAGATTAAGCTATTCTAAAAGTTCCATCCTTTAAAGATTTAAAACTTTGATGACTCCAAGCTAATCACTAATAATAGCTCTTAGCTGATCTTTTTAGTCTCCCTTAAAGGGAACAATATTGTCAATAGGACAAGTATTAATTTTTATAGATTGCAACATTTTTGCTTAAAGAATACTAATAGTAGTTATGAAGCCATTTGTGTCGACAACAAAGGCAATGAAATCTTCTCGGGTTTTAACTATCAAAGCAGAGTTATACTTAACTTTGCGATTTGTTTGTCCCAAGTATACACTTGAGCCTTGGATGATTGACTTTTAATTGTTTACTTTCCATAGCCTTATATTTTCATAACCAAAAGTAAGAAATCCATCTTAAAAAGAGGCTTTATTCACAAGCTATAGGCCAGAGATATTGAAGGTACTTATTTGTCTAAAAATCACACTGTTATTGCTCACTACGTTGATAACTTATCTTTTCATCTTATCCAACCCTACGATAACCATACTCATCTTTTAGTCCACCTTTATGTCACGGAGCTAGTTCAATTCTGTCATAAAATAACTTAGAGGTTGCCTTCTTACTGTATCCCATAGGCAAATGCTGCCATCAATATAACCTGTTATTAGCTTTACATTGAATTAGTCGCACTAGCAAATAACTTTAATCTTTTTATGAGTGGGCATATAGTTAGGTTTGAGGATGTATGACTAAACTGTGGTGATTGTGCCTTGGTTCAATGAGTAACCTTAAACGCATGATAAACTCATTGAAATGGTTCCTTGGGGTTTAGGAGCCTCCTGTTCTATCTCTACTGGTTAAATATCTTCATTATGAACCTCTTCTTGGTATTTGGGTTTGTTCTTTTATTATTTCGATCGTAAATTGGCATCTCGAGGGAGAGGAACACTTGACTTTTTCTTGTTTTATTTTATGGTGGGATTTTGTTTGCTTTAGTTTTTTTCTTAATTTTTTGCTTTATGCTCTAAGGTTTTTTATCTCGAAAGTGATTTATGCTTTGATACTTTCTAAATTTTGTTTTTTTCGCTCGACTTCTAAGTGTTTTTTAAGTTGGACTACTTTTTAGACTCTAATATTTCTTTGTGAAAGAGCTCTTTAGCTTAATTTGAATACTTAAGTGAAGCTTAGTCAGTAGAAACAACAGAAAAGGTATATTTCTAGAAATAATTTTAGTCCTTTTTTAAAGGATAATTAATATCTTTTGGCATTTTATCAACGCTGTAAAGGTAATCAGACTGAAAGATTCCTTTGACTTTAGATGAGGCTCTCACCTCAATCGCATTTATCCTAAAAATCAATTTCATTTATTGAGGTTTGAATCCGAAATGTAAACCTAGGTCATAGAGGTCGATGACTATAATGCTCCACTTCTAAGATACAATGGATAAAGGCAAATGAACTATGTTTTCTAGATGCTTTTTAGGTGCTTTATAAAGCGAAGAATAGACTGCTTTGAACTGTTTGTTTCCCAAAGAGTAAGTAATTTGAAGGCAAAAAGATTTTCCAGAATCTACATGCCCTTGTAAGTAAAGAAACCTTTCTGAGAAAGCGATATTCGGGTAATTATTTGTATTAAAGATGATGAAATTGGAAGTCGAGATATTTCCTTCTACTGATAGCACTTTCCTGTTCAGTATTTTGTCTTGAATAAGTTTAACAAGCCCAGTCTTTTCAATCTTTTTGAGGTCAAAAACTTTGAAGAGCTTGAAGTAATCTATGAAACTTTGGTAAGAGGAATTGCCCTCCATTATAACTCAAATTCAAA
>Ga0316217_10006441_pt1 | contig 11634 bp, 7 predicted proteins | sample 1anoAmetaG_FD_203633 | JGI IMG/M metagenome (GOLD analysis project Ga0316217, IMG submission 203633) | Freshwater microbial communities from Trout Bog Lake, Wisconsin, USA - 1anoA | ecosystem: Environmental > Aquatic > Freshwater > Lake > Hypolimnion/Profundal zone | place: USA: Wisconsin... | reverse complement strand
AGGTATTGGTCGCGGAGGAACCGCCGCCGATTCCCGAGTTGGTATTGGCCACGCCCGGTTGCAGCGCCAGCAGGTCTGTGTAGCTGCGGCCATTCAGCGGAACCGAAGTGATTTGTTTCTCTTCGATGACTTCGCCCAACTGCGTGGAGGCGGTTTCCACGCGCAGGGCGTCGGCGGAAACGGTGATCTCTTCGTCGGCATGACCCACTTGCAAGGTGACATCGACGGTGATGGCGTCGTTGACATTCAACACGATTCCGGTTTGCCGGAAGGCCTTGAATCCAGGCAGGCTAACCGTCACTTCGTACTTGCCGGGCGGCAGCGCAGGAAACGTGTACGAGCCGTCTCCGTTGGTGGTTAGCACTTGCTGAACCTGGGTGTCCGCGTTGGTGGCCTTGACCGTAGCCCCGGCAACGATGGCCCCGCTGGGATCTTTGACTGTTCCGAAGATGGATGCGGTTACGCCGGCGAATGCATCGTTGCCCAGGCCGAATGTCAGAACGAGCAAGGCAATGGCCATTCCGAGCCTGCGGAACAGCGATCGAGCCCCCAACGCACTCGACTGCACAGATCGTCCTGAGAACTGTGGTGCACAGAAATGACTCATGAAGTGCCTCCGAAAATGGTGAAATCTGCCGACGTTCTGCGCAACAAGGGAGGAGCGAAGTCCCGGATCGACCCTTGCGACGATAAAAGTCCGCATATTGAATCGTTTGAATAAAGGGAATAACGCTTTTCGTGCAAGATGTCAAGAAATAATTTCGCCGCCCATCCTCCGATCGAAGGCCGCCCGCCGCCCTCCCGCCCCCCGCCTTCCCGCCGAAATCGAATGGGCTCTGGAGTTTGAAAGCCCCCGGAGGTCCCCGGATCGGAGGGCGCCTTTGCCCGGCCAGAGGCCTAATCGGGGAGACGAATCGGGCGACAGCAGTTCGCCGAGCTCGTCTCCTGATCCGATCCAGTCGCGCAACCCAAGGGGAGAGCCAAGGCTCCGCTTCCCGGTTTCCGCACCCGATCGAATCCCTCGCCGCAGGGGGCCGAACCAAACCCTGCTTCCAGGGAGAAAGAGCCCCCGGCCGGGCCGCTATGGCAAAATAGCCGTAATTGGCCATTGCCTGAGAAGAGATTTCGGAAAGAAGGAAAAGTGGTTTTTCGAAAGTCCGGCCATGTCACGCTGCAGGACGTTGCGCGGGCATGCGGGTTTGCGGTGTCGACGGTTTCGATTGTGCTCAGCGAGGCGCCTCTCTCGCAGAATGTGGCCGCCACCACGCGCGAGCACATTCGCACGACGGCGCATCGGCTGGGGTACTATCCCGACGCCTATGCCCGTTCGCTGCGCCGCCGGAAAAGCCAGACGGTGGGGATTCTGGCCTTCGATCTCTCCGATCCGTTCTGCATTCCCACGGTGCGCGGGATGCAGGAAGGGCTGCAACAGGCCAGCTACCTGCCCCTGCTGATCGACGCCCAGGCGCAACGCGGGCTCTTCGACGGCTATCTGCAAATGATTCTTGAGCGGCGCGCCGAGGGTGTGATCGTGATCGCCAGTTGGATCTTCGAGGAAACCAACCTGCTGGCCGATATCGAGAAAAATCACGTTCCGGTGGTGATTGTGGGCCGGGATTTGACGGCGCGCGGAATCACTTCCGTGCTGGTGGATAACGAGGCCGGAGGCGCGCTGGGCATGAGCTACCTGCTGGAACTCGGCCACCGGAAGATCGCCGTCGTCCGCGGGCCGGAAGAGCTCTTCGACAGCGAACTGCGGTGGGCTGGAGTGCAGCGCGCGGCGGCCGAGGCCGGGGTCTCGCTCAATCCGGGACTGGTCTTTCAGTTGCCAGGCATGGTTGACCCGACCTCCGGATTTGAGGGCGGGCTTCATCTCTCCCAGCAGATGCTGGCATCCGGCATTCCGTTCACAGCCGTGCTTGCCTTCGACGATTTGACGGCCCTGGGCGTGTTGCGGGGATTGCGGAATGCAGGGCTGCGGGTGCCCGAGGATTGCTCCGTGCTGGGCTTTGACGACGTGCTGCCCGCCGCCGTAGCCACGCCGGGCATCACCACCATCCGTCAGCCGTTGAAGGAGATGGGGTTGCGAGCGGCCAAATGGATGCTGGAGGCGTTGGAGCGCAAGACGAAACAGGCGCCGCTGATCTACACGGCGACCCCGGAGTTGGTGGTCCGGATGTCGACGAGTCCGGCGTCGGGAAGGCCCGAGGAGAAAGAAAGCACAGAGTGCGGCGCTTGACAGGTGGAGCGAATCGGAGCGATATTCTCAATATTGAAACGATTGAATAGTCGTGACCCGCTCTCCGTCCTGCTCCCCGCCCCCGCCTTGGCGCGAGCGCCTCGGACGCTCTGCGCCGGGTGACGACCGGATCGCCGCAACCATCTCACCCCCCGCTGCCGATGCAGCACGCGAAGGACTCGCATGGCCGCCACCGCCGAAACCCTCCAACCCGAAACCAGCAGCCTCAAGCGTAGCCTCCGCTTCCGGGACCTGATTCTCTACGGAATCATCCTCATCCAGCCCACCGCGCCGATGCCCGTCTTCGGGGTCATCTACCAGGAAGCGCGCGGCCATGTGGTGACCGCGATTCTGCTCGCCATGCTGGCCATGCTGCTCACTTCGATGAGCTATGGCCGCATGGCGCGCGCCTACCCGCACGGCGGTTCGGCATTCCTCTACGTGGGAAAAGAGATCCATTCCAGCCTCGGCTACATGACCGGCTGGTGCCTGGTGATGGATTACATCCTCAATCCGTTGATCTGCACCATCTGGTGCAGCCGCGCGGCCATGAACTTTCTGCCCGGCGTGCCTTACATTGCCTTCGCCGTCTTTTTCGCCGTGTTCTTTACCGCGCTCAACCTGAACGGTGTGGAGACCTCGGCGCGCATCAATGCCGGCATGGCGGCGGCGCTGGGCGTGGTGATTCTGTTGGTGCTGGCAGCCGCGGCCAATTGGCTGCTCCATCTCTCCCATCCGGCGGCCGGGTTCTTCCTCAAACCGTTTTACGATCCCTCCACATTCAACTCCGGCGGCCTGCTGCGCGGCACCTCCATCGCGGTGCTGACTTACATCGGCTTCGACGGCATCTCGACGCTGACCGACGAAGCCAAGGACCCAGGGCGCAGCGTGCCCCGCGCCATCGTCCTCACCTGCCTGATCACCGGCGTTCTTGCCAGCATCGAAGTCTATGTGGCTCAGTTGGTCTGGCCTCGCGGCCTGGCCTTTCCCGATCTCGACACGGCCTACGTCTACATTGCCGGGCGCATGGGCGGTCCGATTCTCTTTCTCATCGTGAATGCCGCGCTGCTGCTGGCCACCATCGGTTCCGGCATGGCGTCGCAATTGGGCGCGGCGCGCCTGCTCTACGCCATGGGCAAAGATGGCGCGCTCCCGCGGCGCTTTTTTGCCGCTGTCGATGCAAAGAACAGCATCCCGCGCAACAATGTGCTGCTCATTGGCGCAATCTGTCTGGCGGGGGCCATGGTCTTCAGCTACCAACTCGGCACCGAACTGCTGAACTACGGTGCGCTGCTGGCTTTCATGGGAGTCAATCTAGCCTCGATGATTCGCGGATGGAGGCACGGAGGCAGGACGCAGTGGTTCCCCATCCTGATCTCCTTTGGCGGGCTCGTCACCTGCGCCTTCCTTTGGTATAACCTCGGGCCGCTCGCCAAGATTGCCGGCACCTGCTGGGCGGCGATCGGCATTCTGCTGTTCTTCGCGCGGCGTCGCTACACGGTTCTTCCCGGAGAGGCCGCATGACCCAACTCGTCTCGACTCCCGTGAATCGGAAGCCCCGCCGCTTCGACGTAACCCTTGCCGGCGACGCCAATCTCGACATCGTGCTCTACGGGCTGCCGGAGGATCTGCCGCTCGAACGCGAGTTGCTGGCCGGCGGCATCGCCATTCGCCCCGGCGGATCGGCGGCCATCACCGCCCACAACCTGGCTGCTCTGGGAAACTCCGTCGGCTTCGTAACCACTGCTGCCGGCGACGAAATGGGCAGACTATGCCAAATGGAGCTTGCCCAGGCCGGCGTGGATATCAGTCGCAGCGTTCCCGTCAACCAGGTCCAGACCGGCGTCACCGTCCTCCTCCAGCACGAACATCGACGCCACATGTTTACCTATGCGGGCGCAACCTTCCACCTGGCATACGGCGACCTCGACCTGGACTATCTTGCGGACGCGCGTCACTTTCACATGGCATCCTATTATCTGCAACGCTCGCTGACGCCGCAGATTCCCGAACTGTTTGCTGCGCTCAAACAGGCGGGCCTGACCATCTCTCTCGATCCCAACGACGATCCGGCACAAGAGTGGGATCGCTGTATCCTCGAAGCGCTTCCCTTCGTCGACGTTCTCATGCCCAACGAGCGCGAGACCTGCCTGCTGGCCGGCGAGCCGGACCTGGACAAGGCGATTGCCACCTTGCGGGCGCTGGTTCCGCTGCTGGTGGTCAAGCGCGGCATCGAAGGAGCCTCAGCCTATTCCGGCACGCAGTCCTGGCATGCTGCTTCGCGTCCTGTCGAGGTTGTCGACGCGGTGGGCGCCGGAGACAGTTTCAACGCCGGCTTTCTGCACGCCTGGATGCGCGGCTGGCCCATCGAACAGGCTCTTGCCTGCGGCAATCTGGCGGGCGCATGGTCCACCACGGCCAGCGGAGGCACGTCGGCATTTCGCGAGCCGGCCTCCTTGCACGCCTTGCAAGCGGCGTTTTGCAAGAGCCGATCGGACGCGCCGACCGGCGAATCTTCCGTTAAATAGCCGAAAGGACAGGTCCCGTCAAATCATGATTCACTGGCTGGTCATTGGAATCGGAGACATCACCCGGCGCCGGGTCATTCCTGCCATCCTGGAGGAGCCCCGCTCCCGGTTGCAGGCGATTGTTACGCGCGCCCCGGAAAAAGCCGCGGCCTATCCCGGCGTTCAGGTCTTCGGATCGATCGAAGATGCGTTGCAGTCTTCCGCAATCGACGCCGTCTATGTTGCATCGCCGGTCTTCCTGCACGCGCCGCAGACGATCGCCTGCCTTCAGGCGGGGAAGCATGTCCTCTGCGAAAAGCCGGCGGCGATGAGTTATGGAGAAGCACAATCCATGGCCGCCGCGGCTCACGCCCACCGCAGGATGTTTGCGGTTGCGTATTACCGCAGGCTGTTTCCCAAGCTGTTGCGGGCCAAGCAGCTCATTGCGGAAGGCGCGATCGGCCAGCCGGTGCAAGCCGAATCCAATTGCCACAGTTGGCTGCGAACAGACGGCCCGGACCGGGTCAGAAGCTGGATGATCGATCCCGCGACGGCGGGCGGCGGGCCGCTTTACGACATTGCCTCCCACCGCATCGATGCGATGAACTTCCTTTTCGGCGAGCCGCTGCGCGCCACGGGCCTCTTGTCCAATGCCGTTCATCCCTTGGCGGTCGAGGACTCGGCAACCGTTCTGATTCAATATGCCGGCGGCATTCATGCGACGGTGGATGTGCGCTGGAACTCCCGCATCAAGCGGGATCAGTTCCGTGTCATCGGAACCGACGGCGGGCTGAATCTGGATCCGCTGAGCGGTCCCTTGCTGCGCGTTGGCCAGGTCGAAGAATCGCTTCCTACCCATCCCAACGTGCACTTCCCGTGCATTGCGAACTTCGTCGCCGTCATTCTCGACCGCGCGCCCCTTGCTTGTCCCGGAGACGAAGCAATATGGACCGACCGGGTGACAGAGATGGCGATTCGATCCAACCAATCGCGATTCTGATCCGGTCCGGGATGCGTCCGGGTGCTCTCTTTCTAAACGCCCGGAAAGAAACAAGGAAGCAAATTCGCCAAAGCACGGACAAATCCTAGGAGGCTCGTTCGATCTATCGCGGGCGGGAAGATCCGGCAGGCCGCCCCAGCACACGAGACAGCGCCGCCTGGCAGGCTTGCATGGATCGACGAAGAGGACGATTCTGAAAACGGAATTACCAAGGACTTATCCTGGAAGGAACGATATGGAGCGCTTTCCGCACGAGATGTTGCGCGAGATTTACGAACAGCCGGAGGCCCTGCGCCGCACCGTGGCTTCGTATCTGGACAAAGGAGACTTGAGGAGCGATGTCGCGCGGCAGCTTGCGGGCTGGTCCAACGCGGCCGGCGAGGTGCTCATCGCGGCTTCCGGCTCCAGCCGCCACAGCGGCCTTGCCGCGGAGATTCTCCTGGAGGATCTATGCGGCCTTGCCGTCGATGTCGAGTATTCGAGCGAGTACAGCTCGAGAAGAGGATCCAGCTCGCGCAACCCGTCGGTGATGGTGATCTCCCAATCGGGTGAGACCTCCGATACGCTGGCGGCCCTGCGGGAAGCCCGCCGCCGCGGCGAAGCGACGTTGGCGATCACCAATGTGGCTTTCTCGACCATGGCGAGGGAGGCCGATGTATCCATGCCGCTCGCCGCGGGTGTGGAAAAGGCGATCCCGGCAACCAAGAGCTTCACGTGCCAGTTGTCGGTGCTTTTTTTGCTGGGTTTGTTCGAGGCGCGGCGCCTGGGGCGGATGGATGCAGCCTCGCTGGCTGCAAATATCCAACGGCTGCTGGCGCTACCCGACAGAATCGATGCGCAACTCGACGGTTGGCGAAGCACCATGGCCCGCCTGGCGCACAAATACGGGCACGCGAATACCTTCCTGTACCTCGGCCGCGGCATTCACTACGCCATCGCGCGCGAGGGCGCCCTGAAACTGAAAGAAGCGTCCTATGTCCATGCGGAGGGTTATCCGGCGGGCGAGTTGAAGCATGGGCCAAATGCCCTGGTCAGCGACAGTGTGCCCCTGGTCGTGCTGGCCACGGTTGACCGGGACCTCGATGGATCCGTATTGCGTTACGAAAAGACACTGCAACTGCTGAGCGACATGAAGACCCAAGGGGCCAGGGCGATCGCCATTGCCAATGCCGGAGACCGGGAAGTGGCTGTGCTGGTGAGCGACTGCGTCGAGGTGCTGCCGACGACCGAATACCTGTTGCCGATGGTCGAGGTTGTGCCTCTGCAACTCTTCGCCTACTTCATGGCGCTGGAACACGGTGTGGATGTGGACAGCCCGAGAAATCTCTCCAAGGCGGTCGTCGAGAATCGCTCTTGATCCGGCCCGCAAACCGGAGAACTTCGCCGACGTTGCCGGTCAATACGCTTGCCGCGTCCCGTTCTCGAAGACCTGGACTCTATCAGATGGAGCGCTTGGGAAAATCCCCCGCGACCGAGGATGCGCAGATATGAAAACGGCTCATTTGGCGAGCAAATGAGCCGTTCTTGGGCAGTTGTTTAATCTGGACTTCTCCCGTCGCCCGAAGCAAATGGGCCGTCGCTCGGGAAGCTGTGGAAGTTACCGGTGCCCGCCACCGCCGTGGCCGCCGCCGCCCATGTGACCGCCGCCACCACCACCGGCATGGCCGCCACCACTGAAGCCGCCGGAATGACCGCCGCCGCTGAAACCGCCGCCGGCATGGCCGCCGCCACCGAATCCACCGCCAGAGCCAGCTCTCGGCACGCCGCCGTAGCCGCCGCGGTTGCCACCGCTATACCCGCCGCGGTTGCCGCCGCCATTCAAGGACCGAGATCCCTCGCCGTAGCCGCGATTGCCGCCATAGGGGCGCGGTCCACCACCGTTCACCCCGCGATAACCGTATCTTCCACCGAATCCGCCCCCCCGGCCGTACCAGCCGCGGTGATACCAGGGACCGGCGCCGATGAAGATCCCGCCGTAGAACCAATCCGGCCCGTAATAGCCGTACGGGGCGCAGCCGTAGGGGTAATAGGAGTAGTAGCCCCATTCGCAAACCGGGGGGCCATAAGCCTCGGGAGCGGGTACGACCGCGGGGCCGACCCCAACTCCAACTTCTGCTTGGGCATTTGCCCTGGCCGCGAAGGGCAGAGCAAAGAGCATCGCGAACAAAACCAGTCGTAGACTCCGCATAACAACCTCCCTGTGCTGCCCCGTCCTCGTCAATCCGGACCTGGGAACCGGAGTCGAACTCCGTTCTCAGCACCTGCCGGTTGCTGGGTTTCTCTTCCCATCCGGCTTCTGCTCATTCAGACAGCAAACCCGCGGTTAAGTTGCGGTGCCCTGCAAAAAGAATCGTTCAGCCGGCTGCCCCTGGCAAGGGAAATGTGCGCCGGACGGCGGAGGCCCACCGGGAACCGGGCGGCGGCGGCGACGGTTCCAGGCCCGAAACGAGGGTGCCTGCGCCCCGCGCCCAGGCTTCCCTTGTGGGCGTATAATTCCCGGCGGTTCAGGAGCCTGTTCCAACGCGAATCCTAGACCCGGCGGGAAGAGCCGGCTGAAGATGAGATCGCGAGTTCCGCCCTGGACCTTGCCGGAAAACCGGCGTACAGGAGGGTCAGTTGTCATGGCACAAGCCACTCAGTACGAATTGAAACTTGCCGGCCGCATGGCGCGGCTGGGCACCGAAACTGCTTTTGAAGTCCTCGCCAAGGCCAAGGCGCTGGAGCGCCAGGGCAAGAACATCGTTCACCTGGAAATTGGAGAACCCGATTTCGATACCCCGTCCAACGTAGTCGAAGCCGCCGTGGACGCGCTGCGCAAGGGCTGGACCCATTACGGCCCCTCCGCCGGCCTGCCGGAACTGCGCCAGACCATTGCCCATTCGGTGAGCGAGAGCCGCGGAGTCGAGGTTTCGCAGGACGAAGTTGTCGTCGTGCCGGGCGGCAAGCCCATCATGTTCTTCACCATGCTGGCGCTGATCGACGAAGGCGACGAGGTGATCTATCCCAATCCGGGATTCCCAATTTACGAGTCGATGATCAACTACGTGGGCGGCAAGGCCGTGCCCATCCAGTTGCGCGAGGAGCGGGGTTTTGCCCCGGATTTCAACGACCTGCCCGCGCTCATCACCGATCGGACCAAGCTGATCATCCTCAACTCGCCGCAGAATCCCACCGGCGGCATCCTGCACCGCGAAGAGATCGAGCAGGTGGCGCGCATCGTGGCCCAGCGCAACATCATGGTGCTCTCCGACGAAATCTATAGCCGCTTGCAGTTCGAGGGCGAGCCCTTCTCCATCATGTCCCTGCCGGGCATGAAGGAGCGCACGATTCTGCTGGACGGCTTCTCGAAGACTTACGCCATGACCGGCTGGCGCATGGGCTACGGCGTGATGCGCGCCGACCTGGCGGTGCAGATCACGCGGCTGATGACCAACTCGAACTCGTGCACGGCGAGCTTCACGCAGATGGCGGGCATCGAGGCGATTCTCGGCGACCAGACCCCGGTGACCCGCATGTGTGCCGAGTTCAAGCGGCGCAGCGAGTTCTTCGTGGCCGGGCTGAATCGCATCAAGGGCTTCTCCTGCATCATGCCCAAGGGCGCGTTCTACGTTTTCCCGAACATTACCAGAACGGGATGGGAGTCCAAGCCGCTGGCCGATGCATTGTTGGAGCAGACCGGCGTTGCGGCGCTTTCCGGCACCGCTTTCGGCAAGTTCGGCGAGGGCTACCTGCGCTTCAGCGTGGCCAATTCCATGGAGAACCTGGAGAAGGCGCTCGATCGGATTGGGCCGTGGGCGGAGAAGAACCTGTAGCACGGAAAACGTTGGGGTGTCTGCACTCCCTGGTCTCAAGATCGAGACCAGGGGCGCCCGACGCCCGCAACTTTCAGAAATACCGCGCGAGTTTGCAGCCGCGCGAAGGAGAACGTCATGGCGCTTATCGATTCACACCTCGAAGAAGTTATCCGGGATTATTCCATCGCACAACTTGAGGAGGCCGCGAACCTGATGCGCGGCTACGATCTGGTGGCGTTGCACGCGGCGGGTTCGGGCCACGCCGGCGGCACGCTCTCGATCATGGATATCACCGCCGCACTCTATCTTCATATCGCCCGCCACGATCCGCGCAATCCCAACTGGCCGGAGCGCGACCGCATCGTCTGGTCTACCGGGCACAAGGCCCCCGCGCTCTACGTGGGTCTGGCCTTTGCGGGCTTTTGCACGCTGGAAGAAACGATGACCCTGCGCAAGCTCAGCTCGCGCTTCCAGGGGCATCCGCATTGGCTCAAGCTGCCGGGGGTTGAGATCTCGACCGGTTCGCTGGGCCAGGGCCTGAGCATCTGCGTGGGCATGGCGCTGGCCGCCCGGCTCGACGGCAGAAAGAACAAGATCTTCTGCATCATGGGCGACGGCGAACAGCAGGAGGGCCAGGTGTGGGAGGCGGCCATGGAGGCCGGGCACTACCACCTGGACAATGTGATTGCTGTCGTCGATTGCAACCGCCTGCAAATCGACGGCTGGGTCAAGGACGTGATGCAGGTCGAGCCGCTGGCCGAAAAGTACGCCGCCTTCGGCTGGGAGACGATGCGCATCGACGGCCACGACATGCGCCAGGTGGTGGAAGCGCTGGAGAAAGCCATGGCGGTCGAGGGCAAGCCGGTGGTCATCCTGGCCGACACCGTCAAAGGCAAGGGCGTCAGCTTCATGCAGGATCAGGCCGGCTGGCACGGCAAGACACCGAACCGCGACGAGCTGACCGCGGCGTTGAAGGAGCTGGGCCTGGAAGATCGCATCCCGGTGGCGGAGATGCTGGCCGAGGCCAAGAGCTATCAGTCCGCTGTGGATGCAAAGCTGGCTGCCAAGATGCCCAAATACACGCGCGACTACTGGTGGAACACCGGCGATTCGATGAAGGTGAAGATGGAGCCCACGCGCAAGGGCTTCGGGCAATCGCTGGCCGCGAACGGCGACGACGAGCGCGTGGTCTGCCTGGGCCTGGACATCTCCGGGTCGATCACCATCAGCGACTTCTATGCCGGCAAGCCCAACCGCGCGGGCCGCTGGATCAGCATGGGCATCGCCGAGCAGTCGGCCACCTCGGCGGCGGCGGGCATGGCGCGCGAAGGAAAGCTGCCGGTGCTGGGCTCCTACGCCACGTTCTCCGCGGCGCGCAATCTGGACCAGATCCGTACCTCGGTCTGCTACGGCAACTTCAACGTGCTGATCGCCGGAGCGCACGGGGGCATCTCCGTGGGCCCGGACGGCGCAACCCACCAGGCGCTCGAAGACCTTTTCGCCATGCAGGGGCTGCCCAACATGTCGGTGGTGGTGCCCTGCGACATTGTCGAGACGCGCAAGGCCACGGATTACCTGCTGCTCAAGCATGTAGGGCCGAAGTACATCCGCTTTGCGCGCGAGGCCACGCCCATCGTCAGCGACGAGGCGACGCCGTTTGTTTTCGGAAAGGCCAACGTGATTCGACTGCGCGACGAGGCGGCCCACTTCCTCGATGCCTTCGAGACCCGCCTGGCCTCGGAGTACCGCAATGAAGCCGAGGACCTGAGCATCGTGGCCTGCGGGCCGATGGTCCCCGAGGCCATGCGCGCGGCCTGGATTCTCAAGCGCGACTACGGCTACGAGACGCGCGTGCTGAACATGCACACGCTCAAGCCCATCGACGGCGAGGCGCTGATTCGCGCGGCGCTGGAGACGGGCGTGCTGGTCACCGCCGAGGAGCACCAGATCGGCGCGCTGGCGTGGCGGGTGAGTGGCGTTCTCACCGAGAGCGAGCGGCTCTACGGCAAGCCGCTGATCACCGGAGCGATCGGCGTCAAAGACCGCTTCGGCGACTCCGGCGCGCCCTGGGAGTTGATCAAGGAACTGGAGGTC
>Ga0316217_10006440_pt1 | contig 11634 bp, 11 predicted proteins | sample 1anoAmetaG_FD_203633 | JGI IMG/M metagenome (GOLD analysis project Ga0316217, IMG submission 203633) | Freshwater microbial communities from Trout Bog Lake, Wisconsin, USA - 1anoA | ecosystem: Environmental > Aquatic > Freshwater > Lake > Hypolimnion/Profundal zone | place: USA: Wisconsin... | reverse complement strand
CACATAGGCTTGAAAGGCCTCGACCTCTTCGGCCCCGGCACCCTCACCCCTGCGCATGGCAGCTGCCGCCAGGCCCTCGTCCGGCCTGCCGAAGCCCAGCCCCCGCGCATAGGCTATGGCGGATTTGAGAGCGACGGCGCCGCCCTCCTTGCTGGCCAGGATTCGCTCGCGCATGAACGCCGTGAGGGCGCCCGGCTCGGTGAAGCGCCTGCCATGGAGTGATAGAAACGCGACTCCGTCCTTGTCCTTTTTCTCAGGCGCCCAGGCATTGAGGAAGGAGTCGATCCTGTACGAGGGCTTGAACAGCCCGGGCCTGCCGTCGTCGCTCCCGGGCGCCCAATAGGCGTCCAGCAGGGCTGCGCGGAATCCACAGCGCTCGGTCAGGAGCCTGACGTGCCACTCAGGATCGGCGTAGGCCAGGGCGATCCGCCGCGAGAGTTCGTCCCAGTTCCCCGCGTCGATCCTGTCCCCGATCCCATAGATCTCCCTGAGCGAGCGCTCGAGCCACACGAAGTAGTTCATATGGCGCACGAGACCAAGGAAGGCCGAGCGCTCGGCGGGGCCACCGACATGCGGCACGCCAACCCACTCCAGATAGGAGCGCGAGATGATCGCGTCCAGGCCATCGAAGCTTTGCTCGGAATCGGGGAGATGATGGCTGTGGCAGCTGACCGTGCTCATGCCTTCCATCGCCCCGCGGAGATTCTCGTATACAGCCATTTCACCTGCCATTCTATGGCCACAATGCCCAGGAGGCAAGGCTCGCCGGGGCCGAGCTCATGCAGCGCTAAGCAAGACTTTGCGCATCTAGCTTGTCACCCCTGGACGCGTTCGGGCAGGGAGCTCGGAGCTCCCCGATCGGAGCTCGGTGCCCCCCGTTCGGAGCTCGGAGCTCCCCGTTCGGAGCTCGGAGCTCCCCGTTCGGAGCTCGGAGCTCCCCGATCGGAGCTCGGAGCCCCCCCGCCGGAGCTCGGAGCTACCTAGTCGAAACTCTGAGCTCCCAAGTCGGAGCTCAGGTGACCCGGCCAGGTCCCTGCGGCGGCCTATCCTGAAGTCCGTTGACGGGGCGCTTGAGTCCGCTAGAATGGCTAGCCATAAGTCTCGGGCAGGATGGAGGCTCAATTGAAACCCATCGAAGTGGCAGTGACCGGCACATCCCCGCTATACTCGGATGAAATCAGCTCGAACATGCTCGACCTTGGGAGGTGGCCCGACTTCAAGGGCTACAGGTCCTGAACATGGACGGCTCCAGCCACGTCGAAGAGATCATCGAATGGGACACCCAGACGAGGCTGGTCCTGCGCTTCCAGGATTTCAGCCCGCCGCTGAAGAACCTCGCACAATACTTCATAGAGGAATGGCGCTTCTCGAAGCTGCCTCTGGGCACGAGCATCGTCAGGAAGATGAGCATGTATCCCAAGGGCCTTGCGGGCCTGCTTTTCCTCCTCCCCATCTCGCGCCTGATGAAGAAGGCCTTCGAGCTGCAGCGCGACAGCGGGGAGAACGGCGCCGACCTCGCGCCCGAAGCCCTGCGGGACATCGTTCAGACAGGAGCGGGGTCGCTATAGCGATTCGATGAGGCGGAGCTCGTTGTCAATAATCGCCGAGGCAAGTTCTGAAGGATTTTTGCCCATCTTTTCCGCCTGCTTGCGAAGGCGGTTTTCAACCTCGGGTTCTAGATAGACGGGCAAGCGGATCTGGCCGGAGGGAATAAAGAACTTCCCCCTTTCACCATTCGCGAAATCGTACTCGTCCTTCATCTCATCTCCCTCGTCCATGCTCATCCCCTTCATAATATCGTATTTCGGCCGATGTTGCCAAACGCGCTGAAATGATCCGAATAGGCTCTCCTTCTGATCTTTCAGGGTAGGTGTGAACAACAACAAGAATCCTCCAATCCACCATTCCGATAGTCACCCAGCGCTGCTCAAGAGCTGAATGAGGCTCATCTGCCACCGTGATATTGAAAGGGTCCGCGAATACCAGTGCTGCAGTTTCGAAGCCTATTCTGTGCTTGGCTTTATTGATCGTATTTTTCCGTGAATCCCATTCGAATTGAGGATAGTCCATAGCCTGTAATCGCTTTGCGCTATCCGTGGCGATTGAAGCGCTAGCCGATCCAATCACAAAAATGTGTGGGGGTGGCGGAGCCCACCGGAGCGAATGCGCCTCATCCGAACCAGGCGCATTCGCGAGGAGGGCGAAGCCAGGGGGAGTAGCGACAACAACCCGCCAGCCTAAGGCGACTCGCGCAGGTTCCCCGCGATGCTGAAACCGCGGCATCGCATCGGCTAGGGACAGCGGCGTGAGATGCTTTGGCGCCGCAACACTTTTTGGGACTGCCGCTGGCGGGCGGGTGTCTCGCGAAGCACGGACCTCGCGGAGCCAATTGGATCAAACGGCGCGAGGCCCGCGCATTCGCGAGACAGGCCCCGCCTCGGGCCGTCCTGGAAAATGTTCTTTCGCCGATAGAACTCCGAAAGTACGCGGGGAACCTGTCCCGAGGGAGGTGCCGGACTCCCCCTTTTGACGATCATCCTCCTTCTCGGCTATCATGTGCCACTTTCGACAACAAGAGGTCATCGGCATGGCAGAGAAGATCACTCCCCGCGGCACCGACTATTCGCAGTGGTACATCGACATCGTCCTCAACGCGAAGCTCGCGGACTACAGCCCGGTCAAGGGCTGCATGGTGGTGCGGCCCAGGGGCTACGCCATCTGGGAGCGGATCCAGGCCGAGATGGACAGGCGCTTCAAGGAGACGGGGCACGAGAACGCCTACTTCCCCATGCTCATACCCATGAGCTTCCTCAAGAAGGAGGCCGAGCACGTCGAGGGCTTCGCCCCCGAGCTGGCGGTGGTCACGCACGGGGGCGGCGAGGAGCTCGACGAGCCCCTGGTCATACGGCCCACCTCCGAGACGATCATCTGGTCGAAGTACAAGGACTGGATCCACTCGTGGCGCGACCTCCCCCTCCTGTACAACCAGTGGTGCTCGGTCCTGCGCTGGGAGAAGCGCACGCGACTGTTCCTGCGCACCGCGGAGTTCCTCTGGCAGGAGGGGCACACAGCCCACGAGACCGAGAAGGAGGCCGTCGAGGAGACGCTCCGGATGCTCGAGGTCTACCGCGATGTCGTGGAGCGCCATCTCTGCCTCCCCGTCATCGTGGGCAAGAAGAGCGACGCCGAGAAGTTCGCCGGCGCGGTGAGCACCTACTGCATCGAGTCGATGATGCAGGACAAGAAGGCGCTGCAGTCGGGCACCTCGCACTTCCTGGGCCAGAACTTCGGCAAGGCCTTCGACGTGCAGTTCCAGAGCCGCGAGGGCAAGCTCGAGTACGCCTGGGCGACGAGCTGGGGCACCTCGACCCGCCTCATAGGCGCGATCGTGATGACCCACTCCGACGACAAGGGTCTCGTCCTCCCCCCCAGCCTCGCGCCCGAGCAGGTGGTTATAGTGCCCATCGTCAAGAAGGACACCGCCGAGGCAGTCCTCGCCTATGGCGAGAAGATGCTGGCCGATCTCAAGGCGGCCGGGCTGCGCGCGGTGATGGACAGGGACGATTCCCAGTCCCCCGGCTGGAAGTTCGCCGAGTGGGAGATGCGCGGCGTGCCGCTGCGCATCGAGGTGGGCGCGCGCGACATGGAGAAGGGCGTGGCCATGCTGGTGCGCCGCGACACCGGCGAGAAGCTGCTGACCGAGACCGGGGCGGTGGTCGCCAAGGCTGTCGAGCTCATGGCCACTATCCAGACGAATCTCTTCGAGAAGGCCAAGGCCTTCCGCGAGGCGAACTCGAAGGGCGTGGCCGACAGGGCCGAGCTCCTGGCCTTCTTCGGCATAGACCAGGGCGAGTCCGCGGGCACTACAGCCGCGACTGGCGGCTTCGCCGAGGGTCTGTGGTGCGGCTCCCGCGAGTGCGAGGCCGCGCTCAAGGCCGAGACGAAGGTGACCATCCGCTGCCTGCCCCTGGACAGGCAGGAGGGCGTGACGGGCAGCTGCTGCCTCTGCGGGCAGAGCGCCAAGCACAGGGCCGTGTTCGCGCGCAACTACTAGGGGCGGGCGGGGGTCAGGGGCAGAGCCGGCACGAGCATGAGCTTCGAGCGCAAGCGCCGTCGACGGCAGGGAGCCCTGTCGTCGACGGCAGCCCTCCTCCTTGCCCTGCTGGCCGCGACGGCCCAGGGCGGCTGCGCAAGGCGGCAGCCGCCCGCGCCGGCTGTAGTCTATCCCTACAGCAGCCAGGTCAGGAGGACCTTCTTCGCAACAGACTCGGGCCTCTCCGAGCTGACCTTCCAGGGCGAGGCCGAGGCCGAGATGCCTGCCTCCCAGGCGCCCCACGCCTCGGTCCTAAGCTCCGACGGGAGGGTGATCCTGGTCGCGGTCAACGGCTGGGGCGTCGAGAGGGTAGAGCTCTCGCCCGACGGCAGCTCCTACCGTCTCGCCGATTCGCCACAGCCCGGCTTTAATGGGCTTACGGCGGGGGGCGCCTGGCCCCTGGCGGGGGGCTTCCTGGTCCAGCTCTACCGCGATCCCTTCCTGGAACGAGCCGCTGCCCCGGGCGCGGCTTCTGGCGCGGCTCCCTCCCCCGCTCGGCTCTTCTATATGGACGCGGCTGGCCTCCTCAGCCTGCCCTCGCCCTTCCCGCCAGGCCTGGAAGCGGGCTTCGAGCCCTTCGCCATCCTGCCTGCTGGGGGGAGCTGGTTCGCGGAGCTCAGGAAGGACGGCGCCGAGAGGGTCTCCCTCAAGTTTTTCGCCCTCGACTCGCCCCTTGGGAGCTCGCTCTCTGCCCGGGAAATCCGGCGCGCCGACTTCGAGTCGGCCCTGAGCCCCCTGCCCCTCTCGGCCCTCGCAGGCGGGGAGGGCGCGAGCCTCAGGACTGCCCTGGGCGCCCTGGGCAGGGGGCCCTGGCTCGCGCGGCTGCGCTCGGGCGCGGGGGAGGACCGCTGGTATCTCTCCTCGGGCAGGCCCGAGGAGGCGCAGAATGTCTATGCATGGAGCCTCGGCGGCCCCGCAGGCGGCGAGCGCAGCCTCGTCCTCACGGGGGATGGCAGGCTGGCGGCGGCGGATGCGCTCAAAGCCTCGGTCACCGAGCTCGAGGCGCCGGCCCCTGGCGCCCAGTTCACTGCGCTCGCGGCTTCGGCCACGAGCGCGGCGGCAGCCTGGGAGGCGGGGACCTTCCCCTCTATCTCCTCTGCGGGCGTCATGATCCTCCCCCTGCCGCGCTAGTGTCACGCGGATTTGTGGGGGCCGGCATAGTGCGCCCCCGCCCCGCCGCGATACAATGAGGTTGTGAAGCACCCGCCTTTCGCCCTGGCAGCCCTTGTGCTGGCCCTCCTCCCCCTGGCTAAGCCCGCCGCCCTTGAGGCACCCCTTGCGGTACGGCCCACCTGGGGCGTGATCGTGGAGAACCTCCTCGATCCCGCCCTCTCGGGCAGCGTCTCCTCTCCCAGCCTCAACTTCAACCTTGGCGCGGGTGTCGTGATGCCCTTTTCGCGGGGCTCGCGCTTCTCCTTCGAGCCCTCCGCCGATTTCTATTTTTCCAATTATGAGTATTTTGGCGGACAGCCCGTTCCCACCGCCGAGGAGTATGGATCGGCCTTCGTCCTGGGCCTCCTCCTCGACAGCCCCGTCGTCTACAGCCTGCCTATCGGCGGGGGCTTCACCCTGGGCATAGGAGTGGGGCTCTGCCTGGATGTCCGGGTCGCCTTCACGATAGACCAGGACCCGGTCAAGGCCGCCAACACTCCCATCATGAACAAGTATTTCTGGGACAAGGGCCGCTTCCTTACCCCATCCAGCCTCGTCAGGGCCGAGTACGCCCTCACCGACAGGGTAGCCTTCGGCTTCAATGGAAAGGTCTTCTGGCCCGTCTACAATCTCTGGTCGGGCGAGGGCTTCAGCTTCTTCGACCAGGGCCTGTACCTGGTTGACCTCAGCATAGTCTACAGGCTCTAGCCTCTCCCGCCACGGGTCTGGCGCTATCCTTTCATGGGCCAGTCAGGCCCTGGGCGAAGGCTGGGGAAAGGCCAGCTCGAAGCGGGCGCCGCAGCCGCCCTCAGCGCTCCGCAGCTCGGCCTTGCCGCCCAGGCTTCGGGCGAGGGAGTCGATGAGCTTGAGGCCCAGGCCGTTCCTCGAAGCCTGTTGTTCGAGGCCGGGCCCGTCGTCGCCGATGGCGAGGAAAAACGCGCCCTCCCCTGCCTCGAGGCTGAGCTCGATGGCAGGCGGCCCAAGCCTGCCGGGGCAGGCGTGCTTGAGAGTGTTCGTGAGGATCTCGTTGACTATCAGGCCGAGTGAGATGGCGGACTCGGTGGGCATGAGGATGCCCCTGGTGTCCAGGGACAGGCTTATGCGCGTCGTGTCCATGCCCAGGCCCGAGGCGAGGTTGGAGACGAGGGCCTCGAGGTAGCGCGCGGGGTCCACAAGGCTGGGCTCCTGGTCGACCTTGAGCTGGTCGTGGACGAGGGAGATGGCGAAGATCCTGCCCATGAGCTCCTCAGCCGCCAGGTGGAAGGCGGGGTCCTTCGACCTGCTGCTCTGGAGCTGGACCAGGGCCTTTATCACGCTGAGGTTGTTCTTGACGCGGTGGTGGATCTCCTTGAGGAGGAGCTCCTTGTCCTCGAGGGCCCTGCGCAGGGCCTCCTCGGTGGCCACGCGCCTCTGGATCTCGGCCATGAGTTTCTGGAAATACCCGGCCAGCCTGCCGAACACGAAACCGACAGCGGTGCCCGCTATCTCGGCCACGAGCTTGCTGGCTGGGGAATACTCGGGATGGCCAAGGAAGGCGAAGACGAGGAGGTTGGCGGGAAGGGCAAGGATGCCCGCGACGAGGCCGCCCAGGGAGCCGAAGCTCATGGCGGCGACAGCGATGGTGAGTATCACGAAGTAGTTGCTGGAGATGCCCAGGACCCTTCCCAGGCCCAGCATGAGGAGGAGGTAGAGGCCGAGGGCGGCCGCGAGGCTTGCGACGCGGTGGTGGATGAAGAACAGCGGGTGAAGTTCCTTCATGGATGAGTCGCCTCTATAGCCGACCAGTTTGCCATAGTATATAGTGGCCACCTAGGAGAGCAATCACCATGGCAAGCATCCTGGTCGTCGAGGACGAACCGATTGTCGGCATGCAGCTCCAGGAAAGCCTCGAGGGCATGGGACACAGCGTCCCCGCCGTCATCGACTCGGGGGATGATGTCCTGGGCGCGGTGATGCTCCACAAGCCCGAGCTCATCCTCATGGACATCAAGCTCCACAGCTTCATCGACGGTGTGGACGCCGCGAGGCGGGTCAAGCTCATCCGCAAGATTCCCATAATCTACCTCACCGCCTACCCGAGCCAGGGCAGCCAGGACAGGGCCGAGAAGACCGAGCCGGCCGCCTATCTCGTGAAGCCAATAAGCGACTCGGAACTGCGAAAACAGGTGGAGCTGGCCCTGTCCGGCGCCTCCAAGCCCTCCTCCTCCAAGGATTGAGATGAAAAAGCTCAGCAAGGAAAACTGCATGGCCCTCATACGGGAGGGCGAATTCGAGGATTGTGTGCTCGGCGCTGCCCCGAGCGTCGCCGTCGTGCTCACGCAGAGCTGGTGCCCCCAGTGGGTCTGGATGCGCTCCTACCTCGCCGCACTGGCCCCCGACCCTGCCAGGGAGGTATTTTGGGTTGAGTACGACCTTGAGGACTTCTTCGAGCCGCTTATGATTTTCAAGGAGCGGAGCTTCGGCAACGACCAGGTGCCCTACGTCAGGTACTACCGGAGCGGGAGCCTGGCTGCCGAGTCGAACTACATCGACCAGGGGGGCTTCCTCCGCCTTCTCGCGCGCGGGGAGTCCAAGGGCGGCACCTGAGAGACAGCCAATCCCGGGAGGGAAGATGCGCAAAGCCCGGATCTGGATCCTGACCCTGAGCTGCCTTGCCGGTCTGGCCCTCTGGGCGGCAGCCCCAACCCAGGCCCCGGGCCTGGCCCAGCACAGGACCCTCGCGAACGGCCTCGAGGTCTTCGCTGTCGAGAACCACGCTGTGCCCCTCGCCACGATCTGCGTGACCTTCAGGGGCGGGGCGAGCGCCCAGGACCCCGAGACCGCAGGCCTCTTCCACCTCTACGAGCACATGCTCTTCGACGGGAACGAGAAGTACCCCACGCAGGCCGCCTTCATGGCCGCCATCAACAGGATGGGCGTCGCGAACTGGAATGGCGGCACGGGAGCCCAGTACATCAACTACTACATAAGCATCCCCTCGGACAGGCTCGCCGAGGGGCTCGAGTTCTGGTCCTGGGCTGTGAGAAAGCCCGTCTTCAACGCCGACAAGCTTGAGCGGGAAAAGCAGGTGGTCATCAACGAGATACGCGGCTACCACAACGACCCCAACCACATAGCCGACGACGGCCTCGAGTCCCGCGTCTTCTCCCTCTATCCCTGGCGCAAGAACGTCGACGGCCCCGAGGAGAACATCCAGAAGGCGACAGTCGCCCAGCTCGAGGCCATGCGCGCCAAATACTACATTCCCCGCAACATGGCCCTCCTCGTGGGCGGGGACCTCGATCCCTCAAGGGTCTTCGACCTTGCCGAGAGATACTTCGGCGACTGGGAGGGCGGCGCCGCCCCCGTCATCGGGGAGCCGCCGCAGGGGCCTGTGCCGCCGGGCATAGCCCTCGTCTATCCCGACGACAACTTCTACAAGGGCCTGGCCCAGGTCCAGCTGCGCTGGCGGGGCCCCGACGTGCTGCGGCAGACCAGGGACAGCTACGCGGCCGATGTCCTGGGATCGCTGCTGTCCTCCACGGTGGGCAGGTTCAAGACCGAGCTCATGGCCTCGGGCCTCGAGCTCTACGACCCCGAGTACATCGACTTCAGCTACGGGACGGCGCGCGATGGCGGGGACTTCGGCTTCGGCGCCTACCTCAAGGTCCCCGAGGCAGCTGGGGAGGTCCTCGACCGCGGTGAGGCCCTGCGCGCTCTCGTGCTGGACAAGCTGGCCGCCATAGCCAGGGACCCCGCGGCCTTCTTCGGGCCCGACCAGCTCGAGAAGGCCAGGGCCAAGCTCATAGACCAGAAGCTCCTCTCGCAGGAGGTGGCGAGCCACTTCGTCAACGGCAGCCTCACCTTCTGGTGGTCGGTGGCGGGCACCGACTATTTCTTCGGCTACGAGGACAATATCCGCAGGGTGGCTTGGACAGACATCTCAGGCCTCATCACAAAGTATCTCACTAGCGCCGCACCCTCCGCGATAGAGATACGACTGCGCTCCGACGCCTACGGCGCCGACCCCCGTGCCAAGGAGAGGGAGAAGGCCCTCGGCTACAGCGTGCTGGGGAGCGAGAACGCTTTCTGGTGGCAGCGATGAGCACGCGCGGCATGCCAGTCCAGCGCGGCGCGGCAGCCATCGTGCTCGCGGCCGTCCTCGCAGGCGCCGGGGCGGGAGGGGCAGCCCAGGCAAGCCCGAGGCAGCCGGCCTCGGCCTTCGCCGCGGCCAACCTCGCCACCTTCAGCAGCTTTGCCCTCTCGAACGGGCTCCGCGTGATCGTCAAGCGCAACCTCGCCAACAGGGTCCAGCACCTCTCCCTGGTGATCCGCGGGGGCTCGGCCGCCGCAGGCCCCGACACCGCCGGCTACGAGGCCCTCGCCCTGCGGACCATGGCGCGGGGCTCGGCCAGCTGGTCGTATGAGCAGATCCAGACCCTCCTCGACGAGACCAGCTCGGGCATGGGCTCCTCCTCGGGCTTCGACTACTCCACCTTCTCGCTCAACACGCTGGACAAGTACTTCGAGCGGCTCTTCCCCCTCTGGGTGGACATCCTCGTCCATCCCTCCTTCAGGCAGGCCGACTTCGACCAGGAGCTCTCGCAGGCCAGGCTCGGCCTCGAGTCCCAGGAGCAGGACCCCTGGTCCAAGACAGCCCTCGAGACCGAGAGGATTCTCTTCGCGGGGCACCCCTACGCTGCCTCGCCCGACGGCAGCCTCGACTCCCTCGCCAAGGTCCGGCTCGAGGACATGAAGGCCTGGTACGAGGCGAGGATCAACGCGCGCAGCCTCTTTGTCGTGGCTGTGGGCAACTTCGATCCCGAGGCCCTTCGCGCCCGCCTCGAGGCAGGGCTCGGGAAGCTGCCGTCCACGGGGGCCGCGCTGCCGCCCACCGCGCCGCCCCTGCCCGTCCCCGCGGCCTCGAGCCTCGCGAAGCTCGAGTTCCCCCAGTCCAAGGGCATGGGCTATGTCCGCGGCGTCTTCGCGGCGCCCCCGCCAGCCGACCCTGACTACATGCCCCTCAACCTGGGCATGAAGATCCTGGACGACCTCCTGTTCACCATAGTGCGCGACAGGCACGGCGCCGTGTACTCGCCCGGCGCGAACATAGGCTCCCTCAGCGCGAACTACGGGACCTTGAGCCTCTTCAAGACCAAGGTCCCCGCCCAGGCCATGGCCTACATGGACGAGGCGGTGGCCGTCCTCGCCTCGGGCAGGGCTGTCGCCGTGGATCCCGAGGCATCACAGGACGGCTTCGCGCCCCTCGCCGACGTGCTTGAGACAGCCAAGGAGCAGTACATCAACGAGACCTTCGCGAGGCAGGCCACCAACGGCTCGATAGCGGGCAGGATAGCCTCCTCCCTCATCTCGACAGGCGACTACACAAGCTATCTCTACGACGCGGACAGGGCCCGCGCAGTCACGCCGGCACAGGTCGCTGCGGCTGTGGACAGGTACCTGCTCAAGGCCAGGATCGCCTGGGTGGCGCTGGGCTCGAGCGAGGTGCTCGAGAGTCTGCGCGAAGAGGAGCTCAGGGACTTCTCGGGCCAGCGCTGAGATGCGGCTGCCTCAGGCTCGGGGCGGGAGCAGGCCCTTCCCGCGCTGGGCCAGGAGGCGAAAGACCGCCCCGGAGAGGGCGAGGCCGACGGCTATGGCCCCCGCTGCCCCCAGCGTGGCGAAGGCTGTCGCGAGCCCGTTCCAGCTGTCGCCGCGCACATAGTGGAGCATCGTGTAGTACATGCCCCCGCCCGGCACCAGGGGGATTATCCCGCAGGCAATGTAGACCGAGGCGGGCCGCCTCTTTATCGCGGCGATGAGCTCGGCCCAGACGCCTATGACCATCGAGGCGGCGCAGTAGGCGAGGGCCTGCGAGGCCCCCGCGGCCTGGAGGGGGGCGGCGACAGCCCAGCCCAGGGCGCCGCCCGCGGCAGCGAGGGGCAGGTCCCTTCCCCTGAGGTTGAAGAGGTAGGCGAAGCCGGCGGTGGCTATCCCCGCCCAGAGGGGCTCGAGGAGCCGCGTCACGAGAAGACCCCGCCTACGAGCCGCCACAGCCCGTAGGCGCCGCCCGCCCCGACCGAGATGGCCGCCGCCGACATGAAGGCGTCGGCCCCCCTCGCCACGCCCGCGACGAGGTCGCCCGCTATTGTGTCGCGTATCGCGTTGGTCACGGCTACGCCGGGCACGAGGAGCATGAGGACACCTATCACCGTCGCGTCCGCGCTCGTGGCCAGCCCAAAGTAGCGGGCGGCGAGGCAGAGGAAGGTGGCGGCCGCCCCTGCGGCGAGGTTGGTCACGAAGTCGGGCATGCGCTTCCTCGCCATCGCGGGCGGGAAGCGGGAGATGAGGGCGCCCACCGCCGCCGCCACCAGGGCGTCGTTCCAGGCGCCGCCGAACATGAGGGTGAAGAA
>Ga0316217_10006438_pt1 | contig 11638 bp, 20 predicted proteins | sample 1anoAmetaG_FD_203633 | JGI IMG/M metagenome (GOLD analysis project Ga0316217, IMG submission 203633) | Freshwater microbial communities from Trout Bog Lake, Wisconsin, USA - 1anoA | ecosystem: Environmental > Aquatic > Freshwater > Lake > Hypolimnion/Profundal zone | place: USA: Wisconsin... | reverse complement strand
GCATTTTATGCAGACCTTTCAGATTCTACCAATAGAGTTTTTGAAACAAAAAAAAGAGAATGTCCATAATGAAGAATAAAAAATATATAACATTCAAATACCTTAAAGAAATTGAGGAATCAGACCTTGATATATCTACTGTTGAAAAAATTCTTGGGAAAAATGCTTATGAAGACCCAGGCTTTGAAAGTTTATTCTTTTTTCTTAACAAAGACTATGGTTACGAAAGAGAGTCTGAAATGATAAGCATTGACCTTCTTGAAAAAACGATTGTAAATCTTAAAAAAGCTGGTGCAAATTATATGGAGATTATGCATCATGGCGACCATAATGGCTATGTGTTTTATGGTATTGAAGTAAGAAAATCAACAAAAGAAGAGGTAAAAAATTATAGTGAAGAAATTTTAAAAAAAGCAAAAATTGAAAACAAAATAGCAGCATTGCAATTAGAAATACAAAATTTAAACGAAGAATGGAAAAAGATATAAAAAGAGAAAAGATAGAAAAAACTGTTTTTCATCACAGCAAAAGACTTTCAAAATATACAGAAACGCCAATGTATACCTGGCGCGAGATAAAGAAAGAATTTGAAAAGGCAAAATTTGAACTTCAGGATGATGATGTTCTTTTTATATCTTACGATGACGGTCATTATGGAGAAGATTTTTGTTCAGACCCATGTTATTATGTTGAAGTTACAAGAATAAGAGAAGAAACAGATGAAGAGCTTGAGGCAAGAATCAAAGAAATTGAATCTTCAAGAAAAAAAAGTAAAGAAAAAAGATACGAAAGATATCTTGAATTAAAAAAAGAATTTGAATCAGAAAATTTGTAATATGAAAAAAATTTTATTTATAACAATTATTTCCTTAAGTATTTTTGTAATAGGTCAATATTACAACAACAAAGATGTTAAATATTTTGTTTCTGTAATGAATGAAAGAGATTCTTTGATGGTAAAGGAATAAAAATGATTAGACTTGATATTTGAATTTGATTTTTATAATGTGTAAAATTTGTGTAATTTAATGGTTTATAAAATAATTCAACCAAAAAATGAATTTATCCACAACAAAGAAGTGGCTGGAGCAAAAAAAGAAGAAATTGAAATGCTGAATAAAACTTTTGAATTATATGAAAAAAAAATAAAAAACCATAACATTCCTGGTCATGTAATTAAATCTATAAACTTTGAAATGGTTACCAGATTTGGCATTAGAATGTTAAAAAAAACAAATACTTATAGTTCAACAAATGGTCATTTTATAAAATCAGAAAGATATTTTTCAAATTTTAATATTATTTCAGACAAAATTAAAACCGATGTTGTTAAAAAAATAAAAAAAGAAAAATCATTTTGTTATCTGCATTTTAGATATAATTATAAAAAAAAACATATCGAAGAAGAATATGTAATCATTGGCAAACATTTTGAATTCAGTGGAATCTTTAGGGTTCCAAAAGAAACATACCAGGAAGTAATTAAAGATATTTTAATAATGGAAAGACTTAAATAAAAAAAATGAAATTAACAGATGAACAATTTGGAAAAATCTGGGAAACTGCCAAAACAATGGATGGTTATGACCAAAATTTTTTCATGCAATTATATGCCAAAATTTTTAACGATAATTTGTTGGTTTCAGAAAATGATTTGGTTATAGAGATTAAAAATAAATGGGATGAAAAATTCAAACAAGATACCAAAAAAATATTGGTTGAATTAAGCGAATGGTTTAAGATAAATACTTATGATGGTTGTAAGATAGAATCTTTTGATTTAGTAAAGGGAACTTATGGTGGATTAGATATTGTTCCTATCAACCCTTATGTTGATGAAAGTTTTAAATTAGATGAAAAAGGTGATAAATTCTTAAATGAATTATCAAAAAAATACGGAATCAGAGTTGGATTTGTTTATTGGGCTTACTCAAAATAATTAATTAACAAAAAATAAAAAACATTATGTCATTTTTTAAAAAATTAGCCAGTCTATTTGTAACTTTTGAAGAAAATAAACCATTACAAGTAGAACCAGAAACTGTTTTAAACAAAAAACTGGAAGAAACATCTCCTTATATGAAGAGTGTTTTTGAAGACATTAAAAAAGCTCAGAAAGAAGTTGTTAAACAATATGAACCAGAAATAATTCCAATAGAGCCTATTGATAATAAATATAAAGGTCATAAAGAAGCCGTTATTATATCTTGCTTCTTTAATCCAACCAAGTCAAAATATCGTTTGGATGCTTTTAATAAATTTTATGAATCAACAAAACATTTAAATCATAGAGTTATAGAATGTGTGATAGGTAATGACAACCCTCAACTTCCAGAAACGGAATTTATTTCTCATGTATATACACAAAGTCTCCTGTGGCATAAAGAAGCTTTATTAAATAAATTAGTATCTAATCTTCCCAAAGAATTTAAATATGTTTTCTGGATTGATGGAGATGTTACTTTTACTAATTTAAACTGGATACCAGAAAGCGTTGAACAGCTTCAAACCTGCAATATTTTACAACCTTTTGAATATTGCACTCACCTTGATAAAGACGAAACTAAACCAAGCGATATGTCATCTTTTCAAAGAGCTTGTGTTGATGCTTCTCATGGTATTCCGAACAAAAAAGTTTGGCGTTCTTTTTGCGCCAATTATGTTGACCACAGAGAAAGAAGCGCAAATGAAACATATGATGTTCATGGACACGTAGGATTTGCATGGGCTGCAAGACGTGAAGTTCTTGAACAATGTCCTCTTTATGATAGAGCTTTGGTTGGCGGGGCTGACCACATTATTGCTCACGCTGCTGCTGGACAAATAATACACTCCTGCATACAAAAAACATTTACTTCAGACCTGGAAGAAGTCAAATTTTGGTCTGACAAATTTTACAAAGCAACAAAAGGTAAAATAGGTTATGTTAAAGGAAATTTATATCACACATGGCATGGAGATATTGAAAAAAGAAGATATTTTAAGAGAATACAGGATTTGACCAAAAAGTTTAAAGGAGTAACTCATAAAGATAATAATGGTTTATACATAACAGACGATAGTTATATCATTGATTATATGCTTAATTATTTCATGTTAAGAGAGGTCTTTGATGACAACAATAATCTTTCATATATTGGAACTGGAGATGACCCAACCGTTCAATTTGGCGGTGGAGATTTTAGTGGTGGCGGAGCTAGTGGTTCATGGGATGACCAAACTCAACAACAAATTCAATATGACAATGCGCAAGATTCTGTTCAAAACCAATTATCTGATTATAATAATCCAAATTCAAACAATCCAAATTTTTCATAAAATATGCTACATTTTTCAAAAGAACATCTGATAATTTTTTTTTCATTATTTGTTGCTTTCTTGTATCTTTTTTATAAAATGGAGCGTAAAACCCATCCATCGTTTTTACGTGGATGGGATGTAAGCGATAAATACTAACCCTGATTGAGAATATACTCACGAATAGTATCAGGAGAAGCCTCACCGATTGAGCAAACGAAATACCCATCGCTCCAAAATAGGTGCTGATACCAATATTGTTTACGAAGTGTAGTTGGATGTAGTAACCAAATTTGGCGTGTAGATTCTTGTTTAAGCCTACGGACTATTTGAGCAATAGACAAACGAGGAATGTAACGAATAAGGAAATGAACGTGATTTACATCTGTTTCCATTACTTCAATTTCAAAATCAGAACCATCGGCAATAGATTGAAAGATTTGCTTGACATCATCATTTAACTGACCAATTAACATTGGTTTACGATACTTGCAGACAAAGATTAAATGACATTTAAGGTAATGTTTCTCAAAATGAATGGAAATATTTACAAAAAAATGTAGCGGTTATGCGAAAAATGTGTATCTTTGTAAAAAATCAGACTATCTACTAATAGATGAAAACAATATTTAGGACATATCAATTTGAATTGCAACCTACTCAAGAGCAGAAAACGCTGTTGGATAAGCATTTTGGATGTATCCGTTTTGTTTTTAATCACTTTCTAAATGAACGTAAAGAGCAATACCAAGTAGATAAGAAATCAGATAATTACTATGCACAAGCAGCAACTCTCACCGAATTAAAGAAAAAAGAGGAAACTATTTGGCTTAAAGAAGTGAATAGCCAATCCTTACAATTTGCTTTAAGGTGCTTAGATACTGCCTATGTAAACTTCTTTCGTGGTAATGCTAAGTTTCCGAGATTTAAGTCAAAGAAAAATAAGAATACATTTACTGTTCCTCAATTTGCTAAACTGGAAAATGGTAGACTTTACGCACCAAAATTCAAAGAAGGAATAAAGGTTAATGTCCATCGTGAAATTAAAGGTGAAATTGGAAAATGCACATTATCCAAAACACCAACAGGGAAATATTTTGTATCAATCTTATCAGAAGAACAATATCAACCAAAAGGAAAGACTGGTGCTGTATGCGGAATAGATTTAGGACTGAAAGATTTTGCTATTACTTCTGATGGAATTAAATTTAAGAATAACAAATACACAAAACTATATGAAAGAAAGTTAGCGAAAGCACAAAAACATCTTTCTCGTAAAACAAAAGGTAGCACTTCGTTTGAAAAACAAAGACGAAAAACAGCCTTAATTCACGAGAAGATAACCAACTCACGAATGGATAACTTGCATAAAGTATCTCACAAATTGGTAACTGATTATGATATAATCGCATTGGAAGATTTGAATGTGAAAGGAATGGTTAAAAACCATAAACTTGCTAAACATATATCGGATGCCAGTTGGGGAACTTTTGTAAGATTGTTGGAATACAAAGCGGATTGGAACGACAAACAGATTGTTAAAATCAATCGCTGGTGGCCCAGTTCAAAAACCTGCTGTGAGTGTGGTTGGATAAATCAAGACTTAAATCTTTCGATAAGAGAATGGACTTGCAAAAATGGACACGTATTAGACCGTGACCTTAATGCTGCAAAGAACATTCTTAAAGAAGGATTAAAAATATTAAACTCGGCAGGAACTGTCGAAAACACGGGTGGAGCTATAAATAAGACTTCTGCAAAGAAGCATAAAGCTGTGAAACCCGAAGCCCATCCCATCGCCTTTGGCGTGGGTGGGTAGTTCACTTAATATATTCTGCAAATAAACCATATAATAAAAAACTAACCATATATTTTGACTTGGATGGTGTTATGGCAAATTATGATAAAGCAAAAGAAGGAACAACTGAAGAAGGCAGAAGGCAGCCTGGTTTTTTTGAAAATCTTGAACCAATTGATGGAGCAATAGATGCATTTAAACAATTAAGTGAAAAATACGATTGTTATTTCTTGTCTACAGCCCCCTGGAGCAACATTAATGCTCCTTCTGAGAAAAGAGTGTGGGTAGAGAAACATTTGGGAGATTACGCCTTTAAAAAGCTTATATTGAGTCATAATAAAGGATTGTTGAAGGGGGAATTTTTAATTGATGACAGACCACATTCTAACGGAGCTAATGAGTTTGAAGGAGAACTTATTCATTTTGGAACAGACCAGTTTCCAGATTGGAAGAGTGTATTAGAATATTTGCTTTGAAAAAAGCATAAAGAGGCTGAAATTCCGATAAGGTGCGGGAACCATAACCGAGATGGAAAGTCCTCGGCAAACGAAACTTGAGCAGCTACGCACAGAGTTGGAAGCGATTGAGCAAAAGGGGGAGTAACCTGCTCCTCCATTTTTTTTAAAATTATTTTTGTTTCTAAGAATAAAATTATTATATTTGCAACGTATGAGAAAAATGTCCTTCATAGTTTTCTATGACTTAACACAACACAGCGAAAAAGTAGAACAAAGAGAATCCTGTTTTGAGATTACATGCCATAGACACAGTACTGCTTATGAAATATTAGAGTTGATAAAAAAATCAATAAAAGATGAAATGTATTCGTGGGGAAGTTATGAAATTAAATTTATAACAAAAGTAAACGAAATAGAAATAGATGATTGAATTTTTAAGACATGCTTTAGGTCTATGTTCCGATTCTTCCTCTCACCCTTCATTACTCGCTTTATTAATGAGTGGTGGATTTGGAATTGGATTTATATGGACTTGGTTTAAATCAAAATTTATAAAACATAATCACGATGAAAATTGTGATTGTAAATCAAAATAAAATGAAAGCAATTTAAAGAAGATATTCAGTTTTTGATGAAAAAATATGGAAATGAATTTATTGATAAGCAAGATTTTGTTATTGGAGCTCTTGATTGGATTGATTTCATATCAACAAAAGTGCCTGAATTAGGTTATGAAAAAATTGAACCAGTTATATATGGTCATTTTGGCTCTTATGCTATTGGAGATTATTTTAGTAAAAAAGAAGAAGATGAAAATTTTAAACAAATAATTGGCGAAAAATTATTTCAAAAAACCATTCAAAAAAATAAAATATTAAAACAAGAAAGACAGCTTGAAATGGAAAAATATAAATCAAACAACAGCGATTTATCTTTATAGAAAACACTTTACTTTTTAAAAAAAAACATTATATTAATACTAATGAAGACGCAATTAATTATTCCTAAAAAAATCAAAATCGGATTTAATTTAAGACCAGACACGTATTCTGGAAAACTTGGCTATGTTATTTATCATGATGGAAAGATTTGGAGAAAAGAACAATCATGGGAATCATGGAGACAAAAAGAAGCAACAGAATCTGATAAAGAGAAATGTGTTCAAGATTATACAAAAAATTATTATGAACCATATCATAAAAGTAACCCAACTATTTATCCACAAGCATTAAATTACAATGAAGTTCCTGAATTTTATAAAAGACAATTTAAATTTGCTGATGGGGTTGAGCCAATTGAATGTGATAACGTGCCAACGGAAGGGTTTGTGCTAAACAGAAACGTTGGTGGAGTTAAAGAAAGTTATGGATACCATGATGATGTAAGAATTGAAAAAGTAAGAGTATTTGACCCAAGAGGCTTTGAGTTTGAAATTGATATTCCAAATGTATTAACAATACTTCAAGAATGCACATCTGTTAAGGGTAAGGGATTAGAGGGGACTTTTGTGTATGCATGGGATGGAAAAGAATTGGTTCTTTTACCTACTTGTAGCCCAGATTATCAAAGCTGTTTGGAATTCACCAAAATGCAAAATAATAAAGTAAGCGCAAAAACTTTAATTCCTGGTTGTTCTTATAAGACAAAAAAGCAAAAAGATTTGATTTTTCTTGGAAAGCTTGATTGGATTGATTATAATTATAAAACTGATTCTTGGGAAGCAAATAAAAAATTTATTTTTGTTAATGAACATCCAGACAATTATTATGGAGGAGATGAAAATGATATTGTTCCAGAAGACTTTGAAACAGAAGAAGAGTATCAAAATGAATTAAAAAATTATAGAGAATTAAGAAAAAAATGGAAACAACAAGAAATTGAACAAGGAAAAGATGTTGAGTTTGTTAGTTTGCAAAGCGTTAGCTCTTTAGCTTTATGCAATTCTGATACTCCAGTTAGTAATTACGCTGAACTTATGGACAGATTTAATTCTACAAAACACGCCTCTAAACCAGTAGAGTTTGTAGAAGAAGAAGTTATTTGTCCTTTAAATGCAGAAAAGAATGAATATGTTTGGTGGACTTTAGATTTTAAAAGAAAATATTTTATAAAATCGAAAAAAGGCGTTTATAATGAAATTAGTTTAAGCCTTAAAGTAGATTATAATAACAGAAATGAAAAACCAACAGAATTTAGTTTTTATCCTTATTATTCATACTCATTAAAAAATAATAAGATAAAAAAACAATACATTACAAATGGATATAATTGGGAGAACAAAAAATATCATCAAATAAAAGATTATGACAAGTTAAATTTTGTCAATTTAAATGTTCGTTTAGAAAATAACAAAATCATTAAAGCTGAAGAATACAATTAAAATGACAAATTACGAGTTAATTAAATCCCACGATGAAAACACAATACTTTGTTCGTTTCAACAACATATGAGAGAGTCTTCAGCGACTTATAAAGAAATTATTTCAAAAGGTCATCAATATTCTTTGGTTGAATCTGGAATTTCTATTATTGAAGGGGGATACTCTGGAAACGACTCAAACACCACACAAGAACTAGAAGAAAAAGAGTTATTTTTAAACTTAGGAAACTTTTAATATGGAAGAACAAGAAAAAAATATTGGTTATCATCTTATGGACATTCCTAAAGGTGAATTAGGAAAACTTTCCAAAATCAAAGAGGAATATATGGAGCTGGTTGATGCGGAAAAACAAGGCTCTAAAATAATGGCGTCTGTTGAATTAAGCGATTTATACGGAGCAATAGAAGCATATGCAGAAACTTATGGTTATACGATGGATGATTTAAAGACGTTTTCAAGTATAACAAAAAGAGCTTTTGTAAATGGAAAAAGAAAGTGATAAAAAAACTGGATTAATATGTCAAAACGTTATTTAAAACAAGTATCTTTAAGGTTGTTTATGTTTCCAGGAGTTTTTACCATGAGTATAATATTGTTTATTCCGTTTCTTATACTTTTTGGAGAAAACATTATTGGCAACATGATAGATTTTTATAAAGAAACAAATGAAATGTTTAATTAATGGAAGAAAGAACAATTTTGACACTCTCCTAGGTAAACCATCGGAGATTCTTGGGCTGGCATTTCTATTGAGTTGCCATGTCGAAACTAGAGAGCAAAGCTCTTTTGTTTCCTCCACAATTATCGGAGCAGTGCCCCTGCTCCGCCAAAAGAACTAAACCTTTGGTTAATATATTCTTACTAGCATTTACATCCCTGTCATGCAATGCACCACATCCCGCACAAACCCATTCCCTTACAGATAAATCCATATCCTCTTTTACCAACCCACAACATGAACAAGCCTTGCTTGTATTATGTGGTGGAACCAATATAAGCCGCCTGTCATTAAGCTCTGCTTTATATTGAAGCATGTTTTTAAACATGCCCCATCCAGCATCCGATATAGATTTTGACAAACAATGATTTTTAACCATGTTTTTTACCTGCAAATCCTCCAAAATGATAACTTGGTTTTCGCTTATAATTTTGGATGATATTTTATGCAGAAAATCTTTCCTTGTATTCTTGATTTTTAAATGTATTCTGGCAACCTTTTCCCTTTCCTTTTTCTTGTTATTGCTTCCTTTCTTTTTTCTTGATAAAGCCCTCTGCGCTTGCGCCAGGGCTTTTTCATATGAACGATAATGTTTTGGGTTATCAATTTTTTCTCCATTAGACAGGACAGCAAAATGTTTTATGCCCAAATCAATGCCAATGACTTCATTTAAAGGTTGCGTTGGAGTGGGTTTATCTATCTCGCAAGCGAGAGATATATACCACCCATCAATCTCTTTTTTTATGATGGCTTTTTTTATTATACCTTCAATTGGTCTTGAGTTATAGTAGCTGACTTTGCCTATTGAAGGTAGTTTAATTTTGTTTGTATTAACGCAAAGGGATACACCTTGTTTAAAATCAAAAGAGGAATAAAATCCCTTTTTTGCAAAGCGAGGGAATCCAGCTCCTTGTTTAAAAAATTTGTCGTAAGATAAGAATAATCTATCAGTGACAGATTGAAGGGTTTGGGAATGTATTTGTCCAATCCAATCATATTGGTTTCTTATTTCGGTTAGCTCTTTTTGAGCGTTATATTTGGATAAAGACAAACCATAAGATTTATAAAGGTCAATTTTATAAGAAAGGACAAGGTTATAAACAAACCTGCAAGAAGAGAGCCATTGGTCGAAGACGAAGGCTTGCTTCTTTGTTGGTTTTAATTTATATTTAAATGTCTTTATCAATTTGTATTATTTTCTTTTAAATCTTGTTCAATTAATTCTCTTATGCGCTCAGACATAATAATATCTTTATCCAGGCAATACTGCTTATACCTTTTTCTAAGATTTTTGTCCAATAAAATATTCACTCTTACTGGCTCTTCTTTAAATTTATTTCTTTTCTTATTTCCACTCATATACTTATAAATATGAAGAAAAAATTTATTTTCCAATATTTTTGAAAAATAAATTAAATAATTTGAAACAAATTGATTAAATTTGCGTTTATAAAAAGAAGTTCAATTCATCCACGCCCTAAAAGGTGTGTGGCTTTCTTGAACGAAAGGGCTGTAATAACAAAAAGAAAGTTTAAAAATCTTTGTTGGATTTTTGGTTTAATTTTTATTTATGAATCAATTGAAGGAATAGTTAAAAGAGGAGATATTCAATTGAAATATTTCTTGTTCGATTTTTTTCAATCCTGTTTTATTATGATTGGATTTATGATTATTTATGGAGGTATTTTGTTGTTCAGTAAAAAAGAAATAAAATGAATGAAGAATTAATAGAAGCAATTGCGTTTGGTAGTGTTACTTTAGTCGGATATTTTGGAAATTTTCCAAGAAAACATGGCAATTGTTTTTCTGTAAAAGCAAATGATGAAAAATATTATAGAATATTAAATTTTAATCACGAAAATCTGACAGAATTAATTAAAAGAGAAACTGTTTCTTTTCCAATTAAAATATCAGTTCTCAAAGAAAGATTTGCTGTTATTGTTGATGGAAGAATACCAAACGAATGGTATAGTCGAACTTTTTGCGAAAATTGTTGCCCAAGAGACCTGTTACCTGCTCCACAAAGAATTAATCAAATTCTTGATATACAAAGAGGAATCAGAACGGAAACGAAAATGGAAATGAATGGCGAAGTTTTTTATTCCATCGGATATAATATAAAATCAAACCAGCCAGGATATATATATACTCCTTATATTGTAGAACAAGCACAAAATATTGAGATTTTGTGTGACCAGAATTTTAACTCAAAAGAAATTAATAAAGTTTTATTGACAGAGATTACAATAACAAAAAAAGACGAAGGTGAAGATTGATAACTTTTTTCTTAATTTTACGTTATAATAAATAAAAAATAATGAATAAAAGTCTATTTATCTCTCTTTTTGGAGGTTCTGGCTCAGGCAAATCAACAACTGCTATGGGTTTAACAAGCAAACTAAAAAAAGCAGGATATTCTTGTGAATATGTTTCAGAATGTGTTAAAAATCATGTCTGGGACAAAAACGATTTAGCCCTTGATTGTCAACCATCTATAGCAGGAGAACAAATAAGAGCAATGCATAGACTTGATGGAAAAGTTGATATAGTTATCACAGATTCTCCTATTTTAATAAACTTACTTCATGAAGGATTTGGCGTAACTGATAACTACAAAAAGTGGTTACTTGAAGTTCATAATATGTTTAATAATTTAAACATTTTGCTGCAAGTTGACAGAGATAAAATAGCATATGAGTCTAAAGGTAGATATGAATCTCTTGAAAGAGCAAAAGAAATGGATAAAGAGAACATGAGATTGCTTGTTGGTTGTGGTCAGAATTTTAAAGCATTTGATGTTAATTCTATCACTGAAGAGAATATAATTTCCTTCTTAAAAGAAGAAGCGTATATATGATTAACTACAGAATACTTGCTTATAGCCAGGAATTTTATGAAAAAAAAGGATTCAAGATAATAGAGACTCCTTGGACGGTGACTTCTGAGGTATCCAACATAACAAAGCCAGATTTTTTTAAAGATGAAT
>Ga0316217_10006437_pt1 | contig 11641 bp, 10 predicted proteins | sample 1anoAmetaG_FD_203633 | JGI IMG/M metagenome (GOLD analysis project Ga0316217, IMG submission 203633) | Freshwater microbial communities from Trout Bog Lake, Wisconsin, USA - 1anoA | ecosystem: Environmental > Aquatic > Freshwater > Lake > Hypolimnion/Profundal zone | place: USA: Wisconsin... | reverse complement strand
AATTTCGTAAACGCCGTCCTTAAGGTCTTCAGGAAGAGTGACCGGAACGATACTTCCCTGTATCTGTGAGCCCACCGGCCAAGTTGGAGGGGCCGTATCAATGCCCACGGGGAATTGAGCGACGATCCCGGAGTTGTCTTTGAGATCTTTCGAGACCAGGTGAACGAATACCAGATACCCGTCCGGGACCTTCTGCGTCACATCGAAGCTGAAACGCACTTGAAATTGGCGCGGGCCGATTTGCTTAACGTCGGATGACCTGGGAGCAGCGAACGTCTTCATCGATTCGGTGTTAAATACCATTGCGGTGCGCGCATTGGCGTACACCGAAGTTGAGGTTTTGGCGAAAGTCGCTTTGCCGTCGCTGCGAGTAGCGGTATAAGCAAGTACGCCATCGCCGCTCGCCAGCCATCCGAAATGAGGCAGCACGTAGCGCGATCCGCCGGTATTGACAATCCACGGAGCGTCACGCAAATTCGCCCAAATCGTCAGGCCGTTGTCATATCCGATCCGGACGCGATCGAATACGGAATTGGCCGCAAAGGCATCGGCGGTGTCGAGCAATTTTCCATCGACTTCATAGTTGATCGATCGAACCTTTGCGCATGCATAGCGCGAAGCGACAGGAATCGCCAGGTTATGCTCTTCGAACATGAATGGGATATTCAATGTCTGAGCCCAGGTGCTGACAAACGCCGAGTGGCCGAATGCAAGCTCCTGCATGCGGTAGTCGTCGAGTTGGTCCAGCGTCGGCGGCTTGTCATGCTCGGTGCTGAGCCAGCGCTCAAGGTATCCCATACCGTGGTTGATCTGGCGCGGATGGATCTTCATCAGGTCGAAGTCGACGAAGAGCGGAGGGTTCTCACAATCGAACTGGCCGGTAAACTGCGCTTCGGTTCCATCAAGCATTCCGCTCCAAAACCAGTGGTTCGCGCCTTCGCCGAGCACCGGACCGCCATGGACATCGCGCAGATATTGCCACAGCTCCTTCTGGGCGTTGACGCACGTAATGAACTTGCCGGCGCCGGGTCTGGTGGCGCGCATGTCCGTATGGCCGAATGGATCGATTGAAGATAGGACATCGATATAGCTCGCATTGGTGCCGATTGTTTTGTGCACCTCTGTCGTGATCATGTGCGAATACTTGCTCATGAGAACGGGAGTCAGCAGATACGATATGTGACCGGGCCACATCCAGGCTGGGATAATCTTTCCGGACGAATCTACCGCAACCTCGTCCTGATTGTAGAGAGGTCCATTGGGATAGAAATCGTCGTAGTTCTCGTGCAGGGCGACTCGTTGGCCGAGAGCCTTGGCCTTCGTCGTCAGGGTAATCAAGCCGGCATTTCCGCCGATGGAGTTGTTCGCGGGCAGGACGGTCGGCAACTGCTGATCGTAGCCTCCATGCTGCCAGTCGTGGACAATCGTAAAGAAGTGGGTTAAGCCGTACGTCGATGCGTTCTCCAGCAGTCCGGCGTATCCGGCTGCATCCCCGCCCCAGTAATCGATCACGGCGGCATTTCCCATTTCCTGGCGATACGGGGACACACCGTTAATCGGGGTCGCCAGCACGGCGTCCGCTTCCGGAGAGAGCGCGTAGTACGCGACCTCGTTCATCGCGATCCGGGTCCCGTCGGTCAGCGGACGGTAGTCCGCAGACTCGTTGTTGAGTCCACTGGCATGTGAAAGGCCGTAGTCGATGACGATATTCGAAAATAATCCCAGCTCGGCGGCGTAACCGATCGCTTTGTTATAGAATGGCACAAGAAAGCTGCGATAGTAAGCAGACGGTCCGATACGGCCGAAATGGACGGATGCGATATACGGATCGCTCGAATGAAGCGCAACGCGAACACTGGATCCGTCATATCGATCGATATCGGCCTCGACAGTGATCGTTCGCCCGGCTATGGCGTAGATCGCGGTTCGGTGGATAACGCCAGGCGCCGGCGTAGATTGCGTCACTGTGCAGTGGACAGCGGAGGAATTCGACGTAACGATCTTGCCGTCCGGCGCTACCAGATCCAGGCCTGCGCCAGTCGCGAAAGGCAGGGTGATTTGGCGCTGCCCGCTCGTCAGGTGAAACACAAGGCCGCCTAGAATATCGGTGGTTGCCGGGCTCGCGACGCTGCGGATTTTGGCGGTATCGAGTGCCGAAAGGTGGGTTGGCGACGCTCCACCCCATCCTTCGGGCTTGCCGTCGAGCGGCGCCGGTTGCGCCACGAAGGCGCGCTCGATGCTCTTTGCGGGAACTCCGGCACACACTAACCGGCGATCACCCCAGAGACCGTAGTCCCAGCTTGGGTCGTTCTTGGGGCCTGGATTGGCCTCGAATACAAGGGTGATTGTTTGCCCTGCGAATTTGGTCAGGTCGAACTTGAAATCGGTCCAGGCGCCATCCGCCTTGTTCTGGTCCATGAGCTTTTCGCCGTTAACGAAAACCCGGAACGTTACCCCATCGGACTTCCCGACGACATCCAGTTTCATCGCGAGCGAAAAGGCGAGAGTGATTGCAGTCGCCTTCGGGAGCGCCAGACGAAATGTCTGGTCGGTGTCGCCGGTGCCGTCGTGCCAGATCGGATGCAGCAGGTACGCGCGTTTGCCGTCCTGTGTTCCCATCGTGGTTGACGAAATGCCTGTCTGCTCATCGAAATGGCCTGTCCAGCCCATCGGCTTCTGGCCCGTGCGCCCGTCCGTGTAGCGGTAGGCGATTCCATAGTAGCCCAGGTCGTCGATGTTCGTCACTCCGCCAAGAACGGTTGTAACAGGAATCGCGTCATCGGCTCGTGCAGCCAGGCAGACCGAAAGCAGCATTGCAACGGACGTAAGCAGGCACACAAAAACGCGCGCCTGCAGCGAGAAGATTCTCATTGTATTCGCCTCTGGATTGTATTTGGACTATGTCGCGCGAAAAGTTATGTGACGGCCTTCGTCTAATAGATGCTCCAGGTAGCTCCGATATTGGAGGTGCCGCACTGTGTGTTCATGGCCTGACCGGATGTCGCACTCGAGCAGGCTCCCACTGTGCCATTGTTCGACCCACCGAACACCTGTGAGCCCTGGAAGTACTTGGCGTGACCGTCGGCCATCACGTAGTTGGATCCGTTGTTGTGCCGGCCGGTCGCCGCCACGTATCCGGTCGCATAGGCTGAGGCCGCCTGGAAGTTATACGGGTATCCGGTGGCATATTGAAGCGTGAACGTTCCTGCGGCGCACCCGCCGGCTGTCCCGCAAGCCGTATTACCTGCTATGTTGCCCTGGCAGAATGGGTCGTATTGACCCGCGAGGCCGAACCCTGTCGGGCTCATGCCGTTGTTCCCCCATACATTGTCCCCCTTGGGGAGTTGCTGGACGGATTGAAGATCATCCAATTACCGCCACACCCCGCGATTTCCGCCAAGAGTACGGTCTTGGTCGGCGCTCCGAACTGGCTGACAGGATAGGAAGCCCAGTTCATGCCACAGTAATAGTTGCCTGCGCAAGCCCCTGGCTGATTCTGGTTCAGGGTATTCCGATTATAAACATAGGAACATACGGGGTTGTTCGTTACGTCCGATGGACATACGTACACATTGGCGGACTTAATGTACGGATAGATCTGTCCGGCCCAGCCAGTAGGCTGGTTGGTCTGGGAGTCGCCGTTCGGTAAATACTCGTCGTAGTCCTGTGTGTACTGAATGATCCCGAGCGCAAGTTGCTTTTGGTTGCTCAGACACGCGGTCTGCCTCGCCTTTTCTCGAGCCGTCGCGAATACCGGAAACAGTATCGCGGCTAGAATCGCAATAATGGCTATAACTACGAGTAATTCGATAAGAGTAAATGCTTTTCGCTTCATTGTTTGTTTCCTCCTATATACGGTGATGTCTGAATATCTTCATGCCATATTATCATGCCCTTGGGGTTTTGTCAATCACTAACTCGACAAATTTAAATCATCACTGGCTCCACGGCTGCGGCTGGGTTGATGTGTTTGTGTCTGCGGCGCACGCCCGATCGATAGTCATGCCCAGATAGTGGTCGGACAGCCCTTCGCGCAGGCCGTAAAATCCTGGTCCGCCTGCGGCGTATTCGTGCATTCTGAGCAGGCAATCTCCTATCGCGATCTCGTCGTCTGCTAGCCGGGCAGGCGCAGTCGGGTTGCGGTAGACCCATTCGCCGCCTGCAAGCCAACCGGCATGGTAGTATCCTTCGAGGTTGCCGCCATGTCCGGTGTCCTGGCGCTGCAGCGTAAGGCTAATGGGTGTTCGATAGTCTTGTAAATATCGGACATCCAGGTTGTTGATCTCGCCGCGGTCGCCGCGAACCAGAACACGTTCCGATCGTATCCACGAGAAGTACTGATCACCTGTAAAATCAAACACGGCGCTCTTGCCCGACGCGAAACTCATAGTCGCGATCGTCTGCTCCGACTTTGCCATCCGTTCGACCGTTGGCGGTCCATCGCGCCCTGGCCCTTCGATAATATCGGAGGTCGTCTTAATTCCCTTGATGACACAAGGCTCGATGCCGATTCCAAGCAGCCGGCGGATTAGCGCTACGCCATGATATCCATGCGCCGCTGAGACATAAGCATGCGATACGTTGCCGAGCTTTCCTGAGCCGGCGATTGCGATTCTGGCGGCATGGAGAGGCTGAAAAGGATACTGCTCTGCGACTTGAACGCGAGCGTCGCCGCCGACCGACGCCCACAATTCGCGCATTTGCTCGACATCGGGTGCAGGCGGGGTTTCGGACAGGACAGGCATCTTTCGCGCGGACAATTCGGTCAATAGGCCGGGGTTCACATTCCAGGGAACGGATGTGACCACGAAGTCCGGCGAGCACTTGAGCAGATCGTCAAGCGACCCTGTTATGGCGTTGACGTTCCACTTCTTGGAAATCGCCTCCGCCTTTTCCGTGCTGCGAACAAGCACTCTGCATACCCGAAATCGTTCGGGCAGCGCCTGGGCGACTCGCAGATAAAACTCCGAGCGCCAACCTGCTCCCACAATGGCAAACGAAACTTGATCGTCCAATGCTTATCTCTCCTTCTTATACCGGGCGGCCCAGTTGCCAATCGGATACGGCCGACGGAATAAACTGGGCCAGAGGCAGCCGCACTTGCACCCTGTGACTTGCTGAAACATAGGCCGCTTCGCAGATCTCAAGCGCCATCAGCGAACTATTCGATACGGAATAATCGGCTGTTCCGTCGGCGATATTGTCCGCAAGGTTTTCGAGGTGCCGTTGGTGCCCTGTCGTGTCGGCGCTGTCCGGCCTGATAACCTGCCCGGTCGGATAGTTCTCGTTCTGTATCCAATAATCCTCGGCCCATGCCACCAATCGTATTTGACCGGCGCTGCCGACGATGCGAAACAGAGTGCCATCGGACTGGCCTGGGATTGCTACGTAGTCGCCAGTTTGCATGACCATTCTTACTGCGCTGACAGTCTGCGCATAGGTGACTCCGGCAGTCTCAACCTGAAGGCCGTCCCTCACGGTTTGTTCCGATTTATCCATCGCCGAAAAAACAGTGGCCATTGGCTCATTGCCTGTCAGGGCCACAAAGAAATTCGCCCAGTGTATGCCTGCGTTTAGAACATCCCAGCCCATGCATTCGATCTCTACCAGCCCCAGATGGCCAATGAGGCCCCCGCGGACCGCGTTTATCACCGCTTTCGATGCGCTTTGAACGAGCAGGTTATGCGGCGTCGTCATGGGAATGCCCTTACGCTTGACGGCGTCCATGATGCGCGCACCTGCCTCGTGGGTAGCCGCCAGTGGCTTTTCGACGAGAATACCCTTAATCGGCATTTCGAGTGCGTCAAGAGTTATGGACTCGTGGCTGGGGGCGTAGGTGCTCACGCAGACGATGTCCGTGGGCGCCTCCCGAAACATTTGTTTATGATCCGTGTATGTGCGAATCCCCGGATATCTCCGTGAGATTTCTTCGAGAGCGCCTGGCCGAAGATCGGCAACGGCAGTCAAGTCGAAGCGATCAGAGCGCGCCAGCGCGTCCATACTCAGCTTTCCGCCGGCCCCGGCGCCAATTACGCTTGCTGTTAGTTTATCGGACATGTTCCCTCCAACTAGGTCTTTGACAAACTTATCATCTCTCCGCCACCTCTCATTACACGCAGGAAGCTTGCTGGATCGAGCATTCGAATGCCGTTCAGCGTTTCTCGAAGCTGTAAGCCGGCTTCAGATTGGTCCTCATTAATTTTTTCGCAACATTGTCATTAAGACCCGGAAACTTCTTCTGCACAGCCTGATGGGTCAAGATCGAGCGAACTTCCACAAGTATGTCGCCGGAAATAACGAGGATAAATCGGCTGCGTTCTGCCATCTCCATACACGCGAACGCGGGGCCGTCAGAGCTCGCCGCGGCCTGAAGATAGATATTGCAATCGAAGACGACGCAGGGCAAGGACTGGCCTGGTGATTCGCTCACCGCGCTGGCGCTGCTTTCCGAGCCTCGTAGACCTCTTCACGGATTTGGTCTAAGTAGGCTTCCAATTCTTCTTCGGATTGTGGATGGTTCCTTCCTGCCGCATGGACAGGGGCAAGGATCTCTCGAAAGCTCCCTACACTTTCGCCCAAAACATCACGGCGAATAAGGTCCCGCACGTACTCGGCGCGTCCGGTCGAGTGCCTCTGCCGCACACGCTCATCGAGGAGTTTCAGCAATTCTTCCGTGATTCCCGTAACCTTGACGATGTGCGACTTGGCAGCTTGTGGCATAAGATGTTTTCTCCTCTTAATCCATAATAGCCTATTGGTATGGCCTTGTCAAGACCCTGGTAGGTCCATATTAAGGCACTAACTTAGATCAATCGCGATTCAAACCGCCCAGCTAATGCCATTTTGCACCAGGCGGCGCCACTCGGGTTGACTCCAGACGGCTGGCATGTGGCCTAGCGACAGATAGAAGATCCGGCCCTTGCCTTCTTCGCGCACCCACGCCACAGGGACGGGGCCGTTGTCATCGTGGCTGGTCGTCTGGGCGAGCAGATGGACATTCTCCGGATCGTACTCTTTATATAAGTATAGTTCGTCGTTTACGGTAAACGGCGCCACGCCCGCCGTCACCGGATGCTCTTTGTCGATAATTTCGACTGCGACATCCAGAGGCGCCGGATGCGTGCGGAATTGGCCCCCGATGGCATGGGCGTAATCCAGCCTGTCCTGGAACGAATCCGCCGCGCAGTGAATGCCGATAATCGCCTTGCCGCTTCGGACGAAATCGAGAATTGCGTCGACATCCTCGCCGTGGCCGCGCCCTGTGGTGAACAGCACCAGCAGATCGAACTTTGCCAGGTTGGCGGCGCTGAGCGCGGAATAGTCTCCCGTGTAAGCCTCCTCGCCATTTGGGTGATAGATACCGCTAATTGTCACATCGATCCCGATTTCTTCAAGCAGGGATGTGATCGGAGCCACGGTAGGCTCGATCTGGTGATAAAGGGCTTTGCAGCCACCGACATAGAGTGCTTTCTTATTTGGCATTGCCAATGAACCTTTCCGAGAATCAATCTTTCGACCGTTTTGGCCTTAGAAGTAGGTTCTACATCCAGTCGGCAAGAACCTGCATTTGTGGCGATGTAGGGTGTGAGATCGCCGCACCCAAGGCCGAAAACCTGTCATCCTGAGCGAAGATCGCGGTTTCAGCCGGGATCGAAGTCGAAGGATCTTCAGGACGAATAAGGCAGTGGGCTCACTTCGCCCGCTTCGCGCGGTGGGGAATATCGCGATTTCCGGTCACGGGTTGGTGTCGGAGGACTCTGTGGCGAGGGGATGGCCGCTATGCGGCCGCTCATTCTGATAGTATTAGATCGTGTGGTGTGCGGATACTTAAGTTCGTCCATCGTTCGAAGTCGCGGGTGTTGAACGTCAAAAGCAGGTCCACGTCATATATCTCGGCGATGACTGCCAAAACTCGCTTACCGTCTGCGGAGTGATGCAGACGGTCTCGTCGCGCTGAACGAGTGTCTCGACTGCGGTTCGAGAATGCCCATGCTGTTTACTGGCCGGATTCACAAGGTAGATGAGGATATTCTTGTCGACGAGAACCTTCAAAGCCCGTTTGCCCTGTCGTCGTAAATGCTTTCGCGAGTCGTGTTTTCGATAGACAGCGCGGGGACGCTTGCAACGTCCGGATCGTGTTCAAGCGCGTCCAGGAACGTTACCAGTCGATCCGAGCGGCTAACGGCCGAGGTTATATCTGCGGTTGCAGTCTGAGGCGATTCTTCGACATGTACTGTTACTTCGGCGCCGTCCAGCAGATTAAGCGGCACATTCGGTACGATAAGTCCCTTTTTGACACGGGCTGTTACAGTGGTAATCATTCTTGTAACTCCAGATCCTATTTCCTTATGATACCGCAGCGCGCCGTAGGCCCCATAGAATCCACATGTACAGTAACAGTTCACGGCTGCCAAATATTTGGAACGTCGGGTAGGCCGGCGAATGAAATTCGCGCCTTTGGAAAACAGAAAATCCGCCTGCGCGGATTGTAATGCCCGGCCAGCGAACGTGTGAAGACAGGTCTTCTGTACTCCCAAGGCGCGGCTTTATCCGCAAGCCTATCCGGCGGCCTAGCTCTCTGATAATCGTAAACTGTTACCAGCCATCCCCCCCTTGACACTCATCGCTCCCCGGTGTATACTGCATAAACGGTTATGCATACTGCACGAACGATGGTCTACTACTTGGGCTCCTTGCATCGAGGAGCGGAATAATGCCGGTTTCCCTGAAGGAAGTGGCGCTGCGGGCTGGGGTGGCTCGGGGAACGGTTTCCACGGTGCTGAACAATCGCGCGGCGCAGGGGCGCATCTCCACCGCTACCCAAGCGCGCATTCGCAGTATCGCATCGGAACTCGGATACAGGCCCAATCGCCTGGCGCAGGGGCTGGGACGAGGGCGAACGAATATTATTGGGCTCATGATTCCCGGCTTGCGTAACCCATTTTTTCTGAGCTTGCTCGAAGGCGCGGAGGATAGGGCGTTCCAATCCGGCTTCGATGTATTGCCGGACTCGGCATTTCAACTTCGTGCAAAATATCACCTCGACGCCAAACTCAGCGGCTGGCCGGTCGATGCGGTGCTGATATGGGCCAGGCCGGATACGACTCTGGCTGACTATATGGGTGGTTGGCGTCAGGATGCGCCTGTCGTCTATCTTGGCTACGAGCGGGGCGACGGCGCCGATTATGTGGCCATCGATCGCGAGACCGGAGTCCGGCAGGCTATGGTCCATCTTCAAGACCGCGGTTACCGGCGGATCGCGTATATCTACCCGTGGGCGGATCTGCAGCCTGTCGACTCACGCTATGGCGTCTACGCCGCCCTCTGCGGAGAGATTGGTCAGGCGCCGATGAGGATTTGCCTCGAAACATTGCAGGAGCGCAGCAAACTTTCGTCGATCACCCAGGCCGGTCTTCGCGAGGCGGGGCTCAAGACAGGAATGTTGTTGACAGAGCGGGCCGAAGTGGACCGTCCCGACGCAGTACTTTGCCATAACGATCTGGTGGCAATCGGGGTGTTCAACGGTATTCGTCGCGGTGGTCTGCGGGTACCCGAAGACATCGCTGTCGTTGGCTTCGATGGCATCGAGGAGGGGCAATATCTCGACAAGCCGCTGACCACGGTCAGCAGCCCGAGCCTATCGTTGATCGAGGCGGCGTTCGATATTGTAGCCAGGCGGCTTGCGGAAAGCGATCCCGCCCAGCCGCACCAGATCGTGCTCCCGAGTACATTGCGGATAGGGGCGACAACTTAAGGCAAAATATGAAGTCAAGCACAGTGTTGGCATTGGATATCGGCACATCGTCCGTCCGGGCGATGGTGTTCGATCGGAAGGGCAGGCCTGTGGCCGGCAAGGATTCGCAGCGGCCGTATGACCAGACGACGACTGCTGACGGCGGTGTCGAAGCCGACGCCGAAACGCTGCTGGACTGCGCCATTGGTTGCCTATCGGAGCTAAGCAGCGAGCCGTCCATTGCCGGAATCGGGATATCCTGCTTCTGGCATAGTCTGGTTGGGGTGGGCGATAGCGGCATGGCGCTGACTCCGGTCTATTCGTGGGCGGATACGCGGTCGGCGGCGTGGGCGCGCAAGCTGGCCCGCGAGCATGACGAGCATGAGTATCATCTTAGGACAGGCTGTGTATTTCATCCGTCGTACTGGCCGGCGAAACTGCTCTGGCTTGCCGATGAGCACCCCGACCTTCTTGCGCACGTGAATCGATGGATGTCGTTTGGCGAGTATCTCCTGCTTCGCGTTTTCGGCGAGACTTCTTGTAGCCTTTCGATGGCGTCGGGAACGGGCCTGTTCGATCCGAACCGCAAGGACTGGGATCCTGCGAGCCTTGCGCTGGTTCCTATCGGAACTAAAAACCTCAATCCGCTGGCTGATCGTTCGCATTCGTCGACCGGTGCGAAACATGAGTTTCGTGACGCTCTGGGCCGCCTGAGCGATGCTCCGTGGTTTGGCGCGGTCGGCGATGGGGCCTGCTCGAATGTCGGCAGCGGCGCGGTTGCGCAGGAACGGATTGCGATTAATGTGGGAACATCGGGCGCCATGCGAGTCGCAGTCGAGGCCGATAGCGCGGAGCCTCCCGAAGGCCTTTTCTGCTACCGGATCGACGGCCAACGCTTCTTGATCGGCGGCGCTGTTTCGTGCGCAGGGAATGTCCATGCATGGCAGCAGGGCATATTGAAGCTCGATAGCAGCCGCCGGTTAGCGGCGATGCCGCCGGACGGGCATGGGCTGACGGTTCTGCCGTTCTGGGCCGGCGAGCGTTCGCCGGGATGGCACACGGATGCCCGCGCGACGATTACGGGAATGAACCTGCACACGACCGCCATGGATATTGCCCGCGCATCCCACGAAGCAGTCGCGTATACGTTCGGGGATATCCTCACCCGGCTTCAGACGCACTTCCCCGATGTGCGAGAGATTGTGGCGTCGGGCGGCGCGGTGCGTCAAAATCCAGCGTGGGTGCAGATCATGGCGGATGTGTTCGGCTGCACAGTCCGAATGAGTGAGGTCGCGGAGGCGTCCAGCCGCGGCGCGGCGCTGCTGGCTCTGGACAGCCTTGGGTTGATTGACGGTCTGGGCGATGCCCCATCGTATCTTGGGCGGACGTTTTCGCCAAACGCCGGCAACCATGAGGTCTATCGAAAAGCGAGACAGCGCTACGCGGCGCTGTACGAATTGGTGCTCGACAGAAAGTGAGTTTGTAACCATGAGTGATCAAGTGTTGAATTATCTGACAGACGATGAAGCGCGAGGCATTATTGGCGGCGCGTTGGCCAAGTTGAATCTGGCCGGGAAGCGTGTGATGCTGATCGTGCCCGATTCGACGCGCACGGCGCCGGTCGGACTGCTATTCAAGACGATTTACGATGAGATCGGTGAATCCGTTGCCAAGCTCGATGTGATGATTGCGCTGGGGACCCATCCTCCGATGAGCGATGATGCGATTAATCGGCGGCTTGAGATTACGGCTCAGGAGCGCAGCACGAAGTACGCCAGAGTCGGCCTTCTCAATCACGAATGGGACAATCCTGTAGCGCTTGCCAGGATCGGGACGATCCCGTCATCCGATATCGGAGAACTGACCGGCGGGCTGTTCGAGATGGATGTCAATGTGGATATCAACCGC
>Ga0316217_10006436_pt1 | contig 11641 bp, 9 predicted proteins | sample 1anoAmetaG_FD_203633 | JGI IMG/M metagenome (GOLD analysis project Ga0316217, IMG submission 203633) | Freshwater microbial communities from Trout Bog Lake, Wisconsin, USA - 1anoA | ecosystem: Environmental > Aquatic > Freshwater > Lake > Hypolimnion/Profundal zone | place: USA: Wisconsin... | reverse complement strand
GGTCCGACTCCCAGCCAGCCGTTCCAGCTCTTGCCGATCTTCCGGACCACAATTGATTGTGGGCGCATGTCTTGCCATGCGCCGAACTATACAATATATCGTCTATCATTGCAAGTAAGCACTAGCAATGTCCTTATGCTCCCCTGAGACGTTCTCAGGGCCTGGCTTTGCCGGGCCTTTTTTTCTTCGCCAGGAGGCGTCGGCGCAACTCGAGGGCCAGCACTACCAAAGCTCCGAAAACGAAGTACAACAGCCAGAGGCCTTTTCGCACGACGTCGTCCATCACGCCGGCCAACCATTGGGCCAGCGGCGACCAGTTGGCGTCGTCGGCCTCGCTGGAGGCGGAGTTAGCGCCTCCGATAAGGGGGCGGATGGGAGCATTGGTCAAGGCGGGCTTTTTGGCCGGGGGTGGCGTCGCGGCGGATGCGGCGTCGAGCGCGGTCGGCGGTACGAGGGCGGTTGAGGATCCGGCGAGAGAGGAGGGAGGCGGGTTGGCGGGGCGAGCTTGCCCGGTTAACACCGGCGGGGCTGGAACGGGATCATTCACGGTGGCGGTGGGGCCGCGGGCGCTGTTGCCGATCCCAGAACCGGTAAACGCTTCCAGGGAGGGGACCGAGCCGGCGCGCGAAGGGTTGCGCGAGGGGTCCGCTGGCAGCGCGAGGGTTGCCGCCGCCAGTCCCTGGTTATTCGCCGATACGAGGACGGGCCGGTTCTTTTCCTCGACCCTCCCATCGGCGAAGAGAAGGTCCCCCTGATACTGGTGCAGGCCCGCGGTCCACTTCAGGAAACGGCCCGGGGCAAAAGACTGAAGACTCGCTGACGGGTTCCCGTCGTTGGTCACATTGCGGTCGCCCGCCAGGACGGAGTTGGGCTTGCCGTAATCGGCATTGACCGCGACGAAATAACTCAAGTTGGAATTGCCGAATACCGCGAAATTGGGCGCCGCAACGCGCGTATCGGACGGGCAGGCGAACACTCGGGGATGGGCCAGGTCATTGGATAACGCCTGGAAATACCGAAAGGAGAGATAGAACTCGCCCGCGACACGGTAGGAGCCCTGAGCCAGTTCCAGCGCGCCCCCGGATGCGGCGGGAACCCGCATCGGAAACTGGCTGCCATGATCATGCGCGAAGCTATGGAACGCCAGCCCGGTTTGGCGGAGTTGGCTGACGCATTGAACGCGGAGCGCGCGCTGGCGGACTTTGGATAGGCTGGGCAGCAGCAGGGCAGCCAGGATGCCGATGAGGGCCATCACGCACAGCAACTCAATCAACGTGAAGGCCGCCGCCGCGGCGCCGCCCCTCCCTCCCGCAGCGGAGCGTATTCCGTCCGCGTCGGGAGCCCTCGATCGGGCCGCGTCTTGCGCCAGAGCCGTAGGCGAGGGAACGACCGCAGTCCGCTCCGCGGGGCGACCCTCCCGCTCCGTTGGATATCCACGTTCGCAAAACCTCATGCTGTGGCTTGGTGGAAAGCATGAATGATGCCGATTTTGTGTTACTAATGACAATCAGAATTGCTTAGAAAAAAGGCTAAGAAAACAACGCTGTCAGCCGCCCAGCGCGACCTCCTGGCAGCGTCGGGCTGCGTGAAGCTCACGCCTTTTGCGTGAAATTTTACCGCCCCAGACGAGCAATTCCGGCCTGCCCGGTCGATAAATGTAACATTCCGAACCTTGCGCTCGATGGCGCCGTGTCACAAATTAGTTACGATTTAATGACAACCATTGCGTGGTCCCAGGCCGGCACGAGGGGTGTATGCGCCAAACGGGACGCGTAGCTATCAACAACTATGAAGACAATAGAACTCAAGCAGGTTTCGATCCCAGCGGCGGAGAGCAGCGACCTCACCGCCCAGGCCGCGGAGGCCGAGCAGCAGGTCGAGTCGACGCGCAAGGCCGTACGCGCCGCCAAAGCCAACCTGAAACAGGCGCGCAAGGCATTCAAACAGGCCAAGAAGAAGGCCAAAGAAGCCCGCAAAGCCGTCAAAGCGGCCGCCAAGGCGAAGAAGACCAAGGCGAACAAGGCCCCTGCCGCAAAGGCGGCGGCTAAGAAAAAGGCGGCGCCGGCCTTGCCGACTCCCAGCGCTTGAAGACGCTCGAAGGAGACGAAGGTCATCGCCCGAGCTAATAGAGTCTTGCCGCGCTTTGGTCCTCTGCCGAAGTGGGGCGTAGTCAGGCGCAAGTCACAGGCCGCCATCGAGGAGCCAGCGGCCGGTCTTCGGATCATGCGCGAACCCAACGGCAACGAAGCGTTGGTTTGCTTGGTTTGTTGTTGTGTTATCGCGGAAATTAATCCAGTACCAATCGCGAAAGAACGTTTCCTATGAATAAGATGAGATGGATCGACGCGATCGCCCTAACGGCGCTGGTGGCTTTTTCAGGGCTCGCCCCGGCGAGCATGGCCCAACCCGCCGCGCCGCCGCCGGCGCAACCGGGCCGCGGGCCCGGCCGCGGGCCGCAAGGCCCCCAGGTAGTTTCTCCGGAGGTGCTGCCGGACGGACGCATCACGTTTCGGATCCTGGCGCCGCAAGCCGACAATGTGAAACTGAACGGCGGCGATATTCCCGGCAACCAGGGGGCTGCGATGACCAAGGAGACGAACGGGGTATGGGAAGTCACCCTCGGCCCCATCAAGCCCGGCGCATATCGCTACAACTTCAACGTGAACGGCGTCTCGGTGATCGATCCGCGCAGCCCGGCTTTCAGCGAGTCCAACAACAACCTCTGGAGCCTGGTTTATGTGCCCGGATCGGACTTCATGGATACCCAAAACGTGCCTCACGGGGCCATCGCGTCGGTCACGTATTACTCGACGGCGCTGAAGCGGTTTCGACGCATGCACGTTTACACGCCGCCGGGATATGAGCTCGGCAAAGGCAAATACCCGACCTTCTACCTCCTGCACGGGTCGAGCGATTCCGACGACTCGTGGGCGTCGGTCGGTCGGGCGGGGTTCATTCTGGACAATTTGATCGCCGCCCATAAAGCCAAGCCGATGTTGGTGGTGATGCCGGCGGGCCATACCCGCGCCGGCGGCGGATTCGGCCCCCGGGCGGCGGGTCCCGGCGGCCAGCCTCCCGCCGATGAGTTCACGCAGGACTTCCTGACGGATATCATGCCGTACGTGGAACAGCACTATCGGGTTCGCAAAGACCGCGAACATCGCGCCATCGCCGGCCTGTCCATGGGCGGCAGCCAAACCCTCAACATTGCCATCCCCAATCTGGACAAGTTCGCTTACGTCGGCGTGTACAGCTCCGGCCTCATTGGCGCTTTCGGCGGCCGGGGCGGGCCGTCCGCCACCGCCCCTTCCGGTCCCACCTGGGAAGAACGCCACCGGGCGATTCTGGACGACCCCAAGCAAAAAAAAGGCCTGGCCCTGCTCTGGTTCCGCACGGGCAAGGATGACTTCCTCTTGAACACCACCACTTCTACCGTCGAGATGCTCAAGAAACACGGATTTAACCCCGTCTTTAACGAATCCCCGGGCGGGCACACCTGGATCAACTGGCGCCAGTACCTCAACGAATTCGCGCCGCAGTTGTTCCGGTAGGGCGGAGGTGGGATGCCTTCCAGCCCGGTGGCTTATGCAAATCCGCGACGCAACCCTCGAAGATCTCCCCGCCGTCGTCGCCATTTACAACACGACGGTGGCGTCGCGCCGGGTGACGGCGGACATCGAGCCGGTATCGGTGGCGAGCCGGTTAAAATGGTTCGAGGAACATTCGCCCGGCCGCCGGCCCCTGTGGGTGGCGGAGGAGGGGGGCGGTTTAGCCGGATGGCTCAGTTTTTCTTCGTTTTATGGCCGGCCCGCCTACGACGGCACCTGCGAAATCAGTATTTACCTGGCGCCGGAAGCTCGGAGGCGGGGCCTGGGCTCTTTGCTTTTGCGCCGCGCGATCGAGCGCGCCCCTGAGCTCCGCGTCACCACCTTGTTGGGCTTTATCTTCGGACACAACGAGCCGAGCCTGTGGCTCTTCGACAAGCATGGTTTTACCCGTTGGGGTTGCCTGCCACAGGTCGCGGTGCTCGACGGGGTCGAGCGCGACCTCATCATCGTGGGCCGGCGCGCTATTCCGTAGGAAGGAACTGGACAGGGGCAAGGCGTTCATTGGGCTTTGGAACCGGCAGGCAACCGTTCATGGAGAATTTTGGGCAGTTGATTTTCAATTGCCCTCTGCCGCCACTTTTCCTGTAACCTTTTGCGCGGGATTCCTCAGGAACCGTTACGATGAATACTGAAACCGTCAACCGTTGTCCCAAGTGCCAGGCGCCCGTGCCGCCGGAGGCGCCGCAGGGACTTTGCCCCAAATGCCTGTTAGCTTCGGCTGCGGAGCCCACCGAAGGGAGCCAACCGGCCACAGCCCCGCCGCCGCCAACCCTTCAGGCGGTCGCCGCCTCATTTCCGCAGTTGGAAATCGTGGAGTTCATCGGCCAGGGGGGCATGGGTCTGGTCTATAAGGCGCGCCAACCGAAGCTCGACCGGTTGGTGGCGCTCAAGCTGCTCTCCCGCGCTTCGGGGGCCGATCCGGCCTTCGGGGAGCGGTTCAACCGGGAGGCGCGGGTATTGGCGCGCCTGAGCCATCCCAACATTGTTGCGGTGCATGATTTTGGCCAGGCGGGGGCCTTTTACTACCTGGTGATGGAGTTTGTGGATGGCGTCAACCTGCGGCAGGCGATGCGCGCCGGCCGCTTCAAACCGGCCCAGGCTTTGGCCCTCGTGCCCAAGATTTGCGACGCACTGCAATACGCCCACGAGGAGGGCGTGCTGCATCGAGATATCAAACCGGAGAACCTCCTGCTCGACACCCGTGGGCGGGTCAAGATCGCCGATTTTGGCATCGCCAAGCTTCAGGGGGAGGCCCGCGACATCACGCTGACGGCCAGCGGCGCGGCCCTGGGAACCCCCCACTACATGGCGCCGGAACAACTGGAGCATCCGCAGGACGTCGACCAGCGCGCCGACATTTATTCCCTGGGCGTGGTCTTCTATGAAATGCTCACCGGGGAATTGCCGCTGGGCCGGTTCGCGCCGCCCTCGGAAAAGAGCCTGGTGGATGCGCGCATCGACGCGATCGTGTTTCGGACGCTGGAAAAGGAACGCGAACGACGTTTCCAAAGCGCGGGCGAGGTCAAGACGCAGGTGGAGAATGTGACCGCCAATCCGGCCCCGCCCGGGAGCGGGTCCGCCGCGAAGGCCGGCTCGCCGACCGCGCCGAGCAACGGTCCGCGCTGGTCCCGGCGGGCCATCGCCGCTGCCGCGTTGACAGGGGTAGGTTTCCTGATGTTCTGGACCTCCATGAACGGCGGCTCCAGGGGCGGGCCGTCCGCGTTCTTGCTGAGCCTCCTCGCGATTGGGGGCGTCGGAATGGGATGGGCGGCTCTACGAGACATTCAACAATCCGGGGGGCAACTGCGCGGTCGACGTCTGGCGCTGTTCGCCGCCGCGGTCTGGCCGGTGGCGCTGGTGGACGTGTTGCTATTCGTCGGTTTCGCTCGCGTGTTTTTCGGCCCCATGTGGTTTTTTTCCCACCCAACGCTGCGAGTGCTCGTGGCGCTGGGTATTCTCGTCCTGAACGGACTGGTCCTGCGGTATTGGCTGCGGAATCGAGAACGCGGGGACGCGCTGTTTCTCGCCACCGAATTACTCAACCGGCTCGCGGACCTCCCGCGCAAGGCGCGATGGTTGACGGCCGCCGGATGCCTGCTTTTTCTCCTGTTCGTTACGGTGCGATCACGCCAGCGCGACACTTACGAGCCGCCGGCCCAGACGGCGCCTCCGCCCGCGGCGCCGCCGGGCTACGAGGCGTCGGAGGGGTTGATTCCCGCGAACGGCCGCGTGTTTGAATCCACGCTCACGGTTCCCGCCGGATACGCGCTGACCGTCACGGCTACGCTGTCCAGCAACCAAGTCGTAGTGCGGCGCGGCGAGCCTGCCGCCTCCGCTTTCATCATCGCCCCCCCGGGGCGAGACGCGCAGGCCAGCCTGAAGTGGCGCATGCTGGGCAATACCACGGTGGCGGATGGCGCCCCATTGGAGTTTTCCCTCGGCCTGACCCGAGAGGGCGAAAGCCCGCGCACCCGTTTCCAATTTACTTCACCGGAGCCTTTCCCAGTCGACTGGGTGAGCGAGCCCCGACAGCTCTGGCCGCCGCAAAATGGGCACACCAAATTCCTTCTGGCTCACGGCGCGGCCGCCGCGGCCCGTCCCGCCGTCCGGCCCCCGGTGGCGATCCAGGCATCCCCTGACGGCACCCCGCCGGTGGACGTGGACGGTCCCACCCCGATTGAATGGGCCATCGGGATCGAGACTCGGCTGGATCCGCTTCCATCCTCTATGCAAAAGATGGATCATCCTGAGGTGGGCGGGGGCACCAATTGGCTTAAGGCAGTTGAAGCTGAAACCTCGGCCAACCCACCGGAATCGCCCGCACCGGAACCGGCCGCGCCGCCGGCCCCGCCTCGGCCATGAGCGCATCCCCTTCGGAAGGTCCGCCGGCTTTCGTCACGACGCGCTGGACGCAAGTGCTGAGCTCCCGGGGGGACTCGCCCGAAGCCCAGGCGGCGCTGGGGACATTGTGCGAGGCTTACTGGACGCCGGTCTTTCGGTTTGTCCGCCGCGGCGGTTACAGCGAGGAAGAAGCGCGGGATCTAACCCAGGAGTTCTTCGCCCAACTCCTGCGCCGGCGCGGGTTTGACGAGGCCGAACCGGCCCGGGGACGGTTTCGCTCCTACCTGCTGGGAGCCGTCCGCCATTTCCTGGCCGACCAATGGGATCGAACCCACGCCGCCAAGCGCGGCGGCGGCCAAGCCCCGGTGCCTCTGGCCTCGGACACGACCTCAACCACGGCCGCGCAAGTCCCTGATCCAGCCGGTACGATACCGGTGGCTTTTTTCGACCGGCATTGGGCGCTGACGCTTCTCGATCGGGCTCTCAGCGCCCTGAGGACGGACTTGGCCTCCGCCGGCAAGGAAGACTATTATGAAGCGCTCAAACCCTGGCTGCTGGGGGACATCGAGTCCTTGTCCCAAGCCGAGTCGGGCCGTCAACTCGGGCTGACGGAGGGAGCGGTGAAAGTGGCCATCCATCGTTTGCGCAAACAATTTCGAGAGTTGATCAAGGCCGAGGTGGCGCAGACCCTCGACGATCCCGCGCAGGCGCAGGAGGAGTTGCGCTACCTGGTGGAAGCGCTTTCCCAAAGCTCCGAGTGACGCGCGGCCGATGCAAAACGACCCGCTTCCATCTCGCGGCGCTGGTGGAGGCGCTGTCGCCAGCGTGTCACCAGTATTGGTGACTCGCGCGTTTCCGCCGGCATGATACTCTATGGGCGTGTTAACGATGCAAATACGCAGTAACCAGACCGTGTGTGGCTGGTAGGCGCATATCTGCGGCGCCGCATCGAATGACGATTTAAGTTCTCTCTGTAGAGTGTGTCGAAAGGACCGGGTCAAAAAGCCCGGTCTTTTTCGTTTTACTGCGGCGGCAACAACGCCTTTTCCAACACGGACCAGGACTTGAAAGCTAAATGCCTAAGGCAATTTGTGGGCGGAATTCCTCAACCTCCGGGGGAAGACGATTCGGCGGATCAATCTGGACCAGGAGGCTTCGCCCGCTGCCGCCCTGCTCCTGAACCAGACCGTGCAAGCCCCACCGGAGGCAAGTTCAGTGAAGCTGTTACTAACGGACAGAAGAGGTAAAACACTTGGTGAACTAGCAAGAGTAATATTACGCGCTGGGCCAAAATAATAACAACACCGAAGGCATCGTGATAATATCCTGGCGTTGCCCCAAGAGCCGGCCATTTTACGGGTCGTTCCGCCCTTGCCAGCTCGTTAGTACTTAATTGGCTTTCCTCCTCGGCTAACTTCGAGTACTATTAGGATGGATTTGGACATTATGAAGCCCCGGATGTTAATCCTGGCGACGGCCCTGGCCTTGGGGGGAATAACGGCATTGCGCGGCGCGGAGGTCGGCCTGATTAAGATCGACGGCGCGATTGGCCCGGCCACCGCCGGATATATTGCCCGCGCGATCGGCGTTTCCAGCGCCCGGCAGTACGCCTGCCTGGTGATCCAGTTGGACACCCCAGGCGGCCTTCTGGACTCCACCAAGGATATCGTCGAGAAACTCTACGCCTCGCCCGTGCCCACGGTGATCTACGTCGCCCCCTCGGGCGCCAGCGCCACGAGCGCCGGCTGTTTTATCACCATGGCCGCGAACATCGCCGCCATGGCCCCCAACACGAGCATCGGCGCGGCCCACCCCGTCTCCATCGGGCCGGGCGGGAACGAAAAACTGGATGAGGTGATGAAGCAAAAGCTCGAGAACTTCGCCAGCAGTTCCATTGAGGCCATCGCCCAAAAGCGCGGCCGCAACGCCGAGTGGGCCAAGTCCTCCGTGCGCGATAGCGCTTCCGTCACGGCCGAGAGCGCCCTCGAACTAAAGGTCATCGACCTCATCGCCCCGAGCTTGACCGACCTGTTGGCCAAACTCGAAGGGCGCGAGGTGGACGGCAAGGCGCTGCATACCGCCGGCGCGACGGTCATCGAGATCCCCATGGTCGCTCGCGAGAAGCTTTTCCAACTCCTGTGGCGGCCCGAGGTGATGCTGATCCTCATGCTGGCCGCGATGTACGGCATCATTGGCGAGTTGAGCAACCCCGGCGCGATCCTCCCCGGCGTGGTGGGCGGCATCGCCCTGATCCTGGCGCTCTACATGTCGGCCATCCTCCCGGTGAACATGGCGGGCGTGGCGTTGATCGGTCTGGCGGTGCTGCTGTTTATCATCGATCTCTTTGCTCCGACCCACGGCGTGCTTACCTTTGGCGGCATTATCGCCTTCTTCCTGGGCGCGCTGATGCTCTTCGACCGCAACGACCCCGCCTTTCGGCTCTCGCTCGGCTACATCATTCCCGCCACGCTGCTCACGGCCGGCTTTTTCGTGTTCGTGGTCGGCGCCGGCGTCCGCGCCCAATTCCTCCCGGTCCGCGTCGGCAAGGAGGTCATGTTCGGAAAGAAGGCTTCCGCTCTCCAGCCCATCGATGCCATGGGCGGCAAGGTCTTTGTCGAAGGCGAATACTGGAATGCCGTGAGCGACACCCCGATCCCAACCGGGCAAATCGTCGAAGTCGTCGACCTCCGGGGGCTCACGCTTAAAGTCAAACCCGTCCCCTCAACCGCAACCACCTAAAATCAAGCCTATGGAAGACCTCGTCCGCGGATTATCCACCTTTGCCGCTTACCTCGTGCCCCTGTTCCTCCTGGGGGCGTTCATTATCTCCCAAGCCGTCCGCATCCTCCGCGAATACGAGCGCGGCGTGATCTTCCGGTTGGGCAAACTGAACGGCGCCAAGGGGCCCGGCCTCATCCTCCTCTGGCCCGTCATCGATAAGATGGTAAAAATGGATTTACGGGTGGTCACCATCGACGTCGCCAAACAGGAAATCATGACACGCGATAACGTCCCCGCGACCGTGGATGCGGTCGTCTATTTCCGCGTGGTGGACCCGATCGCGGCGGTGGTGAAAGTGGAAAATTTCTGGAAGGCCACTTCGCTCATCGCGCAGACTACCCTGCGGAGCGTCCTGGGCCAGGCCCCGCTGGATGACCTGCTCTCGCAGCGCGACGTGATCAACATAAAATTGCAGGAGATTATCGACCGCCAAACCGAGCCCTGGGGCGTGAAAGTCACCGCCGTCGAGGTCAAGGACGTGGCCCTGCCCGACAGCATGAAGCGCGCGATGGCCAAGCAAGCCGAGGCGGAACGCGAGCGGCGGGCCAAGGTCGTCAACGCCGAAGGCGAATTCCAAGCCGCCGAAAAAATGGTGCAAGCCGCCGCCATGATCAGCAAGGAACCCATCGCCCTCCAACTCCGTTTCCTCCAAACCATGCGCGAGATCTCCAGCGAGCACAATACCACGACCTTCCTGCCCGTGCCCATCGATCTCTTCACGCCGTTTCTGAAGCGGTAGCGGGGCGGCCAGGTCCGCGAGCGCCGGCCCGAGGCGAATGGCCGGCAGGGCGTCCGGCCGGATCAGTCGACCAGGGCTTTTTCGATCTCCTCCAGGCTCTTGCCTTTGGTTTCCGGCAGCGCCCAGAAGATGTAAATCAAGCCGGCCACGCAAACGGTCGCGTAGATCCAGAAGGTGCCGGCCGGGCCGACCCGTTTGTTGAGAATCGGGAAAGTATAGGTCAGTATGAAACAGGCGATCCAAAGGGCCATCACCGCCACGGACATGGCGGCGCCGCGAATACGGTTGGGAAAGATTTCCGAAATGACCACCCAAGTGACGGGCGCGAGCGACATGCTATAACAGCCGATGGCGGCCAGCACCAGCAGCAGCACCGGGAGCCCCTGCGCGCCGCGGGCGTAGCAAAAGCCCATGCCGGTATAGACGATCGCCAACCCCGCCGCCCCGAGCAGCATCAACGGCCTTCGTCCCGCGCGATCGACGGCCCCCATGGCCACAAAGGTGAACAGCAGGTTCACCGAACCGGTCCAGGCGATATTCTTCAGCACGGTGGAAATGTCGTAGCCGGCCGCCCGGAAGATCTCCTCCGCGTAGTTGAAAATCACGTTGATGCCGCACCACTGCTGGAACACCGCCAGCACGATGCCCAGCGCCAGCACCTTGCGCAGCTTCGGATCCAACAGGTCCGCGAAGCGCACTTCTTGAATCTCCTCGCTGGCCAGCGTGGATTGAATCTCGGCCATGGCCGCGTCGGCGTAAGCCTCGCCGCCCACCTTTATCAACACGCTCCGCGCGCGCGCCGCCTGGCCGTACTTGGCCAGCCAGCGCGGGCTTTCGGGCACGAGAAACATGCCCAGCAGAAACAGCAGCGACGGCGCCGCGGTCAGGCCGAACATCCAGCGCCAGCCTTGTTGACCAAACCAGGAGTTGCGGATGAACTCGTCCGAAGCGCCCGGCGGCAGATTGCGGACGAGAAACCAGTTGATATATTGCGCCAGCAGGATGCCGATGACGATGGTGAGCTGGTTCACCGAAACCAGTTTCCCGCGCATCCCCGGCGGCGCCGCCTCCGAGATGTACATCGGCGAAAGGCTGGAGGCCAGGCCGATGGCCACGCCCCCCACCATGCGCCAGGCGATGAAGATATTGAAGCTCTGGGCTTGCCCGTTGCCGATGGAAGTGACGGCGAACAACAAGGCGGCCACGATCAACAGCCGCTTGCGCCCGAACCGGTCGCTCAACACCCCCGCGACCATCGCGCCCACCAGGCAGCCAATGAGCGCGCAACTGTTGGCCCAGCCTATCTGGGCCTCGCTGGTCAGCTCGAAATAGCGTTGGAAGAACGGTTTCGCTCCTCCGATGACGACCCAATCCCAACCGAACAACAATCCGCCCATGGCGGCGACGGAGGAGATGAGCCAAATGTACCCCAGGTTCAACTGGGCGTTTTGCGGGCGGGATTCCGTAGTTGGGGGTGTGATCATGATTCAGCGCGTTCGGGTTGCGGCGGACAAATCGGCGGCCTGCGCGTGGCTGGCATCGCGCACGAGCGCGCTCCGGAGCAGCGCGCGGGCCTGGCGGGTCTGGCCCAGGCCGAGTCGGGCCTGCGCCTGGAGAAAGAGCGCGGTGGTTTCCTGGCGATACCCCAGGTCGTCGTCAAAGAGCAGCATGG
>Ga0316217_10006435_pt1 | contig 11643 bp, 10 predicted proteins | sample 1anoAmetaG_FD_203633 | JGI IMG/M metagenome (GOLD analysis project Ga0316217, IMG submission 203633) | Freshwater microbial communities from Trout Bog Lake, Wisconsin, USA - 1anoA | ecosystem: Environmental > Aquatic > Freshwater > Lake > Hypolimnion/Profundal zone | place: USA: Wisconsin... | reverse complement strand
ACCGTCTCCATCGAACATATCAAGCCGGAAGAGGCTTTAGGGGTGGAACTCGACGGACTGAAGATCGTCTCGGCCAACCGCCACACCAACAAACTCAAACTCGGACACCTCAGGGGCAACCGTTTCCGCATTGTAATCCGCGGCATAGCGGCAAATGCCGGGGAAGTCGTCCCCGCGGCCCTGGAAATCCTTGAACAGCGGGGAGTGCCCAATTATTTCGGCTATCAGCGTTACGGCAGCCAGGGGAATTCCCACCTGATCGGCGCAGCCATGCTGAGGCGCGATTGGCAGGGGGCTACGGACCGGCTGATGGGCGAGCCCGAGGCAGTGCGCGACGAACAGTGGCGAGCCGGGATCGAGGCGTATCAGCGGGGCGATCTGCCCCGGGCGCTGGAACTGCTTCCGCGCCACTGCCGCAGCGAGCGGGAGGTACTTCAACGGCTTGTCTCCAGGCCCAATGGGATTGAGCGGGCCTTTGCCGCCATCCACCCCCGACTGAAAAAACTCTATCTCTCGGCCTTCCAGTCCTGCCTGTTCGACCAGGTCGTGGAACAGCGCATCGAAGCCATCGACACCATACTGGCGGGCGATCTGGCATGGAAACATGTGAACGGGGCCTGCTTTATGGTGGAGGATGCGGATTTGGAAGCAAAACGGGCCGGCAACCTTGAAATATCCGCCAGCGGGCCGATCTTCGGCTTCAAGATGAAACAACCCGCGGGAATACCCCTTGAAATTGAGCAGCAGATTCTCGACAATGAGAATATCAAGCCGGGTGATTTCGACATGGCGGGAGGACTTAGGATGGAAGGTGAGCGGCGGCCGTTGCGGATACCGCTGGAAAAACCATGCTTTCGGATCGAAGCGGACAGGTTGGAGCTGGAGTTCAGCCTTGTAAAGGGAAGCTATGCAACGTCACTGATCCGGGAGATCACCAAGACCTTCTGAAGGTTGTTGAAAAAACAGCCATCTCGCCGCCATCCTCAAAAGCCACCTTGTGCGGCGTAGCGCGGCTACGCCTCCGCGGGGCTTTTTGCGGGTGCGACGATCTGACTATTTTTGAACAACCTAAAAGGGTCAGAGTAAGACTAAACAAAGGAACGAAACTGATGACTAACGACAGCATCCTGATCGATTCTCATGCCCACATCTACTACCGCGACTATGCCGGCGACTTTGACGCAATGCTGAAACGTGCCGCCGATGCCGGGGTGGGCGCCATGGTGGTGGTGGGTACCGACATCGAATCGAGCCGCGAATCGGTCGAACTGGCGGAGAAGTATCCCCATATATATGCTGCGGTGGGTGTCCATCCCCACGATGCCGGCCGGGTGACCGAGCCATGTTACAACGTTATCCGTGACTTGGCCCGTTCCAGTGCGAAGGTGGTCGCCATCGGAGAGATAGGCCTGGACTTTTACCGGGACCTGTGTCCCCGCAATGAGCAGGAGATCGTGTTTCGCCGTTTTTTACGCCTGGCAAACGAATTGGGGATGCCGGTCGTCATTCACGACCGGGACGCCCATGAGCGCGTGCTGGCAATCCTGAGGGAAGAACGGGTGCTGCGCGGGGTTCTGCACTGCTTCTCCGGCGATGCCGCCATGGCCGCCGAAGCTGTCGCGATGGGGTTCTACCTTTCGATTCCAGGTACGGTTACCTATCCATCCAACGAGTCTCTGCGCTCCGTGGTACGCAGCGTCAGCATCGACCGTCTCCTGGTGGAGACCGACTGCCCCTACCTGACACCGGCCCCACACCGGGGAAAACGCAACGAACCGGCCTATGTGCGCCTGACTGCGGAGAAGGTGGCCGAAACCAAAGGGTTGTCACTGGAGGATGTGGCCAGGGTCACCACCAAGAACTGCGGCGACCTGTTCGGTATCCGCCTCTGGAACCAGTCCGCAAAGATCGCCTACATGATCAGGAACTCACTATATCTGAACATCACCAACCGCTGCTCGAACCGGTGCGGTTTCTGCGCCAAGTTTGACGACTTCACCGTCAAGGGGCACAACCTTCTTCTCGACGGGGAACCATCCTTCGAAGAGATCATGGCGGCCGTGGGCCGGCCTGAGGGGTTGGATGAAGTGGTCTTCTGCGGCTACGGCGAATCGTTGATCCGGCTGGACATGGTCAAGCAGGTGGCGGCCGCACTCAAACAGCGAGGCTACCGCATTCGCATAAACACCGACGGCCAGGCCAACCTGGTCCACGAACGCAACATCCTGCCTGAACTGGCAGGCCTTGTGGACAGCATCTCGGTCAGCCTGAACGCTCCGGACAGCGCCACCTATGAGAGGCTCTGCAACACCCCTTTCGGCGAGGCCGGTTTCGTTGGCGTCTGCGATTTCATCCGCGCTGCGCGGGAATATGTTCCGCAGGTGGTAGCGAGCGCGGTAACCGTGCCGGGGGTGGATATTGAAGCCTGTAGACGGCTTGCCGAATCGCTGGGCGCGGAGTTCCGCGTGCGGGAATATGCCGAGATGGGGTGACGGCCGAAACTTCGTAAATAACCGCCTGCCGCGCCCGGATTTGCGGCAGATTTTACTTGGCCGATTGAAAAAACCGTGAGGCGTAGCTAGGCTACGTTGAGGATTTTGCGATTGAGGCCGGGGCGAAGATGCCGTGAAGACGGGATGCGGGAGCGCAAACCGGGCAGCCTTGCATGGATAGAGGTTTTTCTAGCCGGCACTCGGCCAGAAGGGCCGCATTGCCGAATATATCGCGGGTCGGTCCGTCCGCCTTGACCTCTCCCTCGTGAAGTACTATTGTGCGCTCGCAGAGCTCCAGCACCATGTCCAGGTCATGGCTGGTAAAGATCCTGGTATGCTTGAATTCCTTGATCAGCCCCATAAGCTGCCGCCGGGCATAGGGATCGAGTCCGTTGGTCGGCTCGTCCATGATCAGGATGTCGGGCGACATGGAAAGTACCGTTGCGATCGCCACCCTTTTTTTTTCTCCGTCCGAAAGACGGTATGGCGGTTTTCCCTGCAAATGCGCAGCCCCGACCTTAGCCAGGGCGTCCTTTACACGTTCCTCGACCTCAGCCGCAGGCAGGCCCAGGTTGAGCGGACCAAAAGCAACGTCTTCGTAGACCGTTGGCATGAAAAGCTGGTCGTCTGGATTCTGAAAGACCATGCCCACCGTACGTCGGATGCTCGGCAGGGTCTCCCGCGTCAGAGGGAAATCGCCGATGCGAACCTCGCCAGCCGTCGGTGCCAGATACCCGTTCAAATGCAGCAAAAGCGTCGATTTTCCCGCCCCGTTGGCGCCGATGATCGCCACTGACTCGCCATGGGTGATGCGCAATGAAACGTTTCGCAAGGCATGGGTACCGTCAGGGTAGGTATGTTTCAGCTCTTTTATCTCTACTATGTGATGACTCATTGCCCTATCCCGTTTTTCAAGTGTCCCGTTTGGTTGGTTGTGGAAAGTAATTTCTTTGCTATTTTGGCTGGTGCCAAGACGCGGCGACGCAGGTGCAGCAAGCTCTTACATCAAGGATTCGCAACGACGGCAGCGGACAAAAGAGCCGGAATTACGAGTACGAAATAACCACACGGGACACCAATGTCCCGAGCAAATGGACCACGGGTACCAATCTCGCGGTGATGAAGAAGATGCTCCAACCCAGGAGGAACACCACTTCCCTGAGGCCGAAGCAGGGGCGCCTGCGGGTGTGAAACGTGCCCGAAAACCCTCGCGCGAGCATGGCCATATGGATGCGTTCCGCCCGCATCCAGGTCCTAAGCAGCAAGTGGCCGATCAGCGATCCATAGACCCTTAAACCCCTGCCTCTGGCGCCGAAAGTCCGCAACTCCCTCGCCCGCGCCATCTGCCCCCCCTCTTCCGCCAAGACAAAGATGTAGCGATAAAGAAAGAGAAGCTGAACCGCAAAGGGCTGCGGCATGCCCAAGCTCTCCAGTGCCGCGCATACGCCGGGAAAACCGGTTACAGCCACCAGGACCAGGGCCGAGCTTACCGTGAGAACAGCACGCACCACGATGGACGCAAACGATATCCACCCTCCCGTGACCTCCAACTCGCCCACATGCAGCATCACCTGGCGGTCCAACAGGGGATTGAACATGCCGACCATGACGGCAAACGGTATGACGACGGCGATCTTCTTCGCCAGGTAAAGGGGCGGGATGTTGCCGAGGGCAATCATGAACACCGGGAACAGGAAAAAGGGGAACAGCGCGGCCAGTTCATATCTTCCGCATGAGACGACGCAGATGACGAAGACAACTGTCGCCAGCACCTTTGCGCGCGGGTCGAGGCGATGAAGGGCAGTATCACCGTCAGCCAGAAGGTCCAGGCTTTTAAAGTCGAGCAAGGTGCCGTCGATACCTGTCATCTGCCATCTCCCGCAAAAAAGGGAGACTGCAATGCTCTCCCAGGTTCCGATTAGTGGATATCACGCCTTTTCAGCAGGAACCCGCTCAAAAAGACGATTGCCAGAGTCATCAGGCCGCCGACGATCCCCGAGATGCCGGTGCCGAGGCTGTGGCCCCCATTAGCTTTTGTTCCGTTTTCCGTTGTTTTGAACGAATAGTCGGGCAGGAAAGCGGTCCTTTTCTGGAGAGCGGTCATGACGGCATGCAGCCCCTGATCCGGCCCTTTCAGCACTTCCGCTCCAGTGATTCCGGCAATGGCCCATTCAAGGCCATCTGGTTTTTTCGAGGCGAACCCGGACAGGATGCCGCCGGTCAGAATCGCAGCGACCAAGAATGAGACCAGCACCGTACGAAGCGGGCCTTTACCCATGGGACGCCCTGCAAGGGCTTCGTGAATGATCTCCGGCCGTGCCTTGTGGACGAACGTGACGATCGCCACGGTTGCAACCCCCTCCACCACGCCGATGGCCAGGTGTATCGGTTGCATAAGCAACGCGAAGGCAGAAAACGGCAGAGCAGAGATACCCGAGAAGACTGTTTCCAACACCACGCCCAATGGCCCCAACTGCAGGCCTATGACAGCCGAGATCATGATTGCCGTCGCAAGCCGCTTCCGCCCCGGCGCCGGGCCGGCTATCCTTTTGTAGAGCAGTGGATAAACGAGGAAGGCAGGGATAAACCCCATGTTGAAGATATTACAGCCCAGGGCCAGCAAACCGCCGTCGGCAAAAAACAGCGCCTGGACGATGAGGACCGAAGAGATCGTGAGAAAGGCGGCATAGGGACCGAGCAGAATCGACAGGAGGAGGCCTCCTCCCAGATGCCCGCTGGAACCTGTGGCCGGAATGGAGAAATTGATCATCTGCGCGGCAAAGAGAAAAGCCCCCAAAACGCCCATGAGCGGCACCTTGCGCTCATCAAGGCCCGTGCGCACCTTGGCGGAACAAAACGCAATCATCCCACCGGAAACGGCGCACATTGTTCCACCAACCGCCGGCGACAACAATGCATCTGCCATGTGCATGGAACACCTCGCGTGTTACTGATCAATTTTTAAGTAGCACGAAAACTATACGATTTCATGATGCGAGGTGTCAATCAAAAAACGATCAAGAACACCTTTTCCCACTCTTAAACTAAAGGTTACCAGCGCTCAACTTACTTGACTCATGAAGAACACTTCTGGTAAATATAATTGGTTAGAGCTAAAAACAAAAGGATACAACATGTCGCATAAGCATATCATCATTGACGAGACACGCTGCAAGGGGTGCGGGCTCTGCACCATTGCCTGCGCCCATGAACTGGTATCGTTGAGCGATACCCCCAACAGCCAGGGCTTCACCGTTGCGGTCTTTTCCGACTCCGGAAAATGCAGCGGCTGCGCGCTGTGCGCCGAGATGTGCCCTGACGTGGCCATCGTGGTATTTAAACAAAAACAGATTTCCGAGCCGCACCCACAAGAGTCTTGTTCCACATTTTCGCCGCAGAGCGCGGCGGATTACATAAGTGCGGAGAGTGGCGGAAAAATATGACGCGTAAAGAATCAACAATTTGATAGACACGGGGGTACGTTTGTCCGAAAAACTTTTCGTCAAAGGGAACGAGGCGGTGGCCATGGCAGCCATAGAGGCAGGGTGCCGCTATTACTTCGGTTACCCCATCACACCGCAAAGCGACATCCCTGAATACCTGTCCCGCGAACTCCCCCCCCTGGGCGGAGAGTTTATCCAGGCCGAAAGCGAAATCGGAGCCATCAACATGCTGCTGGGGGCTTCGGCCACCGGCGTGCGCGCCATGACCTCCTCATCAGGTCCCGGCATCTCCCTCAAGCAGGAAGGCATCTCCTACATGGCGGGCTCGGAGTTGCCCGGCGTGATCGTGGATATCATGCGGGCCGGTCCCGGGCTGGGCGGCATCGACGCATCCCAGGCCGACTATTTCCAGGCCACGCGGGGCGGCGGCCATGGTGGCTACCGCATCATCGTGCTGGCGCCGGCTTCGGTGCAGGAGATGTATGACCTGACCATGCTGGCCTTCGATCTTTCGGACACCTACCGCATACCCGCAATGGTGCTGGCCGACTCGGTCATCGGTCAGATGAAGGAAACGCTTACAGCGCATCCGCGCCCAAAGACCGCCTTGCCTGCCAAAGGGTGGGCGGTGCGCGGCCGACAGCCGGGGGAACCGCAAAATGTAGTCAAATCCCTTTACCTTGGTGACGGCGAGATGGAGGCGTTCCACTGGAAGATGCATGCACGCTACCAGGAACTGGCTGATAAGGAGTGCCGCTGGGAAGAGATCCAAACCGGGGACGCTACGCTTGTGGTGACCGCATTCGGGTCCACCGCGCGCATCGCCAGGACTGCGGTTGCCATGGCGCGTGAGACGGGTATGAAGGTCGGGCTGCTGCGGCCGATCACCCTCTTCCCATTCCCCAAGCAGGCATTCGAGGCTCTCTCCGGGCACTGCAAGAAGTTCCTGGCCATGGAACTCAGCACCGGCCAGATGATAGATGATGTGCGCCTCTGCGTGGCCCGCGATGCCGATGTATCCTTCTACGGCCGCCCGCCCGGCGCCGGCTCGCTGCCGACTCCGGAAGAACTCTTCGAACAGATCAAAAAACAGTATTGACGCGCGCAGGGTCGTCCTGCGATGAGGGATTATATGAAACAGGTATTCAAGAGGCCCGAGAGCCTGAAAGATGTCCAGACCCACTTCTGCCCCGGCTGCAACCATGGAACCGTCCATCGCCTGGTGGCCGAGGCCTTGGACGAGTTCGACATCAGAAGCAGGACTATCGGGGTCGCTTCCGTGGGCTGCTCGGTCTTCCTGTACGGTTATTTCGATGTTGACGTCATCGAGTCGCCACACGGCCGGGCTCCGGCTGTCGCCACAGGGGCAAAGCGCGCCCGTCCCGACCGGATCGTTTTTACCTACCAGGGAGACGGCGATCTGGCCGCCATAGGTACATCGGAGATCATCCACGCCGCCAACCGGGGTGAAGATATCACGGTGATATTCGTCAACAACACCACCTACGGCATGACCGGTGGCCAGATGGCCCCCACCACCATGGTCGGACAAAAAACATCGACATCCCCCTATGGCCGCAACCAAGCCAAGGACGGCTATCCGTTCCGCATGGCCGAACTGTTGGCCCAGTTGGAAGGCGTTGCCTTTTCAGCCCGAGTGGCGGTCAACTCTCCCAAAAACATCATGCAGGCCAAGAAAATGATCAAGACCGCTTTCCGTTATCAGGTGGAACAAAAAGGTTTCTCCTTTATCGAGGCCCTGGCCTCCTGCCCGACAAACTGGGGCATGAATCCGCTGGCCGCCAATGATCGGGTGGGAGCGGAAATGATCCCCTACTTCCCCTTGGGCGTGTATCGAAATACCGCTAACCTTTGATCGACCTGGAGCTGCCCATGCGTTACGATGTCTTCATAGCAGGCTTCGGAGGCCAGGGGGTTCTGCTCGCCGGCAACCTGCTCTCTTACGCGGCCATCCATGAGAACAGGAACGTCTCGTTCTTTCCCGCCTACGGCGTGGAGAAACGCGGCGGTTCTGCCATGTGTACCGTGGTTTTTTCAGACGGCGATACCGGGTCTCCGGTGGTTGGCAGCCCGTCGGTGGCACTGATCCTCAACCAGCTTTCATTTGACAAGTATGCCGACAAGGTTAAGCCGGGCGGCGTTTGCATCGTCAACTCGACCCTGGTGGATGCCGGAAACAGCGAATTGCCGTGCGCGGAACTCGTGGCGGTGCCGATGAATCAGATCGCCCTTGACCTGGGAGACTTGCGCATGGTTAACATGGTGGCATGCGGGGCCTATGCCGCAAAGAGCGGATCGCTGGCCCTCGAATCACTGGAAGAGGCATTGAAAAAAGCCTTACCGGAGCGTAATCACAGCCTGATTCCGGCCAATATCAGGGCGATCCGGGCCGGCGCTGCGGCAGCCGGACATAAAAATACTTGACGCAGGCACCTGCTATTTGTTAAAAGGAGAGTCCCATTCATTGGGGTGTCGCCAAGCGGTAAGGCATTGGACTCTGACTCCAACATCCCGAGGTTCGAATCCTCGCACCCCAGCCAAAAAAATAGCTAGCGACAAGCTAGTTCGATATAGGCCCCTCCCTCCCATTGCTTAAGATGGAGGCAGGGGCTTATGTTTTTAGACAAGTAATTGTCAGGGGGTTTATCATGGATTTAAATAGCGATCAGAAAGAACTTGTTGCGTTGTTTGTAAAACAAGAGCTCCTTATAGAAAAATTATATAAACGTTTCTCAGAACTATACCCCGAACACAAGCGATTTTGGTCTAAAATGGCCTATGAAGAGTACCAACATGCTCTTACTATTAAAAGATTAACAGAAAGTGATTCAGAGAATAGTATAATATTTTGTCAAGGTAATTTAAGATCAACTAACATTAGTTCAAGCATAGTATATATTGAAAATCTTATTTTTGACTTCAGTAACAATATATCTGAGTTTCCCATTAATAGAGCAGCAATTATAGCGCTTCAATTAGAAAGAGGATTATGGGAAAATAAAATTTTCCAATGCTTTGAGGGTGACTCCGATGAAGTTCGAAAAGTTCTGAATTCCCTGCATTTAGAGCAAGAGGTTCATATAAGAAAGATTAAGAAATTTGCTCTGAAATTCATGAATTCTGTTCAGACAGATTCACAAAATAAAGCGACAAAGGCTTGATTTTCAACCTATACAGCCTCCATCAGATTGATAGCAATTTAAAAAACCTACACCCAAATCCAGGTACCACCGCTAAAAAACTCTTTGTTTAATTCAACTTATCCTGTCTGAAACCTCACACCGCAACCGGAGGGCCATGCAGATATTCTGCAACCTTTTGCGTTGAAAATTGCGATGTATTCACAGGCCATCTATTTACCTTACACTGCCACAAATCATACGTTCGGAAATTAAAGGTTGACGATTTGTAAAGATGTTTTATTATTAAAGACCGTTGCTGTTCATGTAGCGTAAAAATACGATTCAATTCAGACAACACTACCTAAAGGAGGGGAACATGGCATTACGGGTTGCAATCAACGGTTTTGGCAGAATTGGGAGGATGGTCCTCAGAGCGGCTTGCAAGGACAAGGGCATCGAATTTGTTGCCATCAATGACTTGACCGATGCTGAAACCCTGGCGCACCTGTTCAAATATGATTCCGTGCATGGCACCTTCCCCGGCAAAGTGGAGGCAAAAGGCGATAAGCTTATCGTAAACGGCAAAGAAATAAAGATATATGCTGTCAAAGACCCCTCGGAGTTGCCGTGGAAGAAAGATAAAATTGATGTCGTTCTGGAGTCCACCGGCCTTTTCACCTCGAAGGAAAAGGCAGAACTGCACATAAAAGCCGGCGCCAAAAAGGTCATCATCTCTGCGCCCGCCACAAATGAAGATATCACCATCGTCATGGGCGTCAACGATCACCTCTACGATCCCAAGAAGCACAATATCATCTCCAATGCATCATGCACCACCAACTGCCTGGCTCCGGTGGCAAAGGTTCTCAACGACGTCTTCGGAATCGAAAAGGGCCTCATAACCACGGTACACTCCTATACGAATGACCAACGCATCCTTGACCTGCCACATAAGGACCTGCGACGCGCGCGCGCAGCCGCTCTCTCCATGATCCCCACTACCACCGGCGCTGCCAAGGCCGTTGCCCTGGTTCTTCCCGAACTTAAGGGCAGGCTTGACGGCATGGCCATCCGCGTTCCGACGCCGAACGTGTCCGTGGTCGATCTTGTTGCCACCTTGAAAAAGAAGGCCGATGCCGCCAAGGTCAACGCAGCTCTGAAAAAAGCAGCCAAGGGTCCGCTCAAGGGAATAATGGACTACGTGGAGGAACCGCTTGTCTCTATCGATTTCAACGGCCGCCCGGCCTCTTCCTCTGTAGACGCATCCTGCACCAAGGTAATCGGCGACAACATGGTCAAGGTTATCAGCTGGTATGACAACGAGGCCGGTTTCTCGCACCGGGTTGTTGACCTGCTCAAGCTTATAGATTCCAAAAAATAACACTGCGCGTGCCAGCAACATGAGGGGGGATCGGATTCCCCCTCTTTTTTTGCCGACGCATTCCGTAAACCATTTTGAGGAGGACCATATGCCGATACGCTATATCGACCAGATCAAGGACCTGAAAGACAAGCGGATTTTCATCCGCGTCGATTTCAACGTCCCACAGGATGATAAAGGAAACATCACCGAAGACACTCGAATCGCCGGCGCCGTGCCGACCATCAGGTATGCCGTGGAACAGGGGGCAAAGATTGTGCTTGCCTCTCACCTGGGACGTCCCAAGGGAGAAAAAAAGGCAAAGTATACCATGGCCCCGGCCGCCAAGCGCCTTTCTGAATTGCTCGGCATAAAGGTAAAGCAGGCTCCCGATTGTTTTGGCTCCGAGGTAAGCGCTCTGCTTGACGCAATGAAGCCTGGTGACGTGGTCATGCTGGAAAACGTCCGCTTCTATCCTGGCGAAGAAAAAAACGACATGGCCTTTGCCAAACAACTTGCCAATGGTTGCGAAATTTATGTCAATGACGCCTTTGCCGTCTCCCACCGCGCGCATGCCTCGGTGGAGGCCATAACCAAATGCATTCCGACCATTGCGGCAGGATTCCTGATGCGCAACGAAATGACCTTCTTCGACAAGGCCATGCGCAACCCGGTTCGCCCACTGGTTGCCATATTGGGCGGGGCCAAGGTATCCGGCAAGCTGGAAGTGCTGCAAACACTGGTCAACAAAGTCGATAAGATCGTGATCGGCGGCGGCATGGCCTTCACGTTCCTCAAGGCCATGGGGTATTCGGTCGGCAAATCCCTGGTGGAAGACGAATTGATACTCACCGCCAAAAGGATTATGGACAAAGCGAAAAAACGCGGGGTTTCGTTCTACCTCCCCGTAGACTGCGTCGTGGCCAACGCCTTCGAAGCCACTGCAACCAACTTCATCACCACCGTACAGGAAATACCCGAGGGGTGGATGGCGCTTGACATTGGCCCAGCCTCGGCGACCCTTTTTGCCGAGACGTTGCGCGACGCCAAGACCGTTATCTGGAACGGCCCCATGGGTGTCTTTGAGATGGATGCCTTTGCCCGCGGCACTTTTTCAGTGGCCGAAGCGGTCGGCAATTGCTACGCCACCACCATTATAGGTGGCGGCGACACCGATGCGGCTGTTCGCAAGGCCGGTGTAGATT
>Ga0316217_10006434_pt1 | contig 11650 bp, 8 predicted proteins | sample 1anoAmetaG_FD_203633 | JGI IMG/M metagenome (GOLD analysis project Ga0316217, IMG submission 203633) | Freshwater microbial communities from Trout Bog Lake, Wisconsin, USA - 1anoA | ecosystem: Environmental > Aquatic > Freshwater > Lake > Hypolimnion/Profundal zone | place: USA: Wisconsin... | reverse complement strand
GGCTACGTGCGCGAGTACCCCGTGGAGCAGCTCTTGCGGGACTGCCGCATCACCCAGATCTACGAGGGCACCAACGGCATCCAGGCCATGGATCTGCTGGCCCGCAAGCTGGGCCAGGACCAGGGCCGGCCGGTCATGGACCTGCTGGAGGAGATCCAGGCCTGCGTGGACAGCGCCAGGGGCCATGCCCGCACCGCCGCCCTGGCCGACCCGGTGGAGGAGGCGGCCCTCAAGGCCGGATCCGTGGCCCGACACATGGGCACCACGGCGATGTACGGCAACCTCATGAACGCCGCCGCCCACGCCGTGCCCTTCCTGGAGATCTGCGGCGACGTGGTGATGGCCTGGATGCTGCTCTGGCGCGCCCAGGTGGCGGCCAAGGCCCTGGAGGCCGGCTGCCGGGACAAGGACGTACCCTTCTACGAGGGCCAGATCAAGGGCGCCGAGTTCTTCGTCCGGGTGCGCCTGCCGGCCACCCTCGGCAAGATGGACGCCATCCTCGGCGGCTGCGACGTGGCCAACGAGATGGCCGAGGACGCCTTCGGCGGCAGGTAGGAGCCCCCCTTGCAACCTGCCCCCTTCTCCCCCGCCACCTCCGGCATGCAGTTCCGGGCGCTGTTCCTGCTGATCCCGGCGGCGGGCCTGGCCTGCTTCGGCTGGATCATGGCCCGCCGCGTGCGGCCGCTGCTCCTGGCGGCCCCGGACGACCGGATGCGCCAAGTGCCCCGGCGCCTCCTGCTGGTGCTCAAGTTCTGGCTCGGCCAGTGGCGACACCCCCGCTACCTGCTGGCCGGCGTGCTGCACATGGTGCTGTTCTTCGGCTTCCTGGTCCTGGGCGCGCGTTCGGCCCAGATGGTGGTCCTGGGCTTCCGGGACGGCTTCGCCTTCCCGGGCCTGGGCGCATGGTACGGCGCCGCCAAGGATTGGGCCGCCGCCGCCGCCTTCCTGGCCGTCGCGCTGCTGGCGGTGCGCCGGGGGGTGTTCAAGCCCGCCCGCTACGCGGTACCCCCCGGCCTGGGCAAGGGCCATGCCGGGGAGGCCATGCTGGTGCTCGGGCTCATCGCCATCCTTCTGGTCAGCGAGGGGCTGTTCGAGGCCAGCCTGCTGGCGGCCACCGGAGCGCCCGCCACCGTCCTGTCCCTGCCCTGGGTTTTCAGGGGCCTGCTCGCCCCGGCCGGCGCCGGCACCCTGGCCGCCGTCAACCTGGCGGCCTACACCCTGCACGACCTCACCTTTTTCGGCTTCCTGTGCTTCCTCCCCCTGGGCAAGCACTTCCACGTCATCACCTCGCTCTTCAACGTGTTCTTCATGCGGGTGCAGACCGGCAACGTCAAACCGGTGCGCCACGGCGTCACCAGCCAGCAGCTTGACCAGCTTCAATCCTTCGGCATCAGGCGCTTCGAGGACTTCACCTGGAAGCACATGCTGGACTTCTACAGCTGCGCCGACTGCGGCAGGTGCTCGGACCGCTGCCCGGCCAACGCCGTGGGCCGGCCCCTGTCGCCCAGGTTCATCAGCATCAAGGCCCGGGATCACGGCTTCAAGCTGTACCCGCTGGCAGGGCCGGCCAAGGCCGAGCCGGCGCCCCTGGTCGGCGGCATCTTTTCCGAGGAGGAGATCTGGTCCTGCACCACCTGCGGCGCCTGCGAGCAGGAGTGCCCCATCGGCATCGAGTACATCGACAAGATCGTTGATCTGCGCCGGAGCATGGTGGAGGACGGCATGGTACCCCAGTCCCTGCAGAAACCCTTGTCTTTCCTGGAGAAACGCGGCAACCCTTACGGCAGGATGGAGAAGAAGCGGGGCGACTGGACCGCCGCCGCCGGGGTCCCGGTGAAGTCAGCCGAGAAGGGCGATACGGCCGGAGTCCTCTACTTTGTGGACAGCGTCTCCAGCTACGACGAGCGCATGCAGAAGATCGTCCAGGCCACGGCGCGGCTTCTGGCCAAGGCCGAGGTGGATTTCATGGTGCTGGGCAAGGACGAGAAGGACAGCGGCCACGAGGTGCGCCGGTTCGGCGAGGAGATGCTGTTCCAGAGCCTCAGGGAGCAGAACACCGAGGCCATCCGGGCCTCCGGGGTCCGGCGCATCGTCACCGGCGACCCGCACGCCTTCAACGCGCTCAAACACGACTACGAGGGCCTGCCCGAGGTGCAGCATATCAGCGAGTTGCTGGCCGAAGGCCTGGCCAGCGGCAGGCTCAGGGTGCGCGCCGCAGGTGACGGCCGGGTCTTCACCCTGCACGATCCCTGCTACCTGGGGCGCCACAACGGCATCTACGATGCGCCCCGGGCCGTGCTGGACGCCATCCCCGAGCTCAAGCGGGTGGAGATGGCGGGGGCCTGCCGGGACCGCTCGTTCTGCTGCGGCGGAGGCGGCCTGAACCTGTTCCACGAGGTGCGCGAGGACAGGCGCATGGGCGCAGCGCGGGTGGAGCAGGCCCGGGCCGCCGGCGCCCAGGTGATCGTCACCGCCTGCCCGTTCTGCCTGGCCAATATCGAAGACGCCATCAAGGTGGCCGGCCTGGAAGGCCTGATGGAAGCCGTCGATCTTTGCGAACTGGTTGACCGTCAATTGGATGCCTGAATCCTTGGGAGAATGGCCATGGAAATACTGGTCTGCGTGAAACGAGTCCCGGACCCGGCCGAGAACGAGATCGGGGTGGCCCCCGGCGGTCGGGATATCCTGCGGGACGATCTGGTCTACGGCGTCAACGAGTGGGACAACTATGCCGTAGAGGAGGCCCTGCGGATCGTGGAGCGGGAAGGGGGTTCGGTGACGGTGGTCTCGGTGGGAGCCAAGGAGGAGGCCGAGGAGGTGGTGCGGCGGGAAATGGCGATGGGCGCCGAGAAGGGGTTGTGCCTCACCGACGCGGCATTCGAGGGTGCCGATGGCCAGGGGATAGCCGCCATCCTGGCGGCGGCGGTGCGCAAAGGGAAGTACGACATGGTGCTGACCGGAGCCATGGCCGACGATGGCGCCGCCCAGGTGGGCGGCATGCTGGCGGCTCTCCTGGACTGGCCCTACGCCTCGCTGGTGAACCGGATCGAGGTCCAGGCCGGCGCCCCCCTGGTGGTGGGCCGGGAGATCGAGGGCGGCGCCCAGGAGGTGAGCGAGGTCGATACCCCCTGCGTGCTCTCCATCCAGACCGGCATCAACGAGCCGCGCTACGTGGGCATCCGCGGGATCCGCAAGGTGGCCTCGGTGGAGATCCCGACCCTGGGCGCGGCGGCGCTCGGCCTGGACCCATCCACCCTGGCCGCCCGGGTGCGGCGGCTGGACTACTTTGTGCCGCCGGCCGGGACCGGCGCCGTGATGCTGGAAGGTACCGTGGACGAGGTCGCCGGCAAGCTGGCGGACCTGCTCAAAGCCAAGGGAGGGATCAAGTGAGCGCCCATGTGTTCGTCCTCGTGGCACACAAGGCCTGCCAGGCCGACGATTCAGCCCTGGAGCTGCTGGCTGCGGCCGGGGCCCTGTTTCCCGGCTGCGCCCCGGTGGCGTTGGCCATCGGCGCCCCCGGCGAGGTGGCGGCGGTGGGCAGCCAGCTGGCCGCCTCCTTCCCGGAAGTGTGGATCGCCGGGTCCCCAGACCTGGCCTACCCCAACGCCGAGCTGGCGCGCCCGCTGCTGGTGAAGCTGCTGCCGCCCGGCGCCCGGGTGCTGATGGTCCACGACACCTTCGCCATGGACCTGGGCCCGGGGCTGGCGGTGAAGCTGGGCGCGGTCTATCTCCCGGACCTGGTGGGCGGCGCCGGGGCCGAGGGGGACACTTTCCATGCAGTGCGCCACGAGTTCAGCGGCCAGGTGAGCGCCCATGTCCAGGCTGATATCAGCCTGGGGGTGGTGATCACCGTCCGCTTCGGGGCCTTCAGGGCCGGGGCCGGGGCCAGGAGCTCGGGCACGGTGCTGGACAAGTCCGCCGAAGCGTCGGGGCTCTGCGCCCGGCGCCAGTTCAAGGAGCTGCTCCAGCCCGAGGCGGGCGACGTGGACATCACCCGGGAGGAGGTGCTGGTCTCAGTGGGCCGGGGCATCGGTGAACAGGAGAACCTGGAACTGGTGAAGCGGCTGGCCGAGGCCATGGGGGCGGCTGTTTCATGCTCGCGCCCCATCGTCGACGCCAGATGGATGGAAAAAGCCCGGCAGGTGGGCACTTCGGGCCAGACAGTCAAGCCCAAGGTATACTTGGCCCTTGGCATAAGCGGCTCATTCCAGCACATGGGCGGCATCAAGGCCGCCCCCTTCCTGGTGGCGGTCAACAAGAATCCCAAGGCGCCCATCTTCCAGGTCGCGACCGTCGGAGTCGTGGGGGACCTGCTGGAACTGGTTCCGGCACTCACCACCAAGATCAATAAATCCAAACAATAAATGCTGGCATCATCGATAGTCATGACCCGACTGATGAGGGCTCAACGACCGGAGCAGAAGGAGACCCGCCGCCAGGCGATCATGGACGGCGCAGCGCGCCTGTTCGCCACCTGCCCCTACCAGGATCTGCACATCGCCACGCTCGCCCGCCTCCTGGGCCTGGCCAAGGGTACGCTCTACTTGTACTTCCCCACCAAGGAGGCGCTCTTCCTGGCGGTGTTGAAGGTCGAGATGGAGGCCTGGTTCAAGGGTGCCGCCGAGCGCCTCGAGGCCACTCCGCCCGGCACCGCGCCGGCGCTGGTGGCCAAGGGACTGGTGCGGGAGATGTTGAACCGCCCGCTGCTGCCCGGCCTCCAGGCGCTGGTCCATGGCGTCCTGGAACAGAATACCCCCCCTGAGGAGGCCAAGGCCTTCGCCATGTTCCTCCAGGATGGGGTCGACCGGGTGGGCGCCTTGCTGGAGCAGGCCGTTCCCGCCCTGGGCCGGGGCCGGGGCGCGGAATTCCTGCTGCGTTTCTACGGCCTGGTGATCGGCACCCGGCTCATGTCCAACCGGCCTCCGGCCGTGCGGGAGGCCCTGCAGGACTCCAGTCTCTCCTTGTTCGATTTCACCTTCGAATCCATGTTCCGGAACTCGGTGGTGGACATGCTGCACGGCATGATGAGCCAGGTCTCGATCAGGCTGGAACCAGGAGAACAGGACGTCCTCCGCTAGCCCTACCTGCCAGCATTTCAGTGATTCGAGTCCCCTCCTCCGCCGAAAAGGAAGGCCCCGCAAGCGGGGCCGTCGATCTGGGGCGGATGAGGGGACTCCCCTGCGGGCCGCACGAAATGCTGGCACGGGCCTTCCGCTGCGCGGAACCGCTCCGGACGCAGTGCGTCCTCCGCTGGCCCTACCTGCCAGCATTTCAGTGATTCGAGTCCCCTCCTCCGCCCAAAAGGAAGGCCCCGCACGCGGGGCCGTCGATCTGGGGCGGATGAGGGGACTCGAACCCCCGACACCTGGAATCACAATCCAGTACTCTAACCAACTGAGCTACATCCGCCGTTGGGTCTACCAGAATAGCCCGTGCGGACCATCTTGGATAGTGCAAAGGCGTGTCACCATAGGAAAGCGTGTCCGGACACCGCAGACAAGGATCATTAATGAATCGCCAAGTGAAGCAGCTGGTCATCCTTTCCCTTTTCGCCGCGGTCTGCATGGCGGCCGGGATGGCGCTGAGCTACCGCTGGGCGGCCCAGTCCCAGGAGGGGCGGATGGCGGTGCTGGTGCCGGGCAAGGGGATGTACTCCCTGCCCCCCATCGCCGAGGTGGCCGAACGGCTCAACCCGACGGTGGTCGCGATCCTCAACACCAGCTACGTGAAGGGCCGTGGCGTCAGCGACGCGCCGTTCAGCGACGACTTCTACAACTGGTTCTTCGGGCCCCAGCGCCCGGGAACCCGGCGCCCCCAGGACGACGAGCAGCGGGTCGAAGCGGGCGGCTCCGGGGTGCTGATCTCGCCGGACGGGGAGATCCTCACCAACCACCACGTCATCGAGGGCATCAAGGGCGGCCAGGCCTCCATCGAGGTGACCGTCTCGGACGGCCGGAAGTTCAAGGCCCGGGTGCTGGGCTCGGACAAGGAACGCGACATCGCCCTGATCAAGATCTCCGCCAGCCGGCTGCCCTTCGCCAAGCTGGGCGACAGCGACTCGATCCGGGTCGGCGAATGGGTGGTGGCCATCGGCAATCCGCTGGGCCTGGACCACACCGTCACCCAGGGCATCATCTCCGCCAAGGGCCGGCAGATCTCCGGGCCCGGACTGGAATCCTTCCTGCAGACCGACGCCGCCATCCACCGCGGCAACTCCGGCGGCCCGCTGCTGAACCTCGGCGGCGAGGTGATCGGCATCAACACCGCGATCCGCTCCGACGGCCAGAACATCGGCTTCGCGGTGCCGGTGAACATGGTCAAGCAGGTGCTCGGCGATCTGCGCAGCGGCCGGCCGGTGAGCCGCGGCTACCTGGGCGTCGGCACCAAGGACCTGGACAGCGAATTCCAGGAGTCGCTGGGCATCCGGGAAGGCGTCGTGGTGTCCGAGGTGGTCCGTGGCGGCCCCGGCGAGAAGGGCGGCATCCGGCGGCTGGACGTGATCACCGCCGTGGACGGCGTCCGGATCCGCAACGGGGACGAACTGGTGGCCGCGATCTCCGCCCGCAGGGCCGGCGAATCGGTCAAGGTCTCGCTGTTCCGGGCCGGGCAGAACCTGACGGTCAAGGCCGTCCTGGGCGACCGCCAGGAACTGCTCAAGGCCGAGGCCGATCCCGAGGCGGACAGGGCCGAGCCGCCCAGGAGCGGCTCCCAGGGCGGCCGGACCCTGGACCTGGTCAAGAGCTACGGCTTCTCCGTGGCGGCCCTGACCCCCGCCGTCCGCAGCGAATTCAACATCGCCAACGACTGGAACGGCGTCGTGGTGACCTACGTCGCCCCGCGCTCCGCGGCGGTGGACAAGGGCCTGCGGCCCGGGTTCATCATCGCCGCGGTGGGCACCCGCGACACCTTCGGCCTCCAGGATTTCCTGCAGGAGATCAACCTGGCCGGAGGCAGGAAGCCGATCCTGCTCCTGGTCATGGACCCGCAGACCAACAGCCAGGCCACCCTGGCCATCCCGCCCCGGTGAACCGGCAAATCGGTTACTCTGTACAACAACAGGCAAGGATCTGACATGGGCCATCGTCTACTCGTCGTGGACAGCGATCGGAGATTTCTCCAGGATCACATGGCTTCGCTGGAATCCGCTTTCGAGGTGGATTCCAGGGACAGCACCGAAGGCGCGCTCGCCCTCCTGGAGGGCGGAGCCTTTGCCGCCGTGCTGCTGTGCGTGGAGGTTTCCGAGAACAAGGGCTATTCCCTGTGCTCGGCCATCCGGCGCAGCCCGGCCCTGGCCGATCTCAAGATCGCGCTCATCAGCGCCAAGGCCACCGAGGAGGAGTTCGCCCGGCACCAGAGCCTCAAGGGCCGGGCCGACCTTTACCTGAACAAGCCCATCCGGCCCGGCGCGCTGGTCGCGGCCCTGACCCCGCTGGTCCCGCCCAGGCCGGAGGATCCGGACAATCCCCTGGGCGACCTGGGCGGCGGCGATCTGGGCGAGGAGTGGCTGGACAGCCTGCGCAGCGAACTGGAGATGGATCCCCCGCCCCGGCAGGAGCCGCCCGCGCCGGCCCATCCCTACCTGCCCCCGGTCTCGGTGGTGCTGGGCCTGGGCCGGAGCAAGCTGACCCTGCCCAGCCCGAGCCTGCCGCAGGTCCCCCGGGATGCCGGGCGGGTCGAGCTGCTGGAGTCCCGGGTGCGGGACCTGGAATCCAAGCTGGTGGTGCTCTCCGACGACGTGGAGCAGCGGGACCGGGACCTGCGGGACCTGCGCGGCCAGGCGGCGGAAGCCCAGACCCAGGCGGAAGCGCGGGACCGGCTGGTCCAGGAGCTGGAGTCCAGGCTGGCCGAGGCCCTGGAGACCCGGGAGCGGGACGTCCAGGACCTGGAGGAACTGGCCCGGCAGGCCGAGGGGGCCCGCAACCAGCTGGCTCTGTCCGGACAGCTCTACCAGGAGCTGGAGGCCGGCTTGGCGGAGGTCGAGGCGGCCCGCCAGCAGGGCATCCAGGACCTGGAGGAACTGGGCCGCCAGGCCGAGGCCGCCCGCGGTCAGCTGGAGGAGATGAACCGCATCGCCCAGGAACTCGAGGGACGGCTCGCGGAGGCCGAGGCGGCCCGGGACCGCGGCGCGGGGGACCTGGCGGAACTGGGCCGGCAGGCCGAGACCACCCGCGGCCAGCTGGAGGAGATGACCCGCATCGCCCAGGAGCTGGAAGACAGGGCGGCGGAAGCCGAGGCGGTGCGGGAGCGCGCCGTCCAGGATCTGCAGGGCAGGCTGGCCGAGGCCGAGGCGGCCCGGGAGCGCGCGGTCCAGGACCTGCAGGGCCGGCTGGCCGAGGCCGAGGCGTTCCGCGAGCGCATCGTCCAGGACCTGGAAGCCAGGCTGGCCGAGGCCGGAACGGCCCGGGAGCGCGCCGTCCAGGACCTGGAAGCCAGGCTGGCCGAGGCCGGAGCGGCCCGGGAGCACGCCGTCCAGGACCTGGAAGCCAGGCTGGCCGAGGCCGAGGCATTCCGGGACCAGGTCGGCGAAACCTCCCAGCATTCCCAGGAACTGGCGGCCAGGCTGGAGGCCGCCGAGGCGGCCCGCGAGCGCAGCGAGCAGGAACGCGAGGAGCAGCGCCGGCTGTGCGAGACCGCCCGCGCCCAGGTGCAGGAGAAGGCCCACCTCGCCCTGGACATGATGGAATCCAACCAGCTGCTCCAGGCCCAGCTGGCCGAGGTCCGGGAGGACCTGGACCGGCTCGCCCGGTCCGAACGGGAACTCGCCGCCCGGAACGCCGAACTCTCCGCCGAGCGCGAAGCCGCCCGGGAGGCCCAGGAGCAGATGGATCTGCGCCTGGCCGCCCTGGAGGAGGGCCACGAGCACCAGCGGCTGGAACTCATGACCGCGCTGGACGACCGGGACGCGCGCCTGGCCGGCATGGAGGCGGCGCTGGACGACCGGGACGCGCGGCTGGCCGGCCTGGAGTCCTCCCAGGCCACCCTGGAGACCGCCCAGGCCACCCTGCTGGATCAGCTCCAGTTCCTGGAGCAGGAAAAGGCGGCCGCCGCCGAGCAGATCCGCCTCCGTTCCAGCCGGCTGCAGACCCTGCACGAGCGCCTGGCGGAACTGGAAGACCGGACCCGCCAGACCCTCGACCTGGCCGAATCGGAGCTGAACTAGCCCATGAGCACGGGCGCCCTGATCGCGACCCCCGCACTGATCCTGCTGACCGGGTTCTTCGTCGCCGCCGAGTTCTCGGCGGTGCGGGTCCGCGCCACCCAGCTGGAGGCGGCCCAGGATTCCGACCCCCGGGCCGCGGCCGCCCTGGAAGTGCACCGGCATCTGAACCACCACCTGTCCAGCATCCAGGTGGCCATCACCCTGCTGACCATCTGCCTGGGCGCGGCCGGCGAGGACCTGCTGGTGCGCAGCTTCCAGCACTTGCTGGGCTTCCTGCCCTGGCCGAAGGTGGCCTTCCTCTTGGGCGCCGGGCTGGGGCTGATCCTCATCACCCTGGTCCAGGTGGTCCTGGCGGAACTCCTGCCCCGCAGCATCGCCCTCCGTTCCGCCCTGGCCATGGCCCTGGTCACCGCGGGCCCCCTGCTGCTGTGGTCCCGGGCCATCGCCCCCATCACCTGGATCCTGGTGGCCCTGACCCGGCTCATGGGGCGGGTCATGGGCCTGGACCCGTCCCAGCGCTCCGCCGACGAGGCGGCGCCCTCGGAAGCGGAGTTCCGGCGGATGCTGGTGAAGAGCCAGGCCAACGGGGAACTGGAATCCAAGCGCCGGGACCTGATCGAGAACGTCATGGACTTCTCCAAGCGCACCACCAAGGAGATCGCGGTGCCCCGGGCCCAGGTGATCCATTTCGACCTGCACCGCCCGCTGGAGGAGAACTTGCGCCTGGCCCGCTCCAGCCCCCACACCCGGCTGCCCCTGGTGGACGGCGACCTGGACCACGTGGTGGGGGTCATCCACCTGAAGGACCTGCTCTGGGCGCTCAACGACCAGGGCGAAGGGCTGGATCTGCGCACCGTGGCCCGGCCGGCCTTCCTGGTGCCGGAGATGCGCCTGATCCAGGACCTCCTGCTGGATTTCCAGCTGAAGAAGCAGCACCTGGCCATGGTGGTGAACGAGCACGGGGGCGTGGACGGCCTGGTGACCCTGGAAGACGTCCTGGAGGAGCTGGTGGGCGAGATCCAGGACGAGTTCGACCGGGAGGTGAAGAACCTGCACCGGAGCCGGGGCGGCGGCTGGGTGGCCCAGGGCGCGGTCACCCTGGAGCAGCTGGAGGCCACCCTGGGCCTGCGCCTGGAAACCGAGGCCGGCTCGGTGACCCTGGGCGGGCTGTTCCAGGAGCGGCTGGGCCGGGTGCTCAAGGCCGGCGACGAGCTGCGGATCCAGGGCTGGCGGATCCGGGTGCTGGAAATGCGCGGCATGGCGCCGCGCAAGTTCCTGTTCCGGCCTCTTTCCGGGGGCCCCCCGGCCCCGGAGGCGGCGGATGAACCAGCCGCGGATTGACGGATTCATCCTGGCCGCCGGCCTGGGCACCCGCATGGGGCCCCTGTCCCAGGCCCTGCCCAAGCCCGCCTGGCCCCTGGGCGGCCGGACCCTGCTCCAGCGCTGCGCCGACAGCCTGCGCCGGGCCGGCTTCCAGCACATCGCCTGCAACGCCCACCACCTGCCGGACCGCCTGGAGGCGGCCCTGGCGGGCAGCGGGATCGAGCTGTTCCGGGAGCCGGAACTGCTGGGCAGCGCCGGCGGCCTGCGCCACGCGAGAGGCCGCTGCGCCGAACCGCTGGCGGTGTGGAACGGCGACATCCTGGCCGACCCGCCCTGGGCCGCCTTCCTGGAGGCGCACCGGCGGCTGGGAGCCGACCTGAGCTGGCTCCTGGTCCCCCACCCGGGCGGCCCCTGGAACCCGGTCTGGCTGTCCCGCACCGGCCGGATCCTGCCCCCGGGCGAGACCGGCGAGGGGCCCTACCATTTCTGGGGGCCGGCCTTGTGGGGGCCCAAGGCCCTGGCCCTGCTGCCGGAATCCGGCCCGGCCGACACCAAGGCGCACATCCTGCCGCGCCTGGAGCGGGCCCTGGGCATCGTGGTGGAGCCGTTCCCCTGCCTGGAGATCGGCAGCCCGGACCAGCTCATCGAGGCGGCCCGGATCCACGCCCCCGGCGAAGAGGGGCGTCTGGCCGGGTGCTACGTGCATCCCACCGCCGTGCCGGCCGGTAAGCTGAGCCGGTGCGTCCTGGGTCCCGGCGCCGCGCCGCCCGCCGCAGCCGAGGACGAAAATGCGTTCTGGTTCCAGGAAGGCGGTCACCAAGTCCGGCTTGCGCTATAGACTTAGGGCATGGACCAGCGACTGCAGTCAGCCCTCAAGAGATGGGATTGCGCCAATCCGCAAGGGCTGAGCGGCGATGCCGGGATGCGCCAGTACTTCCGGGTGGACCACCCCCTGCTGGGGAGCGCCCTGGTGGTGCTCTACCCGCCCCCGAACCCGGTCACCGGCGACGACGCCTACTACGAGTACCGGGCCCTCCAGGCCTACCTGGACCCGGTGGTGCGGGTGGCCACCATCATCCAGTTCGACGACGAACTGCGCGCCATGCTGGTGGAGGACCTGGGCCGCACCACCCTGGAGGCGCGGCTGACCGCCCATCCGGAGGAGGA
>Ga0316217_10006433_pt1 | contig 11651 bp, 12 predicted proteins | sample 1anoAmetaG_FD_203633 | JGI IMG/M metagenome (GOLD analysis project Ga0316217, IMG submission 203633) | Freshwater microbial communities from Trout Bog Lake, Wisconsin, USA - 1anoA | ecosystem: Environmental > Aquatic > Freshwater > Lake > Hypolimnion/Profundal zone | place: USA: Wisconsin... | reverse complement strand
GCCCGATATCAGCGTCGCGCCGGTCAACGCCAATACCGTCTACCCGGCCAACCAGCAGATCGAAGGCGACTTCGTGGCACCTCTGGCCATCACCCCGCCGGCCCGCGGCCCGCAGAATGCCAAGGCGATCCAGGAAACCCAGGACCTGCTGCACCTGGTGGAGCAACGCGGCGGCGCCTTACACACCTTGCTCTGTTCGATCCCCTGCGCCCCCGCGACCGCTACCGCGACGGATCCCGCAGTGGGCACCCTATTGCGCCTGGGCGGGTTGCATGCCGACACGCTTGGCGCCGGCATTAAACAGGTGCAAGCCGACAGCGCGGCTCTGGCGAACCTGTGCCATCGTTCCCCCCCGCCCGCCACCACCGGAGGCCGGCCGGGCTAGTCCGGATGCGGAAGCGGCACGGCCGGACCGCCCACGCGCGGTGCAGCGGGGCGCGGCGCAATGCGGCGGGCCACGGCATACTGCCACAGACGCCCCTTGAGCATCTGGCAGGCGCGGAAAACGCGGGACTTAACGGTGCCCTCCTGAACCCCGAGGATGCCGGCGGCTTCCTTGTAAGCCAGTTCGGCAATCACCACCATCACAAACGCCTCGCGATAAAGTTCGGGCAAGGCCAGCATCGCGCTGCGGATATCATCATCCACCATCAGATCCAGCACGTTCATGAACTGTTCGGGGCTGAAGGCCAGATCCACGCGTTCATCGCGGGCATGAATGTCATGGGGCAATTGTTCGTGGGTACCACCGCGCGACTGATTCTGGCGCCCCATGTCGATGTAGACGCTCCGCAGGATCGTCAACAACCAGGCTTTGCAATTGGTGCCGGGCTGATATTGTTCGGCCGCGCGGAACGCCCGCAGATATGTTTCCTGGACGAGGTCTTCGGCCTTGGCCTCATGGCCAACCATGCGGCGTGCCACGGCATAAACGATATCCATCAGCGGCAGCGCTTCGGCTTCCATCTTCATACGCGGCACCGCGTCGCCGACAGCCGGCGCAGCATCGTGTAACGAACTGGATGAATCAATACCCGCCATCACGCTCGCCACCTGCATCCAAGGGCATCCTGCCCTGCACCACCAATGGGCCACTGCCGACTGCGCCAACGGCCAGCGCATTACACCATCATACGCTCCGCCAGGGAAGCTATGCTCAGGCATTGGCGCCGGACAAGGGACCATCTTCCCATCTGCGTTGATTATAGGCAGGGAATTGACGCCAAGGGAACCACCGCATGCGTCAAATCGGCAAGGGTGTATTGCCGCTGGAAATCCAGATGCAGAAACGTGCCATGATTGTGGGAGGAATCGATGATCAGCATATTCGGAGCAATGGTACCCCACCCCGGTTCCTGTTGCTGATGCCCGCAGACGAACAGATCGGTCCACCACGACCGCGACAGGAGCGCCAGGTCGTCGGGGCTTTGCGCCCGGCCCCATATAAGCTTGTAGATGTCGCCGGTACGTTCGTAATCCAAATCCGTGAGCTTGCGCCGCAGCACGGAGGGATCGAACGTGCGCAATTCGCGACCGCTGGGCAGCGAATGGCTGAAGAATATGCCGCTGACGGTAATCGCGGCCAGAGGCATGCTGTAAACCCATTGGCGATAGGCGGCTTCAATCGGAGGGGCATCCTTGCCATAACGGACGGCGAAATTACGGTTAAAGCGATCTGTTAAATCATAGCCATCTTTCATGATTGGGGTTTTCTGCACCTGCGCCAGATCGTGATTGGCCAGCAGAAAATGCGCCCGCCCGGGAAACCGTTGGGCATAAGTCAGGGCCTGAAGCAACATTTCGAAGCTGTTATCCTCCCCTTTGGGCCCCAAAGGCCCGCCATGGATGATTTCCTGGAGGATCAAATGCCGCTCGGGATTGCGTTCCAAGGCTGCCACGCGGAGAATGCGTTCAAAGTTTCGGGTGTGATTGTGGAGGTCGCCGGCGCAGATCAAGTCCCCCTTGGCCGGGAGATGAAGCATTTGCCCGTTCCGCAATGGATGGGCACGATTCTGGCGGGCACAGCCCAGCAGTAATTCAATTATTTGATCCGCGGTCATTTGATCCGTTCCACCGACCTTATCGGCGTTTGATAATCCTGCGAACAATCAGGTCATTGGTCGCCTATCCAAGGCGTTCTCAGGCCGCCGGAGCGGCGGTTCCACCGGTCTTGTCGTCCCTGGCCGACGAGATGCTCACAGATTCGGGCTTGGCCGGGAGGGCTTCAGGTACTAGAGGGACACTGAAATTCGGAGGCAGTCCCATTTCCAAGCGTGCCCGCACGACATTCATATCGGACGGCCGGCTATCGGGTTTTGGTTTAACGCAATCGAGAATAAGACGGGACAGCGCCAGGGGCACTTGGGGATTGACTTCATGGGGCGTAACGAGCGGTCCACTGACGCGTGCGACGTAGCCGTCGCGGCGCGGCAGCGTCGTGGGAATGTACCGGTCGGTTACGCACCAGTACATGGAAGCCCCGAGATTGAAAATGTCGGTCTGGGCGCTTAACGGTTCGCGTGCCACCTGCTCGGGGGCAATGTAATCGGGCGTGCCTTGGATCCGGGTCTTCATGGTCCCAATGGCACAGCTCTGTCCGAAGTCGATGATCTTGGCCTGCAATTTATCATTGACCAGGATGTTGTTGGGCTTAATATCGGCGTGGACGAAACCGAGGCGATGCATGGCGTGCAACCCCTCGGCCACCTGTATAAACACATGAATGAGCGCCGCCATGCTGGGCGGGCGCTCGGCATCGAGTGCGGTGCCGTCGAAGAAATCCATCAATAAATATAGTTCATTTATTTTGAGGAACTTGCGCCGCTTGATCATGCGGTGACTTTTCCGCAGGGCCACGTGGTTGAACTGGCTGCAAATGGCAAATTCCTGCTCGGCCTGTTCAATGAACCGGTCGTCATCTTCACTGCGGCGCATCACCCGTTTGAGGGCATAGACCTGCTTGCTCTTATTTTCCGTAACAGCGTAAATAGTACTCCGCGCGCCGTAGCCCAAGAGCGACAGCACCTCGAAATCAGGAATGGATGGCAGAGGATCAACGGTGGTCTTAAGCATGATCGCCTGTTTTTGTCTCTATCTTCCCTGGATTAACACACTACCACATACGCGTACCACTACTATTTTCGGCTATTACCAAACTCCAGTTGGGTGCCGGAATGGTAAAAAACACCCCACCGCCGCTCACACATCAGAATTGTATCACCACGGTGGATTATCAAGAAGCGACAACTCGTTCCATGCGTAAACGGAAACGGGGGCACACGCTGGATACCTAAGCGCAATTCCAGCCTTGGCAATACCTTAGCGTATATAGAAAAAAAAGGAAGGCAGGCGAGTGTTAATCCAACCTCCGCCGAAAACGCTCCGCAAAAGCGATTTGAGCGGGAGTGGCATGGCGGGCATTAGGACCGAGTTCCCATTGAAAGAAAACTCGTTGGCTGGGTAATTTAGCCAGATGCTGGAGTTCGGTTGTTAGTTGAACCAAGGTTTGGGTTTGCTGTTCGCTGATGGGCCCCCGAGTGAGATCCGCCGCCAGGCAGACCCCAATGGCATTCTTATATGGATAATGGTTATTATAGCGACTGTCAGGCCATCCCGCGTACGGCGCCCCGGCGTTTTGTTCCAACCAGGCAGAACCAACTTCCAGATATCCGTCGACCGCACTACCACGGCGTACCCCGCTGCCAGTTCCATCGATCACAAAGTGAAAGTTCGCGGGCTGCCGTGTTGCACCAACATTCTCGGACCGAACTCCTTTTCCTCGACCATCAGCAAGACTGGCCGCACAATCAGCCGCATCCCCTGATTCATACACGATGATATAGTTCCAGCGATCCGATTGCAATCCCGCGTGCGGGTTGCTGACCGCCGACCAATCCTGCTCCCCGGTCGCCGCCAGCATCTGTGCCGACCCGGTCAAGGGGCGATTCTCCATCAGGATAAGCAACCCGCAACTGAGAGTGAGGGTCCCCACCAGGGAGGCCAAGACAACCGCTACACGTTTTTGACTCACAGTTCTTTTCTTTCGTGAGACCGGTAATGATTCCGCGGCCATGTACCTAACCTTTCTGTGTATCGGATGGGCGGTGGAAATCGTTCCAGCAAAAATCGCAATTAATTGGCAGCTAAATCCGTGAAAGCACGCAACCTGCCGCTGCGGCAATCCGCGATGGCGCCCCATCGTGCGGCGCCACACGATGGGATTATACCCAGCTCAGGTGTTTTCGGCGAGCGCCAGGATGGGCTCGACAACCGAACCGTCGGCGTTGAGGGCCAGCGGTTCAAGTGCCGCCGCCCGCCCCGCCGCTTCCGCGGCGGCATCTTCCAAAGAACGCGCCCGCTCCTTCTGCCGCCGGTGGTCGATCAACGCCTGCGCCAGGCCATGGCTGCCGGCGCCGATGGAGCGCAGCAATGCCCAACTCAGGGCCAGTGCCCCCCCCAACACCATCCACGCCAATGTCAAGTCCCGCGTATCCATCATTCTGGTCATCGGATAACATGCAATATACCTTTGGCGGACGCAAATAATTCACAGGTCGGCCACGAGGAGGGCCTTCAGTTCTCGGACGCACCGGGGGTTTCGTACCGGCGTTATTTTTCGCGTGGCACCTTTCCGGTCCGCCATTTCTCTGCTACCATCCCGGCGTCAGGAACTTTGTATCCGCCTTACGGTTGACGACTACGCGCATCATTCTTAGAGTTAATACGCGAGGCCTTTGGGCACGCGGATGCCGGAATCCACAGGACCTTCTGCCACTGGACCTCCAGGAGTAAATGATGAGTATTGATCGCATGGAAAATGGCGCCAAAGCGGCCTTCACCATCCTGAGCATCGTGGGACTGATAATTACCGGCGCAGGGCTTATTCTGCTGCTGCTTTGTGCCCACGACCCGGGCACCCCTGCCGATGGAGCCCCGTTGTCCACCGCCCAGACCCTGCTCCGCGTGAGTCCGCTGATACTGCTCTCCGCGGTGGGCTTGCTGATCCTCACCATCGCCCTGGCGCTGCGGCCGATAACCCTGCTGCTGTTTCGGGATACCATTGATGCCCGCTACCGTTTCGATCAGCTCCTGAGCAATGCCGAACAACAAAAGAAACTGCTCGAAGCGGTGCGGGAAGCCGCGGCCCTGTCCGATGCATCCAAGCAGGTGGCCTATCGGCAGCGCGATCGCGACGCCCTGCGCATGGCGATCAAGGAAGATATTGAACACGGCGAGATCGCCAGCGCCATGCTGCTGCTGACGGAAATGGAACGCCGCTTCGGCTACAAGAGCGAAGCGGAAGAACTGCGGGCGCAGATTGAAAACAGCCAACGCAGCGTGGTCGACCGCCAGGTCCACGAAGCGGTCGCCCATCTCGACGAGATTCTGGCGCGCTTCGACTGGAGCGCCGCCCAGAAGGAAGTCGAACGGCTCCTGCGCCAGTTGCCCACCCACCCCGAGGTGCGCAAGTTGCCCGAACACGTCGAAGCGGCCAAAGACGCCCACAAGCTCGAACTGCTCAAGCAATGGAAGGATGCCGTGGCGCGGGACGATGTGGACCGCAGTGTGGAATTATTGCGGCAACTCGATCAGTACCTCACGCCCAGCGAGGGCGAGGCGTATAAAGAGGCCGCCCGCGGGGTATTCAAGAAAAAGCTCCAGCAACTGGGCGTACAGTTTGCCCTCCACACCCATGACAAGAACCACGGCGAAGCCTTCCGCATCGCCCGGCAGATCATCGAAGAATTCCCCAACAGCCGCATCGCCAACGAACTCAAGGATCGCATGGATATTCTGGCCGAGCGTGCCAACCAGCCGGCCGGGGTCTGATGAAGATTGTCTATTTCGGTTCCGGCGCCTTTGGGCTGCCGACGCTGCAATTATTGCAAGCCTCCCCGCACCAACTCGTCGGGGTGGTCAGCCAGCCGGACCGGCCCGCCGGGCGCGGCCGGCATCTGGAGCCCACCCCCGTAACCGCCTGGGCGCTGGAACGCCAGGTGCCGCTCTGGCGCACGCCCGATGCCAACGCGCCCGAAAGCCTGGCGTGGAGCGCCGCGCGGGGTGCGGATTGCTTTGTGGTCATTGCCTTTGGGCAGAAGCTCGGGACGGCCTTGTTGACCCTGCCGCCGCATGGGGCAATTAATCTGCATTCGTCACTGCTGCCGCGCTACCGCGGGGCCGCCCCGATCAACTGGGCCTTGCTCAACAACGACGCGCAGACCGGCGTTACGGTCCTGCGCGTCAGCCCCGTCATGGATGGCGGCGACATTCTCGCCGCCGACCGCACGCCCATCGGACCGGCCGAAACCGCCGGCGAACTGCATGATCGCCTGGCCGCGCTTGGAGCGCCCCTGGTGCGGCAGGTCCTTGATGGCCTGGCAGCCGGCACCCTCGCCGGCGTGCCGCAGGATCCGGCGGCACGGACCAGCGCCCCCAAACTGTCCCGGGCCATGGCCTGGGTCGACTTCGCCCAGGATGCCCCCCGCGTCGCGGCACACATCCGCGGCCTGTCCCCCTGGCCGGGTTGCAGCGTCCACCTCTTCGATGCCACCGGCAAACTGCGCACCGCCGCCACCGTGCTCAAATGCCAGGCGAACGCCACACAGACCGCCCATCCCCCGGAATTGCAGGGCCATATCCTGGCCGATCGTACGGTGGCCTGCGGCACGGGCGCCATCGAACTGTTGCAGATTCAACCCACCGGAAAAAAGCCCATGGATAGCCGTGCCTTTGCCAACGGCTACGGAATGGCCCCCGGCGCCCGCCTGGTCAGCGTCATCGCCCCGCCCTCCGCCGCCCTACCAGAAACATAAGCGCCGGCGCGTTTCAGTTCTACCGCCAGCGCAGTCGCCACCGGCCCGACGGTTGGAATGCAGGGCTACCGCCGCGAACATCCATCATGCCACGCCGCGTCTTGCTCCGCTGTGCCAGCCGGCCCAACGCGCCGGCAATGGTGGGCGACGTCAAAAAAAAACCGCCGCGGTCGGGTGACCGCGGCGGTTTGGTTTTGGCAAGGAGCGGCGTTTAGAGAGTGCCGCAGATGTTGACTTGCAGGCCCAGTTCATTCATGGCAGCGGCTTTGGCGGCCAGGCCCTTGACGGCGTCGGCTTTGCTGGGCGCATAGACTACCTGGATGTGGTTGCTCTGGTGCTTGGCCATCATCTGGTCGCGCGTGATGCCCTGGAGCACCGCGTGCATGATCGGCCACTGGGACGTGGTGAGGTTCCAGCGGTCCTGCGTTTCGGCCTCGGGCAGTTTCACCACCTCGCCGATGCCCGTATCGAACTTCAACTTGCCGGCTTCCACGTAGACGCGGCTCCAGACGATCCAGCCGGTCTTGCTGATGCCCTTGACCGTGCCGCCGCCAAGGCGGAAATACATTGCCGGCTGGCGTTCGGAGGTGACGCCCGCCCAGCCGCCGATGAGGTGCGCCGGCGGGACGGCACCGGAAATCTCGAAGACCCACACGTAATCATCCACGGGGCCTTTGCCATTGGAATATTCGCCCGGGCCGGTGTAGTGGCGGCCCCAGCGCAGATCGTGGAGCGTATTTTCCGGGGCGTAGCCGAGCTTGCGCCAAAGCTGATAGGTGATCAGGCCGTCGAGGCCGGCACATTCATCAACTTCGTTGAAGTGCGGAATCGCCTCGCCCTTGAACAATTCGCGGCCATCTTCGGAAAATACCGGCGGGCGCTCGACGTTGTTGAGCGTGCCTTCGACCAGGTCGGAAGCGGGCGCCAGATCCTTGAGCCCCTGCTGGTATTGAATGCCGATGGTGCCGCAGCCAAAGTCATCGGCGATGCGCACCGCGGCGATGTACATCTTGCACTGCTGGAGCACCTGGGCCTCGGTGAGATCATTTTCCTCGGAGGGGCCAAACTGGAACTTCACGCCCTTGTCCAGGTACCACTGGTAAACCTTGCGGGCCTCTTCGTCCTTGACGGTGAGCATGCGGGCATACAGCGACGACTGGCTCAGACGTTCCTTGAACACACCGGTCTGGTGGATAAGCTCATCGGGGATCATGGCGTTGAACATGCCCATGCAGCCTTCGTCAAAGACGCCCATGATGGCTTTATCTTTCTTGAGCTGCTTGGCATAGGCGACGCCGGTCTTGGCCGGGCCGGCGGGCAGTTTGACCTTGGCCAGCGGTTTGACGTGCGCGGTGGGGTGTTTGACCTTGCCGGTATCGAGCCACTTCTTGAGGCCCGCCAGGAAGGTGTCATCGGCGAGGGTTTCGCTCCAGAGGGTGGAGTAGGCGACGCCGGCCTTGGTCAGCGAGCCGTTGAGATTGAGCATACCCACGAGCCCGGGCCATTGGCCGCTCCAGTTGGCAACGGTGAGGATCGGACCCTGATGGCTGGTTAACCCGGCCAGCACGTGATGGCTGTATTGCCAGACGGCTTCGGCGACGATCAGGGGAGCGTCGGCGGGAATGCCGCGGAAGACCTCCATGCCGTATTTCTGGGAGTCGATGAATCCATGGCCACGCGGGGTTTGCAGGGGATGGGCGCGTTTGACGATGCCGCCGAGTTTTTCGACAGCGGCGATCACGAGGGCCTCCATTGCTTCCTGGGCGGGTTGACACTTCTGGTTGGCCGAGGCCCGCAGGTCGCCACTGGCCAACAGGTAGATGGTTTTTTTCTTCGCCATGGTTTACTCCATAAAAGAAAATGTTAAAGGCCGCTCCAGGAATGGAGGCGGGCCGGGAAATACGCATCGGGGCGCGGCATTGGGCTCAAGGGTGGTACGCGGCGCGGTAACGCACATTGGCCCAGGGATTGCGATCCCTGGGCGTGGTCATTAAGCATTAGCAGGAAAGGTACCCCCGGGAATGGACGGTGACTATACCGGAGACGCGCAATCTTGTATCCTAAAGTGCTATATGGCCTTTCATACCACATGGCAATACGAACCGTACCCCATCCAGGACCACCTGCATGTGCGTCTGCTGGCCCTGGACCTGGTGCGCCTCGATGGGCGCTGGCAGGGCGAAGGGGTGCGCAGCAGTTACTGGCGGTTGTATATCAATGCCGCGCCCGGGGCCATGGTCGCGGTTGCCGGGCAAACGTATGCGCTGCTGCCGGGGCAGGTACATTTGATCCCGGCGTGGATTCCCTTTGACTGCTGGACGACCACACCGCTGGATCATTTCTTTATCCATTTCGACCTGGTGGGGTGGCCGCCGGCGCTGATTCGCGACGTCTTCGGTCGCCCGCTGGCGCTGCCGCTCTCCCGTGGCACGCAGGCCCTGTTCGAGCGACTGGTGGAGGTGCTGCGGCAAAGAGGGCACGATCCGCCGGAAATCCTGGGCCTGGCCAAGGCGCTGGTCTACCTGTCGATTGCGGAGATTATCCCGGCCGATGACGCCCGCACCACGCGCTGGGATCTGCTTTTGCGCGGCCCGAGCCTGGTGAGCAATGCCATTGGTCATGTGGAACGGCAACTGCCGCGGGAGATCGACAACGCTACCCTGGCACACCTGTGCCACATGAGCAAGAGCCACTTTATCCGCACCTTTCGCCAGACCGTGGGGCAAACGCCGGCACAATATGTGCGCGAACGACGCGTGGCGCGGGCGGCCGAACAACTGGCCCTGACGCGGGCGACGATCGAACAAGTGACCGCCGACTGTGGCTTCCCGAACCGGTTCTACTTCACCCGGGCCTTCACCCATGTGATGGGTGTTACGCCGGCACGATACCGGGCAATGAACATATAGTTGGTAAGTGTTCAGATTGGTCATCTGCGGATGACCAATCTGAACACTTACCAATTAAATTAAAATTATTGGGAAGAAAACGCCCCGGTGGCGCAACTAAGAAGAGAACATGACGCGTGCGGAAGATTGTGGAACAAACATCAACCTCCTCTACCCCCTCAGCCGGCGGAAATGGCCCTGTGCAACCCAGTGATGCAGAGTTGATAGAGCACAGCCGGCAGGGGGATACCGCGGCGTTTCATACGCTGGTGGATCGCCATGCGGCGGGTTTGTTGCGCCTGGCTTTTTCGCTGGTTGGTAACGCGGCGGACGCGCAGGACGTGGTGCAGGAAACATTCACAGCCGCGTTTCGCGGGCTGGGACGTTTTGAAGGCCGTTCCAGCGTTCGCACCTGGCTGGGACAGATTCTGGTGCGCCAGGCCGCGGTCTGGCGGCGCCGCGAACGGGTGCGGCGTACGGTTGCTCTGGATCCGCAACTGGCGGCGCCGGGTAATACTGCCACGACCCAGGTCGACCAGCGGACAGACATCATGATGGTGCTCCAGCAACTGTCGGTCGAACAGCGTGAAGTGCTCGTGTTACGGGAGTTTGAACAAATGTCCTATGAGCAGATAGCCGCGACCCTGGGACTGCCGCGCGGCACGGTGGAATCCCGCCTGCATCGCGCGCGGGCGGAACTGCGCACGCTCCTGCAGGACTACAAGCCATGAAACCGGAGAGCCACATGCCTGAATGCAACTATTCCAGCCAAATCGCGGCGTACTACGACCGCCAATTGCCCATGGCGGCGCAGCAGGCAATAAGCGCGCACCTGCCGAATTGCGCCCCCTGCCAGGCACAACTGCAGTGGTTGCGACAATTATCGCAGCAACTGGCCGGCGCCGCGGCGCCCCCAGCACCGGCAGACTTCATGTACCGCCTGCATGCCCGCATCGATGGCGAAGGCGAACGCACGCTTTTGCGCACCGCGTACAGTCTGCTGTCGCTGGCGGCCTGCCTGCTGCTGGCGATAACGCTCTGGATGCAGCGGCCCGGCCAGGCCGCGGCCGAATCGACTTTGGCGTGGGAAACCACCGCCGCGAATCCCCAATCCGACACCACGCAGGAGATCGCGCTGGCCCAGTGGATCGTGCAGGATCTTTCCGGAGGCAAGGCGCATGAATAAGAAGACCATGGCCGTGGTGCTGACCTCCTTTGTGCTCTCGATGGGCGCCGGGACGCTCCTGGGGCTTAATTGGGCGCGCAGCACGCCGCATCACGGGGGACACTCCTGGCTGACCGACGAACTCAAGCTGACCCCGCAACAGCAGGAACAGATGCGTGCCATATGGTCGCAGGCGATGCAGAAGAACGATCCGAATATGGGCGACCGCCGCCACGGCCTGCAAAAGGAACGCGATGACGCCATCGCCAAACTGATCCCGGCGGAGCAAAAAGCGGCGTACGACAAAATCCTGGCGGACTATGCCGCTAAGGTCGACGCCATGGGGCGCGAACGCAGCAAGGCCTTTCAGGATGCTGTGGAACATAGCCGGCAGATACTCAGTGACACGCAGCGTCAGAAATATGAAGATATTTTGAAGCGCGGCGAACATCGGCACGGGCTCCATGGGGCGCCGCCGGATGGACCGGGACACGGCCCCCCGCCGACTACCAACAAATAATCACCTGTACGTGTGTGCGGGGATAAGGAATGGAACCACTTTTTTTCGAAGGAGTTTGTGATGAAAGCGATGAGTTTCTGGTTTGCCTGTCTGGCCCTGGTGCTGGGCGCGATGCTGAGCCTGCCGACCTTTGCGCAGGAAACCCCGCCCGCACCGCCGGCCGGTGGCGGCCAGGGTGGCGGCGGCCCGGGCGGTCGCGGCGGCGATTGGCGGCAGCAGATGGAAAGCCGCCTGAAGGAACGCCTGGGCGCCACCGATGAGGAATG
>Ga0316217_10006432_pt1 | contig 11651 bp, 11 predicted proteins | sample 1anoAmetaG_FD_203633 | JGI IMG/M metagenome (GOLD analysis project Ga0316217, IMG submission 203633) | Freshwater microbial communities from Trout Bog Lake, Wisconsin, USA - 1anoA | ecosystem: Environmental > Aquatic > Freshwater > Lake > Hypolimnion/Profundal zone | place: USA: Wisconsin... | reverse complement strand
TGCCGCGATAGTAGGTCGCAGCCCCATTCCAGTAGCTCGACGTAATGCTCGACCCGAAGACGAACAGTCTCATCCTGTGATCTCTCCGTAAATCTCCATCAGCCGCGCGGCGCGATGCCTGCAGGTATGATGCTGCCGGATGGTCTCCAGTCCACTCGATGCCAGCTCCCGGCGCGCCTCTTCGCTCCGCAGCAACTCGCGCTCCATGGCAATCATCTCTGCGCCGCTGTGCGCCACCAGGTAATCCTTCCCCGCGCGGAAAAGTCCTTCCGTATCCGCCCACGTCGAGCACACCAGCGGAACACCGCAGGCCAGCACCTCAAAGACGCGAATCGTCGGCACCCCGCTCAATCCGTTGGCATACTGGCGGCGCGGCACATGCAGCGCCACGCGGCTCTGCGCATATACCTCCGGCGCACTCAAGTTCGGCAGATAGCCCGCGTAATCAATGCCCGCGCGGCACAGCGTCTCCTGCGCCTGCTGCGGATAGCGAACCCCGTGCACCAGCACCCGCCGCTGCTCGGCCACCAGGCGCGCTCCGGGCTCCACCAGGAACTCCATCAGCTCCGCCGTGCGTTCCTCGTCGCCCCAGTTTCCAATCCACACCACATCGTTGTGCTTGGCGCGCTCGATGGGATGAAAGACGCTACTATCGGCGGCCTCGTGGAAGGTCCACACCCGCGCCACGCCAAAGCCATCCGCGTAGATCCGGCGAATCGCCTCGCCAAAGGCCAGCACGCCGTCGAACAGGTGCAGCGGGAGACGCAGAATCTCATTGGCGTTGGTATAGGCGCGATGATGCGTGTCATGAAAGAGCGCGCGGAAGCCCAGCCGCGCCTTGCGCGCCAGAATCTCCTGCACCACCTGCGGCGCATTCCACTCATGAATCAGCACCAGATCGGCGCCCGCCAGTTCGTGATTGAGAAACGCGCCAAGCGTCGCGTCGCAGCGGTAAAAGCGGACGTCAAGCTCCGGATAGGCGCGATGAAATTCGTCGATCGCACTTGAGGCGGCTTCGCCCTCGCGAACCAGATTGCTCAGCGACCACCCGTCGATCTCCTCGTAGCAGCGGACCTGGTGCCCCATCGCCGCCAGCTCGCGCGCCAGGCCCCGCAAAAAATGCGCGTTGCCGTGGTTCCAGTCGCTGATCCAGGAGTGCGCGAACATCCGGATGCTCAGTGCCTGCTTCATGCGGCCCTCGCGCGCTGCGCCAGCAGAGACGCGTACGCCTCCACATACTGGTCCACCATGCGCCCGGCCGCGTAGTGACGCACGGCTCGCTGGTAGGCGCGGTTGGCATATTCCAGGCGCAGCTCGCGGTCGCCATCGAGCCGCGCCAGCAGATCGCGCAACGAGCGGGCGTCATCCTTGCGGAAGTACAGCACCGCGTCCTCCCACACCTCGCGCAGGCTGGGAATATCGTTGGCCACAATCGCGCAGCGCGACAGCGCGGCCTCCAGCGGCGCCAGTCCGAACGGCTCGTACTTCGAGCTCGCAATGTAAATCGCGGCCCGGCTCAGCAGCTCGCGCATCGCGTCTTCGGAGAGCTCTCCCACGCACCGCACGCTCGTCACGCCCTTCGCTTCGCCCCGCGCGCTCTCGCCCGCAAGCGCCTTCGCTCCGGCCACCCGAATCGGCAGCGGCGGACGTTCCATCTCCATCAGCAGGCGCAATTGCTTGCCCTCATCCCACAGCCGTCCCGCGCTGGCCGCATACTTCTCTTTCCTCGCCAGCGGATCGAACCACACCGGAGTCCGTCCGTTGTAAATCACCCGCGTTTTGCGCTGCCTGCCATAGCAGTCTTCCAGCGAACCCAGCATCCACTGCGAGGGCGCAACCACCAGGCTCGCACCGGCCAGTCCCTTCTCCACCACCCCGCGATACCACTTGGCCCATGGCCCATCCGGAGGCTTGCCATGCACCGCCAGATGCCAGCTCATCACGTCGCTGTGCGCCACCACAAGCTTGGGCAGCTTGCCGCCGATCGCTCCGTAGCAGAACTGGCTCAAATGCAGCAGGTCGGGCTTGGAATCCCGAATCACGTTGCGCACGGTTCTCGCCGATTCGACCAGATCGCGCTCCGCATCGTGCATCCACTCCAGGCGAAAGTCAGTCGGGAGAAACCGCACGCCGTCGAGTCCTTCCAGCCATGCGCTCTGCTCCGCCGAGGGCATTCCTCCAAAGCTCACCAGCGTCACCCGAACCCCGCGCCTGGCCAGTCCCGTGACCAGCTCCCGCGTGTAGTTCCAAACGCCGCCCACCGTGTCCGTCGTGATCAGGATGTGCATGTTCGTTCCAACAAGCTTCTTTACGCCGTCAGCCCAAAGGAAACCAAACTCCTCTGCGCCTCCTCCACCCGGTCCACCGCCGATTGCGAGCGCAGCCACTCCACCAGCTCGCCCATCGCACCCGCCAGCCGATGTTGCGGCCGGTAGCCCAGCAGGCGGCGCGCCAGCGAGATGTCCGCAAAACAATGCCGAATATCCCCGGCGCGGTACTTGCCGGTAATCTCCACCGTGGTCGGCACGCCCAGCGTCGCGGCCAGCGTCTCGGCAACCTGCCGAATGGAGACCGGCTCGCCGGAGCCGATGTTCAAAGCCAGCCCATCGCCTTCGCTGCGCTCCATGGCCAGCAGATTGGCCTCGACCACGTCATGCACGCTCACAAAATCGCGCATCTGTTCGCCGTCTTCAAACACCATGGGCGCCCGCCGGTTCAGCAGCCGCGAGGCGAAAATCGCCGCCACCCCGGTATAGGGATTGGAAAGCGCCTGCCGCGTCCCATGGATGTTGAAGTAGCGCAGCGCCACCACCGGCAGTCCGTAGGTGCGGCCGAACAGCAAGCTCATCTCCTCCTGGTTCTTCTTGCCGATGGCATAGATTGAGCTGCCCTGCAGCGGTTTGCTCTCCGTTGTCGCGCAGGGCTCGACCGTAGTTCCGCACTCGGGACACCCCGGCTGCCACTGATGCGCGCGTAGTTGTTCCGCCCCGCGCGCTTGCGGAGCCACCAACCCGTGCTCCCGGCAGCGGTACTGGCCCTCGCCGTAGATCGACATCGACGAAGCCACAATCAGCTTTTCCAGCTTGTCGCGCCGCTCCAGCAGCGCCTGCAAAAGGTTGGCCGTTCCCTGGCTGTTCACCGCCATGTAGCGCGCGATCTCATACATCGACTGGCCCACGCCGACGACGGCCGCAAAGTGATAGACGACATCCACGCCGGCCACAGCCTTGCGCAGCGCGTCCATGTCCCGCACATCGCCGCGCATCAGCTCGGCCTCGCGGTTCAGGTAATCCGGAGCGCTGCCGCCATGCACCTGCTCCTCCAGGCTGTCGAAGACGCGGACCTGATGGCCCCGGCGCAGCAGCGCGTCCACCGTATGCGAGCCCACAAAACCGGCGCCGCCGGTTACCAGCACCCTCCGGCCCATCACTCCTCCGCTCCTACCTCGACCGCGCGCTCTTTGGGCGCGCTCACGCCCGAGGTGCGTCCCCGTGGCGCATAACGCAGCACCGACCAGCGGGCAAACTCCGCAAAGTCCGCCGGGTCCTTCGCCGGACTGGTATAGTGCGGGGCAATGCCCAGATGCTCGGGCGTGAAGCACAGCGTCACGGTGGTATCGAACTCATCGAGCGCGCTCATCTGGCGGTCGAACCACGCCTCCGAACCGGTACGGAACCAGTCAGCCCAGCTCACCCCGGTCCGCACCGCGCGCACTCCCAGCTCGCGCAGCCGCCGCACTCCCATATCCAGCCGAGGGTCCTCAAAGTGAAACCACTGGCAGACCCCCATCCCCGCCGGGAAGCTGGCCGCTGCCAGCTTGGGCGAGCCGTCGGCGCGGAACAGCCCCATGTAATAGTGGCGATAGTAGGCGCTCCCTTCGGCTTCCTTGTGCCGCGTGGTGGCCGTCCAGGCCGCCGGCAGATCGAACAGGCTGTACCAGTGCACCCGCTGCACCAGCGGCAGCAGCAGCTCGGCCGTGCGCTGCAATCCGAACAGCTGCACCTCCTCGGCGCCAAACGACGAAGCGCCAGCCTCGCTCACCCACACCGGCTTGTCCCCGGCCACGGCGAGCACCTCTTCCAGCTTCTTCGGCCATTCGGAAATCTGCCAGTGGTTCCAATCCAGCGGAAAGCCGTGCACGGCCACGATGTCCACCGAATCCAGCACACCATAACCGGCCAGCAGTTCGAGAAACCGGGGATCAATCGGCGAGATGCCGCCCAGCACGATTTTGATCTCCGGGTTCGCCTCCCGGATCGCCCGGCATCCGGCCTGTACCAGGGCGGCGAACTGCTTCCACTCGGGATCGATGTTGAAGTCCCAATGGGAAAGGTTGTTCGGCTCGTTCCACAACATGATGGCTTCCACCATTTCGGCTCGCCCCTTGTTTCCGAATCTCGCCTACGAATCCCGCCTGCGAATCTATGTCTACAGCGTCCCGTCCAGCTCCATGGCATGGACAAACCGTCCCGCGCGGCTGCCGGCATCGGGACGGCAGATCCAGGTCTCGTTCTCCGGGTGCGATTCAATCTCCAGCCCGGAGGAGCGCAGCATCGCCTCGGCGGCGGCCCGGTTGGGAATCCACCAGTTCGTCTGGTCGTTGGAATAGCTCTGTTCGATGAAATACATCTGCGGCCAGCTGGGATCGGCGAACATCTCCTTGCGCCAGAAGTCGTAATCCTGGGCCCACGGCTTCACCTCTTCCGAGCCGCGAATCATGGTCTGGAAGACCAGCTTGCCGCCCACCTTGGTCACCACCTTGTCCAGCGCATAGAGCGGATAGCGCAGGTGGTAGAGCACTCCCATGAAGATGACGAAATCGAACTGTCCCGCAATCTGGTCCACCTCATAGACGCTGCGCTTTTCCAGCTCGATTTCCAGCCCCAGGGTGCGCGAGGCCAGCCGTGCCTGCTCCAGATAGCGGTCGCAGATATCGATCCCCAGCACCCGCTTGGCGCCTCGCTGCTTCATCTGCAGCGAATAGAAGCCGCCGTTGCAGCCGATGTCGAGCACCGTGGCCCCGCTCAAATCCAGCGGAAGCGCCGGCGAAATATGCCGCCACTTGACATTTGGGAAATCGCCGAGAAAATGATTGGGGGCCGTCTGAATACCGTGCAGGTCGATGTTGTGGAACCACTCGCCCAGCTCGGAGATCTGCTGGGCCAGCGCATCTCGGGTCAGAACGTCGTAAGCCGCTGTCGGGAAGTTGGAGGTAACACCTTGCAAGGCCATCGCACCTTTCGGTCGCGAAGCTCCAAGCCGCTATCCGGAGCCCCGCCATCCGAAGGTTAGAGGCGCGGCCATCTACTCGGGATGCCTTGCCGAATCCGGGAAACAGCGTTGCCGCCACTGGAGGCCCCAGACCACCGGTTTGTGCCGGCCAATGCCGACGAGGGTGCGGCACCGATGCGGGTGCCCCGTCCTAGCCTTCTTCTGGCTAGGGCGGGGTTTTTGCCTTTGCTTTTGTCCTTGTTCTTTTCCCACGAGCGTACAATCTTCGCGTGCTCGAGGACTGAAACGATTCCAGCAAGCCGGCCATCTCCACTTTGTCACGTTCAGTTGTCACCGGAGCTCCCGCGGTTGGATACCCCGTTCGCGCGTACTGTTTGTGAAGGCCAGGATGGCAATGTCGAGATCGAGTGCAGCTGAATGGCCAGGAAGCGAGAACAACTGGGAGGCGTCCTCACCGTCAAAGCCAAAAACCCCGCCCTAGCCAACAACGGGCTAGGACGGGGCACCCTGAAGATCGATGACGAGAAACGTGGGACGGGCGTGCCCAGGCTTCTCTACGTCGCGCGCCGTCCGCGCAGCAGAGTCGCCAGCAGCACCACCAGCGCGGCCAGCAGCAGCAGGTGAATCAGCGAGCCCGCCAGCTGCATGCCCCAGCCCAGTAGCCAGAGCACCAGAAGAATCACCATCAGGGTCCACAGCACGGGCGCTTCCTCCCTTTGGTTCACAGGCCTTGGCCAACAAGGTCAGACGAGAGCAGCTCTGCTGAAGTTGGCCGTCAGCCACAAAAAAAGTACATGGAAGAGACCGGCGGGCGTAGCCTCCCGGCCAAATGGATGCGCCAGCCGCCGCGACGCCAGAGCGCTAGTTGACGCTCTCCAGCCGGGCGCGGATGGTGCCGGCCAGCTGGCACACCGAGGTCAGCTTCTCCAAGGCCTCGGCGGGAATTTCCGGGGTGCGCATGGCCAGTTCGGCCGAGAGCAGGATGCCGGTTATTGCGTCGCGGATCTCGCTGCGCAGCTGCGACTCGGCGGCGCGGATGGCGATCAGCCGCGACTCCCGGTTGCGCCGCAGCGCCAGCCGCAGCTCGCGCGCAATGCGCTCGGCGTTGCTCACGGCCAGGTTCACGTACACCGGAACGGCCAGTCCGAGATTGTTCAGCATGGACTCCAGTGCGTCGCCCTCGGCCTCCACCATGGGATCGTCCAGCACCACCGAGGAGTACTCGTTGTTGCGCAGCATGGAGGCCGCCTTGCGGACCGTATCGCAGACCTCGACCGCTTCGCCGAACGCCTGTTCCAGGGCTATGCCGCACTCGCTGCGGCGGTGGCTTGATGTCACCAGTAAAATCATGATCGGACCTCCTCATCCTGCTTGCGCGTCGTGCTGTTGCTTTATGCTTGCGGTTCATCTTTGCCGGGTGCCCCGCCTTCGCGTCGTTCCTTTCGACGCTAAGGTGGGAAGCAACACGCCCGCTTCACCGGCCTTTGCCTTTGCTGTTGCCTCAGCTGTTGGACCATCGGGCCTGATTCCTTCGCCCTGCCGTCCCCATAGCCTGCGCGCAGGCGTAGTCCGGCGCGTGGATGTGAAGTCCACGTCTCCGTTCGGGCCTCTGCCGGACTACTGCAGCGCGCCGTACTCTTTGAGCTTGCGGTACAGTGTGGTCTTGCCGATGCCCAGCAGCCGCGCGGCTTCCAGTTTGTCGCCGTGCAGCTGCTCGATGGCCCCCAGAATGGCCTGTTTCTCCATCTCGGCGATGGGCAGAATGCCGCGCCGCGTGAGCAGCTTCTCGGCCATCGGCTCGCTCTGCTCGCGCCAGTTCTGAATGGCGGTGGGCAGATCGGCGAGGTGAATCGTCGGTCCGCTGGTCAGCGCGCAGGCGCGTTCGATGCAGTTCTCCAGCTCGCGAATGTTGCCCGGCCACTCGTAGTTCAGCATCAGCTTCAACGCATCGTCACTGATGTTGCGCTGCACCCCGGTGGAGCGCGCCAGCCGCTCCAGAAAATGTCCCACCAGCAGCGGAATGTCCTGCTTGCGCTGCCGCAGCGCGGGAATGCGCAGGGTCAGCACGTTCAGCCGGAAATACAGGTCCTTGCGGAAGGTGCCCTGCGCCACCGCGTGCTCCAGGTCGCGGTTGGTGGCCGCCAGCACGCGAACATCCACCGGCACCGCCTTGGTGCCGCCCACCGGACGAACCTCCTTCTCCTGCAGCGCGCGCAGCAGCTTGGACTGCAGATCGACCGGCAGTTCGCCGATCTCGTCCAGAAAGATGGTCCCGCCGTCGGCCGCCTGCAGCAGGCCGTCCTTGTTCTTGAGCGCGCCGGTAAAGGCGCCCTTGACGTAGCCGAACAGCTCGCTTTCGATCAGCGTCGGCACCAGCGAGCCGCAATCGATGGCCACAAACGGCTTGTCGCGGTAGGGGCCGGAGAAGTGAATGGAGCGCGCCACCAGCTCCTTGCCGGTACCGCTCTCGCCCAGAATCAGCACCGGATGCGAGCTGTGCGCCGCCTTGGAGATGATGCGGTAGAGCTTTTCCATCTCCGGCGAACGGCCGATGATCGCCCCGAAGCCTTCCTTGCTCTTCACCTGCTGGCGCAGGATGCGGTTTTCGCTGGAGAGCTGCAGGTGGCCGAGCACGCGGTCCAGGATCAGCCGCAGCTCTTCCAGGTTGAAGGGTTTGGTCACGTAGTCGTAGGCGCCCTGCTTCATCGCCTGTACCGCCGACTGCACGCTGGCGTAGCCGGTCATCACGATGACCACCGTCTCCGGACGCCGCCGCTTGACCTCTTTCAGAACCTCCAGCCCGCCCACGCCGGGCAGGCGCAGATCCAGCAGCACCACGTCGATGCAGGTGGTGTCCAGCACCCGGAAGGCATGTTCCGCGTTATCTGCAATGTAGGTGGAGTATCCGATGCCCTGGGCTACGTCGCGGCAGCCCTCGCGGATTGACCGCTCGTCGTCCACGATCAGCAAGTTCAGCAGGTTCGCTTCCGCTTTTTCGCGAGTCGGTTCCATGGCTAAGGCCCCCAGAATTGTACTGATCGCCACTTCTGGGCTGGAAGTGCTTGCATCACCGCGGGGTGTGCGTTGGGACACGCTGGAATTGTGACCCGCCATCGGTGCCTGGGTACTTCCCGGCTTTGTCTCCGTCATTGCCATTGCCTCCATACCTCTGTCTATTCTTAAAAGTTTTTCATTAAGTTATTTTGATCTTTCGGCGTGCCGCCACGTGCGCCTTCATCCTTGACGGCTTCCAGTTCGCCACAGGCGGCCAGCAGATGGCTGCGCAGCTCGCGCACCAGGGCGCAGCCGCGTTCGCTGCCCTCGCAGATGTCGGCGGCGTATTGCCGCAGCGATCCGCCCTCCAGATACTGCTGGAGCAAACCTGCCGCGATCACCACCCCGGTGAAGACATTGGCCAGTTCGTGCAGCCGGTGACGCATCGCCTGCACCTCGGAGAAATCCAGGACGACGGCGCTGTGCTTGGCCGCCTGAGAAGAGCCGTGCCCATCGGGGATGTTCAATTCGGAGTTCACGCCATATCCCAAAGCAATACAGGTGCCAAATTGGGTTAGAAATCGCAAATCCTTGCAGAATCAGGGAATTCACCCACTCCGAAGACTCCCGCCCCGCCGCCGCAACCGTCCGCACGGATTTCCAAAACGGAACCAGACTGCTTACACGTTGCCGCAACTGCTTATACATGAATCATTTGCAAAATTGGATTCGGTTCCGGAAAGAGGAGAGGGAAAAACGGAAGGCGCTCCGGCAAAGAGCGCTCAACCCATAGCTTTCAGAAAAAAAAGATGGTCCGGAAAAGAACAACTATTCCCCGACGGGACGCGCCTCTGCCGCCGCATCCGGCTCCTGCTCCAGCACTCCGTGCTGTCGGGTCAATACGTAGAGCCGGTCTTGCTGCCGCATCGCGCCGGTCACCTCGAAGGCCGCCGCCGGCTTGGCCTCCCAGCTCTGTCCCTGGTCCCGGCTCACGTAGACCGTGTTGGAGCCGGCCACCCCGGCCAGCAGCCAGCCGTCTTCCGCGTGGATCGAGATCACCTCGCTAGCCGGCAAGCCGTTCAGCACGTGCTGCCACTCGCCCACCCCCGGCGCCGTGCGCTGCCAGTGCAGTGCGCCCTCGCGGGTGGCAAGCCACAGCTCGTCGTCGCCCGTCTGGGTAACCCCCACCGTTACTTCATAGATCCGCGTCACCCAGGAAGGCAGCGGCAGAGGCCACCAGTGCTCGCCCTCGTCGCGGCTGTACCACACCTGGCGCAGAGTGGCTGCCGCCACCGTCTGGTCTCGCACTGAAACCGAGTAAAAGTCTTTCTCTCCATCGACCGCCACTCCGATCCAGCTGCCGCCCTGATCGCTGCTCATCAACAGACCGGAGGCGGTGGCCGCATACCAGCGTCGGCTTCCCAGGGCCAGCGCCGTGGCTCTGCCCGCAAAGGTGGAACGCGTGATGATGTTGGCCCCCGGCCGCAGGGGGAGCCTCTTCCGGCTCTGGACAGGCACCGGCCTGCGAGCGGCAGCCCCGGCTCTGGCCACCCTGGACCTGCCTCCCCTGATTCGGGCCGCCTTCCCTCTGGCCACCCTCGTTTGGGACGCCTTGCTTCCCGTGGACTGGATCGTCCGGCTCGGAATCGCCTCGTCTGCGCCCAGCTCGCTGTCCGTCTCCAGGCTAGCGGCCGTCCGGGTCTCGATCAGCAGCACCCGGCTCGGTTCCCAGCGCTGGCTGCCGGAGTCCAGCACGAACAGGCCGTGATTGGTGGCCGCCACCAGCTGCCCCGCCTCAGACAGCTGCAGGTCCAGAACCTCGCCGCTTCCCAGGCCCTCGTTCAGCTGTGTCCAGCTCCCCTGATGGCGGTGGAAGACTCCGCCAAACTCCTTGTCATTCAGCACGCTGACGTAAAGATCGGAGGGATCCTGCGGATCGGCCACCAGCGCCGTGACCTGGCGCTGGCTGAAGCCCTGGTTGGACGCATAAAAGGTCTGCCCGCCGTCGTCGGAGGCAAACACCCCTCCGCGATCGGTGGCAATCAGCAGGCGCCGCGAGTTGCGCGGGTCCACCAGCACGCCGTTCAGGATGAAGTCCGGCGGCGAAATCAGTTTGAAATCCTGCCCGCCGTCGGTGGTCTTCCAGAGTCCCTCGGTGGTGCCCGCATAGAGCGTGTTGGCATCCTGCGGATCCTGCCGCAGAACCCGGGTGCGGCGCGCGCTATCGGGCATTCCCCGCACCTTGCGGAAGAGCTGGCCGCCATCCTCGCTCTTGTAGATTCCCGAGCAGGCGCTGGCAAAGACCGTCCCCGGATTCCCCTGGTCGAGGATGATGGAGAAGACATCGGAGTCGTCGATGACCCCTTGCTTGATGTTGCTCCAATGCAGGCCGCCGTCGGTCGTCTTCCAGGGCAGGTGCCAGGTTCCCGCATAGATGATCTGCGGATCGCTCGGATCGATGGCCACCGACTCGAAGTTCTTCAGGTCGGCGTCGCCCTCGGGGCTGATGCGCTCCCAGCTCTTGCCTCCGTCCGGGCTGCGGTAGAGTCCGTCCAGCGCCCCGGCCACCAGCGTCTGCGGGTCACTCTGCGCCACCGCCAGCGCCTGCACGCTCTTGCCACGCAGAACCGCCGGCTCGCTCCAGCTCTGCCCGCCGTCGCGGGTGACAAAAAAGCCACCGCCCGAGCCGGTGATGCTCCAGCCCGCGGCGTAAATGGTCTGCGAATTCGAGGGATCGAAGACGATGCTCTGCAGCATCAGGTCATGGCCGGAACCAAGCTGGGCAAACGAGCGCCAGTGCTCGCCATTGTCCAGCGATTCAAACAGCGCTCCCCCGCCCGAGCCCAGCAGAATGTGGTCCGGGTAGGACGGATCGTAGGCCAGGGCGCGGGCGTTGCCGCCAAAGGGCCCCGCCAAATGCCACCGGGACTGCTCCCCCTGGGACTGGTCCGCGCCGGCTGCCACGCCCGTCAGGAGCAGCGCCAGCACCAGCAAAATAACCGGCCCGTATTTCAACCTCAAACTCCTCATCGAAGGACTATGTGCTCCGACACAAGAAAATCCCCGGCCGGATGCATTAGTTAGAGTAACGCATCCAGCCGGGGGAAGTGTCCTCGGGCGCGCCCATTTGCCGGGCGCGCCCGTCTCTTCAAGGTCCGGCCTCAGTTCGACGCCGCAGCCTTCTTGTGATGGGCCTTTTTGTGGGCCTTCTCCTTCAGCGCAACCCGCGGAACCGCCTTCACCGCGTTCTCGTCCACCACGGTAGTGTCAGCCGCAGGGAAGGTAGCGCCGGCGGGAACGATCCACAGTTCGACTTTCTGGTCGTTGCCGCTTCCGGTCCGAGGCTCGATCCGTGCCGGATCGATGCCCTTGTCCTTGGTCAGGTACTCCTTGGTGTTGACCGCGCGCAGGGCCGCGAATTCCTT
>Ga0316217_10006431_pt1 | contig 11651 bp, 7 predicted proteins | sample 1anoAmetaG_FD_203633 | JGI IMG/M metagenome (GOLD analysis project Ga0316217, IMG submission 203633) | Freshwater microbial communities from Trout Bog Lake, Wisconsin, USA - 1anoA | ecosystem: Environmental > Aquatic > Freshwater > Lake > Hypolimnion/Profundal zone | place: USA: Wisconsin... | reverse complement strand
AACCCCAACCCCAACCCCAACCCCAACCCCAACCCCAACCCCAACCCCAACCCCTTAGTTTTAATTTGAAAAACGATATTCAAAACTAATATAATTAGATCGTGAATATAATGGGTCAACCCTTGGCTACTTGCTGCAATCCTAACACTCCTCAAATCATTACCGACATCGAACTTGATCCCCCTCCTCAAGAACCAATTGTGGTTGCCAAAAATAGTATTGATATAGCATAGTTGATCAAAAAGAGATAAGAACCTTTGATGGAAACTCTGCGAACCGCCCGTAAAAATAGAAACAGCTAAAGTTTGCATACCTCTGAGGAAACCGAAACTACCTGGTCCATAGAAGTAAATGTTGAGCATGAAAAAAGTGATTGGATAGTTTGCAAGGGAGTTAAATCGGGGAAAGAGATAAATGGAGAAACGACGATATACTTTCCCAACGGGTAACTGTTCTAAGGCAAAATAGTAAAGAACCAGCCTACTAATGGCATCTTTATCTTCAAAAAAGGATGCTTTTACATTGGTGACATTTCAGAATTTAATGCCTAGGGCAGCGGCAGATACTAGAACTCAGACGCAGGGTATGTGTATGAAGGAACATTTTCCAAAAGTTTGCCCCATGGAAAGGGAAAAGAGACTTACAGAAATGGGGACTCTTACGAAGGAGAACTGATGTATGGATAAAAGTTTGGGCAGGGAGTATACCGATTTGCTGATGGAAAGATCTACATTGGTAGTTTTTACTACAATCAAAGTGATGGTAAAGGGAAAGTTGTCTATTCTGATACTTCATATTACGAAGGAGACTGGAAATTAGGCAAATTCAATGGGCAGGGAAAATTCGTATGGGCTAATGGCTAAACTTATGAAGGTGAGTATGAGAATGGCTTAAAGCACGGAAAAGGGAAATACACATTTAAGAATTATAGCTGGTACTAAGGAGAATGGGAAAATGGTTTGCAATCGGGGAAAGGCAAATATTGTGAAAGCTATGATACGATCGAGGGTAAATGGCAATAAGGAGAGTTTTTAGGATGATTTTGTTTAGTGTTATGTAAACCAAAGAAATAAAACATTGGAGCCATTTAACTGTAGCTCAATCCGCAATCACTGCCAAATATCTCATCATATTATTCTTGGATATAAGTAAACTAAAGCTAATAAAACTAAATTTGATATTTTTAGATTTACATTTCCGTTTGTTCCAATTCTGTGAGTTTATTATAATATCTATAAATGCTGGGTAAGCTACTAGACAAAGCATCTTATCTGTACTTTTTGGTTGATTTAGGAAGGCTAAAATCAAAGGAGATGAACTAGAACTCGCTCTTAATTAAGCCACCAACGATGACGATTGGCAAGCTTCAACCACAGTCCTCCATGAGATTTCTAGCTCAGCTTACAATCAGTACTTTGAGGCTTAAGCAGCTAAAAATGGAAAAAAATCCATGATTTCCTTTGGGACAAACTCAAAAGCAACAATAAAAATTGGAGGAAGATGCTCAAAGTACTTGATTGAAGATATAGGTCTTGAACATTATTGACTTCATTCTCAAAAACGGACCTGGCTTTGCCATCAACGAACTGAAGTATGAAATTAACTTCTTTGCGACTTTAACAAGCTACCAAGAGATAGAGGGTGGTTCAGACAGAGGAGCTTCAAGTAAGATATGGTGCTATTTAGTTAGATAGAGGGCAAAGGAAATATTAGGACTGCTTGAGAACGAAGAGGTACTTGAAGATGAAAGACTACGAGCTAAACAAATTAGATAGAAGATGTCACATCTTTCAGGGACAGCTAGCTGGAATTCTTAAGAGGGACATAAACCTGCTCTCAACGCTAGCAAATATGAAAGCTTTAATAGTAAAACTTTTGAAAAAACTGAGTAAAAGGGTGAAGCTCTTGGCTATTACAACTATGGCAGTGGAAACTATGGCGATAGAGAAGAAGACGTCAAATACAACCACGATTACTTCTAAAACCTCAACCGCTTCAAAAATTCAGATGAAAGGCCAAAATCAAGTCCCCAAATCCCCTAAAGAGATATTTCAAATATCTTAAATTCGTCAGTTTTGACAGCAAATACCAAATTGCCTGAAAAGGCAACAAAGAACTAGAGCTCGAATAAGCCGAAGTTTGACTCAATAAGCCAGAAGCTATCAAAGAATACGTTCAAGAATCAAGATGGGTTGATAAAGCCTGACCTTTCCTATAAGAAGAAAGATGCTGAATAATATTTGATAGACACTTAGGCTTACTTCATTGAAACTCGTTACAATTTTCATCAAGAACAAACTTTAGCCCCAGTTTAGCTCAAATAGTCCAAAAAACCTTAATCAGTGTCTCCGCAAAGTAGCAAATTTTTTTATCAAGAAACAGAAAGTATAAAGAAAGAAACTAATCTATTGACTGAGTTTTAAGGGCTTTCTTTTCTAGGAGTAACAGCAAATACACAGTAGCCTGCTAATGAAGCACAAATCACAAGTAATATGGCTGCTGTGGAAAATACAAGTATCAAGGCAACAGAAAACAAGCAAGCTACAGTCTATCAAACTCAGAATATACAGTCAACATTAACCAGTACTTTGCCTCAAACAACTTTAAGCAGCCCTGCTACCCAGTCTCAAACGCCCATTATTAACTATTCACTGACTTATAATCAAATTGGGCCAATTCAGCCCACTTATAACACACCTTACCCTTTAACATCCCATTATGGTCAATTCGGCTATAATGCCAATCCCTATCAGCCTGCTCAAAACATCAATCCTTACGGTGGTTTCTCCCCCTACCCTCAACAATCCTTTCAGCAACATGTTCCCCACTATATTCCTCAATACTCTGGATATTCACACCCGTACCATAATCACTAGCCGAGCTACAATCAGTTTTCAGGAGCATCTCATTACGCACAGCCGAATCTACCAAATACTCCAATAAGTTTGAACAGCGGTGGTCTAGGATTGTAGGGCAACTCAACTTCTAATGCTAAAGCATCATTACCTGCCAAGCCAAGTGCCTAACCTGCAAAACCTAATATCCAAAATGTAAGTATAAACTAATAGAAGATAGGCTGGACAACCAATAAAGAAAAAAATTTAACTGACCTCTCTGACTTGGTCCTCGAGATCGGTGAATCCACAAACAAAAAAGTAGCTGAGAAGCCAAAGTGTATATCTTTTGTTAGATAGAAACGAATAATAGACTCAAAATAGACCAATGGGCATGGTGATTTGTTCTCCATAATTGTTGATTATTATAACACAATAAAGCAGAAAGTAATCACATTCGCATCAAAACAAGTTGTAAATCGTTTTTTATTTCCCCAGAGACATCCGATAGCTCCCCACCTCGAAGATCTAGTCAGTGCAGGTAGATTTGATAATAGATGACTTTAAGCACTACTCTCTAGCCTATCTGCTGAACTCGACCTAACTGGGAACATTGAATGCACGGCTCCCCTTTATACTTCCCCTCATCTTTTACTTCTCCTTCACACTCTCTGCCATTTTCTTGCCCATTTCGATAGCTTATGAAGTTAGGTACTCTACTTTTTGTCTTAGTAGTCTTTTGTGTTCCGTTGTTTCCCGATAATAGTTCTAGAATATTTAGAGCAAAGATCTGAATTGATTTTATTCTGGCTAGAGGAATATTCGCTCTAACCGCCGATTTAATTCGTCAGTTTTTTACAAAGTCAAATCGTTGAAGAGTTTGCCATGAGCTTCAAACTCTTTCTAAATGTTGCATTAAAGATGTATATTGAAGAGATTGCTAAAGTTCAGCAAAAGTTTGGTTACTTCATCAACAAAACTCAGAATGTAGTTTTGCGTGTGTTCTTCCAATTTATTCCTATTGACAGTTCCGAAGGTGCTTGAAGGTCTTTTATTCGAAGAAACAGGCAAGCTCAAGCGTTGTTTTTTTGTGAACTAAGCTAGTTTTTTCTTCAAAAAGTTGTTTTACCTCTTTAGCTGCTCTATTTCCATGAGATAGCATTTGTCTTAATCGAGTTAACTGGAGTTTTCTGAATGACTGTCATCGCATCTGACATCGAAGGGTTAAAAAACAGGTATAGAGACTGAACTATTGACACTTTGGTTATTATTTTCGAGTTGTTCCATTTATTATTTTATAATCGTTATTTGGGTACGAAGTAAACAAGCTTTCTAAACTGAAAGCTACAGTTAATTATATTTTAGCCCTATCAATTCTTACAAAGCCGTAAGACATAAAGTTTTTGCTTAATAATTCAACTTAGATCACTGAACAACACCATCGACTAGCCTTTAAAGCTGAGCTTGGATTTCTTACCAGACTTTGAGACCGACGTTGGTGAAGTTGCCCTAAAATTTGGAAAGTCTGTTCAAAGTTGAGCGGTAAAATTACCTTTTGGCAGCTCTATACTCTTGTATTTAGATAAACCGAACTAAAGCAACGATAATATCTTTCAAACTCTAAGTAGTTTCCTTTTCTTTCTTCAGAGCACCGTTTTCCACTTAAAGCTGATACTTGATCTCATCGGGTGTTCCCTTCATAGTTAAAGTTTTGATGTTTTTCTTTCCGGCTGAGGCTTAGCTGATACCTTTCAAATTGCTATCGATTTTGGTTTGGATGTCTTTGGCTATGCTTCCGTAGTAATCTATGGATTTGAGAAGCTCTTAAAAGGCCCTTCCATCTCTTTCCTCATTCTTGATGAGATCATAGAGCAGCCAGTAAGGGTTGGCCGAAGTGATCTTTTTGATTTCGTTCTAATGCTCTTGCATTTATGGATGTTCCTAGTTAGTATAGAGCAGCTGCTTAGGACCGACTAGGTTGACCATGAAAATTTACTAGTAGCTCCTAACATTAGTAATAAACTGTACTAGGTTAGGAAATACTTACAGTAGATCTTGTTATATCTCTCTCGTTGGATAGCTAGTTATTTTGCTAGTTTTCGGTATTAGACCAGTTGTTTTTTGTTTTATTCTAGCTTTCGGTAAAAACTGAAGATTGATTCAACTGTAGACTGGTTTATTTATTTCTATGTGTTATCAATTTTACCCCTGCTAGGACTGAAAATATTTATTTGTAGCGTAAAATGATAGATTAAGCTGTGGGGGAAGGCCATTTACTGAAGGTGTCACTAAGATTTGATTCTGGTGAACGTAGAAGTGCTTGGAACTATTCACAGAAGTAGAGATAGTGCCTCAAAGCCATCTTTTTCAAAAAATCACTGAGGTATCTTTCTCTCTTAAGATTCATTTGTTCCTCATTTTTCATTATCGGGTTCTTGCTTGGCAAGCTGGGAATAAGGCAGCCAGGCCAAGCTTTTTTCATAGCTTATCTCATTTAATGAAACTAGTTAAACCTTCTCCAGACTTAGAAACTGCCGTTTTTATCTTGTCCTTTTATCAGATAGACGGTATGCTTCTTCAAAGCAGAACCCCTTGACTCATGGCCGTGGATGCCGATAACAATGCCCGAGGCATTTTCTTAAGCTTCAGTGGGCTTGGAATCTTCTTCCTTGCTGAAAAAATCCTAATCGTCATAATTCCTTTACTAATCCGAATCCATCGACGTATTAATAATATATTGTTGAAATGAAGATTTTGGCGTTGATCTCTGGCGGAAAAGATTCAATCTATAACATATGCAAATGCATTGACCAAGGCTATTAGATCGTTGCTCTTGGAAATCTCTATAATCCTGGTAAAACGCTGATAAATAAGCAAACGAAGGTGAAGGAACATAACTAGATAGCTATATGTATCAAACTGTTGGAACCAATGCTACTTTAAAAATCGCAGAGGCTTTGGATAAGCCAATCTACCGTCGTCCCATCACAGGCAAACCAAAACTAATGACGCTCGAGTACCAAGCTTAGTTGGGAGATGAAGTGGAAGATCTGTAACTTTTAGTCCAAGATGTTTTAGTACAATTTTCATAATAAAGAAAGTTCATCCTGATATCCAAGGGGTCTCAAGTGGAGCCATCTTTTCGACCTATCAAAAATTAAGAGTTTAGAATATGTAATTCTTTTATAAAGTAGTTGTGATAGGCACGGATTAACTTCCGTTGCGTTCCTATGGCATAGAGATCAGCAAGAATTGCTACAATAAATGATCGATTATGGAATGAAAGCAATAGTAATTAAAGTCGCTTCTTTTGGCCTCAACAAAAGTCACTTGGGAAAATCTTTACAAGAGCTATTTCCCCTTTTCATTAAACTAAAGGGTTAATGCTAGATGAACGTATGCGGGGAAGGTGGAGAATACGAATCTCTTGTCTTAGACTGTCCCTATTACAAGAAAAGACTCGAAATGTAATATCACTTTCTATGAAGACCTGACACTACTGTCGTCTAGATCGAAATAAATTAGATTTCTCCTGTGGCTTACCTGAAGATAAATGAGATTCAACTCATAAACAAATGATAGATTTGCCTTTAGTTTCTCATTGATTTATCATCTTGATATTGAATAAAATGTTAACTTTATGCAAAATCATTATTTGGATTAACTAGGAATTGCTTTGGCGAGGGCTCTTGAGTAGTAAGGCATGACATGTGTTTGACTAAGTTTCATTTATAGGTGGTCGAAACAAACAATCGTATGTTTCTCTGAGTATTACTGCTTAAGTTTGTTTAACTTATAAAGGCCAGGATCTACGATTTCACTAGCACTTTTGTAGCGCTGGCTAAAATGCGTCAAAGCCAACTTCCAACTTTTCGATTGCATTCCACTAAATCAAAAAAGCCTTACATCTAGATTGCTTAGTCTACGGTTGAGTGATAGTGAGAGATTGCATTCTCCAGCAGATCATTACCGAAAGTGGCCTCATGGATAAGGATTGTTGATTTTTATGCTGCCGTGGCAAATTACTGACAGGGTCGAGTATCTCCTGAGTAGCTTACCTTCACTCCAGAAATGTGTTTGACTATGATTCCAAAGGACTGAGGGCAATGGATTACAGGACATGGATAAAATTGCTAAACATCTATCGATTTTAGGTAGGCTTTGAATTTCTATAAACTGCCTCCATGCCTTTCAAAATAGCTTCTCAAGATATTATTCCACTAAGGTTTCTAACTATTATGAAAATTACAATGAAATCTAGTTGGTCTTAGTCTTGAGATTATGCTTCTTCTTACTAGGATAGCATCTCACTTTTGGCAGAACATTTCCGCTCTACTGCCATCATATTTTCTTTAGACATTGTCCCTTAAAATGTAAATTATTCTCCTCTTAGGACTTGGATGAAAATAACTTCACAACCTTCATTAAGGTTTTCAATATTTTGGCAAAAAGAGTTATACCAGGGGACTACATTGGATGGAAGCACCAAAAAGAGTGTATTTTACTCAGGATTAAGTTTTCTTTGCTTGATAATTTTGTTTCTTTGGCTGATCAAATCCAAGATGCCCAAATTATGGTCTGAGTGTATATGAGTAATGAATATAATTCTTATGGCTAGCAGAATTTCTTAGTATCTCTCATATCCATAGTGGTCTGCAATTTGTATATGTGATCCTTAACCGCAATCAAACATTATGAAATCTTTTGCACCCCATTCAACTAAGATGCTTGAAACATTTCTATATTTTGATGGCTTCATTGAACCTGTTCCAAGGAATACAATCTTTGGATCTATTTTTTGGAACTTCTGTTTATATTATTCTTATAACTACTCATTTATTTTCAGCTAATTGAATTAAGGATTGATTTCTAATGCTTTTTTCTAAACAGAATTAATTGCCTTATAACCCCAGCTTTTTTTGGGAGCAATTACAAGCTAGTGACATCTTTTATAAGCTCTTACTTTGAACTAAGGAAAAATTTTATCAATGGCTTCAGTTTTTCCAACATATTATGAAACATAGTGAAGATGCTTTTCCATGAGATTGGGCATGCAAAAGGGAAAATGTGCATGCAGACTAGATACTAGTCTTACCTGAGAACTTAGACTTATCAAGTCTTCAAGAGAATCTGTTGAATTCTTGAACTTTCTATTATAAACGATATGCTAGGTTATGGTTTGAAAGTTTGACAGCAAAACTTTAAAATGAGGGCTTAAAATAGTTTCTGAGTCCTATACAATGTGAAATATGGAAAATATTTGATTGTTCTTGTCTGCCAAGTAATTGACAAGTCTTTAGTTGCTCAGTATCTTATCTATGGTTTCAGGATGCTTGTAATGAAGGAGCAAAACATTGGGGCTTGGAGAATCTGGCTCTCTTATGTCTGCTAATTTAATAGTTTTCCCATTTATGATAATTTAGCCTTTGCCAGTGAGTTAATTTATAGCTTTTCCTTTTATTCCGAATTCCTTGAGCTTTTAGCTTAGTATCTTTCCTGGAAGAGACCCTGGTTCAATGATATAATTCGTGATTATTTCTCCATTCTCTTCAACGAAAAAAGGCATAATTTTCAATTCTTCATTTTTGAAGCTTTGAGTATTGATATCATAGTTCAGAAGTGAGTTATTTTGATCTTTTAGGGAGATGTTGGAATCGATGTATTGATCTAAATGTTCAAAAATTTATTTGAAGTTTTCTCTTTTACTCAAGTCATGAATAGTAGTAATGTTATTGATGCCCTTTCTGAGTCGACCCTTCCAGCTACAATAGGATATTGGTGCGACTTTGAATCCCATTTTATATCTTAGCTCCTAAATGTAGTTAAAAATCTTTTCATCAGCAAATATTTTTGAGTTGCAGCTTTACCCTCCGTCAAAGAGTGTCAGGATGAGTCCCGTGAGGCCAGTTATGGTGGCAGTATTACTCTTAGTAAAAAAGTAATGAGCTCCTGATGGCATCTTAGTCTTGTGCTCTCTTGTGAACCTCTGATAGCTTGAAGGCACGTTAAAAAGATACTTATTATTCTACGTTGAGATAAGCAAGGTGGGGATTTCCTGCTTCAGATAGTTTTAGATGAGCTGGATAACTATTCTCATTCTACAAAGTTTATAAATCTTTTACTAATTGAATAAAGCTAAAAGTTGAGGATAGCTTCAAAAACTAAAGTAGTCATAATTAAATATTAGCCTTAAAATAATAATTAATCCTATGAAAACCTTAGTAATATTAACCGGGTTGATATGCCTTGCAGTTTCGGTTTCACTTTAGGCTATAGAAGTTCAAGAAACTCTCTAGAATCAAATCAAACTGACTCCCCAATAGGAGGCTTTCAAGAAACACGTGAAGTAAGTTCTAGATAGCCATTTACTTTAGGGTGAGAAATGGGGAATGAAGTATCACACCTACCGACCAGGACTGCAAAAATATGGTCCCGATCAATGGCTCTGGGATTCTTGCTTTCATATGATAGCCTGGTCGAGGATAGATTTTAACAATTCAATTCTAGATTTAAGAACTATGCTGCAAAAGCAAGTTAGAAAAAATGGAAGGATACCTGAGATGATTTTCTGGGGCAATCAAACAAAAAAAGATGTTTTGCTCAACAGACTAACTCTATCCGACATAACTCAAACTGATATCACACAAATGCCAATGATTCCAATCGCTTTGAAACGTATCTACGAAGCAACGAACAAAAGCAGAGCGATTCTCTAGTAATTTTTGCTGAAGCTTATTGAATACCATGGATGGTGGGCTCATGAAAGGCAACCTGATCATGACGGATTAGTGGTGATAATTCATCCTTGGGAGTCTGGACTGGATGCCTCTCCAATGTACGACTAAGCCTTAAAAGTGCCTAACCCTCAGCCCGTCCTAAAAGACCTTTACTACCAATTCATTTAGCTTTAGCTCTCTTATAAGTATCTTTATCGCTGGAATCAAGCCAAAATTATCAAAAAAAAGAAAAGGCCAGCCCACAAACGCTTCTTATAGTATTTTGTAGTAAAATAAGTCGGAGTTAATGCAGTTTACACCTATGGATGGAAAATCTTGGCTGATTTAAGCAAATAATTAGGAAACAATGATATGGCTGACTATTGCTTGAAAGAATACAACCATTTTCTTAAAGGATTGATCTCTCTGTATGATGATAGTGAAACATAACAAAGATACGTTTCACACTATTTGGACGGAGATAAATATAAACCGACAAAGAGAAATACAGTCCAATCACTTTTTCCGATTATCGTTCCTGGCATTCCTTAAAAGCACAAATAAAGCATTTATAGGAAACTTTCTGATGTAAATTCTTGAAGATTTTAGACTGAGCAATACAATTCAACTTACCCCATCCGCACAGTTGCTAAATCAGATCCCGCCTACAAAGCAGAATTCACAATTGACCTAATGTGGAGAGGGCCATCTTGGGCAGCACCAAATTACTTTATTCTTTAGGGATTGAGAAACGAAAATAAAACAGCACTATTTAAAGAGATCGGTTCGAAATGGGTCAATCACGCACTTAAATTTGGAATTTGGGAGATGTGGAACCCTGATAACGGCACAGGTTATGGTGTTAAGTAGCTAGGAATGAGCACCAGCGTAATAGACATAATCTACAGACTTAAAGAATTATGATTTGATCAAAAATTGAAAAACTAACTTTTTAGCTGTTATATTCGTTAATTTAGCTGAAGAAAGAATTAGAAAATGTAGTAGATCAAAAGCATTCGTATTTTAAGCAGCAGAAGTCCATTAAGTAAGCAGACTTTCAAACAAACTGAAGACGAATAGATTTTTTCTTTCAGTAAAAAGGACAAAATAAAAAGAATTGGTTCATCTTAGGACGATTTATCAAAACAGAGAGAATAAATAAACAATTTACAAAGAATGATTAAAGGAGTATTGAAGAAGTGCTAGATGCAAAGTCTATAAATCTAAGCATACTAATGCAAATAGAGTCAATGGGCAGAAGAGAAGCAGAAAAATGATGAATATCGAACTTAGTTGCTTTAGTTAAAAGATTTGATGAAAAAACTGCTCTTTTAGAGATAAAAGTCGCAGGCTTTTGAAATCTATGATATCTGATCCCCTTACTTCTAATATAGAAGCTCTCTTAAAAGCTGGGCAATCAAATCGAATAACTATACTTTGGTATTAATAAAGCCAATTGCATTCTATTAACTTTATTTAAAATCTCTAATTCCATATTCTGTATTTCAAAGTAATTGCTCCTTTATGGATATCTATCGCAACAAACAAAATTAATGAAAGAACGATTTATGCCAGTTTAATTGATCAACTTATTAGTATTAATAAAGAAGAAATTTGAACATGTTACAATAATTGACACTATCTTCCCAAACTTCCCTCCAGCCCTCATAAACAGAAAAATCTTAAATTAGCGATTCACGTTCTAAGAACCATAATAGCTATCTTTAGCCTATCGATGCTTCTACTAGTACGAACAAAGATCCTGAACGTAACAGTTAGCACTTGGACAACCTCTTATGCTCTTCTTTTGTTTAGATCGATAGGTTTGTTTAAAAGTAGGACTTAACTTTTAATTTGGAATCAGGGGATAGTTTCTTCAAGAAGAGTAACAACATTTTCTTTTCTGAATTTACCAAAGTATAATCACAAAAAATGAATCACAAAAAAGTACAGTGTGAAATAGGACAAGGGTTATGTTTAGCGAACAATGAAGTAGAAGTAAATCTTCTAAATAAATTGAAAACTCTGTAAGTGCTCAAAATGGCGAAACTTATTAGAATAATCTTTAAGCAGTTAAGATCCAGCATTTTCGCAATAAAAT
>Ga0316217_10006430_pt1 | contig 11651 bp, 8 predicted proteins | sample 1anoAmetaG_FD_203633 | JGI IMG/M metagenome (GOLD analysis project Ga0316217, IMG submission 203633) | Freshwater microbial communities from Trout Bog Lake, Wisconsin, USA - 1anoA | ecosystem: Environmental > Aquatic > Freshwater > Lake > Hypolimnion/Profundal zone | place: USA: Wisconsin... | reverse complement strand
AGGCCTTCGCCCTCGACACCTCCGGCAACGCCTCGCCCACCAACGCCGTCACCTTTGAATACGTCGTGCCCCTGCCCCTTTCCCTCCAGGTCTTCGGCCTGGGTGTCCCCAATCCCAGCTGGGGCTTTTTGAGCTGCGGCTACATCCCCAACTGGGGCTGGCTCCCCGGCTACACCAACGGCACGCTTCTGGCCGTCAACGAAAATTATGTCCTCACGGCCTTCGCCCGTCCCGGCTTCGTCTTCACCAACTGGTCGGACGGCAACGGCAACCTGCTGACCAACGGACCGACCCTGCGCTTCACCATGGCCACCAACCTCGCCCTGGTCGCCAATTTTGTGGATGTCACCAAGCCGACCTTGTCCATCACCACGCCGATCCTCAACCAGCAGTGGAGCAACGGCATGTTCACCGCCACCGGCAGGGCCGGCGACAATGTCGCCGTGGCGACGGTCTATTATTCCTTGAACGGCTCGCCCTGGACCAACGCCACCACCGCCAACAACTGGACCAACTGGTCGGCCAGCCTCCCGCTGGTCCCGGGCACCAACTCACTCAAGGCCTTCGCCCTCGACACCTCCGGCAACGCCTCGCCCACCAACGCCGTCACCTTTGAATACATAGCGTCGACTAACACGACTTCATCGGTGCAAGCCGCGCTAAACTTCACGCCTATCGCCGCACCGGTGCCGGCGATTGTGGTGGATCCTGTTTTGCCCGCGACCTTGGCTTCCGCCGAATTTGCGAACGGCCAGTATTCACTGACGGTTTTGGGAAGCACCAATGCCCAATACGTCGTCCAAGCTTCGACTGATCTTGTAAAATGGGTTTCTGTCCAGACAAACACGCCACCGTTCACCTTTACAGACACCGAAGCCGGCCAATATAATCACCGTTTCTACCGCGCCGTCTCTGTTCCATAAAAATCGCCGGGGCTTTGGTTTAAATCTTGAAGTTCAGAAAACGGCCGAACCGGCGGCATCATTCAACATCTTTTTGCGCGCAAATTTATCCTGTTTCATTGATTAACTCCGCCACTCGAATAAAGTGTGCGGGTGAAATCCAAAGTTTATCTCGTCGGCGCCGGACCGGGCGACGCGGGCCTGCTCACCTTGCGCGGCGCGGAACTGCTCCGGCGCGCGGACGTGGTCATCTACGACGCGCTCGCCAACCCCGAACTGCTCCGGCTCGCCCCGGCCACGGCGGAATTTATTTCGCGCGGAAAAAACATGGCGATGCCGCAGGTGGAAATCACCGCGCTCATCATCGCCAAGGCCAGGGAAGGCAAAACCGTGGTGCGGCTCAAGGGCGGCGACCCTTTCGTTTTCGGACGCGGCGGTGAGGAAGCGGAAGCGCTCGCGGCGGAAAAAATCCCCTTTGAAATTGTGCCCGGCGTCTCGTCCATCACGGCGGTGCCGAATTACGCGGGCATTCCGCTGACGCACCGTGAACATTGCTCCAGCTTCACGGTATTCACCGGCCACAGCGATTCGGCGGATGAGGCCACGGCCTTGCGCTACGATCAGATCGCCAAAATTCCCGGCACCAAGGTCGTGCTGATGGGCACGGAAAATATGGCGGACTGGGCAAAATCGCTCGTCACGAACGGCATGTCGCCGCAGACGCCGATCGCGGTCATCCATCGCGGCACAACCGGCCGCCAGAAGACCGTGGCCGGCACGCTCGCCACCATCGCCACGCTCGCAGCAAAAGAGAAAATCACGCCCCCTGCCCTGACCATCATTGGCGATGTGGTGAAGCTGCGCGGCAAATTGAACTGGTTTGAAAATCGTCCGCTCTTCAGCCAGCGCATCGTCGTTACCCGGCGCACGGAACAGGCTGGAAGTTTCGCGCAACGGCTCACGGAACTCGGCGCGGACGTGTTGGAAGTGCCGACCATCAAAATCACCACGCCGACGGAGAAAGACGCCATCGTGGATTGCCTGCTGGAATTGAATTCCTACGACTGGCTGGTGTTCACCAGCGCGAACGGCGTCACGTCGTTCTTCGATATTTTCTTCCGCCGCTTCCAGGATCTGCGCGACATCGGCGGCGCGCGCATCGCGGCGGTCGGCTCGGCCACGGCGGCGAAACTGCGCGAGCTGCACTTGCAAGTGGATCTGATGCCGGAAGAATTCACCGGCCGGAAAATCGCCGAGGCGTTTAAAAAATATCAGGACATCGAAAACGTGAAGATGTGCTTGCTGCGCGCCGAAGTGGCGAACCGGGATTTGCCGGACGCGCTCCAGGAACTCGGCGCGATCGTGGACGACATCGCCATCTACAAAACCGTGCCCGAAACGGAAGATCGCGGCGGCGCGTGCGAACGCCTGCTGACCGACGGCGCGGACTGGGTGACGTTCACCAGCAGTTCGACGGTGGAACATTTCCACGCGCGCTTTGATCTGCCGAAACTGGTGAAAAAATTTCCCAAACTGAAGCTCGCCTCCATCGGCCCGGAAACCAGCAAGACGATTTTGGCGCTGGGCTTGAAGCCGGCGGTCGAAGCCAAGGATCACACCACCGACGGACTAATTGCAAGCCTGCTGAAAGCGGCAAAGCTTTAGCTTCAGCTTAATTTGCGGAAACACTCTCGGCGGTGGCTTCCAAAGGTGTGGCACCATTGTTTGTCGCCACATCGTCCGCCTTGTGGAATTTCACGCTGACGATCTTGCTCACGCCGTGTTCCTGCATGGTCACGCCGTAAAGAATGTCCGCCATGCCGATGGTGCGCTTGTTGTGCGTGATGATAACGAACTGCGAGTGCGCGAGAAACCGCTGCAAAATTTTCACGAACCGGATCACGTTGGACTCGTCCAGCGGCGCGTCCAATTCGTCCAGCACGCAGAACGGACTCGGCTTGACCTGATAAATCGAGAACAGCAGCGACACGGCCACCATCGTCTGCTCGCCGCCGGACAGCAGTGAGATGCTCTGCAATTGTTTGCCGGGCGGGCGCGCAACGATTTCGATGCCACTTTCCAAAACGTCGTTTTCATCGGACAAAATCAAATCCGCCTTGCCGCCGCCGAACACGTCCACGAACATCGCGCGGAAATTGTCGCGGATCTTCTCGAACGTCTCGACGAACATCTGGCGCGTCTGCGTATTGATGCGGTTGATGACTTCGAGCAGTTGCGTCTTGGCGTTCACCAGATCGTCGTGCTGCTGGGTAAGAAATTGATGCCGCTGCTCGGTTTCCTCGTATTCCTCGATGGCGACGAGATTGACCGGCCCCATCTCGTCAATCTTCTGCTGCAAGGCTTCGACCTGCTGCTGGACGGAATTCCAGTCGGTCGCCGCGCCGGCGGCGGCCATCTGTTCGGGCGTGAGCGTCTCAACCTTGGCCGGGCCTTCGTCGGCGTAGGTGATGGTGATGCACTCGCTGCGGATGTCGTCGAGGTTCAGGTGATATTTCTGCTGCACCTTCTCGCGCAGGTTCTGCACCGACATGTTTTTCTGCGCGAGTTCGATTTCTACTGCGCCACGCGAGTTCTGCAACTCGGTCAAACGGTTTCGCTGCGAACGCAAATTTTCCTCGCGCGTGGAAATCTCGCCGTCTTGGGAATTTTTCCGGCCAATCAGTTCCGCCGTCTGCGCGCTCACCTGCTCGCGTTCGTGTTGCAACCGCTCAATCTGGCTGCGCGAATCTTGAATTTCAGACTCGGCCTGTTCCTTGCGGGAAATGAACGACGAACACTCGCTCTTCCGCTGCTCGACAACCTGCGTAAGCTCGCGGATGCGCTGCTCCAGCGCGCTGCGCTGCTGCTTGAACGACGACGCAAGTTGCTCGTCGGAAGCGAGGGCGACCTTGCTCTCGGTCAAAGCCGTGTTCGCCGCGTCGCGTTGCTGGCGGAGATTTTCCAGTTCGGCGGTGAGCGCGACGACTTGTTCCTGACCGGCGCGCTCGCGCGCTTCAAGCTCATTCAACTTTGCAGTGAGCGCTTCGCGTCTCTGCAAACCTTCCTGCTCCTGCGCGGCGAGGCTTTGAACCTCGAACATCACCGTCTCGATTTTCTGGTGGAGCAAACGGTTGGAATTTTGCAGAGCCTTGAACTCGCCTTCTCGCGTGGCGATGGCGACTTCCTGCTGGCGCAATTCCGTCTGCGCCTGCTGCAAGCTGGCCTGCAATTCCGTTTGCTCGCTCAACAGTTCGCCGCGCTTGCGGCTCGCGTCCTCGACGAGTTTTTGCAACTCGGCGAGTTCGGCCTGGAGTTCGGTGATCTGGTTTTTACGGCCAAGAATCGAGCTGGGCGCTTTGCCATTGCTCCCTTTGTTCAAGTAACCGCCGGTGTAAATACCGTGACGGTTCAAGAGTTCGCCGCCGAGCGTGACGAAGTCACAACCGGCATGACCGTTCTGGATTTGCGCCGTGGCGGTGCCGAGGTCGGATGCGATGAACGTGCGGCCGAGTAGCGATTTCAAAAGCCCTTCTACCTGCGGCTCGGCGGAAATGACGCTCATCGCGTGGACAATCTGGCCGTTCTGCAAACCAGCCTGCGCCGCCTCGCTCTTTTCGCCCGGCGCCATTTCGCCGACAAACGAAAGCTGCTTCTCATCCTGATATTGCTGGATGGCGAGCGCCGCGACACTTGCGCGACCGGACTTGTTCGTGTTCAAGTCGGCGAGAATTTCCTGCGCGGAGGACGGCTGTTCGGTAAGGACGAGTTGGAGATTGTGCCCGAGCGCATTTTCCACGGCGGTTACAAACTGATCCGGCACGCGAATCCGATCCGCCAGCGAGCCGATGACCGAGCGCGACTGGCGCAACGCCGCGACCGCGCCGGCATCAAAACCTTCGTGCGAGCCTTCGAGTTGTTCCAGCACCGTGAGGCGCGAACGCTTGTCGGACTGCTGGTGCAAAAATTTGTCCTGCTCGGTGGACGCCGTCTGCAATTCCGTCTGCAGCTCGCGCAGCCGGTTCTGCCGCTGCTCGACCGAGCCGCGCGTGGTGGCGACGTTCAGTTTTTCCACCTCGACGCTGGCAGTGAATTCCTGCAAACGCGATTCCAGTCCGGTGCGCTCAACCTCAAGCTGGATTTTTTCGGCAGAAAGTTTTTCGAGGCGAACGACGTTGCCCTGCTTCTGCAAATCGAGTGCGGTGAGTTCGTTGCGGAGCTGCGACAAATCCTGCGCGGCGGCGAACGCGGCGGACTGCGCCTGACGCAACTGCTCCTGCCGTTCGCGCAAATCATTTTCAATCTGCTGCAAGCTCTCGCGTTTCGCCTGCAAACTTTCGCGGTGCTTTTCCAACGCGGCTTCGGCGACGCCAAGCCGTTCCGTCACGGAAAGCAGTTCACTCGACGCGGCGTGGCAGCGTTCCTCGGCCTGCGTGATTTCGGCCAACGCCTTGGCGTTCTGCAACTCGATTTCGCGTAGCCGTTCGTCGTTGAACTGGATGCGGCTTTCGTTGCGGTCCATTTCCGCCTTCAATTCCAGCCCGCGCTGCTGCTGCGCGGCAACCTGGTGCTCCAGATCGGAGAGCAACTCGCGTAGCTTCGTGATCTCATTTTCAAACCGCAGAACGTCGTTCGAGCCGGTCTCAATTTCGTTGCGCAGATTTTCCACGGTCGTCTGCCGTTCGGAGATTTCGCCTTGCAGCACGTCAAACTGATGCCGTGCCAGCTGCGTGTCGAGGTGCTGAAGTTCCTGGGAAATTTGCTTGTAGCGGCGCGCCTTGCCGGCCTGGCGCTGGAGCGAGCCGATTTGCCGTTTTACTTCCTTGATCGTGTCGGCGATGCGCAGAAGATTTTGCTCGGTGTATTCCAGCTTGCGCAGCGATTCCTTTTTCTGCGATTTGAATTTCGTGATGCCGGCGGCTTCCTCGAAAATCATCCGGCGGTCTTCCGGCTTGCTGGAAAGAATCTGCGTGATGTGCCCCTGCGCCAAAATACTGTAACTCGTGCGCCCGATGCCCGTGCCCATGAACAACTGCTGGATGTCCTTGAGCCGGCACGGAGTTTTGTTGAGAAAATATTCGCTGCCACCGTCGCGGAAAATCCGGCGCGTGAGCGTGACTTCGTCGTAGGCGACCTCGACGCCCACCGCACGAAGATTTTCTCCGTCCACTCCGCCGAGCGTGAGCGACACTTCGCCCATGCCCATCGGTTTGCGACCGTCGGTGCCGTTGAAAATCACGTCCGCCATTTCGCCGCCGCGCAACGCCTTGGCCGACTGTTCGCCGAGCACCCAGCGGATGGCGTCGGAGACGTTGGATTTGCCGCAGCCGTTCGGCCCGACGATGGCCGTGACGCCGGGTTGGAAATTGAGCGCGGTTTTGTCCGCGAAGGATTTGAAGCCGAAAACGGTTAAATTTTTGAGATACATTGCTCGTGTTTAGACAACCAAAATTGCCGGGTTAAGTAAAGCAAAAAACCACAATATAATGGACACAACGGCACTTGCGGCACAACTAATTGGTGGGGAACCGTGATTTGATGCTGTGCCGACAAACGCTGCTTTACAACGAATACGGTGTAATTTTTACGCCCGAACGCCGGTTTCGTCAAATAATTTCTGCAAAAACTGCCAGACAAAAATATTTTTTGACAAGTTGGAACATTTGAATCAATCTATCCGCATCCGTTGATTTGACGGACTCATGACGAGTGGACGAGGGACTGGCCCGATGACCCCACGGCAACCGATTGAACTTTGGTTTCAATGACAGGTGCCAATTCCAGCTCAAGCATCATCAGCTTGGGAAAAATGAGAAGAGCACAACCGTTTTGTCGCCCCTTCTCGTCTTGAGTCGGGGCTTTTTTGTTGCCCGGATCAAATCGCCGGAAACCAAAACGATTATGAGTGAACATCACGGTTTCATGAAGGCGCTCAAGTGCCGCGAGTGCGGACGCGAATATCCGCTGGAAGCGACGCACGTCTGCGAATTTGACTTCGGCCCGCTCGAAGTCGCCTACGATTACGATCGCATCAAAAAATCTTTGACGCGCGAAGCCATCCAGTCACGCCCGAAAACGATGTGGCGTTATCGCGAGCTGCTGCCCATCGCCGGCGAACCGACCGTCGGTCCGCTCGTCGGCTTCACGCCGCTCGTCAAAGCCGACCGCTTGGCGAAAGCACTCGGTATTCGCGAACTTTACGTCAAGAACGACGCGGTGAATTATCCTACGCTTTCGTTCAAGGATCGCGTTGTCAGCGTCGCCTTGAGCCGCGCCAAAGAGCTCGGTTTTGAAACTGTTGCGTGCGCTTCCACCGGCAATTTGGCGAATTCCGTTGCCGCGAATGCCGCGAGCGCCGGGTTAAAATCCTACGTTTTCATTCCATCGGATTTGGAACACGGTAAGATTGTCAACTCACTCATTTACGGCTCGAACGTCATCGGCATCAAAGGCCATTACGACGAGGTGAACCGGCTCTGCGCCGAAATCGCCGGCAAATTCGGCTGGGCGTTTGTGAACGTCAACATGAGGCCGTATTACGCCGAAGGCTCCAAGAGCATGGCGTATGAAATCGCCGAGCAACTCGGCTGGCGGCTGCCGCAACACACGATTGTGCCGATGGCGTCCGGCTCGTTGCTGACGAAAATCCACAAGGGCTACCAGGAATTTGCCAAGCTCGGGCTCGTCGCGAACACCGAGACGCACATCCACGGCGCGCAGGCCACAGGTTGTTCGCCCATTTCCACCGCGCAGAAGGCCGGACTCGATTTCTTCAAGCCGGTGAAGCCCGACACGATTGCGAAGTCCCTCGCCATCGGCACGCCGGCCGACGGTTTTTACGCGCTCAAGGTGATGCGCGACACCAACGCCGCGTCCGACGACGTGACGGACGACGAAATCCGCGATGCGATCAAGTTGCTGGCCGAGACGGAAGGCATTTTTGCCGAGACCGCCGGCGGCGTGACCGTGGGCGTGGCGAAGAAACTCATTGCGTGCGGCAAGATTCCGAAGGATTCTTCCGCCGTCATCTGTGTCACCGGTAATGGATTGAAGACGCTCGACGCCGTGCAACATCACTGCGGCAAACCGCGTGAAATCAAGCCGAGCCTGCGCGAGTTCGAGGCGCTGCTGGCACAGGAAGAAAAAGTGACCGCCTAATATTATTATGCCAAAAAAAGTCCGCATCCCCACGCCGCTCCGCAAGTTGACCAACAACGAGGAGCTGGTCGAAATCAACGCCGCCACCATCGGCGAGGCGCTCGTCGAATTGCAGACGCGCTTCCCCGGCATTCAGGAACGCCTCGTGGATGACAAAGGCGAGGTGCGCCGCTTCGTCAACGTCTATGTCAACGAGGAGGACATCCGCTTCCTCAAAAACCGCGAGACGCCGCTCAAGGACGGCGACGAAATCAGCATCATCCCCGCCATCGCGGGAGGTTGATTTGTTGAAGCGTTGAATTGTTAAATCGTTTCAACAATTCAACTATTTAACCATTAAACAAGTTACGCATATGCCCACGCCCAAGAAAAAAATCACGGCTACGAAAACCAATTCGCCGACGCAGCAGCGCCTGTGGCTGATGTATCCGCCGAAGCTCATCAAAAAGCCGTTCATTTACGAGGTCGGCCACAAGTTCAAGGTCGTGACCAACATCCGCCAGGCGAGCGTGACCGATGAAATCGGCATCGTCTGCCTTGAACTCGACGGCCCGCGTGACGAGGTAAAAACCGCCATCAAATGGCTGGAGAAACAAGGCGTGAATGTGGAACCGGTTGAAATCGGCGTGATTGCCGGATAAATTTGTGGGGAAACAAGAAAACGGCGCGATGAAGACATCGCGCCGTTTTACTTTTGAAATTGCCAGGCTAAATTTTCTTGTGCCGCTGCTTCACCTTTAGCTGCGCCGTCGCATGAGTGATTGCCGCCTGAACCGTCGCGGCTTCTTCATCGCTCAATTTTTGACCCAGCCGGGCTTCGGCCTTTCTCATCGCCTCCGACGCGGCCGCTTCGTCAATGTCGTCGGCTTTGATGGCCATGTCGGTGAGAATGGCCACGCGTTTGCCGGTGATCTGGACGAACCCGTCGCCGACGGCCAGGAAAATATTTTCACCTTCCTTGCGCGCGCTGATTTCGCCGGCGACCAGTTGCGTCATCACCGGCATATGGTCCGGATAAATGCCCATCTCGCCGTCAATGCCGGTGAGCGTCACCATCTCCACGTCGTCGGAGAAAACTTTCGCCTCCGGCGTGACAATTTCAAGTTTGAGCTGATAGGCCATTAGTCTTTGATCTCGTCAATGCCGCCCTTCATGTAAAAATTCTGTTCGGGCACATCGTCATGCTTGCCGTCCAAAATTTCCTTGAACGCGCGAACGGTCTCGGCCACCGGCACCTGCTTGCCTTCGCGACCGGTAAAGACCTGCGCGACCGTGAACGGCTGGCTCAAGAAGCGCTGAATTTTACGTGCGCGGAAAACGGTGGTCTTATCCTCGGGCGAAAGTTCGTCCATGCCGAGAATTGCGATGATGTCCTGCAAATCCTTGTAGCGCTGCAAAACCTTCTGCACGCCCCGCGCAGTGTCGTAATGTTCCTGGCCGACAAATTCCGGCGCGAGCGCGCGGGAACTGGACGACAGCGGATCCACGGCGGGGAAAATACCGAGTTCCGCGATGGAGCGTTCGAGCACGATGGTCGCGTCCAAATGCGCAAACGTCGTGGCCGGCGCGGGATCGGTCAAGTCGTCCGCCGGCACATACACGGCTTGGAAGCTCGTGATGGAACCCTTTTTGGTTGAGGTGATGCGTTCCTGCAAGTCGCCCATTTCGGCAGCGAGCGTCGGCTGGTAACCGACCGCCGATGGCGTGCGGCCGAGGAGCGCGGACACTTCGGAACCGGCCTGCGAAAAACGGAAAATATTGTCCACGAACAGGAGCACGTCCTGATTTTTTTCGTCGCGGAAATATTCGGTCACCGCGAGCGCAGACAACGCCACACGGAGACGCGCGCCGGGCGGCTCGTTCATCTGGCCGTAAACCAGGCCGATTTTTGAACCTTCCTGAATGATGGGCAGACCGTTTTCGCCGAGCACCGGATGTCCCTTGTCGTCCTTCTTCACCTTGATGACGCCGGCCTCGATCATTTCGTTGTAAAGGTCGTTGCCTTCGCGCGTGCGTTCGCCGACACCCGCGAACATCGAGATGCCACCGTGCAGCTTCGCGATGTTGTTGATGAGTTCCATGATGACGACGGTCTTGCCGACGCCGGCACCGCCGAACGCACCGACCTTGCCGCCCTTTAGAAATGGACAGATCAAATCAATGACCTTGATGCCGGTCGTCAAAATCTGTGGCGTAGTGGATTGATCCACCAACAACGGCGCTGCACGATGGATCGGACAAAATTTGTCAGATTTCACCGGGCCTTGTTCGTCCACGGCGTCGCCGGTGACGTTGAACACGCGCCCCATGACGCCTTCGCCGACAGGCATGGAAATTGGCCCGCCAGTATCGGTGACTTCGAAGCCGCGCTTGAGCCCGTCGGTGGTGCTCATGGCGACGGCACGCACCCAGTTGTCGCCGAGGTGCTGCTGCACTTCGAGGGTCAGCTTGGTCTTGCCGTGGCCGGGCATTTCATACTCGAGGGTCAGCGCGTTGTAAATCGCGGGCAGTTCGCCGGCGAACTCGACGTCCACGACCGGGCCGATGATTTGAACGATTTTGCCTTTGTTCATGTATTTATCTTTTTGACAGAATGACAGAATTTACAAAATAAATTCTCGATTCCGTCGGTCTTAAAAAATTCGGTTGATTCAGTTAATTCTGTCTAAAATCTTCACCCGACCGCCATTTGCGCGGTCGTTATTTCCAACAATTCCTTCGTGATGTTCGCCTGGCGCAGCTTGTTGTATTCCAGCGTGAGATCCTTGATGATCTGCTTGGCGTTGTCCGTCGCGTTTTTCATCGCCACCATGCGCGCGCTTTGCTCGCTGGCCTTCGTCTCCAGCAAAACTTGGTGCATCTGGAAATTCAAGCTGTGCGGCAGGAGTTCGCCGAGCACGGTTTCCTCGTCCGGCTCAAAATCAAAAACGTCCGTGGTGCTGTGGGCGGGAAGCTCCTGCGCGGGCGAATTCACTCCGGCGGTCGCAGCAGAAATTTCCCCGATCGGCAGAAACGATGTCGTCTGCGGCGTCTGCGTCAAAGTGTTGATGAAACGCGGGAACAGGATGTCCACTGCGTCCACTTCGCCCTTCAAAAACATCTGCTGCACGAATTTCGAAATCGCCCGCGCCTCGGCAAAATCCGGCGAGTCCTTGTAGGTGAATTCCGCCGCCAGCGTGCGCTTGGTCCGCGCCACGAACTGCGCGGCTTTTTTTCCGGCAGTGATGAAAACCGTGGCGTTCTTGTCGAGCTTTGAAGCTTCGCGAAACAAGTTGCTGTTTAACCCGCCGCACAAACCACGGTCCGTGCTGACAAGAATCACCGCGCGCTTCGCCACCGGCCGCGCCTGCAGCAGCGGATGGTCAAACCCCACCGTGCGCGTCGCCGCCTCGGCCATAATTTCGTTCAGCAACTGCGCGTAGGGCCGGCCGATGACCGCGGCCGACTGCGCCTTGCGCATCTTCGCGGCGGCCACCATCTGCATCGCCTTGGTGATCTGGGCGGTGTTCTTGACCGACTTGATTCGCCGGCGTATGTCGCGCGTGCTGGGCATGAAAAATTAGCGGTAAGTCTGCTTGAATTCGCCAACGGCCG
>Ga0316217_10006428_pt1 | contig 11653 bp, 10 predicted proteins | sample 1anoAmetaG_FD_203633 | JGI IMG/M metagenome (GOLD analysis project Ga0316217, IMG submission 203633) | Freshwater microbial communities from Trout Bog Lake, Wisconsin, USA - 1anoA | ecosystem: Environmental > Aquatic > Freshwater > Lake > Hypolimnion/Profundal zone | place: USA: Wisconsin... | reverse complement strand
TCGTCCAGGTGCAGGGTGCTGTTGAGCAGGGAGGCGGTGTCCCGCAGCGCCTCCGCCAGGGTCCGCTGCTCGCGCTCGGCCGCGGTGCGCTCCTTGACCTTGGTCTCCAGCTCGTCGTGGGCCCGCTGCAGCGCCTCCTCGGCCTCCTTGCGCTCGGTGATGTCCTCGTAGGTGCCGAGCACCCCCACCACCTTGCCGGCGCGGTCGTGCAGGGGCATCTTGTTGGTCACCAGCCAGGCCTGCTTGCCGTCGGCCTGGGCCTGGCGCTCGATGAACTGGTACTCGGGGCGGTCCAGGGCCATGACCCGCTGGTCGATCTGCCGGTAGGAATCCGACTGCTCGCGGGTGAAGACCAGGTCGTAGTCGGTCTTGCCGACGATGTTCTCCGGCGGGCCGACCCCGGCGTCGAAGGCGAAGTTCCGGTTGCACCAGACGTAGACCGAGTCCCGGTCCTTCCAGAAGACCGCCTGGGGGATGTTGTCCAGCACCAGCTGCAGCAGCTGGGCGGCGGGCGAATCGCTGCCGGCCTCGCCGGCGTCCATGTGCTGCCAGAAGTTCAGGACCGACAGGCTGGCGGTGGAGGGGTCCCCGGGCCGGGGCGGGCCGGTGCGGACGGGTTTTCTCATGGGGCTCTGGGTTCCGGGAGGGTGTCCCCCCAGCATAGCCGCACCGGCGTCCGGGCGGGTCACCCCGGACCGTGGCCGAGTTCCCGGGAGATCGCGGCCGCCTGCTCCATGACCCTCCGGGCGACCTGGTCCAGCCCCTCGATGTTCAGCTTGGCGGTGTTGGTGGAGACGCTGATGGCGTGGGCGACCCGGTTGTTGTAGTCGCGCACCGGCGCGGCCACGCAGCTGATGCCGGTCTCGTTCTCCTCGTTGTCCACGGCGAACCCGTTGGCCCGGACCGCCTCCAGTTCCCCCAGCAGCTGGGCCTTGTCCCGGATGGTGTTGGCGGTGTGCCGCTCCAGCCGGCCCGAGACCTGCTCCCAGTAGGCGTCCAGCGACTCCGGCGGGAAGTCGCCGAGCATGCACTTGCCCATGGCCGAGCAGTACAGCTGGAACGGCATGCCGATGTAGACGCTGGTCTTCATCATCCCCATCGGCGGGTCGATCTTGAATATGTGGACGCCGGCGTGGTTCTCCAGCCGCCCCAGGTTGGTGGTGAAGCCGAACAGGTCGTGCAGCTTCTCCATGTGCGGGATCGCCAGGTTGACCACGTCGTCGTAGAGGTGCACCGACCGCTGGCCGAAGACGATGGCCCGGGAGCCGATGCGGTAGGCCTCGTTCTTGTGGGTCCGGGCCAGGTACTCGAGCCCCTCCAGGATGCCGATGACCCGGTGCGCCGTGGTCTTGGCCAGCCCGGTGGCCTCCGCGATCTCGGAGAGCGTGGCGCCCTCCTGCCGGTCGCACAGGAACTCGAGGATCTTCACCGCCTTGATGATCGAATGGGTGTTCGTGTCCATAGTGCGAGCATAGGTCCGTTGGATGGGCCTGTCAAAAGCCCGGATCAGCGCTGGACCGCCCCGCGGGTGTTGAGTTTCAGCCAGTACACCGAGCTGGTGGCGGTGATGTAGAGGGTGTCCCAGCCGGCGCCGCCGAAGGTGCAGTTGGAGACCCGCTCCGGCACCAGGATGACGCCCAGGAGCCGGCCCCCGCCCGTGAAGACCTGGATGCCCTCCCCGGAACTGCAGAAGATCCGGCCCAGGTGGTCCACCCGGAAGCCGTCGGGGATGCCGGGCGCCACCTCGGCGATGAAGCGGCCGTTGGCCAGGGTCCGGCCGTCGACCACGTCGTAGGCCCGCAGGTGGCGGAAGCCGCGGGTGGGGAACTCCACGATCGACATGTCGGCCACGTAGAGGGTCCGCTCGTCGGGGGAGAAGGCCAGCCCGTTGGGGCGCTGGAGGTCGTAGGCGGCCACCGTGGTCTCGCCGGTGGCCGGGTCGAACCGGTAGACCCAGCAGCCGTTGATCTGGCTGGGGGCCTGGTAGCCTTCCCGGTTGGAGAGGATCCCGTACGGCGGGTCGGTGAACCAGATGCTGCCGTCGGACTTGACCACCAGGTCGTTGGGCGAGTTGAACCGGTGGTCGCCGTCGAACTTGTCCGCCAGGATGGTCACCGCGCCGTCGTGGCCGGTCCGGCTGATGCAGCGCCGGCCGTGCTCGCAGGTGACGATCCGGCCTTCCAGGTCGAGGCAGTTGCCGTTGGCGAACTGGGAGGGGGAGCGGAACACCCCCACCCCCGCCTCCGGCGACCACCGGTACATCCGGTTGGCGACCACGTCGCTCCAGACGAGGTAGCCGCCGTCCCGGATCCAGACCGGACCTTCGCTCCAGTCCGCGTGGGCGTCGATCTTCTCGAGCCGCGCGCCCTCGGGCAGCAGCGCGGCGAACTCAGGGTCGAAGGTCTTGAACATGTTCATCCTTACTGCTTGTAGGCGACGCCCCAGATGGCGGCATAGTGCTGGCGGTACTTGTTGCTGGGATCGTACACGTTGTCCGGGCCGCCATCAAAGGCGATGTTCTCCTTGGTGACGATGTGCACCGGCTCCGAGAAGCCCGAGGGGGCGGCCTTGGCGAAGGCGCGGTTGAGCTCGTCGACCAGCTGCCAGCCGTGCAGGCTGAGCGGCTCGGGGACGGTGGCCACCTGGAACTTGCCGGAGCGGATGCGCTGGTAGGCCGACTTGCTGCCGTCGCCGGCGGAGATGTTGTAGGGCGGGCCCGCGGGCTCCTTGTGGGCCGAGGCGAAGGAGGCGGCGATGTAGTCGAAGTAGAGGTCGTTGATGCCGATCGAGTACTGGTACTCGTCCTTGTGCTTCTGCAGCAGCGAGAAGCCCAGGGAGGGCATGCGCGCGGCGACGTCGGCCAGGGGGGTGTCCACGTACTCCACCACGGTGCCGGCCTTCTCCACGAACTTCTTGATGGCGAGGGACTTGGCAATGGCGATCTGGTAGGTGGAATCGGTGAAGAGCACCGCCTTGGCGGCGCCGTTGGACTTGGCGATGGCGTAGTCGGCGGCGTATTCGGCGACCGTGTCCACCGAGGAGCCGACGTTGAAGAACAGGTGCTCCTTGGGGGCGGCGCCGGGCTCCGGCACCGCGTGCCAGCCGACCAGGGCGATGCCCAGGCCCTGGGCCTTGGCCAGGGTCTCCATGGTGGTGTCGGCCGAGAAGCCGCCGACGATGATGCCGTCGGCCTTCAGGCTGATGGCCTCGTTCAGGCCGGCCAGCTGGCCGTTGACCGAGCCGTGGCCGTCGATGACCCGGGTCTTCCAGCCGATGGCGGCGGCGGCGTCGGTGAAGCCCTGGCTGACGCCGAGCACGCCGCCGTTCTTCAGGTCGCTGGCGACGTAGATGACGAACTTGCCGGGGGCGGCCTTGGGCCCGGTGGTGGGGCCGGTCCAGTCGGTGACCGGGCCCTTGGTGGCCTGGGCCACGTTCTTCTTGGCGGTTTCGACGTAGCTGGCCTGGCCCATCAGGGCGGTGGAGGCGGTCACCACGAAGGTGGCGACGGCCGCGAAGATGCGGTTACTCATAGGGGTTCTCCTCAGGAGTGGGGTGGGGTGGACGTGCGGCTTGCGGAAAGGCTGCGGGCAGGGCGGCGCTCAAGGCATCGGCACCCCCTTGGCCTTGGGATCTGCTGGCGCGCCGGCGGCGATCTCGACCGGGCCCTGGGCCACCAGCTGGGCCGCCTTGCGCTTGATCTGGCTGCTCTTCTTGCGCTGGGCGTAGCCGGCCAGCACCAGCGCCACCAGCAGGGTGCCGCCGTTGAACAGCGACTCGATGAAGAAGGCGCTGCCGAAGTGCTGGAGCCCGGCGATGCCGACGCCCAGCACCAGGACCGCCACGATGGTGCCGCGGACGTTGACCCGGCCGGGCTTGATGGTGGTCGAGCCGAGGTAGGCGCCCACCAGCGCCGGCAGCAGGAATTCCTGGCCGATGCTGGCCGCGCCGATGCCCAGCTTGGCGCCCAGGATGATCCCGGCGAAGCCGGTCAGGACGCTGGAGCCGACGAAGGCGCAGATGATGTACTTGGTGGTGGGGATGCCGTTCAGCTCTGCGGCGGTGGGATTGGCGCCCACCGTGTACATCTTGCGGCCGACCGTCGTGTGCTCGGTGAGGACCCAGAGGACCGCCGCCAGCACGGCGATGTAGAAGGTGGGCAGGGGCAGCCCGAACAGCAGGGCGTTGTTCAGGTTGGTGAAGGCCCTGGGCAGGTCGCCGATGACCTGCTGGCCGCCGGTGTACCAGAGCGCCAGGGCGTAGATGACGGTCCCCGAGCCCAGGGTGGCGACGAAGGAGTCGATGTCGGCCACCGCCACCAGGATCCCGTTCAGCAGCCCGAACACCGCCGCCAGCACCAGCACCGCCAGGCTGGCCAGCTGCCAGGAGACGTGGTGGTCCACCTGCAGCGAGACCGCGATGATGTGCCAGAGGATGATGCCGAAGCCGACGTTCAGGTCGATCTTGCCGACGATCATCGGCAGCCCCGCGGCCAGGGCCAGGATGGCGATGATGGTCTGGGTGCTGAGGATGGCCTGGACCGTGAGGATCGAATAGAACTCCGGGGCGGTCAGGCTGAAGCCGACCGCCAGCAGCACCAGGATGATCACCAGGCCGTAGCGGGTCATGACCTGGCCGGCCACGGCCAGGCCGCCGTCCCGGGCCAGGGAGACCTTGGTCTCCAGGGCGGTGGATTTGACGTTCGAGCGCTTACTCATTTAACCGGTTCTCCCATCTGGGCCGGGACGGCGGCGCCAGGCGTCGCGGCCACGGAGGTCGAGGCATACATCAGCAGGTTTTCGAAGGTGACGTCCTGGTCGAGCAGCTCCCGCACCATCTGGCCGCGGTTGAACACCAGGGCCCGGTTGCTGATCTTGGCGATCTCCTCGAAGTCGGTGGAGATGACCAGGACCGCCAGGCCGCCGGCCAGGGCCTGGTTCAGCAGCCGGTAGATCTCGGCCCGGGAGCCGACGTCGACCCCGGCGGTGGGGTCCTCCAGGATCAGCAGCGGCGCGCCGATGTCCAGCCAGCGGGCGATGACCACCTTCTGCTGGTTGCCGCCGCTCATGGTCTCGATGTCCGCGGCCGGCGCGCTGGGCCGGATGTCGAACTTGCGGGTGAGCTCCTTGGCGTCGGCGGTCTCCTGGGCCAGGCTGCGGTAGCTGAGCAGCCGCTCGCCGTGGGCGGTGGGGTTGAGGAACAGGTTCTCGGCCACGGTCATGCCGGTGCCCAGGGATTCCGCCATGCGCTCGCTGCCCACCAGGGAGACCCCGGCGGCCATCGCCTCCCGGGGGCTGGCGAAGGCGACGTCCCGGCCCAGGAAGCTGGTCCGGCCCGAGGTCCGCTGCATGCAGCCGAACAGGCAGCGGCCCAGCTCCACCTGGCCGGCCCCGCGCAGCCCGGCGATGGCCAGCAGCTCGCCCCGGCGGATGCTGAAGCTGACCGGGCCGACGCCGCCGATGACCAGCTGGTCCACCGCGCAGACCACCTCGGTCCGGGTCGGCCGGGGCTGGCGGCAGTCGGCGGTCCGCTCGGAGCCGACGATCATCCGCACCAGGTCGTTGGCCGTATAGCTGTCGGTGGGGCCGCCGTCGACCCGCCGGCCGTCCCGCAGGACCACCACCTGGTCCGACAGCGCCTTGATCTCGTCCAGCCGGTGGGAGACGTAGATCATGCCCAGGCCGGTGGCGCGCAGGCGCTCGAGGATGGCGAACAGCTTCTCCACGTCGGCGGCCGGCAGCGACGCGGTCGGCTCGTCCAGGACGATCACCTCGGCGTCTACCACCAGGGCCCGGGCGATCGCCACCAGGGCCTTCTCCGCCCGGCTCAGCTCGAAGATCCGGGCCTCGGGATCGATCTCGATGCCGATCAGGTTGAGCGCGGCCCGGGCCTTGCGGGCGGCGCCGGCCCAGTCGATGAGGAACCCGGCCCGCTTGGGGAAGCCCACGGTCAGGGCGATGTTCTCGGCCACGGTCATCCACTCCACCAGGCCCAGGTCCTGGTGGATGAAGGAGATCGGGCAGGAGGCCGGGTTCTGCAGGGCCTGGGCGCTGGCGATCTTCCCGCCCTTGAAGCGGATCTCGCCGCGGTCCTGGTGGTAGACCCCGGCCAGGATCTTGATGAGGGTCGACTTGCCGGCGCCGTTCTCGCCCAGCAGGGCGACGATGGAGCCGCGGGCCACCTCGAGCGAGACCTGGTCCAGGGCCAGGGTGCCGCCGAACCGCTTGCTGATGCCCTGCACCTGCAGCAGCGGCGCGGTCCCGGCGGCCTCCTTGAGTTGCGCAGTGGTGGTCATCGCCGCCTCCTAGAGCGCCTGGACCCGCGCCCAGACCGTGGCATCCACCGGGATGCCGTTCGCCTCGTGGTCCCGCTTCATCGCCGGGAATTCGTGTCCGGGCAGCCGGATCGCCACCGCCGGGTCCGAGCGCTCGGCGGTCAGGACATAGTCGCAGATCCGGGCCAGCTTCTCGTCCCGGGTCCCCTCCGGGATCAGCCGGTCCACCTCGATGGCCAGGAAGATCTGGGAGACCGAATGCTCGTCGTCCATGTCCTCGGTGACCGAGGCCACCGACTCGCCGTTGGCCAGCAGGGTGGCGATCATGTCCAGGACGATGGACATGCCCGAGCCCTTCCAGTAGCCCATGGGCATGATCCGGCGGTTGGCCTCGATGGTGGCCGGGTCGCGGGTGGGCGCGCCCTGGTCGTCGAACCCGCCGTCCACCGGCAGCTGGCGCCCGGCCAGGCGGTTCACCTCGAGCATGCCGTAGGAGAACATCGACATCGACATGTCGATCATGGTGATGGGGTCGGAGGGCACGGCGATGATGAAGGGGTTGGTCCCGATCCGGCACTCCTTGGCGCCCCAGGGCGGCATCACCGCGATCGAATTGCTCCAGCAGATGCCGATGAAGCCCCGCCGGGCGGCCTGGTAGCCGTAGCCGCCGCCGCGCATCCAGTGGTTGGCGTTGCGCAGGGCCACCAGCCCGATCCCGTGCTGGCCGGCCATCTCCATGGCCCGGTCCATCATCTTCCGGGCGGTGACGTTGCCGATCGAGCGGTGGCCGTCCCACTGCTCGATGGCGCCCAGGGCCAGCACCCGCTCGGGTTCGGCCGCGGGGCGGACATGGCCGGCCCGGAGCTGCTGGATGAAGCGGGGGAAGCGGTTGACCCCGTGGGAGAAGACCCCGTCCTGGGTGGTGTCGGCGAACAGGGTCGCGCACTCCTCGGCGGCGGCGGCCTGGACCCCGCAGCTGTCCAGCACCCGGAGGAACTCGCGCTTCAGGTCGGCATGGGTGAGCAGGATCTTGGTCGGGCTTTCCATCATTTCGCTCCTGGGGTTCGCGGCATAACTGGGCGGACACGGCGCCTGGACGGGCCTGCGCGATGCTGCCTGGGGTTGTCGAACGGGATCACGGTCCTAATGGTTCCTGCCCCGCCACCCCCCCGTCAAGGGAAAACTTCAAAAAATGGAACATGTGTTCCATTTTTTTTGGAGTTTCGTTTGACGGCCCCCCCGGCGAGGTTCTACTGTTGGGCATCCGGTGACAGACAGGGGGGACCATGGCTTATTTCCTCGGGATCGACAATGGCGGGACCATGGTCAAGGCGGTGCTGTTCGACGCCCACGGCGAGGCCCTGGCCGGCGCGGCCCGGAAACTGCCGCTGCTGGTGCCCGAGCCCGGCTTCACCGAACGGGACATGGACCTGCTCTGGGACCAGAACGTCCAGGTGATCCGGGAGGTGCTGGAACGTTCGGGGGTGGCTCCGGCCGGGGTGCAGGGGATCGCCGTCACCGGCCACGGCAAGGGCCTCTACCTCTGGGGCAGGGACCAGCGCCCGGTGGGCCACGGCATCGTCTCCACCGACGGCCGGGCCTGGGCCTATCCCGGCCGCTGGGCCGCGGACGGCACCGCCGCGCGGGTCTTCGCCAAGACCTTCCAGAGCATCCTGGCCTGCCAGCCGGTGGCGCTGCTGGCCTGGCTGCGGGACCACCGCCCGGGCCTGCTGGACCGAGTCCAGTGGATCTTCGCCTGCAAGGACTACATCCGCTTCCGGCTCACCGGCTCGGCGTTCGCCGAGGTGACCGACTATTCCGGCAGCAACCTGCTCAACCTGCGCGACCGCCGGTTCGAGCCGGAGCTGCTGGCCGAGTTCGGGCTGGAGGGCCTGTTCGCGGCCCTGCCCGAGCTGCGGCTGTCCACCGACGGCTGCGGCGCGGTCAGCGCCGAGGCGGCCCTGGCCACCGGCCTGGAGGCCGGCACCCCGGTGGCCGGCGGGATGTTCGACATCGACGCCTGCGCCGTGGCCATGGACGTCACCGACGAGCGCCGGCTGTGCGTCATCGCCGGAACCTGGGGGATCAACGAGTACCTGGCCCGGGAGCCGGTGCTCGACGGCAGCATCCTGATGAACTCGCTGTTCTGCCTGCCGGAGTACTTCCTGGTCGAGGAGAGCAGCGCCACCTCCGCCGGCAATAACGAATGGTTCATCGACACCTTCCTGGGCGAAGAGAAGGCGGCCGCCGCCGCCCGGGGCGTGCCGGTCTACGACCTGGTCAACGAACTGGCCGCCCGGGTCGCACCGGACGCCCAGCACATCGTCTTCCTGCCGTACCTGTTCGGCTCCAACTACGATCCCAAGGCCCGGGCCTGCCTGGTCGGGCTGGAATCCGGCCATGGCCGGGCCGAGGTGGTGCGGGCGGTGTTCGAGGGGATCGCCTTCACCCACCTGGTCCACGTGGAGAAGCTCCTGCGCAGCCGCCGGGTCCCGCCCGAGGCGGTGCGGCTGGCCGGCGGCGCCGCCAAGTCCGCGGTCTGGGCCCAGATCTTCAGCGACGTCTTCAACCTGCCGGTGGAGATCGTGGAGACCGACGAGCTGGGCACCCTCGGCTGCGCCATGGCCGCCGCGGTCGCCACCGGGACCTATCCGGACCTGGCCGCGGCCGCCCGCGCCATGGTGCGGATCCGCACCCGGCTGGAGCCGGATCCCGCCGCGGTGGCGGTCTACCGGCGCAAGTACGAGGGCTACCGGCAGGTGGCCGCGGCACTGGCGCCGCTCTGGGCCCAGTTCGGCGCCGGCCGCCAGGCCTGACCCGCCCCCCAAGGAGGAACGATGCACCTAGGCAACCTGCGTCACCAGAGCCTGCCCGGATGGTATCCGCCGATGCTCCGGGTCCTGCTGAAGTTCATGGCGGACACCGACTTCCTGGCGGCCCCCGCCGGCCAGCTGCTGCTGCCCGGCTACAGCGAGCGGGACCTGTTCTGCTCGGTCCAGCGCTACCAGACCCGCCCGGCCCAGGAGCTGGACCCCGAGGCCCACCGGGTGTTCGCCGACGTCCACCTGATGGTCCAGGGCCGGGAGCAGATCGGCTGGGCGCCCCTGCGGCCCGGCCTCCAGGTCAAGCAGGCGTACGACGCCCGGACCGAAATCGAATTCTTCAGCCAGGTGCCCGGTGAACGTCTCATCGGGCTGGAGGAGGGCGACTACCTGTTCGCCGACCTGGACGACGTGCACCGGCCGCGCTGCCGCTTCGATTCGGCCCAGGCCGTGGTCAAGGTGGTCGGCAAGGTCCGTTCCGAACTCTTGAAAGGGTGAGGCAGAGCCATGAACATCATCCCCTACGACGGCCCGACCGAGATCTTCTGCATCGGCCTGGGGCCCGACGAACTGCTCTGGGAGAGCGTCGAGGCGGCCTGCCGGGAGAAGGACATCCGGTTCGGCGCCGTGATCTCCGGCATCGCCGCCCTCAAGCGGGCCAACCTGCACCACATCGAGCACACCGGCTTCCCGCCCAACGACATCTGCTACACCATCGACAAGCCGCTGGAGCTGCTCTCCATCAACGGGATGATCGTCGAGCACTTCCCGCACCTGCACGTCGCCCTCTCCTGCGGCACCGACGAGACCTACGGCGGGCACCTGGAGAAGGGCTCGATCGTGGCCTACCTGTCCGAGATCGTCATCATGAAGTTCAATACCGCTTTCATGAGGCGGGAGTACATCGAGGACCTGAAGATCAAGATCCTGAAACCGTAGGAGCCGACCATGCCCCAGCCCTTCCGCAATCCCCTCGGCATCTACGAGAAGGCCCTGCCGGCCGGCCTGGACTGGCCGGGCCTGCTCGCGGCGGCCCGCTCAGCCGGCTACGACTACGTCGAGATGTCGGTGGACGAGTCCGACGCCCGGCTGGCCCGGCTCCAGTGGAGCCCGGCCCAGCGGCGGGCGCTGGCGGGGGCGATCGCCGACGCCGGCATGCCGGTCCGCTCCATGTGCCTGTCCGGCCACCGGCGGTTCCCGTTCGGCAGCGCCGATGCCGCCATCCGCGAGCGGGCCGCCGCGATCATGCGCGGCGCCATCGAGCTGGCTGCCGAGACCGGGATCCGGACCATCCAGCTGGCCGGCTACGACGTCTTCTACGAGCCCTCCACCCCGGACAGCCTGGCCCGGTTCGAGGACGGGCTGCGCTGGGCGGTGGACCTGGCCGGGCAGGCGCAGGTGATGCTGGCCATGGAGATCATGGACACCCCCCTGCTCAGCTCGATCAGCCGCTGGAAGCCCTACGCCGAGCGCATCCCCAGCCCCTGGTTCCAGGTCTATCCGGACCTGGGCAACCTCACCGCCTGGGGCAGCGACGTCGCCGCCGAGCTGGCGCTTGGGGCCGGGCGCATGGTCGCCATCCACCTGAAAGACACCCTGCGGGTGACCGCGGACTTCCCGGGGCAGTTCCGGGAGGTGCCCTTCGGCACCGGCTGCGTGGACTTCGTGGCCGCCTTCAAGGTCCTGGCGGCGCAGGGCTACCGGGGCTGCTTCCTGGTGGAGATGTGGACCGACGCGTTCCCGGATCCGGTCGGCGAGGCGGCCCGGGCCCGGGAATGGCTCCTGGCCCGCATGGCCGAGGGCGGCCTGGGCTGAGGGTGGGCCCACCGCTGCACCCGCAAACCCCGGCCCCGACCCCCGCGCCGGCGGCAACTCCCGCTAAAATGGCCCATGGAGACGACCCGCTGGCCCCGATGGCTGACGCTGCTGACGGTATTGGCGCTCCGCTACCTGTGCCACGCCGTCGCGCTGGCGCTCATCCTGCCCCACGAGATGCAGCCGGGGGCGCCGCTGCCCGACCTGCTGCTGCGGCACCTGCCGTACGTGGACTGGCTGGCCCGGTGGAACTACGTGCTCTGGATCCTCTGCTACCTTCCGCCCGCCGTCTGGCTGGCCCGGAAGGACTGGCCGCTGTTCCTCCGGCTGGTGGCCACCGATGGCGCGCTGGCCCTGGTGCGCGGCCTCATGATCCCGCTCACCGGGATCGGCCCGGTCCTGGGGGCCGATATCAACGCACTGCACCCGTTCGCCGTCTGGCCCGCCCTGCTGGCCATCCTCGATCCGCTGCAGGCCATCCACGGCAACGCCGCCGGGATCTACCTGACCAAGGACCTGTTCTTCAGCGGCCACATCGCCACCACCTTCCTGCTCTACCTGTTCTCCAGGCGGTTCGGCAAGCCGAGCCGGGTCTTCCTGGGCCTGAACCTGTTCACCCTGGCGGTGGTCCTGCTGGCGCACCTGCACTACACCATCGACATCATCGCCGCCTACGCCATCACCTACGGCATCTACCGGGTGAGCGAACGCTGCCGGTGGGCCGGCGCCGGGGCACCGGCCGCGG
>Ga0316217_10006427_pt1 | contig 11654 bp, 6 predicted proteins | sample 1anoAmetaG_FD_203633 | JGI IMG/M metagenome (GOLD analysis project Ga0316217, IMG submission 203633) | Freshwater microbial communities from Trout Bog Lake, Wisconsin, USA - 1anoA | ecosystem: Environmental > Aquatic > Freshwater > Lake > Hypolimnion/Profundal zone | place: USA: Wisconsin... | reverse complement strand
TACTGCCTGACTCTTTTCTAATGCAACTATTGTTTCAAAACCTTGTTCTAGTTGATAAGCTGAATCAAATTCAAGCTCAAAGATTGGTTTTAGCGGTTAAGACGGTTAATCATAAAAGCGTACTCTTGAAGCTCAGCTGCGTGCAAAACGGTTTTTTCAGTGGGCTCAGTGCCAGTCCTGTAGACATACTTGAGTAGCCTGCCAGAATCCATAAGTTAATAATTTTAATAAATAGAGTTTATTGCTAAAGTGCCAAATATAAAGACAATACTGTTTTCGGGGAAGGCAGGAGTCTTTTAGGTAAAGGGTGGGTTTGTTCGGGTGCGAGCGGGATTCTGGTTTATTAAGAAGTTTATAATATTATCGAACTTACAGGCATGCGTGCTACTCAGAGCCGCCTGAACCACGAAGAACAGGTCAAAGTGGTCATCCGCCTCAAGCCATAATAATCGGAGCTCAACTTCAATAAGTGTGTGTACCTGTCGGAACAAGAAAATCAGCTTGTTGTATCAACTGATAATAAACAAGAAATATTCGTCTTCGATCATGTCGCACATCAGGCCACTTCGCAGCTTGATATCTACCGCATGATAGGTCAGGAGGCAGTCAGGACCAGCCTAGAAGTACACACTCCATCACTCAGGGATATAACTGCTGCCTCTTCGCCTACGGACAGACTGGAGCAGGCAAGACCTTCTCCATCATGGGAGATATAAACCAGCTCCACTCAGATTTTTATTGCTAATCCAGAGGAATACTCCCCAGGCTCATCTAGGATATCTTTCAACTGGTAACTCTCCAAACAGAATCAACCTACAAAATCACCTGTTCCTATATCGAAATCTACAATGAACAAATCTACGATTTGGTACTTTTTCTTTGATTCAGCTTTCCTCGGACAAAAGAGTTCATCAGATTCGTGAAGATCACAAGAAAGGAGTTTTCGTTGAAGGGGTCGTTTAAAGGAAGCTGAGCTCATACAAGCAAGGAATCGAGGCTCTTTTGGAGGGCGACAAAACAAGGAAGATAGCCTACACTAGTATGAACACATAAAGTTCGAGATCTCATGTCATTTTTACTGTGATGATTGAATCAGAAATAAAAGAGGATTAGATGGTAAAGATAAAGAAATCCAAGCTCAACATTGTGGATCTAGCTGGCAGCGAGAGAGTCAAGCATACAAACGTAGAAGGGGAAAGATTGAGAGAAGGTTGTAACATTAATAAATCTCTTCATGTCCTAGGCAATGTCATTAACTCTCTAGTTTAATCTACGAAGAAAAAAAAGCACATACCCTATCGGGACTCAAAGCTTACTTATTATCTCAAGGACTCTTTGGGAGGCAATTCGATTACGAAGCTATTGGCTAATGTACACTGTGGGAAAGAGTATTATGGTGACACAATTTCTACGCTGATGTTTGCTAAAAGAGCCAAAATACTAAAAACGAGGGTTGAGGTCAATTAGAATTTGACAGAAAACTTTGACTCTTTAAGAAAAGAGGTGAGAAGACTAAGAGAGTAGTTGGCTGAAGCAAGGTATTTCAAAGATATCCAAAAAACTGAGCGAACTAGCTTTTACCAAGACTTTGAACAGACATTATAAAAAGTCACTGATAACTCAGATTACTAAGTGGCCCCAAAGATTTAGATTATTCAAGTTTTTGAAGAGAATTAGCTTCACTATAAATCTTTGATCGAAATTTTTGAAGAACATCTCAAAACCTGTCAGCATTACCATTCATTTGGTAGGAAGAATAGCTTGAATATGGTGGGAGAGTGGAAAAACAACTAAAAAAGAATTGTTGCCTTAACTAACCTTGTTAAACAATTCCCAGCATTCACTAAAATCTACAAAGAAAACATCTTACTCAAACAATAAAAGTAAAAGTAAAAAAGCAGGGTATATGAGTCAACTATCATCCAAGACTAAAAAAACATGTCCAAAAAAATAGCAGAATAGACTACCTTCATCACCATCAAGTAACCCGATAATGCATCCTTAATTCCACTCTCTAGCATGCAATAATTAGTCAAAACCTATGAAAACATCATTGATTAAATGAAAGCACATTTTTGTGCTACCTTGTAAACTCTCTAAAAATCGTATACTTAGCTAGAACATGAATGCAAGATAAAGGAGAAGAAGATAAAGTCACTCATCAAGGCCCAAGATGTACCTCCAGATATCGAATAACTAAGAAATGAAAATGAATATTTGCATCTTAATATTTTAAACCTATAGAATGAGATAAGGCAGCTCAAAGAGGATGAGATGAAACTAGCTTTAGAAAAAAAAGACATGAAAAAAACTCCAAATCGCAATAGTGCCAAACAGAAATAGAATGATTGTTAGTAGGATGAGTCAACTTTGGCTTTTGTTTTGGATGAACTTGCCAAGATCAAACAGTCAGCCTAAAGATAAGCTGAAGTTGCTGAAAAAGAGAGGGAGGATATGGAGAACCTGATTCTACAGCTAAGAACTCAAGTTAAATCTTTACTTCAGGAGAACAATAGGCTACAATTCAAGCATAAACGAGCTTCTAGTCAAACTAAGTCGAGAGAAATGTATCAAAGCCATCACTTTATCGAAACATAGTCTAAGAAGTTATTCATAGATAGTTGCTTAGATCAAATGTAGGAAAAATTGCCTACCAAAAATGTCTTTTTGCTTCAAAATGAATTAAAAGAGGCATAGAGTAAGTTTACCAAGGAGCTAAACACCTTGAGGCTTTAGATAAAGATTAATAATAAAGAAATAGAAGATCTTAAGAAATAGTTAGAAATCTTTGAGTAAAAATAAAAGAAAATAGAAAGGTAGTTCGGTAAAGGTTTGAATGATGTCATAAAAGATTATCGTTAGCAACTATAAAGACTACAGCCTCAGCTTAGCTCAGTAAAAAGTATCACTAGGCTCAAAGAGCCAGAGCCCTCTTTTCTCAGTCCTAACATACCCAGCAAAGGATCAGACAAGTTGCTACACAAGAAACCAGTAAATGACGTTCGAACACTTTTGCAAAAGCAAACCCCTCGAAACAATAGTAAAAAGTAGTTGGAGTTTAACAACTTTGTTTCTGTAACTAACAAACTTAAAAATAACACTCAAAAATGATATGTTATATGTATCTTTTCTATTTCCACCAAAATGCCTCATTTACTTGTCACATCTCAAACTATAAAATATAATTTTATTCAATAGTCATTTAAAATGAAGGATTTTTGACTTTGTTTGGGCTAATCCTGTGCTTTGAGAGTCAATCATTTTCAATGCCTTTTCTTTCCGGAAGAGCAGATTTCTAGCTTATTCGTCCAAGCAAAAATAATTTTATACTTAGTGTTGAAGCTAACCACTCATTCTCTAAGCATCAATGATAGAACGCATAGTTTGATCAATTTCAATCTTCAGCAGTTCATTTTAAGCCGAAACACCTTCTCTTTGATTTAAGAATGCATTCTTCTATTAAAGAACTAATTGGATTTCGTTTTCAATTTGTATAAGTTTGTTTTAAAAAAACATAATTTTACTTTCTTGCTTTTAATTTTTTGTTTGCATTATTTACAAATCTTGTGTTACAGAAAGCAAATCCTATTCTGCTTTCATGAATTCCTGGCGCCTTTGATTTAAGATTTGAAGTAAGCTTTCGATTTAAAGATTAATGTTATCTAATTTAGTATAAGTTGCAGCTAAAATGTATTCTCTATTCTTCATTTACTACATCAGCTGTGTCTTATCAAAATTACTTCTGCTTTGTCTACTTAAGCGTTTTCCAAGATCCCTATCATCTTGACGTTGGAAGCTTGAAAAGAATGAGCCTCTTTTTGTAAGTTTTAAAGCAAACTCAAATGGTCTTATAATGATCTTATAAATCCTTCATTTTCTTTCTAAAGATTGTATTTTTATTTATTCGTGTTGTTAAGCTAGGTTAATTGATGCAATACCTTAACTGCTTAAACTCTAATTTCTTATACAAGGTTGATGTTTTTAGTTTTTATCTCCTGGTTTAAGGAGTCACTTGCATTCATTTCACTTTGAAGAGGTTATAAATTGAGTTTTTAGTGGGAAATTCTTTTTAGTACTTCCTGAATTTCTACAGCTAATCTTTGAATTTGCATTCTTAAGATATCAGATTACTCTTAAAGATCAATGATATGCTTTTGGTAGACCTAAAGCTTTATTCTAAATTCAAGTCCATATACTTATTTTAGCTCTATATTCGACTTTTTTCATCCTGCAGTAGCTCATATTTTGACTAGATGTTACCTATTTAGCTTTAGAGAGAAAGAGAGTGTTGTTATCTGCCTTTAAGTTAAAAAAATTCGTTCTTCAGAGATTAAATAATAAGCTATTTTGGTATCTAAGACAGTTACTAAAATATGGAAGACCGAAACATCATTTATAACGTTAAATCTTTTAACCTTATTACTATATTGTAGTAAAACAAACTAAAAAAAGAAAATGCATCTGAAAAGGAAAAAACTCAAAAATAAAGAGATATTGTTAGTTTCTAAATTGAGGATTATGAAAAAAGCTCAAGTAAAAGATATCGAAAATAAAAATTAATTTGAGCACTAACAATTTTCATTTGTACTGTAAAAGTTTACTCACAATATTCTTTCGCTAAGTTGCATTATTTATAGCCAGCAAAGAGGAATCTTGTATGTAGTCTTGGACTATTTTTACATAGGACCTTTTTTCTTTCATTTTTTGAGTTAGTTTCTATTTCGTGGAGAATATTTATGGCAAAACGTGGCTTTTTAAAAGGGCCTATGATTGCTTCATTTTCTAGATAGCTTTTCGCTAACTTACTTAATCAGAATTTTCAGTCAATATTCGCTTATTTCCTACTTCAACTTTCCTTAGTTATAAATTGAAATTTGTACTCTATTAAGTTTTGTGTCTTTTCTTAGCATCTTGCTTCTTATTTTCAACACTTTACGCATAAGACAACCGAATCGGTGATTAAGTAGGCAAGAAAGGCGTATTTTGACCTTAATTTGTTTGTTTTCTTAGAGTAAATTGATTAGGAGAATCACTTTTCTCAGTGTCATACCTTGCAAAGTTTTTCTTTGTAGATTGAGTTCTTTTTAATACAGAAGTTTCAGTTTAAATGTTTCTTCTTTATTTTTTTTCACTAAGAGCTCTTTGTTGAATCTCTTCTAGTTTTATGCTCAATTTTCCTTCTAAGGTATTAGGGTTGGGGGGAATTTGCTAATAGGCTGACTTTTTCCCTGTAGCATTACTTCTTTTCGTAAGATTGCTATACATTGATAATTTGCTTGGATTGTTTCCTAGAGATTACTTTTTAGCAGAGCTTTAGACTCTTGTGATTTAACTTAGTAGATTCGAATGATTAGTTTCGGTTCTGGAGAGAGGTTGGGGTTCAGAAAAATTCACATTCATAGTTTGATTATTGGTTTTACTTAATTTTTTCTGTTCCAGATAATTTTTAAGATTGTTTTTGTTTGCAACTTCTGAAGAACGAATGACATTCTCTAAGTAGCTATATTTTTTTTTGGGAGATGGAGACTCATATTTCCTATCATCTAATGAACCCTCTGAAATATCTTTAATTTGCTTGCTCAAACTTATCAATTGTTGAATCCTTTAACTTTTGTTACTTTAGCTCTTCAAGACTCTTGCTAACTATTTATTTGTTGTTTTCGTTTCATTTGCTTTGTTATTGTTTTAAAGCTACTGCTTCTAAAGGGCGATTGATTGACTTATGCTCCACTTTTTAAACATCATACTTAAGTTGTCTGCTTCTTCGACTAAAGTTTTAAGCTAACGTGGAGATCTGTGAGTATCCTCTTTCTGTCGCTCAGAACATTATAGTTTTCGCTTCAAATTTTCTGCCTTACGTATCTTCAATGCTGGAAGTTTGAATTAACTGGTCAAAACTGATATTTATTTGATTGGGCTTTTGACGCCAAGATTTTGTTGTCTTTCAGTTTTTAGGAAGTTATTGATACTATTGAAAGTCTTATCCCAAAGTAATTCGACCTAAGATTTATAGTTTTTGTTCCATTAAAGGATTCTTAGTGTTTCTCCATCCATTATCTTTCCGATAGGAGATAAAGCCTGTAACAAAGCAAACTTTTAAAGAAAAATGTCGATTCTATATGGTTACTCACCTTCACTTGCAAGCTTTACGCAATCAAAAGCTATTTTATAGAGGAGCATAGATTTAAGAGCTTTACTAGAAACAACAGCTACTCCTGTAAGTTTTTACTCATCATACTAGACAATCTTAAAAGTAGTGCTGCTTATAGCTGCATTTGCGTTGCCTTTTTAAGTGACTAGTTTCTGGAATGCTTCTTCATTGCTTAAAGAAATCAGTTGAAAAGTATCTTTAGTTCTGCTAGTAGGAATCAGATGTGGAGTGAGGAGCCGAGGAGTTAAGTCAGGTGATGGTATTTTAGAATTTTCATGCTCAATCTGCTCGCAAAGTATTTGCATATCAACCTATGCATAGCTACTCATACTGCATAGCTGTTCAAAGGTCAGCTATTTATGGTCACTTACATCTTCATTCCTTCCCATTGAAGTTTGGAATTCCTGGATGTTTTTTTTTGTCTTTTTTCCAATTTGAATCCTACTTATCTTGTAGTCTCTATTCAAAAGCTCATCACTGATATTTCGAGTGTAAAGCATAAAATCCACTTCTGTTTTTATAGGATTGCTGGTAGAAAGGGATTAAATTTGTGTCTATATCTTAAAAATCAGTATGAGTAGCAGTTTGTTTGATTAGCTCACTGCGATTTTGCTTTATTATATCTGAATATTTTTTTTGACATTGAATTAGCGAATTTATTGAAGAATAAGGTTTTTCTAATTTATAAGATTTCCGTAATCGTACTACTTTAAATCAGACATTTTCGTGACTTTTTAGGACTGTCTCATCAGCTTCACAGAAAAAAGATATTTGTTTATGAGTGGGCCATGCTCTGCAATATCAAGCACTCTAATCAGATCATATTCAGAGTTATTGGGGTCCTGTTCTCTTGTAAGAATGATAGAATTGTACACATGAAGAATCTTGATTTTATGAGAAATTCTTTCCAACTGGTAAATGAGTCTATCAGTCATACAGTTGAAGATGGCAATGCTGTGATGATACATTTCCTTTTTCTTTGGATTGCTTTTCTTTTTCTCTTTTCTCTGTGGTAGATCCTTACTTGAGGAAAACGTCATTCCAGTTGTGTTTGTCTCCTTTATCTTAATTCTCTATTCGTAATAAACTAGCATCTTTGCGCCACTTATTTAGATTCCTTTTATTTACCTCACTTTCTCTACTTACTCAGGTTTCCCCTTCTTAGAATAATGAAAGATTAAAGTCAAGCTTAACTGTCGGTTCATTCCTAGTAGCCTTAAGCTGTCGTTGTTCCACAAAACAACCTAAAATTGTTCATGATTGATTTTTTTAATCATTTTAAACTATTGATTAAAGTTCTGAACGCGTACCTTTCCTGTTGCAACATCAATATCTTCGTGGTTGCTGAAGATGAGCATTTCTTCCTTGAGCCCTAATCTGTTGTAGACATGCAATTGACTAGCTTAGACTCCTTGTCGTGAGTTTTAAAGGATGTAGATTCTCTCTTTGACCGCTAAAGAGTTAATTTAGGAAGGCAGTGTTTGCAAGTGCAGACTTTCTGGGTATTTTTCTAAGTTGCAAGAAGAAAGAAACGTCCTATGGGTTCTGACATTGTTGAATTTGTTATAAGAGCTGACGCAAGTTGTGTAAAAAAGAGTACCACCTTCCAAAATGATATCCTCACCCAGTTCATCAAAAATTTCTTTGTTTTGTTTGTCAATTATGCGTTGCTAGGCTTTGCCAATAATTGCTTTTTTGTCCTAGTTGAACTGATAGAAGCCAAGGTAGCCTTTTTCTGTTGTGAGGAAGTAAAGCCCATTGGACCTGAGATGGATGCAGGATGCCTATATAGTGATATCGAGTGTCTGATAGATTGTCATATGCCTTGCATCCCAAAGTTTGATTTTATTCTGATGCCCCCACTCTCTATACTTTTCGCCCAGCATCTCTCCCATCGCTGATTTTTCGAAAGATTAGGATTAGTAGGTAATAAGAGTGTTGTAGTGTGGACTTGAAGCTATTAATGTGATGTTTTGGCGGCTTTGGTTTTTGATGATTACAGTATGGGGCGATTTATTCTGTTTTTTGTAAAGAGTCAGCAAGTGCTGACGTTGTCTCTACTTTGCTCCCTTTATGTAGTAAACTTCTATGTAAGGCTCATCAATCTCAGCGTACTCTTCGTCCATCTATAAAATGGTGTTTTATCTCATTCTCGTTCGAGAGGCTTTCAACTAAATGTAGCTGTTCTTTATTAATTGACGATTTAGCTACTGATTTTATTCCTTATCATGGGTAGGCCCCTACTCTTAGATATCTCCGTGTGTGGGGCTGAAGGTCAGCCGAATTATAAAGGCACCAAAATCGCTTAGAAACAAATATTTTGAGATTGGATTATAGCAGATTGCTTTGAATTGAATGTCATTGTAGATTTTGTTGGTAATTTTGTAGTAATTATCTGAAGGTCGCAAAGAACTGCCTTAAATTATTCCTCTGTTATTGATAACTAACTCAATGATGACTATGCAGTTGGATACAAGCATTAAAGCTACATGCTTGCTGCCTAAAACCTCAGCCCTTATACATCCTGCGGGAAGTCTCTGGCAAAGCAAAAGAAGAGGGTTTTCTTTGAAGGTATTGTTTTTGTTTGTGTTATTTTGCTAATAGAGGACAAGATTCTGCGATGGGCTTGGTATCTAGTAATGATAAATGAATTTTTGTGTGATGACTAGCCATAAATTGTCGGTAAAGCTATGTAGCTTCAAAACTTATTAGTAGACATCTTTTGAACCTTTGTATGCCACAACTGGCGGAATGTCTCGTATTAGGTTGCCAATGTAACCCTGGGAGTTGGTTAGCCCTAAAGGCTGAACCAAAAAAGACTGGTCCATACAAATGATTCCGATGGAGCTGTTGCAGACCTGAGCTTTCAGGATTTGTAAGCGATGGGAAGGAATCATTTACTCAAGATTTGTCATTTTTGTTGCTTTTATCTATTTCGATTCTGCACTGGTCAAAGCCTTCTAATCTTACTTCGCCATTTGCGTTACTAAAGCCTCTTTCTTGGGTTTAATGCACTCTTGCTAATAATTGTACCAACAAGCATTATTTGAGTCCTTCCTCTCGTAATCCGAGGCGATTCCAATCAGCTCAGTCTTGATATGCAAGGCTCTTATGCTCTCTCTGGTAACTGCGTAAACAGTCTCTGGTTCTGAGCCTAGCTTATTCTCTCTAAAAATGATATCCCTATTGCGATTGTGAGGTTGAGACTAATCAAAATTGGCTATTGGGAGTATGCAGAGTTTGAGATTCTCGTCAATCCTTACTCTCTTTTCGCCTGTCTCCATATAATCTTCGTCAAGATCGCCACTGTAGAGCGATCGAAGCTGTTGGTTATAGACGTACTCATTGATCATTTCATAGTTCAGTGCGTTTCTGCCCCAATACAGGAACACTACTCGAACTTGTTCCAGCAGAAACTGAAGCGTCTAGTCGCGTCTGAGTTCAAATCTATGCTAGAAGTTGTGAGACATCTTCTTCTATAACCTCATCGCAGGGATTAGAGCTGTTAGGGCTACCTCGTCGTGTTATTCCTACTTGGAATATTTTATGGATTTTAGCTAGCGTTATACGTATTTTTCGAGGATCACGGCAATGTCGATTATCGAAAATGGTTTTTCGTGGGGTTTCATGTGCTCCTACAGCCACTAAAGTACTTTCAATGATATTCTTTTGCCTACCAAGGAATCGAGATGGTCCTTATTTTTAGGTTTTAATGTAGGCGAACCTGGTTCATTATATTTTTTCTACTCAGCCCGTGGGGACATTTTAGCTGGGTTAGATAAAATAAACTAATTATAGGCATATAAATTATTGATATCTTTGAAATACACAACCCAAATAAAATCCGAATACCTTCTAAACCCTATTTCTCTCAAAGCATCTCCACAAAAATCAGCTTCCCCTCGACAATTCCTTAAACCAAGAGCCCTTAATAATAGTTGGCTAAAATGAATAGCTAGTAAGTTTAGAAAATAAATAATTAAAGTCTCAGATATACTCGTCTTTGTAGAGTTGAGCATTTTGCGCGTTTTTGGGGTCACGAAGCTGAGCGTTCTAAACGTAGTATTTCTAGTTGTTGACCAGCATCAGGCAGGGCGAAAGTAACACATATTTCAGCCCCTGCAGCATCTCGCTAAAAGGCACCAACACTTCATGCAGCATTATCCCCTACTACGTTGCTAACTAATACACAACCTGGATCAGGTTAATAACCAATAGCACAGGATAGAGTAGGACCACACAGGCAAAGGCCGCACAGCAACCGTAGTTATTCAGAATGGAGTGGGTGGGAAACAGCGCAAGGTTGTTCGCGCACAGCCCCAAAAAGGGAATCATCAGCATGAAGAGCAAGGCACTTGCCAAGATGATCACTGTAGCTAGTCCGATCATCCCTATCGTAAGAAGGATCAGCAGGGGGTAGAATAGCAGGCAGAATATTGTTATCCAAAGCAAGGTAACAGGATATGAAAGGTTTTGGGGCGGAGAGAAGCAAAGGATCACTCTAAGCCAGGAACAGCCAAACTTTTAGTACCAAAGTTCCAAATGCTAAAGTTCCCATCTCACGCTCTGCAAACAGTTGAGGTGCGAAGGAGGCTTGCATTCATGCTCACCTGCGAGCGTCTCCCCACAGGAGTAGCAAAAGTAATTGCCGCAGGTACACTGCATATGCGTACATCCTTCCGTTTTTTCGATTACAAGTCCGCATACACTGCACTGCCTGAACTTGTTGGTCATTTCCAAGCTGATCGCCACTTTCATCTAGCATTATCCTTGATGGTTTAGCTGGTTGCAAGTTTTGCAATGCACACTGGCACAAATTTAGCAAATACTTTTTTTGGAGATATCGAAAACCCCGGCACAGTCTGCTTTCTGGCAAGGTTTTATGTTAGCATCAGTCAACCCTTTTCTATAATTGTCGATGTTCAAGATCCTATTCTTGAGGGCAACAGATAACGCCTTATAGAGCTAACTCGTCGCACTTAGCTTGACTTCACACCCTTACTCAGGGCATTTTGGGTATTTGAGGTTGCCGATGCTTTGCTAAATGTGACTTGTGAGGCAGTTGAGGCAAAATACATGCATACAGTTGTCAACAGAGTACAATTACTGGGGAGAGAATTGCCACAAACAAATTGAGCACATTTGGAATAAGGTTCCGGCTCCGTAAATTGACGAATCTCCACCAAAACTTGACTCTTAAATCAAATTCCGTTGGTTTTCGATGCCCTGCATTTATTATATTGAAAATAAGGAAAGATTAATCTTATAATATTTGTAAATTCTAGCTATAGTTAAACTCAACCCACCATTTTCAGAGAATCCATTTCTCCTCCTTACTACCAATATCAAAAGTAGGAATGGGGCCATCAAGGTTAGATAATCACTTGTTTGTTGCTTTGATCGAATACTTTAGGATTGATTATTTGTTTGGAGGTCGCCATCGATAGCTCTGCTTGAATGCCGTCTTTAAATGCTCTTCAACTGTACGCTAGAACACCGCAGG
>Ga0316217_10006426_pt1 | contig 11655 bp, 11 predicted proteins | sample 1anoAmetaG_FD_203633 | JGI IMG/M metagenome (GOLD analysis project Ga0316217, IMG submission 203633) | Freshwater microbial communities from Trout Bog Lake, Wisconsin, USA - 1anoA | ecosystem: Environmental > Aquatic > Freshwater > Lake > Hypolimnion/Profundal zone | place: USA: Wisconsin... | reverse complement strand
CCGCGCCGAAACCGATGCGATCGCCAATAACCCGGCGCCGGCGACGTTTGAGAACACCATCGCGGCGATGGAGCGGTCGGGCGAGACCTTCAATCGCGTCCTGACCCTCTACGGGGTCTATTCTGGCAATCTGAACTCGCCGGAATTTCAGAAGATCGACCAGGACTATTCCCCGAAGATCAGCATGTTCGGCGATTACGTCGCCCATAACGCCAAGCTGTTCCAGCGCGTGGCGGCGGTGCGCGACGGCGCGGAAATGGCCAAGCTGAGCCCCGAGCAGAAGCGCCTTGTTGAGGTCGACTACATCAACTTCGTCCAGAACGGGGCCAAGCTGAGCGAGGCGGACAAGGCCAAGGCCGGCAAGATCAGCGAGCGGCTGGCGACGCTTTACACCACCTTCTCCCAGAACGAGCTTTATGACGAAGAGCACGACGTGCTGATCGTGGATCAGGCCGCAGACCTCAAGGGCCTGACGGAGGCGCAAATCGCCGCCGCCGCCAGCGAGGCCGAGCGTCGGGGGCAGAAGGGCAAGTGGGCCTTCGCCAACACCCGCTCGGCCATCGAGCCCCTGCTCACCTATGCCGACAACAGAGCCTTGCGGGAAAAGGCGTTCCGCATGTGGACCTCCCGCGGGGATCATCCCGGCGCGCATGACAACAACCCGGTCGTGACCGAGATCCTGAAACTGCGGGCCGAGCGCTCGAAGCTCTATGGCTATCCGACCTATGCGCACTGGCATCTGGCCAACACCATGGCCAAGGACCCCAAGAACGCGATGGATCTGCTGGTCAAGGCGATCACCCCCGCCATTGCGCAGGTGAAGGTCGACGTGGCCGCCATGCAAAAGCTGATCGACGAAGGCCACGGCGGCTTCAAGCTCGCCGCCTGGGACTATCGCTACTATGCCGAGAAGCTGCGCAAGGCGCAGTACGATCTCGATCTGAACCAGCTGAAGCCGTATCTCGAGCTCAACCACGTGCGCGAGGCGATGTTCTTCGCGGCGGGCAAGCTGCACGGCTTCACCTTCAAGAAGATCGACGGCGTGGCGGTCTTCGACCCCGACATGTCGGTCTATGAGGTTCGCAATCGCGACAACAAGGTGATCGGCGTCTGGTACTTCGATCCCTTCGCCCGCGCGGGCAAGAATTCCGGCGCCTGGATGAACGCCTATCGCGAACAGCAGAAGTTGACGGGACCGGTTATCACCATCGTTTCCAACAACGCCAACTTCATCAAGTCCGAGCCGGGCAAGCCTGTCCTTCTGTCCTGGGACGACGCCAAGACCATGTTCCACGAATTTGGCCATGCCCTGCACGGCCTGTCGTCGGACGTGACCTATCCTGGCCTTTCCGGCACCAACACGGCGCGGGATTTCGTCGAGTTCCCGTCCCAGTTCAACGAGAACTATTTTACGACGCCCGAAGTGCTGAAATTCCTGGTCGACAAGGATGGAAACCCGATCCCCAAGGCCTTGATCGACAAGATCACGAAAGCCGCCACCTTCAATCAGGCCTTCTCGGTGGTGGAGGCCGAGGCGTCGGCCATCGTGGACATGAAGCTGCACCTGGCGGGCGACACGCCCATCGACCCCAAGGCCTTCGAAAAGCAGACGCTCGCTGAAATCGGCATGCCCGACGAAATCGTGATGCGTCACCGTATCCCGCAGTTCGGGCACATCTTCTCCGGCGAGGGGTATGCAGCGGGCTATTACGGCTATCTGTGGGCCGAAGTGCTGCAGCATGACGCGTTCGAAGCGTTCCAGGAGGCGGGGGATCCTTACGATCCTGTGACGTCCAAGCGCTTCCACGACACGATCCTGTCCGTCGGGAACACGGTGGATCCGGCGGTCGCCTTCCGCAATTTCCGCGGCCGCGACGCCTCTCCGGACGCGCTATTGCGGGCGAAGGGCTTCTTGCCGGCGAAGACCTTTCCGACGAAGCCCGCCGACCAGAAGTAGGTTCAAGGTCAGCCGCCGCGTCGTTTGACGGCGCGGCGGTAGCTCGCATAGCCGGGCTGATCGACGGCGAGCTTGGCCATGCTGGTGGCCCAAAGGTGGGCTTTCAGACCCGGCGTATCGAGGGTCAGGGTCCCGCCTGTGATCTGGTCGGCAAGCTTGCGGTTCAACGCCAATAGGTCGCCCTCTTCGCCCAGCAGTTTTGTCAGACGCGCCGTCTCCTCGGCGTCGAACCGGGGCGCCAGGGTCGCTTCCCGGGCGGCGAGATCCACGGCGTTGGCCGCGACCCTTGCCTGAAACATCGTGTGGGCGGAGCTGTCTGTCGTCACCGTCTCCCGGAGGAAACGGGCGATGGCGGGCAGGATCTCGGCGGCGGTCGGTTCGTCCTGCACCTTCAAGTCTCCTCCGTCAGGGGCGCGAGATAGTCGAGAAGGTCGATCTCCACCTCTGACGCCCGCCGCCCGATCATGGCCCGCTCCACCGACGGATCGGCGCCCGAGCGGTACACCTCGGCCATGCCGGAGCACATCAACCCCCACTGCAGGGTCCCCAGCACCTCCCAGAACCGCACGCGGGCGGGATCGACGCACCCGCCTCCCGCCGCCTCATAGGCCAAGAACAGGGTCTCCCGCTCGCCAAACCCGCCGACAGGTTTTTCGATCTCGCCAAAGCGCCAGGAGGGCACGCACAGCCAGGCAAGGTCCTCCATAGGATCGCCAAGATGGGCGAGCTCCCAGTCCAAGACGCCGGCAAGGCCGCCTTCATCGATCATCAGATTGCCGTGGCGAAAGTCGCCGTGCACCAAGGTCAGCTGCGGCGGATCCTGTGGCAGATGGTCGGCAAGCCAGCGCAAGGCGAGCGCATAGACGCCATTGGGACGTCCGATCGTGTCATAGGCGGCCTTGAGCTCCGCCACGCGGACCGAACCCGGCGCCGGGCGCAGGGCGGATGGCAGATGATCGGCCGACACGCTGTGGATGAGGGCCAGAGCTTCCCCACAATCGCGGGCGAGGATCGCGCGCGCCGTCGCAAAGCGCGCATCCCTCAGGATCTTGCGGGGGATCGTCTCCCCCTCCAACCGGTCCATGATGAAGCCGACGCCGCAGCCGTCTTGCGCGGTCAGGACATGGAACACGGCGGGCACGCGGGCGCCGGCGGCGGCGGCGAGTTTTAAGAGCTCAGCTTCGGTCTCGAGCCCTGCGGCGAGGGCGGACACCCGCTCGTGCGGTTTGCGGCGCAGGATCAGCGGGCGAAGGCCCGACCCGGTCTCGTAGGAAAAGGCAAAGGTCTCCTGGCTGGCGCCGCCGGAGAGCCTTTGCAGATCCTGCACCGACCCGTGGTCGGGAAAAAGGCGCGCGCCCAGAGACGACAGAGCCGCAGTCAGGGCTGCCGCCGAACCGTCTTGGGGCGCGCCCGTCATCAGCGCGGCGCCATGCGGATGGCGCCGTCGAGGCGCACGTCCTCGCCGTTGAAGTAGCTGTTCTGGATCATCGTCAGGGCAAGGTTCGCATATTCCTCAGGATGGCCAAGACGCCGCGGATACGGCACGGAGGCGGCCAGCGCGTCCTTCACCTGCTGCGGCGCGCCGTTCATCAGCGGGGTGTTGAACAGGCCCGGCAGGATGGTGTTCACGCGGATCGCCTCGGACGCAAGGTCCCGGGCGATCGGCAGGGTCATGCCCACGACGCCGCCCTTGGAGGCCGAATAGGCCGCCTGGCCCATCTGGCCGTCTTCGGCCGCGACGGAGGCGGTGTTGACGATGGCGCCCCGGTCGCCGTCCTCGGTCGGCGCCAGGGTCAGCATGCCCGCCGCCGACTTGGCGATGCAGCGGAAGGTGCCGACGAGGTTGATCTGGATAATCAGATTGAAGGCGTCGAGGGGGAAGTGCTTGGGCTCCCCCGTCTGCTTGTCGCGGCTGGCGGTCTTGGCCGCATTGCCAGTGCCGGCGCAGTTGACTAAGATCCGCTCCTGGCCGTGCGCCGCGCGGGCCTTGGCGAAGCCTGCATCCACATCGGCGTCCGCGGTCACATTGACCTTGCAGAACACGCCGCCGATGGCTTTCGCAACCGCCTCGCCCTTGTCTTCATTCATATCGAAGATGGCGACCTTGACGCCATGATCGGCCAGCGCGCGGGCGGTGGCTTCGCCAAGGCCGGAGGCGCCGCCGGTGACGACGGCGGAAATGTCAGGTCCAAGTTTCATCAGAAAAGTCTCTTTCTTGAGGGTGGGAGGATGGGTCGAAAGGCGAGGGGTCAGAGCCGCTCGATGATGGTGACATTGGTCAGGCCGCCGCCTTCGCACATGGTCTGCAGGCCGTACCGCTTGTTTTGAGCCTTGAGGGCATAGACGAGGGTGGTCATGAGCTTGGCGCCCGAACCGCCCAAGGGATGGCCCAGCGCAATAGCGCCGCCGTTCACATTGATCCTGGCGGGATCGGCGCCAAGGTGCTGCAGCCAGGCCAGCGGCACGGGCGCAAAGGCCTCGTTCACCTCATAGAGATCGATGTCCTCGATCTTGATGCCGGAACGCTTCAGCGCCTTTTCCGTGCCGAACAGGGGCTCTTCCAACATCACCACCGGATCGCCGCCGGTGACGGTCATGTGGACGATGCGGGCCATAGGCTCGACTCCTAAGGCTTTTAGGCCCCGCTCATTGACGATCATCACCCCCGCCGCGCCGTCGCAGATCTGGCTGGAGGTGGCGGCGGTCAGAACGCCGTTCTCGTCCAAGAGCTTTACAGCGGCCATGCCCTCGCGGCTGACGTCAAAGCGGATGCCTTCGTCGACCGTGTGCATCTCCTTGGTTCCGTCGGCCAGGGTGATCTCGATGGGCAGGATTTCGGCGGAGAAGGCGCCGCTCTTGGTCGCGGCGATCGCCTTCTGGTGGCTGGCGAAGCCGTAGTCGTCGAGCTGTTCGCGGGTCATGCCGTACTTCTTGGCGATCATCTCGGCGCCCTTGAACTGGCTGAACTGGATGCCGGGATAACGCTCGGTCTGGCGGGGGCTCATCGGGTGGCCAAGGCCGGCCTTGTAGGGGAGCACGACGGGGGTCCCCATCGGCACGCGGCTCATGCTTTCGACGCCCGCGGCGATGACCACGTCCATCTGGCCGGACATGACAGTGGCGGCGGCGAAGTGGATCGCCTGCTGCGAGGAGCCGCACTGGCGGTCGACAGAGGTGGCCGGAACGCTCTCCGGCAGTTTCGAGGCCAGCACCGCGCCCCGCGCGATGTTATTGGCCTGCTCTCCCGCCTGACCCACGCAGCCCATGATGACGTCCTCGATCAGGGCAGGGTCCGCGCCGGAACGGGCGACAAGACCGTTCAGCACTTCACCGGCGAGGTCGGCAGGGTGCCAGCCGGCGACGCGGCCGCCCTTGCGGCCTCCAGCGGTGCGGGCGGCGGCGACGATATAGGCTTCAGCCATGGTCATGTCTCCGATGAACGCGGCGCTGCAGCGCCGGGATTGAAAAGGTCTAGATGAGCTTCCGTTCCGTCGCGCAAGCCCGGGCGAAAAGGCGGGGGTCGTCAGGTCGTCCAGAAAGAAAAGGTGTCGAGATCGGCGGCCTGGGCGCAGCCGCCGCGGGTCATCTTAAGAAAGAGGGCGTCGCCCCGCTCCGTCCGCTCCACCGACAGGGCGGAGAAGACGCCCATCAGGATGCCGTGGGTGGCGAAGCGGCGGTAGTCGCGCCAGCAGGCGTCAAAGCCGTAGTCCCGCACGCCGCGTCTTTGCAGTTCAGCGTGATAGAAGCCCACAAGGTCCCGCTCATGGTCGCGGCGAAGCTCAGGGTCGATCCCTGCTGACAGGAAGTAGGCGGCGTCGGAAGCGCCCGCCCCGACGGTCACGGTCTGCCAGTCCAAAGTCGCCATGCGATGACGTCCACCCTGGACATCGAACATGACATTATCGAGGCGAAAGTCCGAATGCTGCACGGTCAGGGGCGGCCGGTCCGTCGCCGCCTGCTGCGCCAGCAAGGTCGCGGGCAACTTTTCGATAAGGGCCATGAACTCCGGCTCGAGAAGGCCGTCATAGCGGGCCTTGAACAGGCTGATGATGGCGGGCAGGGCCTGATTGACAAGGCCCGACAGCTGGGCCGGACGCTTGGCCAGCCAGTCGATCTCCTCAAGTTCTGCATCCCCCCAGCGCGGCGCATGCAGGGCGGCGGCCTCCGACAGCGCGGTCTGCGCGTCCTCCAGAGTGCAGCCGTTCAGCTGATCCCCCTGCCGGGCGGGGCCGAGGTCCTCGAGGATCAGGGTGAAGTCGTCGGTCGAAGGATCGATTTCCGCCACAAGGGCTCTTGGCGTATGGATCGCCACGGTGCGGGCGAGCTCGCGGTAGAACGACACCTCGCGGATATAGAGCATGTGGTCCGTCCCGGACCTGCGGCTGGCCGGATCCTTGGCGGGGAACTTGCCGACGACGGTCTTTGGCGCGTCGGGCGCGTCGTGGTCATAGGTCAGATGGAAGCGGAAGCTGTCGCCGACGAGGCCGTTGCCGACCGCCTGGGACTTGAGATCGGTCACTCGCGCGCGTCCAAGCACGCCCGCCTTGCGCAGCGCCCGGGTCATCCAGTCGGGGTCGATCCGCGCCGGGTCCGGCGCGAGCAGTTCAGCGTCCATTCGTCCTCCCGATACGCCGCCGGGACGGGCCATCTGGCGTGGCCGTCTCTGTCCCCTGGCGGCGTTCACTGCATCGCCGCTCGCCTCAGTGCATCTTGAAGCGGATCGGCACGGTCTTTGGTCCGCACACGAAGTTTGAGACCATATTGCGAGGGTCGCCGTCCAGGGACACGCTGTCCAGTCTTGGCAGCAGTTCCTCCCAAAGAATCCGCATCTCCATGCGCGCCAGGTGCTGGCCAAGGCATACGTGCGCGCCATAGCCGAATGCGACATGGCGCTCGCTGGTGCGCTCCACGTCAAACTTGAACGGGTCCTTGAAGACCGCCTCGTCGCGGTTGCCGGAAGGATAGCTCAGCATCATCCAGTCGCCCTTGGCGATCTTCTGACCTGCAAGTTCGGTGTCTTGCGTGGCGGAGCGCATGAAGTGCTTCACCGGCGTGACCCAGCGGATGCTTTCCTCGACAAGGCTGGGGATCAGGGCGGGATTGGCCTTCACCTTGGCGAACTGGTCGGGGTTGCGCGCCAGCTCCCACAGGGCGCCGGCGGTGGTGGACGAGGTGGTGTCGTGCCCCGCCGTGGCGACGATGATGTAATAGCCGATGGCCTCGATCTGACCCAACGGATGGCCGTTGATCTGGCCGTTGGCGATCACCGAGGCGATGTCATCGCGGGGGCTCTTGCGACGGTCTTCGGTGATGGCGTTGAAATAGGTCATGAAGTCGATGACCACGGACTGCAGGGCCGCCAGGGCCGCGTCCGCGCTCTCGACCTCCTTGCCGTCCCGGTTCAGATCCGGATCCTGCGAGCCGAACAGCTCCTGCGTCAGTTTCAGCATGCGGTGCTCGTCCTGCTCCGGCACGCCCAGCACCTCCATCACCACATGCAGGGGATAGAGGAACGCGACATCGCGGGCGAAGTCGCATGTGTCGCCGAGCGCCGCCATGCCGTCGACCACCCCCCGCGCCAACTCGCGAATGCGGGGCTCGAGCTTTCTCAGGTTCTGCGGCATGAACCAGGATTGGGTCAGGCGCCGGTAGTTCATGTGGTCGGGATTGTCCATCTGCACCAGCGAGCGGATCAGGTGCGGACTGCCGCCGGTCATCTGCTTGACCTTTTCGCCCCCCTCGATGGTGGTGAAGGTCGTGAAGGTGTCGCCGTTGTGGAACAGCTCATTGTTCCGCTCCACCTCCAATATGTCCGCATGCCGCGTCACGACCCAGAAGGGATCGCAGCCCTCCGGCTGGGCCACGCCCAGGGGCAGCTCCTTGCGCAGCCAGGAGAAGGCGGCGTCGATGCGTCCGCCGTCGGAATAGGCCCTCGGGTCGACGATTTCGGTGGCGATGTCCTTGGGAATGTTCGGCGCGATCATCCGGCGTGTCCTTCTGCGAGCTCATTCTTTGGTCGTGAACCCATATTTCGGGAAGGCTAGCAGAGGATTGCTATACGTCCAGCAAATAAGTTAGACTCTCGGCATGACGACCATCCTCGACTCGCTGACGGAGACCGGCGCCGAGCCCGAAGGCCGGCGAAGAACTCAGGCCGAGCGGCGGGACTGGTCGCAGCGCCAGCTTCTGGCCGCGACTTTGTCTGTGGTGGCGGAGCGCGGGGTGGGGGCGGCGACCTTTGACGCCATCGGCCAGGCGGCGGGCTACAGCCGCGGGCTCGCCACCCAGCGCTTCGGCTCCAAGCAGGGCCTGATCGACGCTGTGATCGCCGCCGCGCATCAGGCGCGGGACGCCGCCCTCGACGCCGATCACATCGCCGAGATGGGCCCGCTCGAAGCGGTGCTGCACTATGCCGACAGTCACCTTGCGGCGCTGGAGACGATGGGGGACGGGCGCGCCTATTTCATGCTGCTCGCCGGAGCCGTCGCTGATCCGACGCCGCAGCGCGCCGCCTTCGCCGCGTCGCATGAGCGCGTGCGCGAGTGGCTTGCCGAGCAGGTGGAGGCGGGGCGGCGCAGCGGACAGATCCGCACCGACATCGACGCCGACGGCGTGGCGCTTTTGGTGGGGTCGACACTGCTGGGCGCCTCGATGCAGGCGATCGTGGATCCAAAGACGCCGATGTCGCTGATCCGGCGTACGCTGCGGACCTTGCTGGTGGAGAGTCTGCGTCCGGGAAGGGAGGCGTCACATGGCTGAGGCGGCGTTCAAGGTGTGGCAGTGCCGCACCTGCGGCTACATCTATGACGAGGCGGAGGGCGACATCTCCGAGGGGCTGGCGCCCGGCACGCGATGGGCGGATCTGCCTGCAACCTGGATTTGTCCTCTCTGCGGCACGCCGAAGAGTGATTTCGACATGATCGAGCTCTGAATTCGCCAGATTGGGTGAGGCGGATTGACGCAGCCCAGTTTGGAAGGTCATTTTGGGCGCCCATTATGGGGCGAGTAGCTTGACTATTTTCCCCCTCCAAGTTAGTTTTTCTACACTGAATGGTGGAGAAAAACAAAAATGACATCTTCTAATTGCCAACTCTTTGTTCCGGCCCCGATGCCGGCCCCCTTTGAAGGGCGCGCGGCCCGGCGCCAGCGGGTCATCTTGACCGGCGTTCTCAGTGACAGCCGCCGGGAGGCCAGCCTCGCCTGCGGGGTGCGCAATCTCAGCGCCACGGGCGCCAGACTTCAACTTCCTGGCATTGATATGATTGTGAGCTGGCGCAGCCTGATCGTGGTGCGCGATGCGTGCGTCTATGCCATCGAGCCGGTCTGGGTGTCAGGCGATCAGGCCGGCGTTCGTCTGGTGGGCAGCCGGTCCTTCTGCGGGGAGATGACCCACAATCTGGAAAAGCTGCGCGAATTGTGGCTCGAAAAGCTGCCCCGCAGCGGCCGGGCCGTTCACTGATTTCGAGAAGAGAGGGCCGCGCGCCATGTTTGAGCTCCCCTTTTCTGCGCCGCACGGGACCGAAGCGGGCCTGACTGAGATGTTTTCCGGACAAAACCGCCGCGCCGCGCCGAGGCGCCGGGTCATGTGGCGGGCGGAGGCCGACGGCGCCCCTTGCGGTGTTCGAGACCTCAATGAAGGCGGCGCCCGCATCTTTGTGCCGTCGACTCAGGCTCTGGAAGGGGCGCTGACCCTGACCATCCGCCACCGCCGGGCGGACTATCCCGCTGCGGTGGTCTGGCGCCAAGGTCCGGCCGTCGGCCTTCGGTTCGTAGCGCCGCCGCCCATCTGACCAAGACCGGCGCGACCGGCCGCCGCCGATCCTAGACGCTGAAGCTGTCGATCACGCGCATCATCAGTTCGACGGCCTTTGGCCGTTCAGCCGGGAACGCGGCGACAAAACGCGACGTTTCCGCCAGCGTGGCCAGAAGCACCGGCGCCACAAGTGCGACGGCATAGGGCCGCATCCGACCCGCATCCTGAAACTGCGTCAGCGCCGCCGACATGGCGCCGAAGGCGTACTTCATCTCGATCTCGCGCCAGGCCTCGGCGCCGATGACCCGCGGGGCCTCCAGAAACAGAATGCGCTGCACATCGTCCTTGGCGCAGGCGTCGATGAGCGTTTCAAAGGCCCGTTTGAGCCCCTGCCAGGGATCAGGGTCGGTGACGCTGGCGGCGGCGGTGAGCAGTTCGGCCTCGATCTGTTCTGCAACCGCCTGGAACAGGCCCTTCTTGCCGGCAAAGTGGTGATAGATCGCGCCGGTGGTGACGTCCGCCCCCTTGGCGATCGTCTCCAGACTGGCCTCGTCATAGCCGACCTGCCCGAACCACTGCCGGGCGCAGGCCAAAAGGGCCGACGCTGTCTCTTCGGTGTACCTGTCGCGACGCGATTTCATGGCGCTCAATAACGCCGTTGCATGACATAATGCAATTATGTAACGTGACGACGTTATCAAACGGAGCTTGCTGATGACCCCTCAGGATTTTGCGGCCGCGCGACGGTTCGTCGACCTCCCTTCCGGGCGGATCGCCTATGTGGAGCGGGGCGAGGGTCCCGTGGCGCTGTTCGTGCACGGCGTGCCGCTGAACGGCTATCACTGGCGTCACCAGATGGCGGGCCTTGGGGATATCCGGCGGTGCGTGAGCCCGGATCTGTTGGGCCTGGGCGCCAGTGAAGCCCGACCCGGCGCGGCGGTGGATTTTCCCGCCCAGGCGGCCATGCTCCTCCAATTCATGGATGCGCTGGGCCTTGCGCAGGTTGATCTTGTCGGCAATGACAGCGGCGGCGCGATCTCGCAGATCCTGGCGACCCAGGCGCCGGACCGGATCCGCTCCCTCACCCTGACCAATTGCGACACGCACGGAAACTGGCCGCCGCCCGCCTTCATGCCGATCCTGAACCTGGCCAAAGCCGGGCGACTTGGAAGCGTCTTCGAGGCGTTTCGCGCCGACGCCACGCTTGCGCAGTCGCCGACGGGGCTCGGCATGGCCTTCGAGTTTCCTGAACGTCTGACCCCTGAACTGCTGGATACGTATCTTGGCCCCCTCGTCGCGAGCCCTTTGCGAATGGACCAGTTGAACGCCTATGTGGCGGCCATTGAGACGCCGCCGACGCCAGCCTTGCTGGAGCGGCTGAAGGCGTTTCATCGACCCACCCTGATCGCGTGGGGCGACGCCGACGTCTTTTTCGGCGCCGACTGGGGACGCTGGCTTGCGCAAACCCTTCCGGGCGTCCGCCGGTTGGAAATCCTGCCAGGCGCCAGACTGTTCTTTCCAGAGGAGCGCCACGAGGCCTTCAACGCCCTGCTCCGCGAACACTGGTTGGCCGCCGCCTTGATCGGGGCGACCCCGCCCGCCAAGCCGCACGCCGCCTCGCCCAAGGCCTCGATGATCCAGGCGGCCGAGGATCGCTACACGCCGCTGAAGGTGTTGAGGACCGTGGCCTACGCCCTCGCCGTCTGGTCGGGGGTCGCCATGTTCATTCGCTTTGGCGGCGCCGCGGGACAGTTTTCCGGACGCGACGGGGTGAGCACCTATGTGGCCACGGCCGTGCTCACCATTCCGCTCAACTGGCTGAACCGAAAGGCGGCGGGCATGCCCGCCTACAAGATGCCCGTGGTGGTCGCCATGACCCTGACCGTGACGACGATCCTTGAGGGCGTCATCATGAAGTGGTTTCCCAAGGTTTATGGCGCAGATC
>Ga0316217_10006424_pt1 | contig 11658 bp, 11 predicted proteins | sample 1anoAmetaG_FD_203633 | JGI IMG/M metagenome (GOLD analysis project Ga0316217, IMG submission 203633) | Freshwater microbial communities from Trout Bog Lake, Wisconsin, USA - 1anoA | ecosystem: Environmental > Aquatic > Freshwater > Lake > Hypolimnion/Profundal zone | place: USA: Wisconsin... | reverse complement strand
TGATTGATGGGGTGCTGGGGGCGATTGAGCGGCGTTGCCTACCGGGGCTTGGAGGGGCGAAGGTGGGGGGCGATGAGGGGTGGCTGGCGAGTTGGAAAGCGCGTTGTCACATGCTCAATACCACGGTGAGGGTGCGGGTTGGAGATGAGGCGATTTGCGGGCGGATTCTGGATGTCGATCCGCTGCGGGGGCTGGTGATCCGCGATCAGCATGGGGCAACGCACTTTTTCTCGGCCCAGGCCTGTACGCTCAGCGAGCGTTGAGCATTTCCACGTGTCAGCGATTTTCTCGGGCTGGCAATATAGGAAGAAAATAGCGACTGTGGCGCTTCTGGCGCTTAAGTAGTAACACTGGCATGCCGATGCTGGTCTAGACCGCAACGACCTGTTAGCGCTTGTGATGGCGCGGGTCGGTGCCATTACAGGGACGTGTGTCATGCTTTTGTCGTCGTGTCAAAGAACCTTGCGACCGGTGAGTGCCCGCCATGGCGTGGCGCGAGTACCGGCTGCCTATGATGGCGCGCATCATCCAGCGACGGGCAAGAGAATTTCACGGAAGGGGGTGTAACGGCACGACGTCGAACCTGTGGCACAGGCTTCCAGCCTGCCGGCAACAGTGCTGGCCTGTGAAGAGCTCGGAGCTGATTGCTCCCGGCCGGCAAGAAGGCTGTGCCACGCCTTAGTACAGGGCACTAGCTAGCAATTTACAGTAATGGTCTATTTTCGCTCCTTTTGTTCTTTTGGAGGCACCCCCATGAAACGCAATACACGTGGCTTTACCTTGGTCGAAATCCTGATCGTCGTGATCATCCTGGGCATCTTGGCGGCGATTGTGATTCCGCAGTTCACCAATGCCAGCATGACGGCCCGGAACAATTCGGTCCAGGGCACACTGCAGACGATTCGCAGTCAGATTGAACTGTTTAAGATTCAGCACAACGATATTCCCCCGCAGAGCACTGGCATGGCGGCCTGGGGCAACATGTTGCTGACCTCTTCGACGACCGAAACGACGGTCGCGGCGCCGAGCGGCACCAACTGGGGCCCGTATTTCCAGAACGCCCCGGTGAACCCCTTCAATAACCTGACGAACACGACGACGGTCAACGGCAAGGACACCACCTCGGGCTGGTACTTTACCGCCACGACGACCTCGTACACGATTCAGGCCCGCAATGCCGACGGCACGGTCAATACGACCTATTGATCGCCCCCTCCCCCTCTGGGTAAACAATCCGGCCCGGACACATGAGGTGTCCGGGCCGGATCTTTTTTGCATAGCAGCACCCCTGGCAAACTCCAATAGAATCAAGGGTTTTGCGAAATATGCAGCAGGGGATACGCTTTGACGGTCTTGCCGGTTCTACCCTCAAACGATGGAACTGGGCGCGAGGCGGGTCAAGTTGCCGAATCCGCCAGCAGGCTGGCGAGGGGGGAGTCGCCGATGGTGAGGGGCAGGTCGACGCGGGCGCGGCGGCGGGCGGATTCGTAGGTGGCGAAAATCAGTTCGGTGGACTGGAGGGTTTGGCGGGCGCCGAGGATCGGTTCGCGGCCGGTCTGGAGGGACTCAACGAGGTCCTTGATGGCTCGGTCGATGGCGGTATCGGCGTGGATGTTTTCGGCGGTGGGGATGATTTGCCAGTCGGTTTGGCCTTTGGGCCAGATGCGAAGTTGCACGCCGTCGGCGGGGGCTACTTCGATGGTGCCTTCGGTGCCGATGAGGCGATTGTTGCAGCCATAGCCGGCCTCAAAGCCGGTGACCAGGAGGCCGCGGACGCCGTTGTGGAATTTGAAGTGGCTGAGGCCTTGGCCTTCGACGGGGGCGTCGAAGACTTTGCGATGGCCGCGGAGGTCGATCTGGCCGATGACCCAGTCGAGGGGGGAGTCGCCGTTGTAGTAGCAAAGTGCGTTGAACCAGTGGGTGCCCCAGTCGTAGAGGTCGCCGCACTGGGCTTCCATGCGGAGGAGTTGTCCGATGGCGCCGCTGGTGACGAGTTCGCGCGCTTTGGCGATGGGTTCGGTGAAGCGGCGTTGGTGGTTGAAGGTCAGTTGAACGCCGCGATCGCGGCAGACTTGGGCCATGCGGAGGGAGTCGCCCCAGGTGGTGGCCATGGGTTTTTCGCAGTGGATGGCTTTGACGCCGGCTTCGGCGGCGGCGATGGTCATTTCGGCGTGGAGGTGGGGCCAGGTGCAGATGCTGACGATGTCGAGGTGTTCGGTGGCGAGCATCTGGTGGTAGTCGGTGTAGATGGTCTGGCCGCCGTGCTCCTGCTGGAAGCGGCGGGCCAGGTCGAGGCGGATGTCGGCCAGGGCGACGAGTTCGACGTCGGGGCAGAGTTTGAAGGCGTGGATGTGTTTGTGGGACATGCCGAAGCCGGTGGCGCCTTCGGTTTTCCAGGGGCGGCCGGTGCCGAGGATACCTAGTCTGTATTTTGCCATATGTGCTTCTTTCAAGTTGGCGGTTGATGGGATGTCGTGGTTCGGTGAGGCCTGGAGGCCAGCACTACCCATTGCTGACGGATCGGATCATGCCAAGGCGAGGGTCTTGAGCACGGATTGGGCGACGCGGGCGGCGGTGTCGGCGGGTGGTTGTTGGGAGAGTTCGTTCAGGAAGGGTTCGGCGGCGACGGGGCCCTGGTAGTTCACGGCTTTGAGGGCGGCCATGAAGCCTTTGAGGTCGATGATGGCGGTGTCGCCGGGGAGGGCGCGTTGGTTGTCTTGTTGGGCGTCGGGGCCGCCGGGGCGGGCGTCGTTGATGTGGACGTAGACGATGCGGGAATTGGGGAGGAGGTTGGTGATGTCGGCGGCGGTGGATTTGCTGGTGTACCAGTGGAAGGCATCGAGGAGGACGCCGGTCATGGGTTGGCTGGCGGCGGGGGCGATGGCGTCGGCAAGTTCGAGGAGTTGGTCGATGCGGTGGATGAAGGGGTGTTGGTAGCGGTCGCGGAGGGTTTTGGTGCCGATGAATTCGAGGCCGAGGCGGACGCCGTTGTCGGCGAGGATGGCGGCGGCGGGTTGGAGGCGGGCGACGTGCTGGGCGAAGTTGGCGCGGTAGTCGAGGTCGCTGGTGCCGGGGAGGATCCAGGTGATGGCGCGGGAGCAGCCGATTTTGCGGGCGATGGGGGCGAGTTTTCTGAGGGTTTCCATGCCGGACTGGTAGGTGGCGTTGTCCTTGCGGAACTCGACGGGGAGGTTGAAGCCGCCCCAGCGGAGGCCGGCTTGTTGGAGGGCTTGGGCGGCGGTGGCGGGGTCGGGGAGGGTCGAGAGTTCGTCCAGGGAGGGATCGATGCCGGTGAAGCCGGTTTGTTTGGCGAGGTCGATGGTTTGCTGGAGAGTCAGGCCGCGGATACCGACGGCGCCGGGTGAGAGGTTTGCGAACATGGGGGCCTCCTTAAGAGTAAAGGCCTAAGGGGACGACGACGAAGATAGCCGCGAAAGAACACAAAAGAGCACAAAGAACACGGCAGGATATGATTGCTGGTTTATGGGTTATGGGCGCCAGTAGCCGATTTTTTTCAGGTAGTCGCGGCAGGTGGTGATGCTCTCGATGGGGGAGAGTTTTGGGGTGACGTCGATTTCGACGATGGCCGGGCCGGTCATGCCGGCGGCGTCGAGGGACTTGAAGATGGCGGGGAAATCGACGGTGCCGTCGCCGAGCTCGGCGAAGATTCCGTGGCCACTGAAGGTGTTGTAGTCCCATTTTTCGGCTCGGCCCTGAGCAGCGACTTGGGGGTTGATGTCTTTCAAGTGAATGGTTTTGATGCGGGGCGCGTAGTGTTGGCAGAAGGCGACGGCGTCGGCGCCGGCCCAGGTCAGGTGACCGGTGTCGGGGCCGAGGAAGACGAGGGTGGGGTCGGTGAGGGCGAGGAGGCGGTCGATTTCGTCGCGGGTTTCAATGAAGGTGCCGACGTGGTTGTGGAGGCAGGTCTGGACGCCGGCGAGGAGGGTGAGGCGGCCGACTTGGTTGAGGCAATCGGCGAACTGCTGGAATTGGTCGGGTGTGAGTTGGTCGTCGGGACCGGGGTGGGCGGCGACTTCCATGCGTGTTTTGCCGCTGCGGGCGATGCCCGAGAAACTGTCGGCCACATATAACTGCTGGCAGCCAAGGGCCCGGGCGTAGTCAGCCTGGCGCTTGGCTTGCTCGAGAATGGTCGGATGGGCTTGGCGGTTCCAGAATTCGGCGGCCATGTAGCCGGGAGCGGGCGTCATGTTGAAGCGTTGGTATAAAGCCAAGGTGTCCTGGGTGGTCCGGGAGGCGGAAAATCCTGCCGGCGAGGATTTGTAGCCGGCTTCGGAGATGGCCTGGAGGATGGTTTCCTCGGTCCACTGGGCGGGGTTGGCCTTACGGAAGGAGCCCCAGGTGATGGCAGAACAAGCGAATGAAAACGGCATGTGGTCCCTTCTCCTGCGGCCACAGGGGCCGCAGATATGGCTGTCTGAGTTACGGGTTTCAGCAGTACCTTTACGCATCCTATGCGGCGTCAGCAGGGTTTACAATTACTTGCGGTTTTTCGATCGATCCAGACGACAGGCCTTGCAGCACTGGATGAACTGTCGTGTTCCCGTGTTTAGTCACATGAGGTGTCCGGGCGGGATCCTTTTTGCAGGCTACGGAGAATTGGCGTCGGGGCGCTTAACTGGCCGTTTCAAATGTCCGATATCCAGAACAGGCCTAACGACATTAACGGACGTGAAACCTCTATGGCTGCGAATCTCACGCTATCTTCTCAGACTTCGCCGGGGCTGCGGGCAGCGCGGCTGGATCGCTGGATCCTGCCGCTGGTGGCGGTGTTGGCGTTGGGTGTTTACGCCAACAGCTTAAGCAATGGTTTTGTGCTCGATGATGTGGGGATCATTCACAACAACCCGGCGGTGCAGGAGCTGCAATGGTCGGCGATCTGGACGCAGAACTACTGGCCGACGCCTGAGGCGCCGCCGGATTTTTTGTATCGACCGCTGACGATTTTCACGTACTTGGCCAATCACGCCCTGACGCCGCACGCGACGTGGCCGTACCACGTGGTTAATGTGGTGCTCCATGCGCTGGTGAGCATGATGGTGGCGCTGCTGGCGTGGCGAATTTTCCGCAGGGGAGTAGTGGCGTTATTGGCGGGGGCGGTGTTTGCGGTGCATCCGATTCATACAGAGGTGGTGGCTAATGTGGTGGGGCGGGCGGAGTTGCTGGCGGCGTTCTGGTCGCTGGCGGCGCTGGTGGTATTTCTGCCGGAGGGGGCGGTGGAGGATGGGGTGCCGGCGGTGCGTGCGTGGTGGCATGGACCGCTGGTAGCGGCATGCTTGCTGTTGGCGATGCTGTCGAAAGAGACGCCCGTGGCGATGGTGCCGGCGTTTGTGTTTTTGGATTTCTGGCGCTGGTCGGTATGGGGCCAGCGCGGTATGGCGTGGCCCACGTTTTGGCGTTGGATGCTTCGGCAGACGGTGCGCTATCACGTGTTTCTGTGGCTGGCGTTGGCGGGTTATCTGACGGCGCGGGTTTATGCGGTGGGCCTGGCGGGGGATATCCGGGCGATTCATCCGGTAGTTAATCCGCTGGTCATTGCGACGATTCCGGAACGGATCGTTACGCCGTTTGTGTTGTTTGCCAAGTATCTCCTGTTGATGATCTGGCCGAAGGTGCTGGTGTGCGATTATTCGGCGCCCTCGCTTTTGCCGACGGCCAATCCGTTGCAGCCGCAGGCGGCGCTGGGGATCTTGCTGGTGGTGGCGGCGGTGCTGATGGTGGTGACGCGGTGGAAGCGCGTGCCGGGGGTGGTGCTGGTGATTATTCTGACGGCGTTGAGTTACGCGCTGGTGGCAAACGTCTTGCGTATTGGCACGATTTTCGGCGAGCGGCTGTTTTACTGGCCGAGCGTGTTTGTTTCGATTCTATTGGCGCTTGGTGCCGAGGCGCTTTGGCGGGGTATTGCGCGGGTGTGTGGTGCGGGACTATTTCGTCAGACTCTGGTGCGCTGTGGGAGTGTGGCAGTGGTGGTGCTGGCGTTGGCCGGGCTGGCGGCGCGAACGATCGTGCGCAATCCCGACTGGCACGACAACATCAGCATGGCCCTGGCGACGGCGCATGACAATCCGGACAGTGCCAAAGCGTGTATCTGGGCGGGGGCGGAGCTTTACCAGGGCACGACGGAGCCGTGGATGCAGGATTTTGGAGCGCAGCTGCTGGAGCGCGCGATTGTGCTCTACCCCACAGACGGGCAGAGTTACTGGGATCTGGCCAAGTATCATGGGCGGCGGAATCACCTGGGGCAGTCGCTTTGTTATCTGGCGCGGGGGGCGTATTTTGGCGGCGGCCGGCTGGAGATGCGGCAGGGGCTGCGATACATCCACGAGGAATTGAAGAGGCATCCTGAATCGGAATATCTGCCGGCCGCGAAGGCGTATGCGGAGCAGGAGCCGGGGAATCCCGCCGCGCATTTTGCATTGGGCATGGCGCTTTGGGCCAAGGGCGACGTGGCGGGTGCGGAGGGTTCATTCCGCAGCGCTTTGACGTTGGCGACGGAGTTTGATGAGTGTTCCGCGGAGTTGGGGCGCTTGAAGCTTGAGGAGGGGGATGCGGAGTCGGCGGTGATCCTGCTGCGGCATTACGTTAAGCGGATTCGCTATAACGGCGAGGCCCGCTGTGAGCTGGCCGAGGCGTTGATGCGGCTGGATCCAGTCAAGTACCCGACTGCTTTTGCCGAATCTAGTATGAACCTCGGCAAGGCCGAGGCGTTGCTGCCGGGGCAGGCGCAGGTCCGGGAATTGCGGCTTCAGTGGCAGCGCCGGCGGCCCGCGGGCGAGTTGCCTAGTGGTGTGCGGGCGTTGTCGAGCGCCAAGAGCGGCTCGTAACGATGGTCTTGTTATAAACCAAGGATGCGTCATGCGATATGACTGGTCGGAACCCCTGCCTCGATTCGCCCCACGCGATCGGCGGGCTTTTACGCTCGTGGAAATCCTGATTGTTGTGGCGATCCTGGGGATCTTGGCCAGCATCGTGATCCCGAGGCTGTCTAACGCCACGACCGTGGCTCGCGCTAATACCCTCAAGGATATCATGAGATATATGCGTGGGCAGGTCATAGTGTACGGGTCGCAGCATTATGACGTGTTCCCGGGATATCCGGGCGGTGATAAGGCGCAGACACCCACTGGTACGGTATTCGTCAACCAGCTGACGCTTTATAGCGACGGCTTTGGCAATACGTCGGCCACCAATTCGGCGACCTATTGCTTTGGGCCTTACCTGACGCAGATGCCGGTCAATCCGGTCAATTCGCTGGGCACGATCACGATCGTTCCGGCGGGCACGGCCCTTACGCCGGACGGCGCAACGGGGTGGCTCTACCAGCCCTCGAGCGGGTTGCTGGCACCGAATGTCATGGGGTCCGATCCCGACGGCAAACTCTACGGCAGCTACTAACATCTTCCTGCACTAATGTGAGATAAGGGACTTTTGCGACGGCCCTCGGCGGCGGGTCGTTGCATAACGCGGCGGCTCTCGGCGACAATCCGATTGTGCCGGTTTCTTCGCGGAGGGTTTATGCCCAAGTCCAAGCAAAAGCTACTTATTGATACCGATCCGGGCCAGGACATTGATGATCTTCTGGCGTTGTTTTTCGCGCTGCGCCGGCCGGAGCTGGAGGTGTGCGCGGTGACCACGGTAACGTATCCGAGCGATCGCCGGGCGCGGCTGGTCAAGCGACTGCTGCGTTATCTGGGCCGAACGGATATTCCGGTAGCGGCCGGGGTGAACTATCCGCTACGGCCGTTCTCGCAAGAGGAACGTCGCGCCCAGCATGATCTCGGCCGCGTGATGAATCACGACGCTTTTGCGCAGCCGGATGATCCACGGGATTTGCCCGACGCCACCGACGCGGTCGACCTGATCATTCGGACCGTTGAGGCGCATGCGGGGGAGATTGTGTTGGCGTGCATTGCACCGCTGACGAACATCGCCTGTGCGCTGTGTCGGCGTCCCGATCTGGCGGGGAAGATTCAGTACATTGCCATGATGGGCGGGGAGCTGGCGCTGAACCGGTCGGAGCACAACGTGGCGTTTGATTACAACGCGGCCGACATTGTGCTTTCGGCGGGGATTCCGCTGTACATGGGCACGTGGGACGTGACGCGGCGGCTGGTCCTTTCGCAGGAGGATTGCCGGCGTTTTGGCACGCACGCGTCGGCGGTCTGCCAGGCCCTGGCGCGGGCCATGGAGCTGTGGCATCCGGCGCAGAGTTGGAAGCCCGGCCCGGTCATGTACGATCTTTTCCCCATGGTTTGGGCGTTTGAGCGAACGCTTTATACGACCAAGCCCATGGCGGTGCGCGTGGAGACGCGCGGCGAGCACACGCTTGGGATGACGGTGGCCGCCGGGCCGTCGACGACGATGCACGTGACCACCGAAGCCAACGCGGAGGGGCTGCGGCAGCTGTATCTCGATACGGTTCTGGCGTGAAGGCCGCAGTGATTTCGTATTCACGATGGGGCCGCGAGCGTCCAACGTTGGGAGTCTTTTTGACCGATAAAGAAGACGGATCTACGCCTTTGGAATCGAAAGGACGATGCTATGTTGGCCAAGTTCAAACATGCTTCCCCGAAATTTATGTTGTCCCTTGTCGCGTTGTTGCTGGCGGCGAATTTGATTGTGCAGGCCGGCGTTTTTGGTACGCGGCCGGCACAGGCGGCAGGCATCCCGGACTCCGGGGCGCAGCTGCAGGCGGTGGTCGATGAGCTCAAGGACGTCAACAAGCGGCTCGACACGATGCAGCATTATTTGGAGAGCGGGAACTTGGCAGTAAAGGCCAAGGTTGACAAAGACCCGACGAAGTAGGACGGGGTTCTACGGGCGTCTTGTTTGGGCATTTACGCTGCGGGTATGGTGGATATGTTCCATTGGCATCAAAAAACGGTATTGCCCATCGGCATCGACTTCGGCACGCGAAGTCTCAAGTTGCTGCAGTTTCGCCTGCGCGGCGGGCGCCTTATGCTGCAGGCCGCAGCGCGGGCGGAGATGGCCGCTACCAGCACCAACGATGCGGTGGCCGAGACGCTGCAACGACTTCTAAAGAGCGGGCCGTTTGTGGGCCGGCGCTGCGTTACCTCGCTGCCGGCATCGGCGATTCACACCAAGAGCCTGCGTCTGCCGCACATGCCGGAGAATGATCTGGTGCAGGCCGTGGGTTGGGAGGCCAAGGATCGTCTGGGTTTTGATCCGACGGAGGGGAGGATTGCGTTTTTCCGGGCCGGGGAGGTTCATCGCAGCACCGAGACGCGCGATGAGATTCTGCTTTTTGCGGCTCCGGGAGACACGCTGCGGGCGCATCTTCAGCAGCTCGCCGCGGTCAAGCTCCAGCCGGTGGCCATCGATTTACAGCCGTGCGCGATGCTGCGGGCGGTGGCACGTGTGACGGCTGGGCCGGCCGGGGGCGTGCATGCGATCGTGGATATCGGGGCGGGGGGCAGCCAGATTTTGATCAGCCAGGATGAGCACATGGTGTTCTACAAGCACATCGCCATCGGCGCGACGACGTTCGACAACGCCGTGGCGCACAAGCTGGGCGTAAGCCCGTCGGAGGTGGCGCAGATTCATTCACGGCTGCAGCACGACGGACATCTTGATGACGCCTCGTCGGCCCATGTTGAGCAGGCGGTAACTGATGCATTGCGGCCGCCGCTGGAAGAACTGTCACACGAACTCGACATGTGCATTCGATATTACGTTGTCACCTTTCGCGGCACCCGGCCGGAGGTCGTCAGCGTCGTGGGCGCCCAGTCGCACGCCGAGCGCATCATGGAGCCGCTCACGTCAACGCTGGGCCTGCGGCTCGAGGCGGCCCAGCCGCTGCGTAACGTTGCGGATCTGACCGAAATCACCCGCCCGGATCGCTCGGGCGATTGGGCTGTGGCCGCGGGACTTTCGCTGTATGGTCTGTCGCCCGCCGCTGTGGAGGCCGCTGCGTGATAGGCACCGTCAACCTCCTGCCGGAATGGTATCTCCGCCAGCAGCGGCTGCGTCGGCAGCTGCATGTGCGCATTTTCCTGATGGTCATCCTCGCCGGCGCGCTGGGTGGTTGGATTTGCGCAGAACGCACCCATATACGATCCCTGCACGGGCAGCGTGATGAACTGGCCAAACAGTGCACGATGATTCGCGACCTATCGCCCGATCTCGAGCAAGCCCAGCATGAGCTAGAGCGACTCCAAGGGCTTCAACTGGCGTTCCGCGATTTGGGCAACACGGCGCCCATGTCGGCCCTGACCCAGCAGATCCAGAATAATCTGACGGAGGGCATGGCGCTGTCGCGGCTGACGATCGATGTGCGGCCCGAGCCGGTGAAGGCGAAGGACGGAACCATCGATGCCGCGAATCCGAAATTTCATGACGTGGCCCGCCTCACGGTCGTGGGCATTGCGCCCAATGACGTCTTGATTGCCCAGCTCATCGGCAAGCTTTCAGCCAATCCGCTCTTTACGGATTTATCGCTCAACTACACACGCACCGAGCTGCTGCACGATTACGACGTGCGGCGATTTGAGATCCAGATGGTCATCGACCTGGACCGACTGGGCAGCCCCGCGCCGACCCCCGCCGCCACTCCGCCGACGCCAACGTCGCCGCAAGCCTCGCGAGGGGAGGTGCCGAATGCCACTTAATCGTCTTTCGCGCAATACCCTTGTTTCGATTTTTGGCTTTGGCGGGATCCTGGCAGGATTTCTGGCGCTGGGCTATTACCCGGCGTGGTCGGAGCGGGGAGCGTTGGAACGCGACATTGCAGGCCAGCAGGCAACGCTGGCCGAGCACGCCCGGCTGGCCGATGAGCTCCAGGATCTGACGCGCCGCGCCAGCAGCATTGCGTTTCAGGTACGCAACTACGACCGGCTCGTTCCGCCACATAAGGATCTCGGCGTGTTCCTGGGGCAGCTGTCGCATCAGCTCGATCAAACCGGCATGAAGGACACGGCGGTGCGGGCGCTACAGCCGACGTCGCTGCGGCGTTGCGAGCAGCTGCCGATTGAAGTGCGAGGGGCCGGCACGTTTGGGGAATTTCATTCTTTCCTGACTGCGCTGGAATCATTGCCGCGGATGTCGTCGGTGAGTCGACTGAATGTCGAATCCGACAATCTCATGACCGGCCACATCAACAGCGAGCTGACGCTCTCGATCTACAACACGAAGCCCGAGTAGAAACGGCCCTGTCACTACTCTCCCAATTCGTGTTATCGGCCCCTCCCTTAAAGCGTCGGCAAGTCATAACTTTGCACGGCTAAGCCCGCCCCGCCAATCTTACCCAGTTTAACTTTCCGCCAAAATCCCCCAAAAGTCGGCTCATTATCACACCGATAGTTTCCTTGCCGAAGGTTATCGCTCTATGAGGACTCGCGAAATCATGGCCCTGGCCCTGCAGAATCTTCAAACCCAAATCACCCGCCATCGTGGCAAGAGCACGGTGCTGCTGGTGCTGGCGGTGGCGCTGGTTTGCCTTATGGTCAAGTCGATAGCCAGCAGCGGGCCCCGCGCCGCGTCGGCCTTGCCGACGAGCGCCGCGCTGGCCGCAGTGGCACCCCCCTCGCCGGTGGTCGCAGCGTTGCCGGCAGACCTCGATCCGCGGGCCCGGCAATCCAAAGTGCTGTGGGATATCCTGCGTGAAACCCGTGGTCTGCCCAA
>Ga0316217_10006423_pt1 | contig 11659 bp, 10 predicted proteins | sample 1anoAmetaG_FD_203633 | JGI IMG/M metagenome (GOLD analysis project Ga0316217, IMG submission 203633) | Freshwater microbial communities from Trout Bog Lake, Wisconsin, USA - 1anoA | ecosystem: Environmental > Aquatic > Freshwater > Lake > Hypolimnion/Profundal zone | place: USA: Wisconsin... | reverse complement strand
CCCGCGGGCGCAACCCCGCCAATGATTTTGTGGCCCGGGCCCAGAAAGAGGGCGTGTATCCCAAAGTGCCGGTGGTGGTGTTGATCAATGAATATTCCGCCAGCGCCTCGGAAATTGTCTCGGGCTGCCTCAAAGATCATGGCCGGGCCCTGCTGATCGGCACGCGGAGCTTCGGCAAGGGCAGCGTGCAGAACCTTATCACGCTCGATGGCGGGCAGCACGCCCTGAAGATGACCACGGCCCATTACTATCTGCCCAGCGGGCGGAACATCATGAAGAAGAAGGGCGCCACCACCTGGGGTGTCGATCCGGATCCGGCCTTTGTGATCCCGCTGAGCGATGCGGAGAATCGGGAAGTGCTCCGGTCCCGGCTGCTGGCCCAGATCATCCATATTCACCGGGCGGGGACGCAGCCGGCGGCCACCGAACCAACAGCCGGCGAAGCGGCCACACAGGCGGCCCCGGTACAGGATCGGCAATTGCAGCGGGCGGTCGATGTGCTCATTGCCCACCAGGAATTCGCCGGGCTGCGGCCCGTGTCCGAAGCGGTCACCACGACCCGGCCGAGCGTGTCGGCGGCACCAGCCACGATACCCCAGACCCTGCCCGCGGCTGCACCGCGGACCACGGCGCCGGCCCCAGTGCCGACAACGACTCCCGCAGGTACGCAGCCGTCGAGCCAGCGGCCGGATGGGGTCGAACTGGAATTGCACTAGCCGCTTGAGAAAAGACGACACCGCGCGGCAGGGCGGCAACATAAGATTAAACACTAAGACACAAAGACACCAAGACGCGAAATCGCACGACGAAAGGCAACGAGAGGGATCCGCAGATGAACACAGATGAACACAGATATTTAAGATGGCGATGAAGAATCTGGGAGTTTTCGCGGTGCGAGAAGAAATTGATGGATTGTGGCACAGATAAGATATTGGCACCGGGAATCTTCTAGACTTGGCGGCGGGTGTTCTCCGCGCCGGTTCGCAGGAGACACAATGCGTGATAGCTCTTTTCATAGTATCTGTGTTCATCTGTGTTTATCTGTGTTTATCTGTGGTTCCATTGGAATGTGTTGTGGTCGTGCCAGACTGATCGTGGACACGCTGCGTGGCGCGCACGAACCTGCGGCGGGACGCCTCTGCCACCTTATTTGGTATTGCTATGGCTTTGCTCTTGGGTATTGAGACCACCTGCGATGAGACGGCGGCGGCCGTGGTGGAAGACGGGCGGCGGGTGCATGCTAGCGTCGTGGCCTCGCAGGTGGAATTGCATGCCCGTTATGGCGGAGTGGTGCCGGAAATTGCCGCGCGGGCACACATTGAATCGCTCAATGCCGTGATCGCCGAGGCGCTCACGCAGGCCGGGGTAAAAGGGCCGGATCTGGCCGCTATTGCGGTGGCCAACACGCCGGGACTCATCGGCTGCCTGCTGGTGGGTGTCAGCGCCGCCAAGGGGTTGGCGTTTGCGTGGAATAAGCCGCTGGTGGCGGTTAATCATGTGCAGGCGCATTTGTATTCGGTGATGCTGGAAAAGAAGGCAGAAGGCAGGAGGCAGAAGGCAGAAGGCAGAAGGCAGGAGGCAGAAGATGGCTGGCCGCTTTTACCGGCTGTTGGGCTGGTGATATCCGGCGGGCATACGGCGCTGTATCTGGTGACGGCGTTTGACCAGATCCGGCGGATCGGCACCACGCATGATGATGCGGTGGGGGAGGCGTTTGATAAGGTGGCTGCCATCCTGCACCTGGGCTATCCCGGCGGGCCGCTGATCGATCAACTGGCACGGCAGGGGAACCCGCGGGCGATTGATTTTCCGGTGGCGCTGCTGGAGAAGGATTCGCTGGATTTTTCGTTCTCAGGCCTCAAGACCTCCGTGCTATATCATGTGAACGGTGCCAAGGGGCGGCAGCGCGATGCCTCCGCGCTGATCCTTCAGGAAAAGGCCGACGTGGCGGCATCTTTCCAGCGGGCGGCGGCCACCACGATCGCAAAAAAAATGGAACGCGCTGCCGCGCGCTATGGCCCGCGGTCGCTGATTATCGGCGGCGGGGTGAGCGCCAACTCGGCCATTCGGGGACGTCTGGCGGAACTCGGGCAGGCGCTGGGCCTGCCGGTGCTGGTGCCGCCCATGGAGTTTTGCACCGATAATGCTGCCATGATCGCCGGGTTGGGCCATGGGCTCCTGGTGGCCGGAAAGACGGCCGACTTGAACCTGGAAGCCATCGCCACGTCCTGAGGCTTCATAAATCCGCCCGCATCGCTTATAATTTTTTCCATGGAAACAATTGCTTTGCCGTCGTTGGCGCCACGCCAGGTTGAATCCCATAAGGGTGATTACGGAAAAGTTCTGGTGATCGCGGGGTCGGAGACCATGATTGGTGCGCCGGCCATCGTGGCCCTGGGGGCGTTTCGCGCTGGGGCGGGATTGGTGCGCATTGCCACCGCCAAGGAAATCCTGCCGCACGTGCTGACGATCTGCCCATATGCCACCGGTTTTCCGTGGACCTCCAGCAAGACCCGCGAACTGCTGACGTTTGCCGATGAACACGATGCCTTGGCTGTCGGACCGGGGTTGGGCCAGGCTGCGGGCATTCGGCGACTGGTGCTCGAACTGCTGGAGCGGCATCCGGGCCCGATGGTGCTCGATGCCGATGCCTTGAATGTGCTGGCAACGCTGGACGCCTCGGAATGGCCCAAGCGGCGCGACTGGTCGAATGTGGTGCTTACGCCGCACATGGGCGAATTTATGCGCCTGATGAGCGCGGTGATGAAGCGCGGCGGCACGGTGGTCGAGCAAGCCGTCGAGCCGCAAGCCCCTGCCAATGGGACCGTCGCCCCCTCCAAGCGCACGCGCAGCCTGGTGGATGATGATCAGCCCTGTACCGCCGATGGCGTGGCGGTGGAAATGGCCCCGGAGCCCGAAGCCGCCTTGGTGGATGAAACTCCCGCCGCCCCGGCGCCCGTAGCGGCCCCTCCCCCCGGGCACATGTCGCTGGCGGAACTGCTGGCGCGCGGCACGGGTGCCGTCGTGGTGCTCAAGGGGCATCGCACGGTTATTACCGATGGCACCCGCTACGCCATCAATACCACCGGCAATCCCGGCATGGCCACGGCCGGTGCGGGCGATGTGCTTACCGGGGTGATTGCGACGCTGCTGGCCCAGAAGATGCCGACCTTGGAAGCCGCCGCCCTCGGGGCGCATTTGCACGGTCTGGCCGGCGATCTGGCCGCGCAGGCGATCGGCCCGGCAGGTCTGGTGGCGACGGATATCGTGCAGTACCTGCCCAAGGCCCTGGCGGCGAGCGTGCAGTCGCGTTAGGGTTGAGATCGAAGTAATTTCCCGATTTCGAACAAACGTCCAACGTCCAACTTTCAACGTTGAACGAAGCAGTTTCGTTGGACGTTGAGCGTTCGACATTGAACGTTCGTCAAGAATGCTGGAAGTTATTTCGATCTCATCCCCAAGGCGATTTTCATTGAATGGGCGGTGCCTATAGCCGTCGCCGTAGCGGCGACGTTTCCAGCGGCGCGTAACGTGCCTGCTCGACGTGGCATGCCGGCAGCACGGTGTTAATCTTCGGCATACTCGCAAAACGTGCGGGGCGTTTCCCACAGGCGGACGGAATGGAGCTTGGTGGGGGCCAGGGCGGGGCGCAGGCGGTGGTAGATCACGCGGGCAATATTTTCGACCGTGGGGTTCAGCCGGTCGTCTTTGAATTCTGGGCAATCCATGTTCAGATGTTTGTGATCGAAGGCGTCGAGCACGTGCTGCTTGACGATGCGCTGGAGATGCGCCACTGGTACGACCGTGCCGGTGGCGGGATCCGGCAGGCCCGCGACGGTGACTTCCAGTTCGTAGTTATGGCCGTGGCCGTTGGGATTGTTGCACAGGCCGAAGAGTTCCGCGTTTTCCGCGGCATTCAGGGCGGGATTGTGCAGGCGATGGGCGGCGGAAAATTCAAAACGCTCGGTCAATAGAACCACGGCAGTCTCCTTGTGCACAACGGCCAGACGCAGATAAGGGCTCAAGGCCAGGGTCAGGGCGGCTAGCGTATGGGGGGCCAGCGCCGGTTGTAGCGTGGCGAACAACACGGGCAACAGGTCGGCACCGCCGCGCCGGGCCGGCGGGGTGTGGTGGTAGTAGTGGCTGATCACCGGGACGGCACGCTGGCGCAAGATGTGATCGACATTCTTAATGTTGATCAGCATGCCGCTGCGCGGATCGACCATGCCGGAGAGCGTGGCGGTGAGCGTCAGAAACGGGGCCATGCCCCCCAAGGCCGGGTTGGCGGCAAAGCCGTTGGTGGCCGGCGCGGGCAGCGGCGGGTCGTGCAGGCCAAAGCGCAGTTGGCGCGATAATGTCAGCGTGGCAGTCATGGGAGTGATTCTAGCATAGCAGGCGCCGGCGTGGCAGTTTATCACACTTCCGGCCATGGCCGGCCCAACGCGCCCGGTGCGGCGCGGCGGCGCGTCAGGATGGCCAGGGCCGCCAGAGTCGCTACGTAGGGGAGCATCTTGAAGAGGTCATCGGAAACGTGCTGTGCCCAGTGGAGACCTTGGAGATAACGCTGGAGGTCGTCGGTAAGGCCAAAGAGCAGGCACCCGGCCAGCAGGCCCCAGATGTTCCACCGCCCAAAAATCACCAGGGCCAGGACCAGAAAGCCGCGGCCGCCGGTTTGATCCGGGGCGAACTGGTAGATGCGCATGATGCTTAAATACGCCCCGGCCGCCCCGGCACAGGCCCCGCCAAAGAGCACGGCGGCGGTGCGCCACCAACGCACCGACACGCCAACGGCATGGCAGGCCTCGGGGGCTTCGCCCAGGGCGCGGATCACCAGGCCGGTGCGTGTGCGGCGCAGCAGCAGTCCGAGCGCCAGGGCCAGCACGCCGGCCGCCGTCACCATGGCGTAGACCGGCACGCGGGCTTCGGTATCCGGCAGGCTTGAATTAAGGGCGCCCCAGGCGGTGGCCGTGCCGCCCGCGGCCAGCAGGTTCACGGCGGCCCCGGCCACAATCTGATCGCCGCGCCACCACACGGTGACCAGGGCAAACAGTGCCGCCAGCAGCATGGCCCCGCCGCAGGCCGCCAGTACGCCCAGCAGGCCGCTGCCGGTAGTGGTGGCCGTTACGTATGCGGCAAAGCACCCCGCCAGCATCATGCCCTCGATGCCGATATTGATCACGCCGCTGCGTTCCGCCACCAGTTCGCCCACGCCGGCCACAAACAGCGGCGTGGCGGCCAGGACGGACTGGTGGGCGAAAAAGAAAATGTCCCGGCTCTGGATCATGCCTGGCGCACCGTGCTGCGCTGCCGCGCCAGCCAGGCGGTGCCCACCAGCATGGTCAGCACCACGATGCCTTTGACCACATCGGTCAAATCGTGCTTGATCAGCAGGTCGGGATTGCTTTCGACCGCCTCGGCGCCGCGATCGAGCACGCCGAAGAACAGTGCCGCCGCCGCAATGCCCAGCGGATGCAGCCGGCCCAGCATGGCCACGGCAATGCCGGCATAGCCATAGGCGGTGAATTTGTCGGTCAGGATGTAGGTGACGCCGAGGAATTGCACCGCGCCGGCCAGCCCGGCAAAGCTGCCGCCCAGCAGCATCACGCCGGCCTGGCGCCGGGGCACCGGCATGCCGGCCAGGCACGCCGCCACCGGGTTTAACCCGGTCACGTGCAACTCAAAACCAAAGGTGGTGTGTTCCTGCACCAGCCAGGCGCCGCCCGCCAAGGCCAGGGCCAGCAGCACGCCGGCATGCAGATGGGTACCGTGCCAGATATCGCCTAATTGCAGCCACGGTGCCAGCACGTCGCTTTGCGGGCCGCTGGTGCCGGCCGCCTGCAACGGGCCCAGCAGCAGGGCCCGCAGCAGGTAGAGCGCAATGAAATTCAGCAGGATGGTGGACAGCACGATCGGCACGCCGCGCCAGCGCTCCAGCGCCGTGGCCAGCCAAGCCCAGGCGCCCCCGGCCAGGACGCCGGCGGCCAAGGCCACCGGAATGCCCAGCCACGGGGAAGTATGCGCCAACCCGCGGGTGGTCAAGGCCGCGGCGGCCAGTGCGCCAAGCAGGGACTGGCCCTCGGCGCCGATATTCAACACGCCGCAGCGAAAGGCGATCCCGGCCGCCAGGCCGGTCAGCAGCAGGGGGCAGGCGTAGGTCAGGCAGGCGGCGATATCGCGCGGGGAGGTCAGGGGGCTGATCATCCATTCCTGTGCCACGGCCAGCGGCCGATAGCCGAAGGCCGCAAGGCCGGCCAGGACCAGCACGAGCGCCGCAGCCGCCGCCAGCACCGCCAGGGCGATTTCCTTCAGGGATTCCTTCATGGCACCCCCAGCATCAGGCGGCCAATGGATTCCTTGCTGGCCTGGGGCCACGGGCTGGCGCACAGCGTGCCGTTGAAGAGCACCAGGATCCGATCGCTGACGGCCAGGAGTTCATCGAGATCGTTGTGGATCAGCAACACCGCCGCGCCGGCGGCGCGGGCGTCGAGCAATTGCTGGAGCACAAAGGCGGCCGCGCCGATATCCAAGCCCTGCGTGGGGTTGACGGCGATGACCAGGCGCGGGTGGCCGGAGAGTTCCCGGGCCAGGACCACCTTCTGCTGGTTGCCGCCCGAGAGTGTGCCGACCGGGTCGGCCAAGGCGGCCCCGCGCACTGCAAAGCGCTGCACCAGGGCGGCGGCATGCGTGCGCCATTGGCCGGCGTGCAGCAGGCCCAGCGTGGAAAAGGGCGGCCGGCGATACTGCTTCAGGAGCAGGTTCTGCTGGATGGAAAGCGGCAGCACCAGGCCCTGGTGCGGGCGATCGTCGGGCACAAAAGCCAGGCGGTCGGTGCGCCAGCGCACGCTGGTGGTGGTGGCATCGTGGCCATCAATGATGATCTGGCCGGTATCGGGGCGGCGCGTGCCAACAATGGTTTGGACCAGGGCATCCTGGCCATTGCCCGCGACCCCGGCGATGCCGACGATCTGGCCGGCGGACACCGTGCAGGATACCCGATCGAGTTGCCGGCCGGTGGGGCCATGGACGCTGATGTTGCGCAGTTCGAGGGCCGGTGCGGCTGGGGATGCGGTGGCTGGCGCTGCTGCCGGACGGCGCTGCGGTACTGGCAACGGGCCGCCGATCATGTGGTCGGCGATCTGCGCGTCCGAAAGACTCTGGGCCGGCGCACTGGCGACCACGCCGCCGCGCCGCAGGATGGTTAAGTGCGTGCAGGCCTGGCGCACTTCTGCCAGGCGATGACTGATGAAGACAATGGCCGTGCCGGCGCCAGCCAGAGCCCGCAGCGCGGCAAACAACTCCGCGGTTTCCGGCGGTGTGAGCACGGAGGTGGGCTCATCGAGGATCAGCACCCGGCCACCGCCGGCCAGGGCGCGGGCGATCTCCACGCGCTGCTGCCAGGCCGTCGAGAGCGTATCGACCCGGGCGTCCGGATCGATCTGCCAGCCGAGGCGCGCAAACACGTCGTGCACGCGGGCCGCCATGCCGGCGCGATCCAGCAGTCCACCGCCCGGTTGCAGGGCCAGGAGAAAATTCTCCAGGACGCTCAGGCGGCCCACCAGCTTGAACTGCTGGTGCACCATGCCAATGCCGTGTTGCCGGGCGATGCGCGGCGACGTCATAAGCACGGGCCGGCCGGCGAGCAGGATGCGGCCTGCGTCCGGGCGCAGCAGACCGAAGAGGATGTTCATGAGGGTGGTCTTGCCGGCACCGTTTTCGCCCAGCAGGCCGTGGATTTCCCCCGGCTGCACGCTCAGCGAAACGCTCGCCAGGGCCGGGACCGGGCCGAAAGACTTGGTGATTTGCTGAAGTTCGAGCATATCGAATATGGGAGAAAAAAAAGGAACCACAGATGAACACAGATAAGGCAATTAGTTGAGAGTTATATCACCTGCGGAAAGTTTCTTGCCGGCGTCGTCCACTGCCGCTTGGATATCCGGAGTTAGTATCGTGCCGACCAGGCGGGGATTGAGCACCGTGACGCAGATGCCATTGGCCAGGTTCTCGGTGATGACGCCGGGTTTGAAGGTTCCGGCCGCCACGTCGTGCGCCAGGCGTTCAAAGGCGGCATCGAGTTTGATTACGGCACTGGCCAGAGTGTAGTCCGGGCACACTTTATTGGCGTTCTGATCGCTGTTGGTGCCGAAGGTGTAAACGACCGCTGCGCCGGCCGCCTGGTTGTGCTCACGCACCGCCTCGAAGACGCCCCGGCTGGCGGCATCCACATTCTGCAAAATCACATCCACGCCCTGGTGGATAAACGTTTCCGCCTGGGCTTTGGAATCCTCGGGCTTGTCCCAACTGGTGTAGGCTTCGGCGACCTGCACGTCCGAGCGCACGCTTTTGGCGCCGGCCACGAAACCTTTGTAGCAGGAAACCAGCGCCGGTATTTTGGCCCCGCCGATGAAGCCCAGCTTGCCGGAACGGGTGACTTTGGCGGCGATGATGCCCAGTTGGTAGCAGCTTTGGGAAAGGTCGAAATTGAGCGCGGCAATACCGGCCTGGGCCTGATCGGCGCCATCGACGGCAAAGCGGGTGGAGGGGGTGGAGGGGGTGCTGCGCGCCGCTTCGCCGGCGGGTGTCAGGAATTCAAAGCCGTGACCGATGACCAGGTTGTAGTTGCGGGCGGCAAAATCACGCATCAGGTCCGCCGCCTTGTCGGTGCTGACCTTTTCCATGAAGACCCCCGTGGCGGGCAAATCCTTCTGGACGCGCTGGAGGGCCGCGAAGGCCAGCTGGTTCCAGCCGCCGTCGGCCTTGGACCCGGAACTTAACACGGCAATCCGGAACGGAGCCTTGGGTGCCTCTTGGGCCAAGGAAACTGCTGGTACGCTCAGCAGCACGCCGCCAAGGAATATCACCATCCACTGTGCAATTCGCATAGCATCTCCCACGATATAAACAGTGGGACATTATAGCGCGGCTGGCGCAGCTATCCACGCGGGTATAGGCTCGCGACGTAATACCGGAGCGTCAACCGAGCTGCGACCGTAAGGCAGCGACCAATCGACGTTTGAATGCAGCGCGGTCGCTCCCTTACGGTCGCGGCTCTGAAATGCCGCAAAATCTGGCCGGACCCCTTATAGCCGTCGCCGCAGCGGCGATGCGTCGGCCCCGATCGTGTGTGCTCAGAACCGGTTTGCCTCATCGGCCGCCAGTTGTCGCAGGTATTCGAGCACCAATCGCACGCCAAAGCCGGTGGCGCCCTTGACCAGGTAGCGATCATCCTTCTTGGGAAACGCGACGCCAGCGATATCCACATGGGCCCAGGGGGTCTTTTCGGGCACAAAATGCTGGAGGAAGATACCACCGGTGATCGGATGGGCTTCGCGGCCGCCGGCGTTGACCAGATCGGCGTGAGCGCCCTCCATCAGCGGCTTGTAGCGTTCGTGCAGGGGCAGGCGCCAGACCCACTCGCCGGCGGCGCTGCCAGCCCGCTCCAGGGCGGCGGCCAGGGCGCCGTCGTTGGCCATCAGGCCGGCATAAACGCTGCCCAGTGCCACGACCACGCCACCGGTGAGGGTGGCCATGTCGATGATGGCGGCCGGGGTGTAGGTTTTGGATACAAACGCCAGGGCATCGGCGAGGATCAGGCGGCCTTCGGCATCGGTGTTGGTGATCTCGACAGTTTTGCCGTTGAACATGCGGAGAATGTCGCCGGGGCGGTAGGCATTGCCGGCAACGGCGTTTTCGGCGGTGGGGATAGCGCCGATCACGGGCAACGGCAGCCGCAGCGCGGCTATGGCCTGCATGATGCCCAGCACCGCCATGCCGCCGCATTTATCGTATTTCATCAAGTCCATATCGGCGGCGGCTTTGATGGAAATGCCGCCGGTATCAAAGGTGACCGCCTTGCCGACCAGGGCGATGGGCTTTTTCCCGCGGGCCGCGGCGGGGCGGTGCTCCAGCAGAATCAGTGCCGACGGTGTGGGGCTCCCCTGGCCCACCGCGACCAGGCCACCCATGCCCAGGCGCTGGGCTTCGGCAGCCCCGATGATGCGCAGTTTCAAACCGGTGCGGGTGGCCAGCGCCCGCGCCTCGGCGATGAGCGTGGTCGGGTTGATCACATTGGCCGGCTGGCAGGAAAGGCGCCGGGTGTAGTTGTTCGCGGCGCCGACGATGGTGCCGATCTTAATGGCGCTCTGCGCGGCGGCGTGCTGGCCGCGCTGCGACTCCAGAATGGCAAAGCGTGCCGGAACCGCGGGCTGGGCCGTCTCGTTGTCGGAGGGTTTCTTGAATTCGTCGTAAACAAAATCGCCGAGCACCAAGCCTTCGGCGATGGCTTGGAAAATAGTGGTGCTCGCACTGGCGGAATCGCCGGGCCAATCCGCCTGCACGTAGAGCGTGGCATCGGTCAGCTTGGCCTCCCGCGCCGCCTTGGCGACATTGGCGGCCGCCCAGCGCAGGTTGTCCAGATCGGCCGCCTCACGTTTGCCCAGACCCAGTACCAGCAACCGTTTGATCTTGCCTTCCAGCGGTATCGTGATGGCGGCGCCGGCTTTGGCCTTAAAGTCGCCCAGCGCGATCACGCGCCCCAGCGCGCCGCCGAGGGCGGCGTCCAGATCTTTCAGGGCGGGCGGTACGGCGGTGGTCTTTTCAAAAATTGCCACCGCCAAGGCATCGGCCTGGGTGGGCAGACTGGCGATGAGTTGAATCTGCGAACGGTGGACGGGGGCATTGCGCGATTGGGCGGTGGCTTTGGCCATGGGATTAGACCTTTCATTAATCAGGTGCGACGATCATTAATTATTAACATTGTGCGTAAGTGGACGGCAACGTCAAGCGGCGTAAAGTGCAGCGGAATTCCGCCGTTTATCCAGCAACGGCCCAGAACCTCTGCCACCGATCGCTATTCCCAGCAATGCCCCCAGGTTGCCTGGGGAATGGCGGCCCACGAACCTTCAACCTCACCCTGACCCCGCATGGCGAAGCGCCACGCATCTTCGACGCCCTGCCCATGGCCGGCAGCGACTTTGCGGAATTGCACTGGCTGGGTTTCCGCAGCACGGCACTTGAAAACACCGCGTTTTTCCTCGATAACCTCCGGATCAAACGCTTGCCGCCCGTGCGGCCAACAGACCCATGACCGCGCCGCCTTGCGCGTAGCGCCGGAATTTACCAGAGGAAACTGATGCACAAGAAGACCCCGAATCCCCTGAAATGGCATGGTGGGAAATACGCTGTTTTATCTCGATCCACCGTACGTGCATGAGACTCGCATCTCGACCACGGAATATGGCGACCAGGAAATGACGCTCGAACAGCATGAGGAACTGGTGAAGGTCGCCAAGGCCTGCACGGGGAAAGTGATGATCAGCATGTATCACCATCCGCTCTACGATGCCCTGGTGAGCAGTGGCGGGTGGCGCGTGGTTGAATTTGATCTGCCGAATAATGCGGCTGGCGGGTCCGACAAACGCCGCATGATCGAGTGCGTGTACATGAATTTTGCCGCGACTTAAGCCACGGCTTCCATGATCTGCCGGACGATCTTCGGGTGAAGGATCTTGGCTCCGTGGAACGGCACGACAACGCGGGTCGTGCCGGGTGTATAACAGATAAGGCGGGCGTATTTGCGGCATTCCGCCCCGGCAGGGGCCAAAGAAAGTAGCCCACGGCAAGCCGTCGCAGACGGCGCGGCCGTGGGTTACGATAGATTAAA
>Ga0316217_10006422_pt1 | contig 11659 bp, 10 predicted proteins | sample 1anoAmetaG_FD_203633 | JGI IMG/M metagenome (GOLD analysis project Ga0316217, IMG submission 203633) | Freshwater microbial communities from Trout Bog Lake, Wisconsin, USA - 1anoA | ecosystem: Environmental > Aquatic > Freshwater > Lake > Hypolimnion/Profundal zone | place: USA: Wisconsin... | reverse complement strand
TGGATCCGGTGATGGATGAGCGGGTTCGTCGGCAATGGGCGGCAGCGGAGGCGAGGCTGCTTGCCTGGGGCGGAGTATCTGTGGTCGCCAGGGCCACGGGGATATCTCGTTCCACGATTCACGCCGGGATCAGGGAGCTAATCGAGCGTGAGGAAACGGGCGTTACGCCGACGGCGCGTATCCGCCGTCCCGGTGGCGGAGGCAAGCCGCTGGTGCAGACTGACCCGACGATTGTTCAAGCGTTGGATGAACTGGTAGAGCCGCATACGCGTGGCGATCCCGTGTCGCCACTGCGCTGGACGCTCCAGAGCACGAGCAAACTGGCGGCGGAACTGACCAGCCGAAATCATCCCATTTCGGCGCGGAAGGTGGCGGCGTTGCTGAAGGATGCGGACTACCGCTTGCAGGGCAATCGAAAGACCCGCGAGGGTGGGAGTCATGTGGATCGCGACGCGCAGTTTCGCCACATCAATGGGCGGGTGGTGGCGATGCAGACGCGCGGTCAGCCGGTAGTGTCGGTCGATGCGAAAAAGAAGGAATTGGTGGGAGATTTCAAGAACAATGGCAAAGAGTGGCGGCCCAAAGGCCGCCCCGAAGAAGTCCGTGTTTACGACTTCATCGACAAGGCACCGGACAAGGGTCGGGTGACTCCCTACGGCGTGTACGACCTGTCGGCCAACGAGGGATGGGTGAGCGTCGGGACCGATCACGACACCGCGCGCTTTGCGGCCCAGACAATCGGGAAGTGGTGGCGTGAAATGGGCGTGGCCCGCTACCCCAATGCGACCGAATTACTGATCACCGCCGATGGCGGGGGCTCCAACTCCAGTCGCGGCCGTCTGTGGAAAGTGGCCCTGCAGGAACTGGCCGACGCGACGGGATTGGTGCTGCATGTGTGCCACTTTCCTCCCGGCACCAGCAAGTGGAACAAGATCGAGCATCGGCTGTTCTGCCATGTCACGCAAAACTGGCGCGGCACGCCGCTGGTCAGTCACGATCTGATCGTCAAACTGATCGGCAGCACGACGACCAAGACCGGTCTAAAGGTGAAGGCCGCCTTGGACACGGAGCGTTATGAGAGCGGCATCAAGGTAAGCGATGAGCAATTGCAGGCCGTGCGAATCAAGCGTAACGACTTTCACGGCGAGTGGAACTACTCTATTCTGCCCAACGAGCGAATTGGATAGGTTATCCGTGCGCGCGAGCTTAGACCACAGGACGTCGGATTTCAACTGATCCACAGGCCCCTTTTAGGGGCCTTCCTCATACCACCGGTTCTACCGGTGGTTGCTGATTTGGCGACGAAGGTATTGGCGGGAATCAAACGACCGCGCTCGAGACTGGGGCATTGAAAATTCTCCCAGCCCGTGGTTCCTTGATACTTATTGGCATCGTCCCAGGTACTACCGAGTTTGAGCAGTGCCGACCAGTGGACATACCCCTGTGTGGGGGTGGTTGGCGCTTGAGGGCCATTAAGGCTCAAACCATAAAAGAAGTTGGATGAGGGAAAAGCTTGTTGATTGTCGCCCACATACATGGCGCGCAACTGCCCAATTGATCGGAGATTAGCTTGGCACTTGACGGCGTTGGCCGCTTCGCGCGCCTTGGCCAGCGATGGCAAAAGTATGCCGATAAGAACTGCAATGATTCCAATAACCACGAGCAGTTCCACCAGAGTGAAACCCGAAGTTCGCGTTCGTTGCATTGTCACGTCTTCTCCTCTTACATAGCGCAAATCGCCCAGCAAACAAACCGCTACCAAATTAGCAGTTAATCATCAACTATTTAATTCCTATATTAGATATAGGATTCATGTATAAATGGTTGTAGAGTGTGCTTCGAGGGAAGTCAAGTGAATTCTTTTTGTTTCGAGGCCATGGCGATTATTGATGTCCCCAATGGTGCCTTTTGGACCGTTGAACTATGCGTTTTCGCCCTCCGTTTTTCCTGGACCTGTTGACTTGGCATAACTCCTTATTCCACAACGCTTTATGATGCAATGCGCCTAGGATGCTTGCATTCACGCCAGCGGCACGTTATTCTTTGCTAACCTTTCAGGCTCACGGCTGTCTATTTTGTGTCTGCCGTGAAAAGGCTAGGGCTTATTGTTGGGCCTGCATCTTTCTGGTCTTTTCGCGACAATTCTAAAAAGGAGCATCTATGGCTACGTTGTGTGGTCGTCGGTTGGTTGTTTCCACCCCTTCCAAATCACGTCGGTTGCTGGCAAAAAGCACATTGACTTTTCTTGCCGAACCGCTGGAAACCCGGCGATTGCTGAGCGATGTATCGCTTGTATATGCGGCCAAGACGATCGATTATATGCAAACCGCCAGCGGTGCGCCGACACTGGCAAGTTCGAACGCTTATGACTTTGGCGCGGGGGTGCAAGAAACCGCCGCCAACACGGTCAGTTCCGCCAAGGGGACCGGGCCGAACGGTCAGTCGCAGGCGATGACCTTGGATTCGACGCAGAATAAGTTCAAAATCGAGGCGGATTTCAACTCCCAGGCCGATTTGGATGCGAATTGTCCCGACGGAACCTATACCATGCAGATTAATGCCGTCAATGACGGCACGCACACGGTGACGGGGAACTTGACGGGCGATCAATACCCCAGTCCTGGGCAATTTACGAATTATAATGCGCTGCAAAATGTCAATCCCGCCACGGCTACCACCATCACTTGGACCCCGATGGGAGGCGGCAGCAATGAATACGTGAAGTTGGGCATAGACGATGCCACCACCGGCGATACCGTTTTCCAGACGCCGGATCCCGACACCAGCGGCGCCCTGACCGGCACTTCCAGCAGCGTCACCGTCCCCGTCGGTACGTTCGTGGCGGGGCACCAATACGATGCCTGGCTGGATTTCATTAACATTGTGTCCAGTGACACCACCGACTACCCCGGGGTTCCGGCCGTGGGCGGCTATGGCGCGGAAACCGATCTAAACTTCACCGCGGGCGCCGGCAGCGCATCCATTGCCGGCAACATTTATTCCGACACCAACGCCAGCGGCGTCTACAATCCAGCGGATCCGGGGATCAACGACGTGATGGTCTATCTCGATGCCAATAACAATGGCAACCTGGATGCCGGGGAAATCAGCGTCAATACCAATGCCAGCGGCAATTATCTTTTCCGCAACCTGGCGGCGGGAACGTATACCGTGCGCGAAGTGGTGCCGGGTAACTACGTGCAGACGTCTCCGGGCAGTGGGGCGCTCAGCGTAACCGTAGCGATCGGGCAGGCTTCGACCGGCAATACCTTCCTGGACGCCTCGGCCGGCCATGCCACCGCCGAAGCGGTTTACCGGCTTTACAGCCCGGTGACTTTGGAGCATCTCTACACCACTGATCCCAACGAATACAACACGCTGGAAAGTTACGTGGGAACGTGGAATGGCGAAGGCGAAGTGTTCAGCGAATACAGCGGCCCGGCCACGGTTGGCGGCGTAGCCGATGAGCCGTTGTACCGGCTCTACAATCCTTCCGTGCTCCAACATTTGTGGACCACCGATTTGAACGAATACACCGTATTGGCCACCGAAGGCTGGAACCAGGAGAACATCGTTGGCTACGTGTTTCCCGCCGCCACCGGCGCCACCGCCACCTCGTTGCCCACCGTGCCCGGCAGCCAAGCGCTGTATCGCCTGATGGCCCCGCAGGTCCACCTGTGGACCACGACTCCAAACGAATACGACACGTTGCAAACTGAAGGTTGGACGGGTGAGGGGATTATTGGATACGTCGTGTAGAAAAGCGGAAAGCGAAAAGCGGAAAGCGGAAACAAACTCAGGTGTGAAGGGTTTGAAGGTGTGAAAGTGAGAAACGTGAAAACGTGACAAAGGCAATTGCTTTATCACGTTTCACGTTTTACGTTTCATTCCTATTTCACGTTGACCACGCCTTTTTCGCGCGGGTGCAGCGCGCAGGAATAGGGATAGCTTCCCGCGGCGGGAAAAGTGCGTGACCAGCTTTGGCCGCTCTTGAGGTTGCCGGAATCGAAGGAACCGTCGGCGGCCAGCACATCGTGGTCGCGGTCGTCGTGGTTGGTCCATTGCATGGTATCGCCGGGGTGGATGTCCACGCTAGCCGGATCAAACCCGCCCTTGATGGCAACCGCCACGGTATTGGCAGGTCCGGCGGCCAAAGCCGCCGCCAGCAGCAATGCGGCCAGAGCAAATAGCTTCATAGCACACCTTCATTTTCCATTATCCATTGTCCATTATCCATGGCTTTCATTATCCTATCCGCCATGCGCGGAGAAAAGATCATACGCGATCCGGTTCACGATGTGATTGCCTTTCGTTTGGATCGGCCGGGCGACCGGCTGTTGTTTCGGCTGCTCAACGCCGCCGAGTTCCAACGCCTGCGCCGCATCAAGCAACTGGGCATGGCTTCGCTGGCGTATCCGGGGGCGGAGCATTCGCGTTACAGCCACAGCTTGGGTGTGATGGAAACCGCCCGGCGGATGCTGGAGCACCTGGGCCGCAGTGTGCCGTTGGATGAGGGGTTATGCACTGCCACGCTGGCGGCGGCGCTGCTGCATGATTTGGGGCATGGGCCATTCAGCCATGTCTTCGAGCGCGTCAGCGGCATCGAACATGAAAAGACCACGTATCGCTTGATCGAAGATCCCGCCAGCGATATCCATCGCATCCTGGTGGCGCACGACCGGCAATTGCCGGAACTGATCGTGAAGCTGTTGAGGCATGAGATTCAGCCACCGGTGTTGCCGGTGTACGCCGACGTGCTGAGCGGCCAGCTTGATGCCGACCGCTTTGATTATCTTTTGCGCGACAATCTGATGACCGGCAGCCAATACGGCGATTACGATTTACGTTGGCTGCTGCACGCATTGACGGTGGAGCCGGCTAACGGCAGGCTGGCGGTATCCTGGAAGGGCGTCAGCGCCATCGAAGCCTATTTGCAGTCACGCTACCACATGTACCGCAACGTTTATTTTCACAAGACGGTGCGCAGTGCCGAGGGCATGATGCGCCTGGCGCTGCACCGCGCCCGGCGACTGGCGGTGCAGGACCGCCTGGGCTATCCCCCGCGCGAGAATCTCGTTTACAAGGCGTTACTCGGCCAAAAGCTGGATACCCACGAATTCTTGGAACTGGACGATGTTTCCGTGCAGCACTGCCTGAAGCACTGGATGCACGCGGAAGACACCGTGCTGGCCCTGTTATGCCGCGGTTTGCTGTTTCGCCGGCTGTTCAAGACGTTCGACTTAACGCGTGTCGCGCCGGCCCAGGCGACGGCGGCGGTGGCCGCGGCGGGCGATGCCATAACGGCTGCCGGTGGCGAGTCGGCTTACGAGATGTTCCTGGACGAGCCGGCCGACACGCCCTACGAAACCTATCATGCCGACGATTCGGCCACCGGCGGCATCTGGGTGCAGGATCCGGCTGGCAAGCTCACGCCGTTTCAGGATGTCTCGCCAATATCGCAAGCGCTAAACAAGCAACTGATGTTCCGCCGCCTCCATGTTTCGCCGGGATATAAGGATGCGGTGGGATACGTATTGCAAGGGATGAGGATTGGGAGGGAGTGATTTGCGGGGCTGTCCGTGCGGAAGTTTTTGATTGTCAAGTCGAGTCAGGCTGGGTTAAAATAGCATGATGATCCGCAAAGAGGACATCCTCAATCGCCGCGATGAGATCATTGCCGTGGCCCGGCGGTACGGCGCGTCGAACATCCGCATCTTCGGCTCCGTTGCGCGCGGCGACGCCACCGCGGAATCAGATGTCGATCTTGTGGTTCGTTTTGACCCTGGGCGCACGCTGCTGGATCACGCCGGACTGCTGGGTGATCTGCGCGATTTGCTCGGCGTGAAAGTGGATGTGGTGGATGAAGACGGCATGCGTCCACGCTTCCGTGCCAACGTTCTGCGCGAGGCGTTGGCGTTATGAGATCGCCGCGCCAATTGCTCCAGGATATTGTCGACGCCTGCCAGGTCGTTATCGACTCCACGCCGGCCATCGAAGCACAGTTCGACGGCGATCCGCACTTGCGTTCGCACATTTATCTTCACATTCTCATTGTCGGCGAGGCGTGCGCGCGAATGCCACCGACGATCAAAGACGCGCATCCAATGGTTCCCTGCCGCCCGAGTCGTGAGGATAGACCATACCTTACTGCGGCGGATCATCGGGCGGGCCCTCCGGCGGACGCTTGGGTTGATCCTCCGGCGGCTGGCGCGGGCCGCGCTGATCGGGGGGCTGGTTGGGGCCGCGTGGATCGGGGCCACCGGGTTGCGGGCCTAAGCCGAGCCGGCCGGGGTCGCGGATAGCGCCGGCAAAGGGTTCGCCGGTGAGTTGCTTCCAGGCCGCTTTTTGCTCGCTATCCAGCAGCGCCAGGATTTTGGCCAGGGCCGCTTGGCGTAACTTGCGTTCGGCCAGGCGCTGCGGATCGCGCGGGCCGGCGGTATTATGCTGCATTTGCAGTTGCCGCATGGCGGCACGGTGATCGGCTTGAATTTTGCGGATCGCCTCTTTTTGGTCGGTGGTGAGTTTCAAGGCCGCCAGCACGTCGTCATCGCTGAAAGCGCCGGGGCCGCGGAATTGCCGGGCGATTTCCAGCAGCCGGTGGTACTGCGGGTCGGCGAGAATTTTGCGGGTGGTGGCGTCGATTTTGGCGGCCAGATCACCAAAATACTTTTTCTTCTGATCGTCGGTCATTTGCCGCATTTCGCGGCGATTGCTCACTTCGTCCAGCAGGGGGATCACCGTCTGCTGAATCAGGGAGGTCTGTTGGGCCGTTAAATTCAGGGCTTGTGCCACCGAGATCTCGGCCAGCAGGCTGGAGCGAACCGAGGTTTGCATATAGACATCGACCGCGGCCAGGTCGGTGAGGATTTCCTGCGCGTGGGCCTGCGCCGTGGCAAGTTCGGGGGTGGGGGAATTGTCGCTGCCGGCCTCGATGAAGCTGCGATAATAGTCCAGCACCGCTTCCAGCATTTCTTTGCGCACCGCGGCCGCTTGCGGTTCGTCGGCTAATTCTTCGGCGGCGACCCGGCTCAGGTAATCCACCACATCGCGGGCCTGTTTTTCGCTTTTGAGCGCATGTTGGCGTTCGGTTTCGGCGGTGTTGAGCGCGCTTTGCGCCAGATGTTCCTGCCGGGCAATCAGCACGGTGCTGACCGCCAAACCGATGGCCAGCAGCAGCAGGGCGGCCAGCGTGGAGATGGCGATGGCCCGATGCCGGCGCGTCCATTTGATGGCTTTGTCCACCAGCGATGGTGAGCAGGCCAGGATGGGTTCATCCGCTAAAAACCGGCGGAAATCTTCCGCCAGCGCCCCGGCGGTTTGATAGCGGTCGCCGGCCTCTTTGGCCGTGGCCTTGGCGAGAATGATTTCCAGCTCGCGCGGAATCAGTTTGTCGATGGCACGCGGTGGGCGCGGTTCGTGCAAGCCAATTTGTGAGAGCAATTGCTCGCGCGTTTCACCGGGCAGGGCGCGTTCCAGCGTCAGCAGTTCGTACAGCGTGATGCCTAGCGAATAGACGTCGGTGCGCTGATCCAGCACTACGCCGGCTTTGCCGGTGGCTTGCTCAGGACTCATATAGCGCAGGGTGCCGAGCAAATCGCCTTCCTGCGTAAGATTGTTGTCCGAGTAAAATTGTGCCAAGCCGAAATCGGTAATCCAGACGTTCCCCTTGATATCGAGCATCAGATTGGACGGTTTGATATCGCGATGCACCACGCCGGTGCGGTGCGCGTAATCCAAACCGTCGGCGGCTTGCATTCCCAATTTGGCGACGGCGCGGAAATAGTCTGCACGCTGATGCGTGCGCAAGTCCAATAAATATTGACTGGCGCGGCCGGCGCTGTTTTGGCCTTCGCGGATCTCATTGGTCACTTCCGCCAGCGTCTGCCCCTGAATTAGCTGCATCGCATAGAAATGCACGGATCGTTCGCATCCGACAAAATACACCGGTACGATGTTGCTGTGATGCAGTTGCGCCGCCGCCTGGGCTTCATTGCGAAACCGCTGCAAATGGCGGGAATCCAACGCCGCCGCCAGCGGTAATACTTTCAGCGCCACCCGGCGAGTGAGCGAAATCTGCACGGCTTCGTAGACCACGCCCATGCCGCCCCGGCCCAGTTCACGCACCAGCTTGAAATCGCCCAGGGGCTGGCCGTTGGCCAAATCGGCCGGATCGATGGGCGAAATCGCTGAGCCGCTGGTGGGATCCAACCCGGCGGCGGCGGAATTGACGAATTGCAATCCGGCCAGGCAGGCCGAAAGTTCGGTGGCGATGTCGGGGTGGTGTGCCACCAGATCATGCCGGTTGGGTTTGTGGCCGGCTTCGACGGCCGACATGTAATCGCGCACCACTTTGATCAGGCGTGCTTCGCGTTCGGCGGCCAGGGTTTGATCGCTGGGCGGCGCCAGCGTGGCATCCACATCAGAACTGCGATCGGGATTGCTCATGCCAATTCTCCAAGGCTTTCGCGCAGTTTGCCCAGCGCCCGCACCCATAATTTCTGCACACTGTCGGCACTGCGGTCCATACGCTTGGCCACTTCATCAAAACTCAAGCCTTCCAGATGACGCAGGATGATCACCTCGCGGTAATCTTCACTGAGCCGATCCAGGGCTTGGGATAATAATAGGGCTTGTTCCTTGCGGCTGGCACGCTGGCTGGGGGTGCTGATGGAAGCCGCCAACGCCCCGTCCAGCATTTGCGAGGACCGATCGACCTGGGCTTCAAGCTGCTGTTCCAGCATGACATCGCGTGCCTGGGTGCCGAGAAATTTCCGCATCACCAAGGCAAGCTGGCCGGCGAGGATCTTCCGCATCCACGCCAAAAACTCCGCTTCGGTTTCCCCGCGGAAGTTGGGGAATTGCCGATGCACTTCCAGGAAAACTTCCTGCACAACATCCGCGGGATCGACCTTGCCCTGCAAGCGGCGGCCAATCTGCACGCGCGCTAAAAGGGTGAGATACCGCGAGTACGCCTCCAGTACCTCACCCAGTTGAGCGCTTTGGCCGTCTTTGGCCAGTCGCAGAAGATGGGTGATGTCGTGTGCCATGGTGGGCCAAGATCATCGCGCAAATGCGGCCAGCAGGGAAGGATTCGTTATTGTCCACCGGGGCCGGGGCCGCCATCGGGACCGCCGCCGCCGCCCGGCGGGCCATTGCGATCACCACCGCCTTCGCCCGGACCACGCTGGCGCGGGCCGCCACGCTGCTGCTGGGGCACCGTCGTGCCATTGACCGTTTCGGCCGTCAAAATGGTCTGACCGTTAGGTAACTGCCGGGACATGCCATCGGCGGTCAATTTCTGGCCGGGTTGCAGTTTCAACGTGGCGTTGGCCGCGGGCGCGAACCCCACCAATACGCCGGTATCCAGGATCACGCCATCCACCTGGCCGCTGCGGTCGTAATTCAGATGTTTGATCGTCCCTTCCACATGCGCTTCGGAGGGCTTGCCGGCCAGCTCAATCGTCTTGCCGGCGGCCGTAATGCTGACCAACCGATAAACCTTGTGATCGGGCTTTTCGGTATCGGCGTCGGCGTTGCGTGCCGGCAGGGCATCCTGTCCGCCTTGGCCGGCCTGACGGTTACCACCGCGTGGACCATTGTCCGCCGCTCCGCCGCCATCCTGGCCTTGACCGCCTTCCGGCCCACCGCGTCGTGGCCCACCCTGGCCGCGTGGCGGCCGCGGTGGCTCGGCCATGGCGGTGACCTGAACCTGGCTGCCCTCCGGGGCCAAAGCCGCAACTTTTTCAGCAACCGCCGGTGGCATGATCAATTGCACCATACCATCGCTAGTTGTCAGATTAAGCGATTCCACTTCGCCCATCGGGGCCAAGTTGTAATTCTGCACCGTGCCTTCAAGCCTGATGGCCTGCGCTTCGCCCGGCCGGCTGCCGGGTGGCCGCCGCCGCCCCCCCGGCTCATCCTGTTGCGCCGGCCGATCAGGTTGCGGCGGCGGGGTAACATCATCGGCGATAACCCAGGCGCCCAGGCAAGCTACGCCCAGCACCGCAGCCAAAAGGCTCGTATGAGACGAGGACCGATTCATCATTTTCATAACAATCTCCTTGTTAACAGACAGGTTGCGCGGCCGGCCCAAAGCCGCCGCGCGAATTGTTATCGCCTTGGTGGCATGGATTGGTCAAGCGCGGTGCAAGGACAATGCCGCCGCATCGCCGCCATGCAACCCAGGCCCAACACTAGCGCCCCGAAACTGACCGAGCCATACCACATCGCCCATTGGCCGATGCGTGGGCCGATGCTGGGGCCGAGAATGACGCTGAGGATGTTGCGGTCCAACAAATCGACTGACATGATACATACCGCCAGCGCCACGGCGGCGAGCATATCTTTGTCGCAGACAGCGCGGCGGGCTAATAACATCCCCGGCAGCAGCATCACGCAGAAGTGCGGCTTGCTGCTCATCGGGGAAAACAGCAGGATCGCCATCAACACCGCACTGCATTCCAGGGCGCGGCGCGTGGGGCTGTCGTCGGCGGGGCGGCGCAGCGGACGGCCCAGAGCTAACGCCACCAGCAACGCCACGACCATATCCGTGCCATAGATTAGGGTTTTGAGCTTGGTAGCGGAAACCATGCGGTTGCCGTCGGCATCGCAAACGATGCGGTTATAGAAACCGGCGATGGATTGGTTAAAGATGTTGGCGCTTTGCCAGGCGCCCTGGTCGGTGTCCACGTGGGACAACGGCTGAACCAGTTGGTGATACCAATGCCCCAGCCACAACCCGCCATCAGGCGGACGATGCACCAAATCCGGCAGCAGATTGACCGCCAGCGCTACCAGCACCATCCATGTCGCGGCTTTCCAGCGGCCACGCCAGAGCAAGTAAAACACCAGCAGCAGCGGCGGGCCTTTGATGGCGGCACCCAGGCCAAACCAGGTGGCGCTGAGCAGTTCGCGGCCTTGTTGCCAGGCCAACACGCCGCCGATCAGCAAGGCCCCGATGAGCAGATCAACCTGCTGATGATCGAAGTTGTCCTGAATAAAGCGGATGCCGCAGAGCAAGCCGATGATGGCGGTCCACTGCGCCTGGCGGTCGGGGGCATCGCCTTCGATTTTGCCGCCGCTGGCGGCTTTCCAGCAGCCACGCCACAGCAGCAGGGCGCAAACGACGTTGATGGCATACCAGAGGAACCGGCCAATCCAGCGGCCGATTTCATGCGGCTCACCGCCCGGCCACAGCCAGGCAAACGGAACCGCCAGCAGCGACATCAGCGGTGGATAGGTGTAAGCATGGCTGTCGGCAATCGGCAGCGTGATGTAGAAATTGCGTCCGTTGAGCAGGCCGCGCGCGCCCAGCACAAAGACATAATCCCACTCGGAAAAGTCTTTGATGAGCATAAAGCGAATGCCGTTGGCGGTCAGGTAAATGGCGGCGGCGACGGAAAACGGGTGAGTGATGATCCAGCGAAACCAACGAGGCATTGGAGGCATTAGAAGCGATGGGAGGGGAAATGGGAAGTAATGCCAAATGCCGAATGCCAAATTGGTAATGCAAAACAGGCAGGCGGACGGGGTTTCCCGAATTTCATTCGGCATTTGGCATTTGAGACTTTTGATTAACTCTCCATGTCGTGATGACAGGGGTTAAAATTCTCCTGCCAACGCTGCCGCGGATGGTTTTTCGCGTATTTTCGGCCATTTG
>Ga0316217_10006421_pt1 | contig 11659 bp, 10 predicted proteins | sample 1anoAmetaG_FD_203633 | JGI IMG/M metagenome (GOLD analysis project Ga0316217, IMG submission 203633) | Freshwater microbial communities from Trout Bog Lake, Wisconsin, USA - 1anoA | ecosystem: Environmental > Aquatic > Freshwater > Lake > Hypolimnion/Profundal zone | place: USA: Wisconsin... | reverse complement strand
AGGGTGCCCTGGAGCCCGGCCTGGACGCGGACATCGTGGTGCTCGACCCAACCGGTCCGGACCAGCCGGTCCACTCCACCCTGGTCCCCGCCTTCGAAGCCTTCCCCTGCGTGTATTCGAAGCTCGCCTTCCGCCATGTGCTGCTCCGGGGCGAACCCCGGATCGAATCCGGACACCTGCTGGAGCCCGGCCGTCCCGCCGGCGTCCCCCTGCAGCCCGCCCCCTCCTCCCTTTCCTTCAACTGATTTCCAGCCAACCAGGAGCATCCCCATGCCCAGCGTCGCCGAACACCAGAAAGCCTTCCAGTCCCTGAAGACCGACCTGTTCCAGAAAGACTTCCTGCTCACCTGGGAGCATCCCGAGGAGGAGATCCGGGCCATCCTGGCCCTGGCCGCCGCCTTCAAGGGCCTGCACCAGCAGGGCAAGTCCTACAAGTCCTTCGACACCGGGCTGGCCATCTCGATCTTCCGGGACAACTCCACCCGCACCCGGTTCAGCTTCGCCTCGGCCGCCAACGCCCTGGGCCTGGGCCTGTCGGACCTGGACGAGCAGAAGAGCCAGGTGGCCCACGGCGAGACCGTGCGCGAGACCGCCAACATGATCAGCTTCCTCACCGAGGTGATCGGCATCCGCGACGACATGTTCCTGGGCGAGGGCCACACCTACATGCAGGAAGTGGGCGCCGCGCTCAGCGACGGCGCGGCCAACGGCGTGCTGCACCGCCGTCCCAGCATCGTCAACCTGCAGTGCGACATCGACCACCCGACCCAGTCCCTGGCCGACCTGTGCTGGCTCAAGGAGCACTTCGGCGGACTGGACAACCTCAAGGGCAAGAAGATCGCCATGACCTGGGCCTACTCCCCCAGCTACGGCAAGCCGCTGTCGGTGCCCCAGGGCATCATCGGGCTGATGACCCGGTTCGGCATGGATGTCCGCCTGGCCCACCCCCAGGGCTACGACCTGATCCCCGAGGTGGTGGAGCAGGCCGGCAAGCAGGCAGCCCAGTCCGGCGGCAAGTTCAAGCTGACCACCAGCATGGACGAGGCCTTCGCCGGCGCCGATATCGTCTACCCCAAGTCCTGGGCCCCGTACCGCGTCATGGAGCGGCGCACCGAGCTGCTCAAGGTCTCCGACAAGGACGGCCTGAAGCAGCTGGAGAAGGAATGCCTGGCCAACAACGCCAAGCACACCGACTGGGAGTGCACCCGGGCCAAGATGGACCTCACCGCCGGCGGCAAGGCCCTGTACATGCACTGCCTGCCCGCGGACATCACCGACGTCAGCTGCAAGGCCGGCGAGGTCTCGGCCGAGGTGTTCGAGCAGTACCGGATCCCCACCTACCATGAGGCGAGCTACAAGCCCTTCGTGATCAGCGCGCTCATGTTCCTGACCCGGATGCAGGATCCCAAGGCCAAGCTCGAGAGCATCGTCAACCGCGCCCAGAACCTCTACCTGTAGCCGATCGGAGACAACGACATGTCCAGAATCGTCAAGACGTTCAACGCGGAAGTGGTCCAGCGCACCGCCCGGCGCTGCCGGGAGCGGGGCATCATCATCCCGACCTTCAAGCAGATGCGCCATCCCGAAACCGCCCCCGAGGCGGTCAAGGCCCGCCTGAAGCACGTCGGCCTGTGGGACGTGGATCCCGCCAACCTGTTCCGCATCACCTGGAAGAACGATCCCAAGACCGGCCTCTTCGCCGGCCCCAACTACCTTGAGATCCCGAGCGTCATCACCGGAGTCAAGGCGCGCATCGTCGGCCTGGTCGGCAAGTACTTCCCCACCGGCGCCCACAAGGTCGGCGCGGCCTTCGCCTGCCTGGTGCCGCGGCTGGTGAGCGGCGAGTTCGATCCGGACTACCACAAGGCGGTCTGGCCCTCCACCGGCAACTACTGCCGCGGCGGCGCGTTCGACTCCTCCGTGCTGGGCGTCACCGCCATCGCCATCCTGCCCGAGAACATGAGCCAGGAGCGCTTCACCTGGCTGGCCGAGATCGGCTCGGAAGTGATCGCCACCCCGGGCTGCGAGAGCAACGTCAAGGAGATCTACGACAAGTGCTGGGAGCTGAAGGCTGATCCCAAGTACATGATCTTCAACCAGTTCGAAGAGTTCGGCAATCCGGTCTGGCACTACAACGTCACCGGCCCGGCCATCGAGGACGCCTTCAACGCGGTGAAGACCCCCGGTTCCCGGCTGGCCGGCTACGCCAGCGCCACCGGCAGCGCCGGCACCATCGCCGCCGGCGACTACCTGAAGACCCTGCACCCCGGCTGCAAGACCATCGCCACCGAAGCGATCCAGTGCCCCACCCTGCTCATGAACGGCTTCGGCGATCACCGCATCGAAGGCATCGGCGACAAGCACGTGCCCTGGGTCCACAACGTGCGCAACACCGACGCCGTGGCCGCCATCGACGACGAGGACTGCATGCGCATCCTGCGCCTGTTCAACGAGCCGGCCGGCCAGGCCTACCTCGCCGAGCTGGGCGTCGACCAGGCCACCATCGGCCAGCTGGGCCTGCTGGGGATCAGCGGCGTGTGCAACCTGCTGGCCGCCATCAAGGCCGCCAAGTACTGGGAGCTGAACGAGAACGACGTCATCTTCACCATCTTCACCGACAGCGTGGAGATGTACCGTTCCCGGCTGGAAGAGCAGACCGCCGCCCACGGCGCCTTCACCGCCGTGTCCGCCGCCAAGGCCCAGGTGGGCAGCCTCGAGCGCCAGGGCGTGGACAACTTCAAGGAGCTCACCTTCCCCGAGAAGAAGGCCATCCACAACCTGAAGTACTACACCTGGGTCGAGCAGCAGGGCAAGACCTACGAGGAGATCTGCGCCCAGTGGGAACCGGAGTACTGGACCCAGCTGTTCACCGAGGAAGCCGACGCGTTCGACAAGCTGATCGAGCAGTTCAACGCGCAGGTCGCCAAGGCCTGACAAGGAGCCTATGGCTTCCTTTTCTTTTCTCAGCGTCTCCGCGTCTCCGCGTCTCCGCGTCCTCGATTTCCGGCTTTTTCTCTAAGGGTGTCCGGGCGTTCGTTCAATGAACGGGCGTTCAGGCAATACCAAGAAAGAGCCGGAAATCGAGGACGCGGAGACGCGGAGACGCGGAGAAAAAAAGCTTTCGCGAATCAATCCTTCCAATGTGCACGGAAGGCTGAAAGGACGCTCACTTAATTTTCCCAAGTGATTTCCTGCATTCAGTACTAGACTTTGATCCAGGTGGCCCCCATGACAGCGCGCATGCTCATCCAGAACGGCACCATCATCACCTTCGGCTCCCCCTGCAAGGTCCTCACCGGCCAGGCCATCCTGGTGGAGGACGGGTTCATCGCGCGGATCGCGCCCAGGGCGGAGATCGCCGGCCCGTTCGACCAGGAACTGGACGCCGCCGGGCAGGTGGTCATGCCGGGGCTGGTGAACGCCCACATGCACTTCTACTCCACCCTGGTGCGCGGCCTGGGCAAGGCCGCCCCCAGCGCCAACTTCCAGGAGGTGCTGGACCACCTGTGGTGGCGGCTGGACCGCAAGCTGAGCCTGGACGACGTGGAGATGAGCGCCCGGTTCATCCTGCTGGAGGCGGTGCGCAAGGGCACCACCACCCTGGTGGACCACCACGCCAGCCCGTTCGCCCTGCGCGGCTCGCTGGACCGCATCGCCAAGGCCGTGAAGGCGGCCGGGGTCCGGGCCTGCCTGTGCTACGAGGTGTCGGACCGGGACGGCGACGCCATCGTCACCAAGGGCCTTGAGGAGAACTCCGCCTTCGCCCGCCGCTGCGCCGCCGAGCCCGATCCCCAGTTGCGCAGCCTGTTCGGCCTGCACGCCGCCTTCACCCTGTCGGACAAGACCCTGGAGCGGGCGGCGGGAATGGGCCGGGACCTGGGCATCGGCTTCCACGTGCATGTGGCCGAGGCGGCCTCCGATGTCGCGGTGAACCAGGCCCGGCACGGCCTGACCCCGGTGGCCCGGCTGCAGGCCCACGGCATCCTGGGCCCGGACAGCATCGCCGCCCACGCCGTGCACGTCTCCGAGGCCGACCAGGAGCTGCTGGCCGAGACCGGCACCTTCGTGGCGCACAATCCCCAGTCCAACCTGAACAACGCCGTGGGCATCGCCGATGTCCAGGGCCTGGTGCGGCGCGGGGTGCGGGTGGGCCTGGGCACCGACGCCATGACCGTGAACATGCTGGAGGAACTGCGGGTGGGCCTGTTCGCCCAGCATCTGCGCCAGGACAACCCCACCTGCGGCTTCATGGAGCTGGCCGACGCCCTGGTGGCCCGCAACCCGGAACAGGCCACCCGGCTCTGGGGCTTCCCCCTGGGCACCCTGGAGGAGGGCTCCGCGGCCGACATCATCCTGGTGGACTACCACGCCCCCACCCCGCTGGACGACACCACCGTGCTGGGCCACCTGGTGTTCGGCCTCTCCCAGGCGGTGGTGGACACCACCATCTGCGCCGGCCGGGTGCTCATGGCCGGCCGGAAGCTCGCCGGCGTGGACGAGGCCGCCCTGGCCGCCCGCAGCCGCGAGCTGGCCACCCGCCTGTGGGACCGCTTCTAGGAGGGCACGTGAAGGGCTTCACGGAGATCTGCGCCGCGGTGGAACACCTGGCCGGGCCCGCGGCCCTGGCCACGCTGGTGCGGGTCAAGGGCAGCTCCTACCGGCAGCCCGGGGCGCGGATGCTGTTCGGCCCGGAGGGCATCCGCACCGGCGTGATCAGCGCCGGCTGCCTGGAGACCGACATCCTGGCCCGGGTCCAGGCGGTGCTGGCCAGCAGCGGCCCGCAGCTGGCCGCCTACGACCTGGGCAGCGACCTGGACCTGGTCTGGGGCACCGGCATGGGCTGCCAGGGCCGGGCCGACGTGCTGCTGGAGCGGGTCGCGCCGGGCCCGCTGCCGCCCTGGATGGACCGCTGCGCCGCCCTGGCGGCCCGGCGCGGCGCCGGCGCCCTGGTGACGGTGTTCGCCGTCCGCGGCGAGAGCGACGCCCGCCCCGGGGACCACTTCCTGTTCGAGGACGGCGGCCCCGGGCTTCCGCCCGCCGGGCCCCTGGCCGCGGTCCTGGCCGCCGCCGCGGCCAGGGCCGGCACCGGGCCCGGCGCCTTGACCCTCAAGGCCGGGGCGGCGGAACTGGAGGTCCTGCTGGAACCCATCCGGCCCGGCTACGCGCTGTGGATCTTCGGGGCGGGCGAGCACTCCCGGCCCATCGCCCGGCTGGCCAAGGAACTGGGCTGGTTCGTGGGCCTGGTCGACCACCGGCCGGCCCTGGCCACCGCGGAACGGTTCCCCGAGGCCGACCGGATCGTGCTCGGCCACCCGCCGGAGTCGCTCCGGGGCCTGCCGCTGGACGCCCGCAGCGCGGCGCTGGTGGTGAGCCACATCTACGAGAAGGACCGCCAGGCCCTGGAGGCGCTGCTGGAGGCGCCCCTGGGCTACCTGGGGCTGCAGGGCAACCGGGCCCGCAGCCTGAAGCTGACCAGGGAACTGGCCGCGGCCGGCGTCCCGGATGGACAGCTGGCGCGGCTGCATTTCCCGGCCGGGCTGGATATCGGCGCCGAGACCCCTGAGGGCATCGCCCTGTCCATGCTGGCCGAGGCGCACGCCGCCCTGGCCGGTCGGCCGGGCGGCGCGCTCAGGGACCGCAAAGGCCGGATCCACGCCTGAACCGGCCCCGGTCCAGCGGATCTATACCTTGGGTTCCCGGGCCGGCATCCGGCCGAAGCTGAAGGCTCCGGGGTGCATGGGCAGCCAGTGCTCCACCAGCAGCGGCTGGGCCACCTTGTCGGCGGCCTTGAGCCGCTTGAGGGTCCCGGAGTGGTCCGAGGAGGCCACCACGATGGCGAAGGCGTGGGCCAGGGCGGCGAAGGTGGTGACGCTGCAGCTGAACAGCAGGTCCTCGCTGGGCACCGGGATCAGGATGTCGGCGTAGGGCCGGAGCGGCGAGTCCACCCGGTCCGAGAAGGCCAGGACCGGGATCCCGCATTCCCGGGCGAACATGGCCGAATCCACCGATTCCCGGCTGTACGGGGAGAAGCTCAGCACCACCAGCAGGTCCGCCGGCCCCAGGTTGGCCACCTGGGTGGAGAAGTCGGACGGGATGGCGGCGATGCAGGGCAGGCCAGCCTGGGTGAGGTAGAAGGCCAGGATCAGGCTCATGACATGGGAGACGCCCCGGCCCAGGATCACCCGGTGGTGCGCGTTCTCCAGCATGCGGGCGGCGCCCCCGAGCATGTCCTGGTCGACCATCTGGATCAGCCGGTTGAGGTTCTCCCCGTCCCGCCGGCTCACTTCGGCCAGGGTGCCGAACACGTCGCTGGGGACCTCCATGGCCTCCAGTTCCGCATCGCCGCTGCGGGCGTGGCAGGCCTCCCGCAGGGCGTCGCGGAATTCGCTGAACCCCTTGTAGCCCAATCGCTTGGCGAAGCGGACCACGGTCCCGACGCTCACTTCGGCCCGGTCGGACATGGCCTCGATGCCCCACAGCGCGCCCAGCAGCGGATCGGACAGCAGCGCATCGGCGATGCGGCGCATGGCCTCAGGCAGGTCACGGTAGGATTCGGCGATGCGGGTCTGCACGGGCTGGGGGTGGCTATCGTTCGTCATGTCGGTATGAAACTATACCATCAGAGTGAGAAATTTATCGCATGGCTCCGCCGCGGGCCGGGCCGGCCCCGCTGCTATGCTGGGGCCGTGGACTACGCAGCGCTCGCCTCCGGCTCCAGGGGAAACTGTCACGCCTTCTCGGACGGCCAGCGCACGCTGCTGGTGGACGCGGGCATCTCCCTGAAGCAGATCCGGCTGCGGCTGGAGGCCATCGGCTGGGACCCGGCCCGGGTGCGGGCGGTGGCCCTGTCCCACGAGCACACCGACCACATCGCCGCGGTGCCGGTGCTGCTGCGCAAGACCGACTGGGCCTTCATGGCCACCCGGGAAACGCTGGCCGCAGTCTGCGCCATCCACGGCATCGAGATCCCCGCCTCGCGGGTCATCCCGCTGAAGGCCGGCCACGTCACCGACTGGGACGGGGTGGGCGTGCTGCCGTTCGCCATCCCCCACGATGCCGCCGACCCGGTGGCCTACCGCCTGGAGTGGGCCGGCTGGAACGCGGCGGTGGTCACCGACCTCGGCCATGCCACGGCGCTGGTGAAGGACCATTGCGCGGACCTGGACCTGCTGGCCCTGGAGGCCAACCATGACGTGGAGATGCTGCGGGAGGGCGGCTATCCGCCCGCCCTCAAGGCCCGCATCCTGAGCCGGGTCGGCCACCTCAGCAACGAGAGCATGGGCGAGCTGCTCTCGGGCCTGCTCTGCCCAAGGCTCAGGACCGTGGTGCTGGCCCACCTGAGCGAGCAGAACAACACCCCCGAATACGCCCAGGCCGCGGCAGCTGTGGTCCTGGGGGAGCGCGCCACCCGACTGCGGCTGGCGCGCCAGGACGCCCCCTTACTGGTTGCAGCCGGCACGCATTAGCATCAGGATGGACACATGAAACCCACACCGCTCCTCCTCCGGCTTCTGGTCGCCTCTTCAGCTGTATCTGCGCCGCTCCTGGCGCAGACGCCGCTGTTCTCGGACGGGACGGCCTTCGGCGGGTCCATGGTGTTCTCGGAGGGGCTCAACCCCCTGGCCAATGCCGCGCGCACCGCGGCCGCGCCGGCAGGCTACTACCTGTCGTTCGTGGACGGCGACCAGCGGGCCGAGAACAACAAGTCGCTGCTCGCCAGTGCCGCGTCGGCCTCGCCGGCCACTGCGCCGGGCATCCTGGGCCAGCTGGCGGACGCCCCCTGGGCCCAGCGGACCCGCGCCTACGGGTTCAGCGCCATCAAGAATTCCGCCTTCCTGGCGCTGACCCGGGAGGAACTCAACGGGCTGATGGATTATCCCGACAGCACCGGGCTCAATCCGACCCTGACCGGGACCCGGGCCACCGTCGACCGGCTGAGCGTGGGCGGCGGCGGGAAGGCGCAGGACGGCCTCTCCGGAGGGTTCAGCGTCCGGTTCGAGCGCTGGGACTGGGGCACCCAGTCCCAGCCCTACAACAGCTTCACCTCCCCCCAGTTCGCCAACGCGGAGGCCATGCTGGGCGACAGCACCACCACCGACCGGACCCTGGCCATGGGGCTGGACGGCGGCCTGATCTTCGACCTGGCCCAGGGCGTCCGCCTGGGCCTCACCGGGACCCAGCTGAACCCCAAGAACCTCTGGGGCGTCGACATGAAGCCGCAGTTCCGGGCCGGGCTGCAGATCGACCTGGGCGCCCAGACCCAGGTGGCCCTGGAGAGCGACATCAATTCGGCCGAGCGGATGCCCTTCCCGGTGAAGCAGCAGACCGCCTCTGCCTCCGTGCGCTATGCCATCAATCCGGCCGCCGTGGTCCTGCTGGGCGGCGAGCAGAAGAAGATCGACGGCGCCTCGGTCACCCGGTTCGGCGCCTCCCTGCAGATCCGCACCGCCTCCCTGCTGCTCGTGTTCGGATTCCAGGCCGGGCAGTCCGACCCGATGAAGAGCGCCACCGTCGGGTTCCTTTGATGGGCGGCCTGTCCCTGGCAGCCCGCATCCTGGGCTGCGTCCTGGTCGGCGCCCTGGGCCTCGGGGCCCAGTCGCCGGTGACCGTGCAGGAGGCGGCCGAGCGCTTCGACGCCGCCCAGGCCAAGGTGACCACCCTGCAGGCGCCCTTCTCCCTGACCATCCGCCGGGCGCTGCTCAAGACGCCCACGGTCACCAAGGGCACCCTGTTCCTCCAGGGGTCGGATTTCATCCATTTCTCGTTCGCGCCGCCCGAGGACCTGATCCTGCACCTGACCCCCAAGGCCCTGGTCTCCTACAGCCCGGCCGCCGGGGTGGGCGAGATGATCAAGATCGGCTTCATCCGGAATGCCGACCGGAAGTTCCTGGGCCTGGGCCAGAAGCTCTCCTACCTTTCGGACTATTTCAAGATCTCCGTGGAAGAGGCCAAGGACGTCAAGGGCACCTTCCAGTTCACCCTGAGCCCGCGCAGCCTCTCGGTGAAGAAGCGCATGGAAGTCCTGTACATCTGGGTCGACAAGGATTCCTACCTGCCCCGCCAGGTCAACTGGGTGGAGCGGGGCGGGGATTCCTGGCTGCTGGAACTGGGTCCGCTGGTGACCAACCAGCCGCTCCCGGCCGCGGTCACGGGCTTCAAGGTCCCTCCCGGGGTTCCGCTCAAGGAGGAGTTCAGTTTTTTCGCCACACGAAAGTAGATTCGGACCTAGGCTTTCCAGGGAGGAGCAATGATCGTCACCTGCCCTTCATGTCCGGCCCGCTTCCAGTATGCGGACGCCCGCTTCCAGGGGGCGCTTTCCAAGCGCTTCCAGTGCCCGCGATGCGGAACGGTTTTTGAAGTCATGAACCCCGAGCTGCCCGGGATCGTGCCCGACATCCCGGCGCTTGAGCAGCAGCCTGCGCCTTTCTGGCCCGAGCCGGCAACGTCCCGCCCAGCCCAGTCCGGGCCGGCGCCGTCCCGCCCGGTCCAGCCCGCGCCGACCCCGTCCCGCCCGGTCCCCCCTGTTCCGGCCGGGCTCAAGCCCACCTCCACCACCTCCCGCAAGCTGCAGGAAGCCATGATGGCCGCCGCGGGCATCGGCGAGGGGGCCCTGCCGCCTGGGATCCGCTACAGCCTGGCGTTCCTCACCGGCCCCCAGGCCTCCACGGTGCGCCAGATCAGCGCGCCGCAGACGGTCATCGGCCGCGAGGAGGGGGACGTGATCATCAACGATCCGGAAACCTCCCGCCGGCACGCGCGCATCGAGATCCACGCCGACGGCACCGCCTGGCTCTCCGACCTGGGCTCCACCAACGGCACCAGCACCTCCGGCCGGACCATCGACGGCCCCACCCAGCTGTTCGACCGGCAGGAGTTCACCTGCGGCAAGAACACCTTCATGCTGTTGATCCGGGCCGTCGACGGCGCTTCCATGGATTGACGATGCCCTCCGCCCAGGATCCCTTCCAGAACCATCTGGCCAGAGCCGCCGCCCTGTTCGACCAGGGCGAGGTGGTGCAGGCCGGCCAGATCTGGCAGGCCATCCTCAAGCGCGATCCGGCCCACCGCGAGGCGCGGGCCGGCCTGTACCGGGTGAAGCTCGCCCTGGACCGGTCGAACGGCGAGCCCGACCCCGAGGTCCTGCTCCAGGAGGGCTGCACCCTGTTCGATCTGGGCCAGGTGAGGGATGCGCTGGAGAAGTGGGAGCGCATCCTGGCCTTTGATCCCCGCAACCGGCTGGCCCTGGCCTACGCCAACGACGCCCGCCGGGAACTGGGCCTGGCGCTGCTGCCGGACCCGTCCGCGCCGGCCCGGCCGGAACCGCCGGCGGACGCCGGCCGCACCGAAAGCGCCGACCTGCTGGTGCGGGAGGCGGTCCAGATCTACGACCTGGGCATGGTGGACGAGGCCGTGGCGAAATGGGAGCGGGCCCTGGCGCTGGATCCGAACCAGCAGGACGCGCCGGCCTATCTGGCCATGGCCCGGCGGGACCGGGAGGCGGCCGGCCAGTCTCCCACGGGGCCCCCTCCCGCCGCGGCCAGGCCCGCCGTCCAGCCCGGGCCCCCGCCCGTGGCCCCGTCCGAGGCCCAGCCAGATGCCCGGCCTGAGACCCGTCCCGAGGCCCCGCCCGAGCCCCGGGCCGAAGCCCGGCCCGCCCTGCCGGAAGCCCATGCCGTGACCCCGCGTCTGGCCCTGCCTGAACTGGCGGTTGCGCCGGCCAGGCACCGGCTCCTGCCGGATGTCCGCCACCTGCCGGCGCCGTCCGAGCTTCGCCCGCCAGCCGGTCCCGCTCCGGTGGATCCTCCGGCGGCCGTCACCGGGCGCGGCGCGGCCCCCCGGGGCGGCTTCAGGCTGCCCGGCGCCCTGAGCGGCCTGGCCGTGCCCCTGTGGCTGCGAGTCCCGAAGCACCTGACCCTCGTCCTCGGCCTGCTCCTGGCGGCGCTGCTGGGCCTGGTCCTGTTCGGCGCGGCCCGCCGGGAGGCGGCCCTGAAGGCTGCGGTCGCCGCGGCCAAGAACAGCGCCCTGAAGCCGGTATCCCGGATGATCGAGATCCCGGCGCTCACCGAATCCGCAGAGGCGGTGCACCAGGAGGCGGAGCGGGCCCTGCCGGCCGATCCGCTCATGGCCTACCTCCGCGCCCTGGAGTGGGTGCGGCTGGATCCCGACAACCCCGCCGCCGCCGAACTGGCCGCCAAGGCCAAGGACAAGCTGGGCGCCCTGCCGCCCGCGCCGGAAGCCCAGGGCGACTTCCTCCGGCTGCTCCAGTCCGGCGACCTGGACGATGCCCGCCTGACGGTGCTCGCCCAGTTGCGCCAGGCACCCGACGACCCGGAACTGCGGGCCCGGGCGCGCCAGGTCGTGCTCGCGCTGGTCCCCCGGCTGGCCGTTGCAGACCGGCTGGACGACACCCGGGACGCGCTCCTCCTGGGCCGCGCCCTGTTCCCCCAGGACAAGATCTGGCAGGCCAAGCTCAGGCTGCTCGAGGCGATCCAGGGCATGCCCAGGGCCGACCGGGCCCCGTGGATCCAGCTTCTGGGATGACCTTGAGCCCCCGCACCCACTGTCCCAGCTGCCACCACCGGATCACCCCGCTGGTGCTGGAATGCCCCGTGTGCGGCCTCGGCCTGGCCCGCCAGCCGCTGCCCAGGCCGCTGCTGTT
>Ga0316217_10006420_pt1 | contig 11666 bp, 7 predicted proteins | sample 1anoAmetaG_FD_203633 | JGI IMG/M metagenome (GOLD analysis project Ga0316217, IMG submission 203633) | Freshwater microbial communities from Trout Bog Lake, Wisconsin, USA - 1anoA | ecosystem: Environmental > Aquatic > Freshwater > Lake > Hypolimnion/Profundal zone | place: USA: Wisconsin... | reverse complement strand
TCCAATCAATGCGAAACGAGCTGGAAGAGGAATCATTTATCTTACTGATACCCATCACTTTATCGCCTGCAACTAATTCGCCCAAAACAAACTCAATGGTAGCTCTCTTTTCTTCCATGAACACGCAAAGTACATGTATGGAGAATGGCGTAATAATAAACCACACGGAGTATTAGTAGCTAGAATCGATGAAATACTAATAATAGCCGAATTTACGGCAGGGAAGCTTATTTAGTCCAGAAGATTTGTAGCTATTTTTGAGAAATTCAATACAGGACTAATCTTATAACTAAGGAAATCTGGAAAACTGTAACTCCATCGTAAATTGGAAGTTCTTACCCCTGAAGATATACTGATATTGATGAATGAGTGCTAGTTTAGGGTTGAAAAAGGCTAAAAAGCAGTAATTTCTCATTCTTTGATTAAGTTCCTGAACAAACGTATGTCAAGTGACAAAAAGGTTCACTCCAAGCTCAGGTTTATCAATAATAGCTACTACAGATTCGGCTATGATGTTGGTTTGGCAGTTTTATTTGATGACTAGTTTCGTGTGCTGTCGGTTGGGGTGCATAACAAAAATGCCTTAAATTCATATGGAGTGAAGTATTATGGCTCTAATTTGGGTAATAGAGTATAGGAAGGAGTCTTCGATGGATACAATACATATACTTACGAGTAAAAGTCGAAGCCAATTCATAAAATTAGCGAACTCTATCGAAAGTTTCATTTGTCTGAGATAAACTTTCAAAATTAGCTTTACAAAGATCCCTCTGACTACTATTTTAGGTATCTTTAAGATCTTGTAAACCAATAAGTGGTAACTTCATTATTTCAAAAAGAAGAAATACTAGGCTCCTCTCGAAAGATCATTTCTTCGTTAAACCAATCCAAGGATGTTTAATAGGAATACTCAACCAAGAAATAAAAATTATTTTAAAAATTGAACTCTAACAGCATTTCATTTCAAAATCTTAGAAAATCTCCGATATAGCTTCAGGGTGATAAAATTTCTCGAGGTATTCCTACATTATACAAATATTAACTTCCGTAACATCAGAAGAAAGTGGACTCATTTTAATTCGAATCACTGAATGAAAAAAAAAGACTCTAAATGCTGAAAAAATAGCTCTATTAAAACGTAAGTCATAAGGTGAAACTGCCTTAGGAAGAGTAAGATAAGTAAAACGCCAATAAACGGTAAAGAATTATAACTAAATCTCCTGTTAAGATAAAGACGACAACGTAAAAAAAGATAGCTGAGACCTCGCCAATTTAATTTAGGTATAGAATTTAGGAAAATCAAGAAAATAAAAATAAGAACATATTTATTCAAGATAGTTCGGTTTAGAAACAAAAAGGATAACCAATCCCCAACTTATAGAAAAAAATCAATATTACGATCAAAAGTGATCCTTCCATGCAATAGTCATCTTCTCAAAGAAGAAGCAAAAAAAAGATTTTTGAAGAGTATTCGAACATAAAGCATGACTATTCTCCATAAACACAGGTGAGTCCTTTCAAATCTAAAATCAAATCTAGAATTTTTCAGCATACTCCTTCTAAACAGGCGAAATCAAGAAGTAAAAGTCCTAACCGAATCTTCGGTAAAAGCAAAACTCCCTAAAAAAGATAGACAGGCAAATTTTACCTAAATCCAAATGAAATCAGCTTGAAACAGCAATAAAAAAGCGAAAGTTCAAGCGAAATAAAGATGTACCCAGTAACAATGTAAAAAGTCCCCAGAATGAACAAGGCATTTTCAAGATAACTTTTGTTTGACTCCAAAGATTAAAAAAGATAAACACCGAAAAACAAGTAAAAAACAAACATCTAGGACTATTTGAAGCATGAAAAAAATACTAATGAGGAGCAATTGATTAGGAAGTCTAACAATGTCTACAAAAATAACATGAAATCAGACTATAGCAATTATGTTTACGAGCCTATTCAAGTCAAATAAAAGGGAAATGCACCTTATGTACAAAATAAGACAAACCTTTCCAAAACAGTCTCCAATGCCTCTCTAAAACAAAATCCTTCACAACATACAATACAAAGATAAGCCTCCAAAAAGAGCATTTAAGATCCTTCTCCGAGCAAAAAGTAAAAAATGGGTGCTTATATGGTCGGGCAAGCATTCTAGCTCAAAGAAGCATAAAGGCTGTCGGATTTTAAAAGAAGAGTCAATTATTTTTGATTTACATTTTTTTTTAATTAATAAAATGATTGTTGATGAAAGACTGCCCTATCTTTTGTTTTTAATCACTATAAAAAAACATTTTATTCTCGCATTAATACTATTTGGCCTAAAGTAATCGCTAAACCACTAATAAAAATCAAGAAGCTAATAGTACAAAAAAATAAGAGAATATCAATTAGGCTTTTTTTCTCACTAAATTTGATCCAACAGATGTTGATCTTCTGTCGTTTCAAGTATCAGCGCGAGCTAATATGAACGCCAGATCACTATGCATGAAAATATTCGGAACAGGAACTCGATTGAGTACCCCCATGTCTAATACCCGTTTTTGAAATGTTAGACGATCAACGTTTACTTTTAGGAGTTCACATGGAAATACCAATAGACGAAGTTATAAACCAGCAAGTAACTCAGTAGCACACTAACAACCACAAAATACTAAATTAGTGAACTCTTACTTTCGCTTCCGGTGAGCATTGAGGTCTGCGGTATATTATCGAGGCTGCAGCCAGCTGTGTTATCTCCAAAACAAGTTGCAGGCTGGGTCCTACCAAGGACAAGAACCTCACAACCACCACTGCTATTTCAAAGTAGAGCACCAACAGCTTCCAATCATCCAGAGCGTTTTTATAATCTAAAAGCAGCATTTAGATAGTTATAAATATAATCTGTTTAGATTACTTAAGCTATTCTTTACTAATCTTTAAATAAACTATAGTTTATAATCAAAGCCAATTCAAAATCAGAACCTGTATAGGCTATCTTCTTACCAGTAGTCCAGATAAAGCTAGATTCCTAAAATGAGAATGCTTTAAATGATAAAAAGTTCTAGGCATCAAAATTTAGGGATGATTTCTGAAGTTTCATTTTGGAGAGCTCAGATCGAAAGGATTGTAGTATGTATAAAGATAATGATTTGTAGCAAAATCCATAAAAAAGAATTATACTAGGATTTTATCTTGATAGAATATGTGCCTCTTTTGAAGTGGGAGGTATCAAACCTTAAATTTGGTCACTTGAAATATTGTCTAATAACTTCTACAACTTTAATTGAAATATGTTTTTTCAAGCTGGATGTTAATGATTTTATCATTTTGCATTATTAGATAATCTTAATCAAAAGCTTTTTATCATCCTTCGAAAGAAAAACCGTTAAACTTCTAAGTTTCTTAAGTCATTTCAGTATTCTCACTATAAGAATTGACTGAGCAACTTGTGAAATCTTAATCGAAGTTGGAAGTATCAGCATCGGAAGTCAAGATAGGCACAAAAGGAGCTTTAATCGATTTCGTCACTAGAGCATTCCAGTTGACTTTTTCAAACCAAGGATGATTCTTGACTTAGTCAGAGCCATTTGCTCCCAGTCGGTCCTTTGGGTTCTTTTCAAGCAGCCTTGCTAGTATATTTTGCAATTTGGGTGAAGCCTCAGTTATCAGATATTTACATTTGGAACTTGCAGCGGCTGGTACAAAATAGACTCAAACAACTACATTCTGTTTTGGTTCCTGTATGGAGGGAAGCCTGTCACCATCTCATAGATGATGCATCCTAAACACCACCAATCAACTGCTTTATTGTGCCCTTGCTTTTTGATCACTTCCGGGGCCAGGTACTCAGGAGTCCCACATATGGACATGGCTTTTTCATCTTCGTAGATGAGGGCTTTAGAGAGACCAAAATCAGTTAATTTGATATATCCAGATTTATCTAAAAGTACATTTTAGGGCTTAAGGCTGAGTTAATTTAAAACTACTCTCGATAAATGACGTTCTTGGAATGCAAGGCCTAAAGAGCCAGGAATATTTGTGCTGCGTAGAATTTGCTTTGCTCTTCTGAAAGCTTATCCTTCAATGAAAGTAATCCAAAGAGTTCTCCTCCCGGACAATATTAGAGTATGAAGTACAGTTTGTGCTCATCTTGGAAGCATTATTTTAGTTTGACTAAGAAGGGGTGTTGCAGCTCACAAAGAATAGATTTCTAAGTCATTATGTTCTTTTATTGGTGCTTTTCGATGATATACTTTTTCTTTAGCACCTTCATAGCATAAACTTGCTTATCACTCAGGCTGCGTACTAACAATACTTTGGCATAGGTGCCCTTCCCTATTACAGACAAAGCTTTGTAATTTTCTATTCCTCCTCCCTTCATTTCAGCAATAATAGTCGATTTTTATCAAATAAAAAGTTATAAATCGTCTTAAAATTTTGATAATCCATCAGTAGCTAGAAAAATATTTCATAATTTTGTATGAAATTGGAAGTTAAAACACTAAATAACTTCTTAGCTTTATAAAATTTTACAAAATATAAGTAATCGGTTAAATATTAAACCAAACTCTTTGGTAAAAGAGTTGTTCATGTAAGATGTTTATGGCTAAGCATCATTCATCGGTGTCAGCATCTGGATCAATATTGGTCGCATTAGAGTTCTTAAGAATGTGTGCAATGAGGCTTTATTTGTTGGCTTTTCTTCGTTCGTACTATTTGTAGAACTCTTTGTTGTGATAAAGGAGAATTTATTCGTACAATAAGTCTTAATTATTGTGATGTTACCTTTGAGCTGCTGGGTAGTGAGATTGAAGTCCTCAAACTCAAAATCGAGATAGTCAACTGGCTCCCTAATAGGCTAATCTTCTTCCAAATGAAGATCAGCAAGATATGGGTGAGCGAGGGCCTATATTACTGTTATTCTCTTTTCTGGATCAAAGGTTAGCAATTTTTTCAACAGATCAATAGCCATTGGATTAGCGTATCCAAATATTTTGGCAAAATCTTTGCCGTTCTTTTTACTTTTGAGTAGGTTTTTTATGAACTTCTTGTTTTATTCAGGTATATTCTTCATGTGTTACAGATCAGGAGTTCCTAAGTACTAGCAAATGAGCTAAATCTGGTTTTTAGTATCTGTTCCGGGCAGGAAAGGCTTTCTTTGAAGCATCTCAGCAAAGATGCAGCCAACACTCCACATATCAACTGAAGCTGTGTAGTGATTCGCACTAAGAAGAAGTTCTGGAGCTCTGTACCACCTTGTAGCCACATACTCAGTCAAGACATTAGCTTTGAGATTGTGGAATAAAGGTCTTGCCAGCCCGAAATCACAGATCTTTAAATCACAGTTTGAGTTCACGAGCAAATTTCTGGGTTTCTAATTTGTTAAATTGTTACCAAATCCCTGTGGACGATGTTGGCGGAATGAATGTATTTGAGACCTCTGAGGAGTTGGTAGAGGAAAAACTTGTAGTGCTCTTCAGTCAAAGGTTGGTCACTTTTGATTATTTGGGTCAGATCAGTATCCATCATCTCTGATACCACATAACTAGATAAGGTAATTTTTTACACGTCTTCGAACTATTATCTCGATTTCGGCAGAATTATGGTCTCAATGTTGATGATATTTTCATGCTTTAGCAGCTTCAAGAGCCTCAGCTATCTCAAAGTCCTTTTTGCGAAAATCTTGTGTTCAAAAGCTTTATCTATCTTCTTGATAGCAACCAATTCTTTGCCTTCGGTGTGAGTTTCCTTATCTTTGGCTGCGACAACAATACCGTAGGCACCCTGCCCGACTAAATTAATCCAGGGATACTCACATCTATGATTTCATATCGATCATAGATTTCGAATTTTTGCTTAGAGATGGTCGTAACTTTCCACTTGGCATTGTGGTTTCTGTAGGGCTTATAAGCATTTATAATGTCTTCCCCAAGTTTAGTCATATGTAAATTATAAAGCAGCTAATAGATCTCACCTTAAAAGCACTAAACTATTTTGAAAATTGTTCGAGTTCTTTTGCAAAACTCCAAGTCAACTCAAATTCCGATGTTTGGATTGAAATTCATAAGTAAATCTCACTGGCCTTTTGTTAAAATTTTGAAATAACAGACAAACTCAAAACGAAGATATATCAGAATAGTAGTGATTTCATCGTTTTTTTGTATGCAAACGTCCTTAAAGCAAAGTATAAAGATTTTCTCTTCGCAAAACTGATATTTATTAGACGTGGTGCGAATTAGGCTAAAAACCAATTAGAAAAATTAGCTAAGCTGGCTCATCAACAAAAGCATAGGAATCCTGCTTTAACAATTCAATTGTTTCCTAGGATCATAAATATTTTGGTTTGCCTGTAAGCTAATACTTTACTTAATATATTTAGATTCAGGATCTGCTTATACCTTATTGTTAAACAAGCTAAAAGATGACTCAAGCTAGCAAAAATAAACATCTTCTCTGATTGACTACGATATCATCTAAATGGTCCATATGTTTATACTTTTCATGACTAATATAGGAATTATAATAAAGTTCTATAGATTTTATTCTCAGGAGTAAAATAAAGCTAGTTTAGTCTAACTTTTCGTGCCTATCTGGAACTATAGCTAAAAATTAGTAGCCTCATTTGATTAATCATTAATTAATCTTATATTTATAGGCTTTGGCTGCATATTAACAATTCCAGAGTTGAATTCGGAAGCTATCTGATCTATAATAAGCCTAACTTTTTGCTGTTACTTAGATTGATAATAAATTTAATTATTAATCAGAATGAGTGAAGGATATCTAAGCCACACCATGGTCTATAAAATAAGAGAAGACAGCTCCAGAAGACAAGTAACTAACAGCTTAATCAAATAGAAAGAAGTTAGCTTATCCAAAAGGATGGAGTTTTCTCTTGAGTACTAAAAAATGGATCAGGAATAACCAAACCCAAAGACAAAGATATTCAATAATATCACAGATTTCAAGAGGAATCTTAAGAAGAACACTTTTTTAGCCCGCAAAATGTTTCAAAAGCATAATAAATTTTCAAGTTTTCTGGAATACCTTCCTAAGAATTAGCAAAAGTATAGATTTACTTCCGTCACACAACAAACTTGCAATTCCTAAATCTAAATCGCCAGCAAAAAATAAAGTTTTAAAGATTCTTCTAGCGTGTTAAACTTCAGCTTTTTATAAAAAGTTGAAAAAAGGAAAAAAAGTAAAGACTAAAGATGTAAGATAGTTAAAAAGTTTGGGCTTAACATAAAAACCATAGAAATTGCTTAAGACATTGCCAGGGAAGGTAAAAAGAAAAAAAAGTACGAACTGAAAAATTTTACACAAGAAGGTTAAAAATTGTAAGGTTATAATGACAAGAAAACTTGTACTTAATTAGATTTAGCCCAGTTTAATGAAATAAGTAAAAAAGCTGTATCCAAAAAAAAGACGATCTCTGTCTCCGAAACTTGTCAATCTTTGAAAAAAGACAGTATAAATCAAAAAATAAATGTAATGCTTTAATCAAGTAATGAGCTATTGAAGTCCTTCGGATGCATGAGAATGTAGCTAAGAAAATAAAAATAAGCCAAATTCAAGTTTTATGTAGGAGCGGGCAACAATAAAAACTTGATTGTGTCTACTTTCAGGAAAAGATCATGGTGGACTGAAACAACCGATCCTAATATTGCCAATTTTGTTTGGACTCAACTTAAGCACTCTATTACTCTCTAAAAAATAGAATAATGTGGTTATAGACCTAACAAAAGGTTGAATAATGCCTTTTTTTCTGAAGAAAACTAGCAGATAACTAATTTTCAAAAAAGCATAGGGCAAAAGAATCTAAAAGAGTTTTTGACGCCGGAAATAGGACATAACCATATCAGTAAAGGATGCTTGTTTGGTAATAAGAAAAACCTCTTCTAAAATTTAAAACGCTTTTACTAGCATAAAAATGAAAACTTATTTGAAATAGTTCCTTTGACGTTTTTTGTGGATTAAATTAGCTCCCAAAGATTCTAATAGTTTGAGAAAGCAGCCTTGCAAGAAAAAGATGCAGTTTGGATAATTAAACCCGGAGAAAACAGTAATAGAGGGAGAGGAATCTTTGTCTCAAATAGTTTAGAGTAGATAAAAGAAAAGTTATAGAAGAAAAAAAGTGTTGTAAAGCGAACATTCATCATCCAGAAATACTTAACCAACATTTTCCTGTACCAGAAGAGAAAGTTTGATATCAGAACTTATATGCTTTTATTGACCATACAAGGAGTTACCAAATTTTTTTGGTACAAGTAAGGATACATCCGAACAAGCTCTCAAATTTTTGACTTGAAAGACCTCAAAAATGAGTTTATCCACCTGACAAATGATGCCATTCAAATTAAAAACAACAATTATGGGTAATTTTAGAACGGCAACAAACTTTCTTACAACTAATTTCAGCAATACCTAGACCATAACTATTACTAAAAAAATTATTCCATTAAAAATCTTCATGAGAAAATGAAGCAGATGTCACAAGAAGCCATCATTTCAACCTATTATAAACTTGATTCTAGGAGCTACGTTCTTTAGCTCTTTGGTTTAGATTTCATCATAGATGGGAACTTCAAACCTTGGCTAATTGAAATCAATACAAATCCTTGTCTGTAGCTGAATTCTCCCGTCCTAGAAAGAATCATTCCTTCATTGATATAAAATGTGTTCAGATTAGGCATAGATCCTATCTTTCAGCCTAATTTTAACCCATCTAAAGAAAAACATTATTATCTATATCCAAGTTGCTTGCTCAACAATAAATTTTAGGTCATTTTCGATTCAATGGTAGATTTCGATGCAGAATGGATGGAAGTCAGCAGAGAGAATCAGTAGACTCCATAAAATCTTAGCAAAATAATTAGCTAAAATCACTAAAAACTATGATTTACTTAATTTCTAGAAAGCAGCTGTATTCACTATGTATAATTAATTGGTTATTACAGATAGTTTAGAATCTTAAGACCAAAATTTTGGCTTTGTAATAAATCCTTAAATGGTTATCTTTTTCTTACAACACAATAAGACAATACTGGATCTTCCTCAAGTTTCAAAAAATAGTTAAAGATTTACTTTTTGGGATCATCACAGAGTCAGCTATTCTTTTCATTTGCTTTTTTCTCTTGAGATATCACTACTTCCTCTACATACTTCTTCTTTAAATATGGGTTTTTATTTCCATGCGAGCCAGGTGCCAAATTTTTTTCAAAGCGGCGTTTGGCAAGCCGCTTGACTCCGTTGACTTTTCCACATTAATATTAATGGTTTACTCTGCGGTTTCCCCGATAACCGCTGCAAATAATTTGTTGACTATTGCCAATAATAATTTTTTGACTCATCTGGGTTTCATCCTAGTTCATCATCTTCTCATCATCCTCGAATTCCTTAAATTCCTCATCAAGTTCGTAATCGTAGTCGGCGATTATAGAAGAACCAGCCTTAGCACTAACTCCATACTTTCCCTTTCTTCCACAGCCAACTTCGAGCCCAAAGAACAATTTCAGCAAATTCACCTTGGGAGGTACCCTCGGATCTTTGGGAGGTGGGCTATCGGATGATGAATTGATATGATCTTCGATGAGATGGAATTTTTTTTTCGCATCTATTTAACTGATTTTTCCTCGAATATCCATTTAACCAAGTACCTTATTAATTTTGCTCACTTGCTATTCAATTTAGGTAAAGACAGGTGTGCTGTCAAAGGTGCAGCTGACGACTGAGTTCCAGTTCCTGCAATGCTACCGCAACACTTCTTCATTTCGGTTAATTAGCAGCTATTCATAGGTATCTCCCTTGGAGATAAGAAGGATAAATTTATTAAATAGGACGTTGCTTTTGTAGATTTTTTAGAGATCTAAGTCTAAACATCCTTACATTCACGGTGAGACTCATAGTTAGGAATCGTCAGAGTGATATAAGGATAGGATTTAAAGACAGACCCACTATCAAGAACTGAGGAGTGAGGTTAGATGACTTCTTATTGAAGTAGGGTCTCAATGGAAATTTTGATTCGTTTGAAGATGCTTTTGAGATCTTTAAAAACGAGTTCTTTGTGCTAGATTCCGACGGAAGCTACAGCTAAAACTTTGCGCATGGATGTAAAAGAAAAATGAATGAAATAATAATATAAGTATTAAAAGTTGGCATTTCTTAGCAAGCCCACATTTCTTGAGCTTAATAACTTTTCTCTAATTTGAAAACCTTTAGTAATAAGCTCAATAGTTTAGTTTTGAGCGATATTTTATCGCCTAATTTAATAATAAAACTATCTAAACGACAAAATAGAGAACTATTTTTCAGAAATCTATGACTATTTAGACCTAATAACAACTATAATCAATGGATGTTCATTTTACTGCAGAAATGCTTATGTATCAAGGGTGGAATAAAAAAATTGATTTCGCAACTTTCTCAGTAGAGATAGCCAAGAGATGAGCAAGAAAAACTTTAAGAATGAGTTACTTGAGCTTTACTCAAATTTTATTTTTGCTTAATTATTTTTGCAGAATACGGGAAGATTTAAGGAACCGATTCAATGAAGATGGATTTCAAAGAAAGAGGCAGGAAAAGAGAAAGTATGCAAACAAACTTCATGCCGAGTGCTACGCTTATTTCATTATCGTATTCTCAATACACATACATTACCAAAATAGAACAAAATCGCTAATTATCAAAAATAGTTATTAAACTAGTCATCAAAAGGTTTTGGATTAATGTTACCTGAATATGATTTAGATGAAAAAATGTAATTTTTAGAATTCTTTTATTCGAAGCTCTTAAAAGCTATGAAGCTAGTCAAAAACCTTTGAAATTCGCCTATTTTAATAAAGATACGAATGGGATTATTAAACTTTTGATGAAGAATCCATATCCTTTTAATAATGTCAGAAAGAGTGTATAATTTGTAATAAAATTTCTCTGGATCACTTGATAAAGAGTTCGTTTAAAATGTATTCAATAGCAGCAAAAGCTATATTTCATACTGGCTTACAGTAGTAGCAAAGAAAAAGACAAGAGAAGCCTGTTTTTATCTATTCGATCAACGGCTTAAATCATAATCGAATAGAAAATCTAATAATAATTTCTATAGAAAGATTTTCAATGGGCTATTTGAATTCTATAGGCCACATGATAGGTGAGGCAGACCTTTTTTACTCTTCTGAACTCCTTCGCTTCAAAGGAGACACAGAATATAAAACTTTTACGGGGGGAATAATTTCCATTTCCTTGGTCGCTATGGTAATCGCAGGCTTCTTGAGTATGATCTCGGAAACCCTCAACAAAACTGCAATCTCGTCCACGCTTTCGGAATATAAAAGCAGTGACCCGCCCTTTTACAACCTCACAACTGACCCTAAAAGCAATTTCATGTTCGGAATACTTATACAGCCCAAGGATATGAGCTTCAATGTGGACCTAAACAATGGTCCGAGGTATTTTGATGTCTCTTTGCTGGTCTACAGTGTACAGTATTCTGTGGTCAATAATATTACGGGTGTTCCCTTAGTGGCCTGCACTGACGACCATTGGAGTATGATGCCCGAGATGATTGAGAGAGCTGACTTATATGACTACAAATCGTGGCTTTGTCCCAAAATCGGACAGACTCTCCCGCTCCAAGGGAGCTTTTCATCTGCGCAGTTCTACTAAGCTGTAATTAATGTGGCTCCCTGCAACAACTCCAC
>Ga0316217_10006419_pt1 | contig 11667 bp, 18 predicted proteins | sample 1anoAmetaG_FD_203633 | JGI IMG/M metagenome (GOLD analysis project Ga0316217, IMG submission 203633) | Freshwater microbial communities from Trout Bog Lake, Wisconsin, USA - 1anoA | ecosystem: Environmental > Aquatic > Freshwater > Lake > Hypolimnion/Profundal zone | place: USA: Wisconsin... | reverse complement strand
GGAAGGGGTGGTGGGTGTTGACGCTGTAGAGGATGAGCATGTTGAGGGAGTAGACCACATCCCTGCGCGACATGAAGGGGTCCAGTCCGAGGGCGATCTTCTTGATCTCGGCCTTGCTGGTGTTGAGTTTGTTCTTCTTGAGGTAGAAGAGCTTCTTGGTCTGCTCGTCCTCCTCCAGGGTGCGGCTGATCTCATTCTGCAGGTTCAGGTACTCCTCGTTCTTGGGCTTGGCGTTCTGGCTCTCCGTCTTCACCATCTTCCGCGGCTCCCCCAGCACCATGTTCGCCTCCTCGTCCACACTCTCCTGTCCGAAGTAGGTCCGCTTCTCGTAGGGGAAGATGTATTTCCTGTAGAGTCTTTTGAGGTGAGCAGGTTACTGACTCAACTCTGCCCCGATTTAGTTCCAAGCGTGGCGGTTGGTGACTGCCTAGGTGAGGGGAGATGTACCTGGAAGCCTCCGCGGCGACATACGAGTTGGTAGAGTTTGAAGGCGTGCTATTTGATTTCGAGTTCGGCCGAAGTGCGGATCACTCCCGAGGCCAGCAGGAAGTCGGTCAGGGTCTGCTTGAATTTGTTGTCCTCTTCAATTTAGTTGTTCATATACTGCGATTATTAAATACGCGCAAACCACCCACCCATTTCCAAAAGCAGCCACCTACCCACTTCGCCCACACTCCACCCCTCACTACCACCATACATCCCGCTCATCACTGCCTGCATAAGGGTTGCCCCGACGCCTGCTATTTGTAATTTGCCAGGTCATCGACCTACTCAGGACAAAACGCATATACAAGATGGGTGTGCTTGAGGGTATGGTAGAACAGGATTCCTGCGCAGTAGACAGGCAGTTTGCAGAGATGCTGGTAGGGTTTGGTGTGTTGTCAGAGCAGTATGAGTTGGTAGGCGGAATATCGCCAAAATAGAAATAAGCATTTAAATGGAGTAATTTCTTTATAAGCCATTTGACCTAAATTGCTCCCGGCTCAAGATAATTGGGGAATACCAGCGAGCCCATGCTGGCAACTAGCACACCCTTCACGCACGCCAGCCCACGCGCCAGCCTCTTCGGCGAGTCTGCTAGTTTTCTATAATGAGATAGATAGAGTTATATTTAATTGCTAACAATGAATGCCAAGAAGAAGCTTTTGATCGACAAGGACGAAGAAGTCTTCTCTCCCAAACTCCTCCTCGACAGCATCAACGACTCCGAACGCGGCAACCTCAAACCCAAAACCAAACCCACCCACCAAAAACAACCCTCAGCCGAGGACTCCACCAACTACTTCATACAAATCAAAGAGCCCAGGAACCCCTCTTGCTAGTCCATGCAAAACTCTCGACCCATTCTCCCCAGAGACAAAGCCTAGTTCGAACGCTCCGAGGAGCACAACTTCAAGGAGGGTTCCAACAAGTTCCACTCCTTCACTGAGGAGGAGTAGATCACCATAAACAGGCAGATCACCAAGATCAAGTAGGCGGCCAGGAGCAGGAAGGCCAGCAAGAAGAGCTGCAAGTTTTTCTTCGAAAACAACAACATTCTCGAGGGCATGGTCAAGGCCCAGAAAGTCAAGAACATCACCAAAAACTTCGTCAAAAAGATGAGGAGGACCTCAGTCTACTACCAACCCGTGGAGTATGAGAAAGTCAAAATAGAGCAGGAGACCAGCATCCTCCTGCTCAAGGGTTTCGAACTGCCCTTCATGGCCGACATCGTCATCAGCCTGCTCAGCGTGCTGCAGATCCTCACTCTGCTAGTCATCTACACCCTCTCCATCGTGTTCTAGAACCTCATGAACGACTACGACATCCTCACCCAGCTGCAGCGCATCAGTCTCGTCTTCTATCTGTTCTAGATATTGCTGAACTTCGTGACGGTCAAGTTCGAGGCGGGAAAGAAGCTGGAGGTGATTAAGGAGATCATCAACTACTACGTGTCTCACAACTTCACCATCGACTTCATCAGCTTCGTGGTGCTGCTGTTCGACATCAGCAGCAACTTGCACTTCATCACCTACTGCAGGCTGTTCATCCTCTTCAAGTTGCCCCAGTGCTCCAGCAAGATCGAGAAGGTAGAGGTTTATCTGGTTAGGAACATCTACCACGAGCAGTATTGGTAGCTTATTAAGGTCTTCCTAGTCAACTTCGGCTACGCCCACATAATCTCGCTGATCCTCATCCTGATGACCAACATCAACCCGTCCTCGAACTGGATCCAGTACAAGGGCATCCAGGGGTAGAACTGGCTGGTGATCTACGTGTGGTCGTTCTACTGGGCGACCAACATGATGCTGACGGTGGGGTTCGGCGACATCGTGGCGCAGAACTACTTCTAGGCCATCATCGTGACCTTCATCGAGACCTTCAGCTGCATCATCATGGCCTACAACATCAACAGGGTGGGCACCATCATCTCCAACATCCGACTGGAAGACCACAACCGCAGCCGCAAGTTCAAGACCTTCAAGAAGCTGACCAGCCAGAACAGCATCTCGCAGGAACTCACCTTCCGCATCAACAACTACATCGAGGAGTCATCCAAGATGAAGAAGCACTTCAACCTCGAGGAGGACAAGGAACTCATGCAAGAACTCCCCGAGAACCTCAGAGTCAGCTACCTGCGCGAGGCCAACAAGGAAATACTCAACAAACTCGTCTTCTTCAGGACCCTCCTCGACCGCACCCTCTGCAGCTTCGCAGAGAAGCTCGAAACCAAGATCTCCCACCCCCAGGAAATCATCAGGTCCATCGACGACGACTTCAACCTTATCATCCTCCGCAAGGGGCACATCGGACTCATCTGCAAGCGCAAGGAAAGTCCCTTCAACAACTACATCGCCGACGAGATCAAGATCAGGGAGGGAGATGCTCCTTTCCTCACCAGTCTGGACTTCGTCTCCAAAATAAGGCCCAGCTACGAAATCCAGTCTTTGAGGTTTTCAGTGCTCTACACCCTCAACTACTAAACCTTCATCGAGACCTTTCGCAGCAGCGACATGGACTATGAGCTTTACTGCTTCCTGAGGGACAAGTGCCGCAACATCCCCGACGAGTTCGAAGTGTACGCCTGTGAGTACTGCAAAAAGTACAACCACTACAAGTTCACCTGTCCCCGCCTACACTACGTCCCCTACGTCCAGCACGTCATCGACAAGGAGATCTACCGCGAGAAGATCGGCAAAAACCACAGGACCTTCGCAGTGCGCACCAAGACCCTCACCTTCACCCCTCTCGAGTACTACCGCAAGATGAGGAACTACCAGGAAAGGATCATCAACGAGAGGGCCACCACGGCCAACGAGTCACTCATGCAGACCAACATCACCTACCGAGAGCCCAGCGGCTACTACAGCGAGCCAGTGGTCAAGAAGCGCAAGAACCAGGACATCACCTCGGTGTACTTGGAGCACCTGCTGGACGAGAAGACCAAGGAGGGCATCGAGATGGAGTTCCTCAAGAAGGCCAACAAGAAGTGCTTTTCCGACGAGATCTGGATCATCAACCTCGACGAGATGGCCAACTACAACAGCTACTTCCACCTCGACAACCCCAAGTTCCTCCACGACAAGTTCAACCTCGAGGGCAGGCTCAACAAGAAGGAGTACAAGACCATGAAGACCATCGAGACCACCACCCTGCTCGTCCCCGGCAAGGCCAGGGACGACTAGTCGGTCAGGAGCAACTCCGTCCGCTCCGGCTCCCTCCCCCCGCACCACGTCAGCCTAGAGATACAGTGAAACATCACAATCACTCACCAGCATACTCATATATCTCCTATTGCATAGCATAACATAACATTATAGCTAGATGACATTAGCAGCTTGATGACATTATCGGTTTGATAGCATTAGAGAAGGGAAATGGCTCAAGCTTGAATACTTTTGTTGAGGGTTGAAGCAGTGGAAGCATACTTTTGCTTCCAGGATTGGATGCAAGTATACTTTTGCTGAGAGTTGAGCTTTTCTGAGAATTTGGCATTCGAAGTATGGTTTTAGTGGCAGTTTGCCGCAACTGAAAGCATGTTTTTGGGGCAGCTGAAAGTAGGGTTTGCTGCAGTTGATAGGGCGTTTTTGTTGCAGTTGGGGTGAGGTAGTTTAACTGCTCTTTGTAGCTGATTATAGGAGTAGTTATAGGAGTGGGCTCCGGTATAAATATATAATTCAAATGCAGGAGAGCAAGACGCCGAAAATCAGAGTGCTGGTGCGGAAGCGCCCGATGAACAAGAAGGAGCTGTCGAAGGGAGAAGTGGACATCGTGGGCATCGAGCACGACCAGACGGTCATCGTCAAGGAACAGAAGTAACCCCCCTCCTACCCAGACTCAAGGTAGACCTCACTCCCTTCATCGAAGAGTACAAGTACAACTTCGACGGAGCCTACGACGAGTTCGCAACCAACGAAAAAGTCACTCTTCCCCTACTCAGATCTACGAAACTGCAGTCAGGCCCCTAGTGGATTGCGCCTTTGACGGGGCCAAGGTCACCTGCTTCGCCTATGGCCAGACCGGCTCAGGCAAGACCTACACCATGCTCGGCAACGGCGGCACTGTCCGAGGACTCTATCTGCTGGCTGCAGAGGACCTCTTTGAGATCATCGGCAGCCGAACCGACCTCGAAGTCTGGATCTCCTTTTACGAAATCTACTGCGGCAAGCTGTTCGACTTGCTCAACGACAAGGCACTGCTGTTCGCCAGGTACTGCTTGCTTAACGCAGGGAAGACTCCAAGAACAACGTCAACATCGTGGGTCTGTCCGAAACCAAAATAGCCAACAGCAACGACCTCATGTAGTACATCTCCTTCGGCATGGCAGCCAGAGTCACTTCCCAGAACGGCACCAACAACGACTCCTCCAGGTCCCACGCCATCCTCCAGATCTGCCTTAAGCGCAAGAACAAGCTCCACGGCAAGATCTCCTTCATTGACCTGGCCGGCAGCTAGCGGGCAGCGGACCACGCAGACCAGCTTGAGAAGCAGACCAGGATAGATGGAGCAGAAATCAACAAGAGTCTGCTAGCATTGAAGGAGTGCATTCGGGCGTTGGACCAGAACAAAAACCACACTCCCTTCAGAGGCAGCAAGTTGACCATGGTCCTCAAAGATTCCTTCACTGGCTACTGCAGAACAGTGATGATCGGCAACATCGCTCCCAACAGCGCGAGCTCAGAAAACACCCTCAACACCCTGAAATATGCCGATAGAGTAAAGTAGCTCAAGAAAGCCAGGTAGTCTCCCTTCGACATGGACAAGATAGACCAACTGGAGAAAGAGCTGATGTTGCCCAGAAACGGCTTCAACCTCAAGCCAAAGCTTCCCTTCCCCCCCAAGCACGACTTCGAAGTAGACGAGAGGGAAAACACCAAGGCCCTGGGCAACAGGAGCAACGTAGGAATCGCCAACAAGCCCAAAACCATTCAAGTCCTAGCCAAACCCAACACCTCACTCAAGCCGCAGACCTCCCCCCCTCGGCCCCAGCCACAGCTGTCTTCCCAAAAGCGAGCAAACGAGATCAAGAACGTGATCAACGCAGTGAGCAGCGCCAACAACGCCATTTCCGCCAACATCAGCAACCTAGGGTACAACAACATTGGTTACAACAGCAACCCGAAGACGAACATTAACAACTTCGTTGGACGGCACCCTCAGGAGGAAATAGATCTGCTGAGTGAGAAGCACGACGAGTACATTGAGCTGATCCTGGAGTAGGAGGAGAAACTGATAAAGTAGCATGAGATACAGATCAACGAGACCATCGAGCTCACCAAGAAGGAAATGCACCTGCGCAACGAGGCCGACAAGATTGGCAGCAACATCGAGGACTACCTCAACAACCTCGACGACCTGCTCGAGCAGAAGACCACTTCCATCACCGTCCTCCGGAACAAAATCGCACAGATCAAAGGCTACCTCAGGGAGTCCAAAAGGATTTAGGAACAGTACGCACAACTCGAGAAACAGGTCTACCAGCAGCAGGAAGAAAGTCTGCTCGAGGACGACTAAGTCCTCTTCGTTTGAACTGTCTCCCTGATCGGCCTACTTTATAATTCTCATCATTCCACCCCACTCTTGCCTATCTACCACACCTACTCTCACTTACCTACCATACCTACTCTCACTTACGTATCATATCTGATCTTACTCATCTAGATATCTGCTCTTACTTTTTTCCATACCAACTCTCAGTTACGTACCATATCTGCTCTATGGCCCAGTTGATTTAAAGGTAAAGGTAAAGTTATGTATATAATTAAATGAAGAATCGAGGAACAAGTGCTCAGCTGAACTCTTCCAAATCCAGTGTCACTCAGCCGCTCGGGTAGGGAAGGAGCCACAAGAGAGTAGAGCAGATAGAAGTCCTCCATCAAGAGTTCGAGGACCTGAAAAAGAAGATCAAGGATGTGTAGTCACGAAACTAAGAGATAATTGAGAGCATCCACAAGAAATATGACTTCAAAAAGAAGCAGCCCAGGACCACTGAGTACATGGAAAGCAAGTCTCCCATCGTCCACTACGAGCACGGACAAGATAAGAGCCATATATCTGCCGACAACCAAAGCAACAACTCCAACGAAAGCGAGTGCGAGTTTAAAATTGCGAAACCTGTGGTCAAAAAGACCTCAAGTATCAAGAAAAACGTAGTTGCTAGCCACCACCAAAGCGTCTAGTACAGGAAAACCTAGCACGTTTCGGAGGAGAGGTAGTCTTCGGAAGTAGCCAGCAACAAGACCAACCAGAACCAGCAGAGGAAACCCCACACCCCACCCCAGCCCTTCTACGCAACTGCCTCCAACTTCAGGCCTATCCAACCTCTCGCCCAAGACCCCTATCAAATAACTCAATACTCGCCACTCCCTCCCTACCAAATGTCAATGCAGTTTCCCCCTTACCCTTCCATGGCCGAAAGCTTTTACGGAACCAATAATAATTACCAGTATGAAGAGACGATTCGTCGTGAGAAGTAGAAGGTGCGCATCCTGTAGAAGGAACTGTAGGAGAAATAGGCAGATACTGTGGCTTTGAAGAGGCTGCAGAAGAAGTTCAACAACCTGTCGGTGAGCATGTGTGAGACTGTAGACGGGTGCCTGTAGGAGTTTTACGAGGAAGTGATGAAGAAAGGGTTCTACGAAATCTAGAAGCACATCCGCAAGAACGAGAACAAGCTGAGGAAGCTGCATCTGTTGCTCAAAGATAAAGAGGAAGAGTCGCGCTCCATTAAGAACATTGCAGAGCACCGCATCAAAAGGTCCATCTCCAGGAGCAAGAGGGACTCCCCCAGGAACAACACCCACAGCAGCGTCCCCAGGGCACCCACTCGCAAAAACCTGGCTGCCCAACCAACTCCCAACACTCTAGCTGTTGACAATTCTTCGGGCTCCAAGTCTAAGCAAAGCGACGTTTCAAAGTCGAGTGTGAAATTTGAGCAGATCGCAGTACAGTATGAGGAGATGATTAAAGAAAAGAACAAAACTTTAGAGCTTTCAGAGCAGAGGTTCAGACAAAAAGAGAAATAGCTAACTGAAATGACCGCAAAGTGTGCCAAGCTTGAGCTGAGGATACTTGAAGTAGAGCAACAATCCCCTCAGAAAAGATCAGCTAAGCACAATTCTGACAGAGAGGAAAACCTTCTCTCAAGCTTCTAAACTGACCTTTAAAAAGATGCCCAAATCAAGAATCTTTCAAAGAAAGTGCTAGAATTTTAATAAGCAGCTAAAAAGAAGCAATTAGAGCTGAAATAAAAGGAAACTAATCTGGAAAGGTTGACTCGAAAGCTGAATGAGTTCGATTTGAAAGCCAAAAGGCTGTAAAGCTAGTTGTCTGTTTATAAGTAATAAAAGAAGAAATCTGAGTAAGAGAAGTATAAAGAAGCTTAGGTGCATGTAAAGCTGAAGAGAATATAGGCTTAGTTAGTAAGCAGGGAAAACTAGTACAACTTGACCAAAGAAAGGTGCATGAGAATTGAGGGCTAAAAAATCCAAAGCGAGTGCGAAAACGTTACCCTCAACAACCGCATCAAAAAGCTGGAAGCACTACTCGTTGTTAAAGAAGAAAAGATACAAGAGCTGGAAAAAATCATACAAACCAACGCAGGCTTTGAGCTGCCTGACCTGCTAGAGAAAAGTATGACCCTGGAAAAGCTTGAGCAAAACTAAATGCAAATTCTACAGGACTAACGCTAAAGGCTAGAAGAAGTTGTCACCCAGAAGACCGAAGAACTGTTTACCCTGACCAAAGGCAAATAGGCAGTCTAGGCCAAGTACGTGGAACTTTTGAAGCAAAACGAGGAACTAAAGAGGGACATCTAGGCCTTGCTCATCCAAAACGAAAGCATGAAGATCAACATGAAAGCCTTGGAGTTTGAGAAGTACAGCGTGAAGAGCGCAAGGTTGGATAGCTGCAGTCCTCTTCAAAAATTGCTGGAGGAGAACTAGTGCCTGTCGGAGCACTAGGACAGCAACCTCAGGGAGGAGCTAGAGGAGATGAGGAGTAAATACGAAGAGGCGCAGCGAGTGATTAAAGCCCAAAAGCACTAAAGCTTGGACTTCAACACCAGAATCATCAAGATCAACAGCGAACTCAGCTACTATCGCGAACTGCTGACCTAGAGATAGAACAAGTACGAGAAGCTCAAGAAAGAGTTTGAATAGGGCAGATGCCAAATAAACTAGCTCACCCAGAACCTGCAGGCCAAAGAGGCAGAACTCCAGGAAGAGAGAAGAAACAACCAGGACAGAATCACCGAACTAGAGGCCCAAATGATTGAGATCTAAGAGGAGAAGTTTGGCAACAGAAGTCAGATAATCGACCCCAACAACGTCAGCGAACTCAGGAACTCAAGGAACTTTAGCGAGGAGTCCTTTGTGAGCTATCGCAACACCTTCAACAATATCAACGCGCAGAACTAGCTGCTATCTTAGAAACTGAAGGAGGCAGAGAAGATGATAGAAATCCAAAGGGAGATGGAGTAGAAGATTATGGGTGAGTACCGCCACAATGTGGACAAAATTAAAGCCGAACTGCGTGAAAAGAGCAAGGAAAACGAGCAGCTGGGTGACTAGCTTCAGAATCTGCTGAGAAAGGTCAGGTTTCTGGAGCAGAATGAGCAAAAGATCAAGCAGATGTCCAAGGGGCAGAACGAAGAGCAGCTGCTAGGCATATCCAACGAGAGGATAACTGATTTGGAAGCAGAGATAGGGCAACTCAAGGAAATAAACAACAAGATGGCAGACGTTGAGTAGGAGTTGCTGAAGCAGCTGGCTTAGAAAGAGAAGGACAATGAGTCTCTGACTCGGCTGATCAACTCCAAGGAGAAGAAGATCCAAGAGCTGGAGGACATCATTGAGCTGAAAGACATGAACTTCAGCAGCCACATTTCAAGTTCCCAGCACAAGTCCAAGATCAAGGACTCGCAGCAGAGCCAATGCAGCCTCAGGTACTCAATGATGAGTAATAACATCAACAAAGATAAAACCATGGAATTGGAACTCTCCTAAGCTGGATAGTCTTTCTATTAAAACAACCAATCTATGATCTCCAACGTTTCCGAAGTGTTCGGCAGGGATGAGTTCCCCTACTAAAAAATGCAGCTCAGAAGAGTGGAACAACGTCGACTCTTCTAAAAGACAGCTGCCTACATAAAGTCTCTCAAACATGCAATTGATGAGAAAAACAAAAAGATCAAACTTCTGTAAAAGAAGATCTAATCACTGAGGAACTCAGAACTCATACGCAAGGATATCTACGAAATCAAGGAAAATTTGGATTTCTAGCCTGACGATTAGGATGTCTTCAAAGACTACTACAGCGTGCAGCTGCAGTCATCGCACTCACATCGATACAAGCTGAAGCAGCTGGAGCATGAGACCAAGCTAACCATTGAAGAAAACAACTTGTTGAATCACCAAGTACATGTGCCACTATCCAGATCGAAAGTCTGCAGGAAGAGCTGCTCAAGTCGGAAGAACAGTAGGCCAGCCTCATGAAGCTCAAAGACCTTTACAAGGACTAGATCAAGACTCTTATCAAAAAGAATCAAGAGCAGGCCAAAGTGTTCGAGGACTAGGTCAAGAAGGAGCGGCAAAAGGTGGAGCAAAGCGAGTCAGTGCAGAGGATGGAGGCGCTCAAGCAGCTGTTCCTCAAGATAATAAGCTTAGTGGCTGTGATGTAGTCAGAGGGGCACAAGTCTAAGAAGAAAGAGGAGCGCAAGAGAGAACTGTAATAGTATATAAAAGTGTTTTGCAACTTCATCAATTTGGAAGAGTCTGCGCGGGAGAAGCTCCTATCTGACATGCGCAAGTGATCCCCGCCCTAAGTGATTTTGCCATGATAATTTACCCTACCCTACTACCAAACAACCACATCTACCAAATAACTTCATATACCAAATAACCACATCCTATCAATGGAATAGTGGGATCCTGGCCAGACATTTCTTGAGAATCAAAACAATAAGGCAGTCTCCTTACTGCTAAAACCTCAACAGAGACAATTTGTTTCAACAGCCTATGAACAAGGGACTATGTGGCTGTGCTGAAAAAAGGTTATCTGAGGTAAAAGCAAGTAGCTGTTTAGATGTTGATGAGTATCATTTCACTGCATTTCGTCTGAATCGTCTACCCCGGAAGAACTATCCCCTTCTTGCGGGTCGGCTGGCCTCTTGCTTTCTACAGTTGAGCGGTGGTGGTGGTTGTCTCTATTGATGTTCTTGGTTTTGTTGGCTTTTGATATCTAGTAGTGTGCCTTCCTTTTCACGTAGGTGCCCAGCTTCTGCTTGTTTATCATCCAGCTGTAGTATTTACTGTTGTGCCCATCCACTGTGGCCTTCTTCACGTCACTATTGGTTGCCAGCCGGCAGTAGAGACGGCGTCTCTGGCCGTCCACTTCGTACTAAGGCAGCTAGTACCAGACTAAGTTAAAGGTTGAGTACTGTCAGCTTCGTCTTTCATGCCCTGGCCCTTGATCAGGGGCAGCACCGACTCCTGTGCTTCCTACTTGGAGTTGAAGACGATGTTGCAGGAGGAGTCGTTGATCCACTATATTTTGAAATGCGGGTTGATGTGGAAGTAGTTGCGGATGAGCTAGTTGCTCATGTAGTCCACTCCGAACAGATACCAAGCAGTTTCTCTGAACTCTACTTTTCCTTGGTTCAGATCGGGGTTTTGCCGCTATTCGAAAAATTCTGAATAAACAACTACTAACATGTTTCGCTCTTGACCTTTAGTTCGGGGTAAAATAGCTGCAACCTCTTTGTGATCTTTTCCTTTCTTTATTGCAGATCTTGGATTTCCTCGAGAAGGATGTTATCAAGGTATTGTATGTTGCCGGTTTCTCTCGCCTTCCTGATTTTAAATAGCTTGTAGTCACTGAGAGTGAGGGGGGCGAACTCTGCACCGAATTTTTAAGCGCGGTTCCTAAGCTGTTCGTTAAGCTTGGCAAGCTCTTATTCCTCTTTAGTTATTACTTCGACAGCTATATCCATTGAATCTAATATAATTTGTTTTAAAAGAATGAGAGAAGTATAAAAAATGATGAATTTTGGTATAAAAAACATAATAGAATCTAAATTAAGAGGAAATGATGGCCATTTGAAAAAAAATTTTTGGTCATTATATGTCAGAAGAACAGTATTGAGAAGTAGTTGGGTAATAGGGTACAGGCACCGAACATAGAAAAAGA
>Ga0316217_10006417_pt1 | contig 11671 bp, 7 predicted proteins | sample 1anoAmetaG_FD_203633 | JGI IMG/M metagenome (GOLD analysis project Ga0316217, IMG submission 203633) | Freshwater microbial communities from Trout Bog Lake, Wisconsin, USA - 1anoA | ecosystem: Environmental > Aquatic > Freshwater > Lake > Hypolimnion/Profundal zone | place: USA: Wisconsin... | reverse complement strand
AGGTAGCAGTGGCGCCATCGGCTAAAGTGCAATTAAACGATTCATCCCAACGTCAGTTTGATTATTATTTCTATGAGGGAATAAACCAAAAAGATAACCAGCAGTTCGATCAGGCCATGGAGACATTCCGCATGTGCCTGTCCATCGATTCATTGGATGCCGGGGCACAATCGGAAATGGGAATTCTGTATGCATTAATCGGTTTTAATGATCAGGCTGTCCGGTGCCTTGAAAAAGCTATCAGGATTGATCCGGATAACTGGTGGTATAATGTGCGGCTAATCTCCATCTATTCCGATTTAAAAAACTGGAAACGATGCATTGAGATAACCGAAAACCTACAGAAAGTATATCCACAGAAGGAAGAAGTATACACTATGCTGGCCACTTTTTACAAAGAGTCGAAGGAATACGAGAAAGCGATAGCTGCCTACGACAGGCTTGAAAACCTGACCGGGATTAATGAATCTTCTTCTTTCGAGAAATTCCAGTTATACGCCCAGTTGAACAAGGTTCAAAAGGGAATTGCTGAAATTGATAAACTGATCGGGAAATATCCCTCCGAAACCAGGTACAAAGTATTACGGGGTGATATATTCATGCAGCAAAAGATGCCGGACAAGGCATATGAGATCTACCAGAAAGTGTTAAAGGATGACCCGGAGAATCCGTATGTGTACGTTTCATTGTCGGAATACTATAAATCGGTCAATCAACCTGCAAAAGCCATGGAATCGATTGTCACGGCACTCAAGAGTGATCAGCTGGATGTGGAAACCAAGGTGAATGTATTGGGTCAGTATGTAGAAAAACTGGCACAGGATTCAACAAAGCTGGTGGAAACAGAAAGCCTGTTCAAGCTCTTGGTGGACCGTTATCCTCTGGAAGAACAAGTTCATGGTTATTATGCTGTATTCCTTCAATATCAAAAGCGTAATGCCGAAGTTTTATCGGAACTGGAAACAATGATCAACATCAATCCAAAAAATGAACAGACCTGGATGCGCATTATTCAGATTTATATTGCGGATAAGAATTTCAATCAGATCATGACCACTACAGCCCGTGCTATTGAGAATCTGCCAAAATTGCCTGTATGGTACTTTTACCGGGGAATAGCCCAGTACCAACTGGCGGATTTCCGGGGGGCAATGACTTCTTATGAGAAGGGATTACCTTTAATCACACAAGATCAGGCAGCATTAAAGAGTGATTTCTATGCACAGATGGCCGATATCTATTACAAATTAGAGAAGAAAGACTCAGCCTTTGTCGATTACGAAGCTTCGTTGGCGGCAAATCCGAAAAATATCATGGTAATGAACAATTATGCCTATTATCTTTCGTTGGATAAGACAGATTTGAAGAAAGCAGAACACATGAGTGCCAAAACTGTTGAACTGGAACCAAAGAACAGCACCTACCTGGATACCTATGCCTGGATTTTGTATCAGGAAGGAAACTATTCACTGGCAAAATTCTATATCGAAAGTGCGGTCGATAACCTGTCCAAAGAAGAAGATCCCGGAGTGGTGCTCGAACATTACGGGGATATTCTGTGGATGAACAGCAAGGACACGGGAAAAGATGATGCAAAAGCATTGGAGATGTGGCAAAAGTCGTATAATGCAGGGAATAAGACTGAAGAGCTGAAACTTAAAATTACAAATAAAGGGTGGAAAAGGTGAGAAGAAGAGGCAAGAGGCAAGGAATGAGGAATGAGGAATGAGTATAAGAAAGAAAAAGAATTAGAAAATATGAGTCCGGTAAACGGAACACAATTGAAATAAAGAAATGAAACAAAAAACAATTATAATTTTCATGTTTGCAATGCTGGTCCTGTCGGCATGTAAGACAACGCACATGGTGACAAAAACAACTGGAGGAACCACCTCAAAAGAAGTGGCTCAGGTAATTGATCTTGTCAATAAAGTTCAACCACAGTTTAAGACCGCCAATATCAGTAAAATGTCCATGACTTTTAATTTTAATGAACGGGAGATAAATGTCTCGGCAGCCTGTAAAATTAAAAAAGATTCAGCTATCTATCTTTCCATACAACCGTTTATGGGGATCGAATTATTCAAAGCTGAACTGATGCCCGATAGCGTGAGGGTCTTTGATAAAATGAACCACCGGTATTATGTAACGGATTATGCGTATTTTAGTAAACGTTTTGGTGTTGATGTCGACTTTTACAGTTTCCAGTCATTACTTTCCGCCCAGTTTTTCTGTGTAGGGAAAAAGAACGTGAACCCCGATAGTTGCAAACTATCGCAAACGACTGCCGGAGTAAACAAAATTGACTATATAACTGCTAAGATGATGCAAAGCACCCAATTATCCTCCCAGAATATGATAGATCAGGTTGTATTGAAGGCTAAGAACAGCGATTATCAACTGCAAACCGACTATAGTAATTATACCGTTTCAAATGGGGTCAATTATCCTCAGAAGGTCGCCCTTCAGGCAACCAATCAAAAAACGAAAGCATCCTGTGATTTTTCTATCCTGAGAGTAGAATTTAATACCGACATTAAACTTTCACCCACAAATCCCGACCGGTATTCGCGGAGTGATATTGACCAGTTGCTTAAAAAATAATCGAATTAATTGATCAGATTTTATTAAAAACTATATTGATGCGCTTCCCAATCCACTTCCGGTCCTTCATCATGGTGTTCGCACTCATGTCAGTTATATTTTCCACACAGGCTCAAACAGTTAAAGAGTTAGAAGCACAGCGAAAGCAAACACTTCAACGTCTTGAAACGACGAACAAAATGTTGAACGAAACAAAAAGCTCACAGCGGAGTTCATTGACCAAATTGACGATTATATCAAAAAACATTACAGAGCGGAAAGTGCTGATCAAAAATATCAGTTCAGAGATTGGCCAATTGGATGTTCAGATTGTAAAACTGGACGAAGAAAAATCAATGCTTGAAAATAAACTGCAATTATTAAAGTCCGATTATGCCAAACTGGTAGAGGAGGCTCATATCAACCAAACAGTTTATGACAAGATCATGTTTGTCCTGTCAGCAAAATCATTTGACCAGTCGTACAGACGGTTGCGTTATCTGCAGGAGTATTCCGATTACAGGAAAGATCAGGTACATGAGATTGAAAAGGTCAAAGTGGAAATTGCCCATAAAAACGACAGTCTGATGGTTCATAAAACCACCAAGGAAAGAGTAGTGCAACAGAAGGAAACCGAAGCACAAAAACTGTCAAAGGATGAGAAGAATGAAAAGGGATTGCTGACCGACCTGCAGAAGAAAGAGAGGAAACTTCGGACTGATTTGAAGATACAACAGAAAAAGGCCGCTGATCTGAACAATAAGATTGAAAAGTTCATTGCTGAGGAGATCCGTAAATCGGAGGCCAGACGCCAGGTTGCAGAAAAGAAACGAGTGGCTGAGGAGAACAGAAAGATCGCGGAACAGAACAAACGTATTAACGAAGAAAACAGGCAAATAGCAGCAGATAATAAGCGGATTGCAGCAGAGAAAAAGTCAAAGAATGCAGCAAAGGCGACTTCAAAAAGTGTAGCAAAGTCAGAAATTAAAGCTCCCAAGCCTGAAATAAAATCAGTTACCGCCCCGGTATCTAGTTCGTCAGTTTCAGTACTTACCAGGGAAGAAACATTGCTTTCCGGTAACTTTGAACGGAATATCGGACGTTTACCCTGGCCAACGACCAATGGGTTTATCAGCGGTCATTTTGGGATTCAACAGCATCCAGTACTGAAGCATATAACCACAAACAATAAAGGTGTCTATATTCAAACACCTTCAGGGAGTAACGCCCGGGCAGTTTTCGAGGGTGTAGTGACACAACGGTTCTCAATTCCTGGAAGTAATAATGCGGTCATCATTCAACATGGAAACTACCGAACAGTATATGCCAACCTGACCCAGATTTTTGTGAAGGAAGGCGATAAAGTGAGTGCAAAGCAAGCTATCGGTAAAATCTATACCGATGATGAAAACGGTAATAAAACGGAATTATATTTCCAGGTTTGGAAAGACAAGAATATACAAAACCCGGAAAACTGGATTGCACGTTGAGTTATTAGGTTATTGAGTTATTAAGTTAATTGGTTGATTGGTTTTAAGTAACTTTGGAAAAGTTTTCTATGGAAGAATTTGTTAATGAGGTGCAATTAGTCGATTATGGTGATAGTAATATTATCACCCTCGAAGGTCTGGAACACGTACGTCGTCGTCCGGGAATGTATATCGGGAAGTTGGGCGATGGTTCACATGTCGACGATGGAATTTATGTACTGCTTAAGGAAGTCCTCGACAACTGTATCGATGAATACCGAATGGGTGCAGGCAAGGCCATTGATGTCCGGGTGAAGGATGGACGGGTGGAAGTACGTGATTTTGGACGGGGTATCCCGTTGGGAAAGATGATTGAAGCAGTTTCCATCATGAATACCGGTGGTAAATACGATTCCAAGGCTTTTAAGAAATCCGTGGGGCTAAATGGAGTGGGGACAAAGGCAGTAAACGCTTTGTCTTCAACATTCGTCGTACAGAGTTTCCGTGAAGGTCAGAGCCGTAAAGCCGAATTTGAAAAGGGTAAATTGATCAGCGATTCGGAGATATTCAGCGATGGCAGTGATCGCGGAACCCTGATTTATTTCGAACCGGATAATACTTTATTCGAAAATTACCTGTATAAGGACGAATATATCGAAACCATGCTGCGCAACTATGCGTACCTCAATACCGGCCTGACCATAAATTTCAACGGAAAGAAAATACTGTCGAAGAACGGATTGACTGACTTGTTGAATGAAAACATTACAGCACAAGCACTTTACCCCATTATCCACCTCAAAGGGGAAGATATTGAAATTGCCTTTACCCATAGCGACCAATATGGCGAAGAGTATTATTCATTTGTGAACGGCCAGCACACGACTCAGGGTGGAACCCATCAGAGTGCCTTCAGGGAAGCAGTGGCCCGGACGATCAAAGAGTTTTATTCGAAAAACATGGAACTTGCGGATATTCGAAACGGGATCATTGCAGCCGTAGCGATTAGTGTGGAAGAACCGATCTTCGAGTCACAAACCAAGACCAAACTGGGTTCACGCGATATGGCCAAAGGTGGGGCATCAGTCAATAAATTTATATCCGATTTCCTGAAAAAAGAACTGGATAATTTTCTGCACCGCAATAGCGAAACAGCCAATATCCTGCTCCAAAAGATCCAGGATTCAGAAAAAGAACGCAAGGCCATTGCCGGTGTAACCAAACTGGCCCGCGAGCGGGCTAAAAAGGTAAACCTTCATAATAAGAAACTCCGCGATTGCCGTATCCATTACAACGATTCAAAAGGGGAAACCGACAGTTCCTGTATTTTCATTACCGAGGGTGATTCTGCCAGCGGTTCCATTACCAAAAGCCGGGATGTGAATTCACAGGCTGTGTTCAGTCTGAAAGGAAAACCATTGAACAGCTATGGCCTGACAAAAAAAATTGTCTATGAAAATGAAGAATTCAACCTCCTTCAGGCAGCTTTGAACATAGAAGATGGCATTGAAGGCCTGCGGTACAACAAAGTGATTGTAGCGACCGATGCCGATGTAGACGGCATGCATATCCGTTTGTTGCTGATCACCTTCTTCCTTCAATTCTTCCCCGACCTGATCAAAAAAGGACACGTACATATCCTCCAGACACCGCTTTTCAGGGTTCGGAGTAAAAAAGAGACTTTCTATTGCTATTCCGAAGAAGAACGATTGACGGCACTGGCTAAACTGGGTGCAAATCCAGAGATTACACGATTCAAGGGATTGGGGGAAATATCACCGGATGAGTTTCAGCATTTCATAGGCAAGGATATGCGCCTGGATCAGGTGACATTGAAGAAAGGTGATGCTGTAGCGGATTTGTTGTCTTTCTATATGGGGAAAAATACTCCTGAACGTCAGAATTTTATTATTGAGAATCTGGTAGTGGAAGAAGATATTGAATAAACTTACAATTTTATAATTCAATAGTGAGCTTATGGGGATTTCATATTACAGTCAGGATCATTCAACGGAATTAATTCCTGATGAATACTATATGAGGCAAGCCCTTCAGGAGGCCCTGCAAGCTTCTTCACGCGACGAAATACCCGTAGGGGCTGTAATAGTATGCCAGGGCAGAATTATTGCCCGTAGCCACAACCTGACAGAGACGCTTACCGATGTTACCGCCCATGCAGAAATGCAAGCCATCACGGCAGCTGCCCAATTCCTGGGAGGAAAATACCTGACGGATTGCACATTGTATGTTACTGTTGAACCTTGTGTCATGTGTGCGGGAGCATTGGGCTGGTCTCAAATCAGCCGGATAGTGTATGGTGCAACAGATGAGAAACGCGGATACCTACGCTTTGCACCAAATGCCCTTCACCCAAAGACAGAAGTGGTTGCCGGTGTCCTGGAAAAAGAATGCAGTAAATTGATGAAGGAGTTCTTTATTCGGAAACGATAGGAGTTGAAGAAGAGTTTAAGAGTTTAAGAGTTAAAGAGTTTGAAAGTTTGAAGAGTTTGATATTTAACCAATCAACCAATTAACCATTCAACTAAATCTTCAAGTGTATCACCACCAATTCTGATTGTGTTCCAATCCTGTATTGAGGACCCCAGAGGCCGAGACCGGAAGAAACATAATAATTCGTTTTGCCTTTCTTCATATAGCCGTAACCAAGTTCATAGAATCTCTTGACAAGCAGGTTCCCGGGGAATAACTGGCCATTATGGGTATGTCCCGAAACCTGTAAATCGATATCATTCTCTTCAGCTTCTTCCAAATGAAAAGGTTGATGATCCATTAATATCCTTGGAAAGTTATTATTCATTCCTTTTACTAAATCCTTGAGAGTTTTACGATTATGATTCGTCCGGTCATCACGGCCTACCACATAAAAACTGTTATTGACTAAACAGGATGAATCGCGTAAAAAGATGATTCCTGCCATTTTTAAATAATCAGCAGTGGCTGATGGTTTTTCAGCATAATACTCATGATTCCCGTTGATGGCATAGACTCCCAGAGGTGCTTTCATCTGACGGAATTCTTCCAGCATGTTTTGCCTGACAACAGGTTCCATCGAGCGGTCGGAGACATCTCCGGCCAACAGAATAATGTCCGGATGCTGGTCATTGATCATTTTTACATATTTCTGCAGCATCTTTTTATCAATAGAAATGCCCAGGTGAATATCACTCGCAACAACTATTTTCAAGTCCTTATGTTGAACCGGGTTATTTATACTCAAATTTAGGGTGACAATACTGGGGTGATTAAATTTATAATTCCCCACAATCATCGCGATACCTATGATTCCCAAGGTCCCGACCATCATCCAGAGCCTGAATCTGACCATGTAGATCGGGGCAACATGAATAAACAAATTGAGGAGACGTAGAATATCTACCAGTAAAAAAGAGAAGAAGAGATAGATGAAAATGACGATATAGGAAAATCCGATAAAACTGACTGCTTTTCCAACACTCGTAGGCATATCATTCCCGAAGATCATTCCGGCAAAAATGGCTAAAAATAAAACGATGGTGGATACCAGATAAACTATACGAAGCGCAGAACCTAAAGGCAAAGCTTGCCAACCTCGCACCATGATATATCCATTTAAAGAAACTAATATACCTAATGCGATAAAAATAAACCCATATTTCATACAGTAAAATTTAAATGACTAATAGAAAGTTGAAACGTTTTAACCGGTAGATTGTTTTCTCAAGAGTTTACAAGGTTATTGTGAACATCCTTTTATCGTTGAAACTGAATGACAAAAGTAATCATTATTATTAAACCGGCATCACACAACAGAGGTCAATTCTAATAGGTTGAAGGATTCACCTGTTATTTGAAATTGACAAGTAAGGAATGAATTTTCTTGATGAAGGAAAAATTAAATACTTTCCATACAAACAACTTATTATATTCTTTTGTTGTATTTTTACGGTGCTTAACGACACCTTTCCATTCATGAAGAAAATTCTCATTATTTTAGGCTTAATTGTTTGTATACCTTCTATTTTACCCGCTCAGAAAGTAGGGCTCGTATTGAGTGGAGGTGGAGCGAAAGGAATTACTCACATTGGTGTCATCAAAGCCCTCGAAGAAAATAATATCCCGATTGATTATGTCACTGGAACATCCATGGGAGCCATTGTTGGTGGAATGTATGCTATGGGGTTTACAGTCGATGAAATGATTGAGACCATTAAATCAGATGATTTTAAACATTGGACCACAGGTGAAATTGATTCCGAAAGCAAGTACTTTTACCGAAATGCCGATCCAAAACCAAATTTTGTCGAGATTTCATTTAATGCCCACAACATAGATTCAATAAATCTAAAATCGGCTATCCTTCCGACTCACATTGTTTCTCCCCTTCAAATGGATTATGCCTTTGTTCCACTCAGTTCACAGGCCAATGCTGTTGCAGGGGGCGATTTCGACAAGTTGTTTATCCCATTCCGGTGCGTTGCATCAGATATTTACAACAAAGAAGCTGTAATTTTCCGCTATGGAGTATTGGGTGATGCTATCCGTGCCTCTCTTTCATATCCTTTTATGTTCAAACCTGTAGTGATTGATAACCGGTTATTGTTTGATGGTGGTATCTTCAATAATTTCCCGGTTGATATTATGCGCAAGGATTTTAAACCTGATATTATGATCGGAAGTGTGGTGGCCAACAATCCCCGCAAACCGGATCAGCGGGATATCCTGATGCAAATTCAGAACATGATCATGAGTCGTACGGACTATACCATTCCAAATAAAGAAGGGGTGTTGCTTAAATTTAATATGCCTAATTTCAAGCTCTTCGATTTTTCAAAGGTGGATGAGATGGTTCAAATGGGGTATGATTCAACGATGAAGCATATGGATGAAATCAAGGCCCGAATCCATCGTCGGATTCCAACTGAAGAACTAAACAAGAAAAGACAGGATTTTAAAAAAAAGCTACCCGAATTGAAGTTTCAGCACATTATTGTGGAAGGAGTTGATAGTCTTCAAAGGAGATATATTCAGCAGGTTTTTCATAATAAAAATGAAGTTTTTACGCTCAAAGAGTTTAAAGAAGCTTATTTCAAATTGGTTGCTGACGACAAAATTCTCGAGGTAATACCCCACGCTGTTTATAATTCATCAACTGGGAATTTTGATTTGCATTTAAATGTAAAAACCCAGGACCATATTAAGCTGTTACTGGGTGGAAATGTTTCCTCTTCCACTTCCAATCAGGCTTATTTCGGACTATCGTATCAGAATCTGACTGAATATGCCCAGTCGACCTATATTGATGCCCAGTTTGGTAAAGTATATAATGGACTGGGGATAGGGACCCGTATTGAAATGCCTTCCCAGAAAAGCTGGTATATCAAGATGGATCTTATCCTGCATAAATTCGAGTACTTCGAAGGCGACCAGATATTTTATAATGATAACAGAACCGCCAATTTCACTCAGGATGAAATCTACAGCAAGCTAAGTGCCGGCTTTCCCCTGAGTATGAAAGGACGTTTGGAGTTCGGTGTGGGTTATGGCTTAATGACAGATAACTATTATGAGAACAGGGCCCTGATAACTTCTACTACCAGGGAAGATGAGAGCCTGTTTTCACTCGGGAGTCTTTTCACAAGAATTGAAAGTTCCACGTTGAACAATGTAATGTACCCCACCAAAGGATATAACCATTCCACTTCGTTACAACTTTTTGGGGGTGAACAAACCTTTCGATCTGAAGATAACCCGTTGATAAATGTGAACGACCTGTTTGATATATGGATTCAATGGAAAGCGAAATTTGAACAATATATCCAGTTAACTCCACGGTTTACATTAGGAACGTATGGTGAATTAGCCCTATCGTCACGCAAATTGTTGCAAAACTACACAGTGAGTGTGATTGAAGCTCCTGCTTTTCAACCGACGCCTTACAGCCGGACTGTCTTTAACGAAGCCTATTCAGCGAACCAGTATGCTGCCATTGGATTGAAACCGATCTACCATCTTACCAAAGATTTGCACCTTCGCGGAGAAGCCTATTGGTTTGTACCCTATCAGACCATTAACAGGGCCTCCGACAATACCCCGTATTATTCCATCCCTTTCTATTCTTCAAAGTTTATGGCTGAAACTTCCCTGGTTTATAATTTTAAAATAGCATCGGCCGGTATGTTTGTGAATTACTACAGTTCGGCTGCCAGCAATTGGAATTTCGGCATCAATATCGGATTCCTGTTGTTTAATCGCAAGTTCACAGAGTAACAAATTTTACGTTGTTCAATTTTCTAATTATTGAATATGAAAAGATGAGGATAGTGGAACTAATCAACTATCCTCATCGTAAAAGATAAACATCAACAAAAAATAAATAATCTGCAATCATACGGCAGAGATTGCAGATGCCAAATTAATATACTGCAATTTTTGCAGTTCCATTCGTTGTTTTTAAAATGTAAATACCTTGTCCGATGGATACCCGGAGTTTTCCATCAGTTACGAATCCTGTGGCAACTGTTTTTCCGGTAATATCGGATACACTGATTTTACCAACATAATTCGGAATTTGTATCTCACCATTCGTAAAATAAGCATTTAGTTTATTTTCAATCGGATTAAAAATACCTGTAGATCCTGTTGTAAAGTTAATTTCGTCAATATACATGATTGCTCCGATATCAATAGTCTTACCATCTGCAGGATAATCAGGTTGTAAACCTAATATTGTGATGGATTTAGTCCAGTTGGCAGCAACATTGAAAGTTAAATCTTCCCATTGATTCACTTTTGCAGGAGCTATTTCAGGGAAAAATTCTGCAGAGCCACTACTTTCGCAATGTAATTTCAATAAAGAATTTGCATTGGTACGGTAAAATTTTAGTGTAATTGTTTGACAACCTGCTGCAATAGGAGTGGCTAAAGTAGCATAGAATCCAGCCCATGGCTGATTGTTAATGCCGGCATCTAAACGTGTCCATTTCCAGCATTTTGTTGTTGAATTTACAGCATCGGGAGCAGGATTAGCAACAACAGCAGTATCCATGTTGTCAGGTGGATTCACATTTACTAATTTTGTGAAGTTAACATGTCCGTTTTCAAAATTATCCAGCACATAAGTTGTCAATTGTGCTGACGCCGTAACACTCGCTGAGAGTGCTATGAAGCACGTAAAAAGTAGTTTTTTCATAAAAAGTTGTGGTTTAAGTGGTTTAAATTACAATTTACATTTATCTTAATCTAGCCAATAAAACAAATTCCTTGCCGTCGGGAGATTTATTTTAATGGTATAAGGTTTACCGTTTATAATCCTGTATGAATTGAAAGCAAAATGTATTTTCACTAAACCTGTATTTAAACTTCCCGATCAAGTTGTTGCATCCTTTTATATTCCTTAGTTGAGTATTCACAACCGCTAGATAAATCCTTCCTGGTATTCAGGAGTTTCTTTTACACCTGTCAGTTAGTAATTGGAATTTTGGTGTCAATATAGGATTCCTCTATTCAATCCAAGTTCTCCGAATAGTTTTCAATATGTAAATCCAAGCTTAGTAAGTCCCGTCTGTACATTCGTGTTCTGCATGAACAGGTTCCATAGCAACCCGGTACGGTAGTTTTCA
>Ga0316217_10006416_pt1 | contig 11671 bp, 10 predicted proteins | sample 1anoAmetaG_FD_203633 | JGI IMG/M metagenome (GOLD analysis project Ga0316217, IMG submission 203633) | Freshwater microbial communities from Trout Bog Lake, Wisconsin, USA - 1anoA | ecosystem: Environmental > Aquatic > Freshwater > Lake > Hypolimnion/Profundal zone | place: USA: Wisconsin... | reverse complement strand
ATGTTGTTTCGAGTTATCTTACTTATCCGTTTGCCGTCATTCAGCTGCAATTTATTTGATGCTATCTTTTGATACCGCTATTCGTCATGCTTTGAAGCCATGATTTACTATCATCGATAGAATAAAGAGCGAACTAGGAGCATAAGACGACCAATAACCGTCTTAATGTCACTTTTTATAATTACAAGATTGACCAATTCACTAATGCTGCATAAGAGCTTAGATTTGCAAAAAATAAATATACAACTCCTCTATCTAGATCTAACCGTGTTATGAAAGTATCCATTCATTTTAACAATTATGGCCGGTTTTAAACAAGCCGGATCTCTATTTCCTCTACCCAAATTTGATTCAACTTGATTATAGGAGCATATTACACCACTCAACGTTTGTGTGATTATTTCTTCAAGCCGACCATACCTTCAACAACCATGGCCTGACTTCCCCCAGGAAATACTATCCTTAGTCTGTCTTGCTTGCGGTTATCATCTGAATTTATTTTACTACTTCATAATGTTCTCCAGTAACCAAACTATTTCTTCCTCACAGGCACACGCAAAATAACAAGGTCAAATCCGATAGTGGCTAATTGCTGCTGCCAGCTTCTCTGATGCTGCCTCCCCTCAGTAGACCATTAGCCTAGTCCATCCCTATACTTTTTAAATTCTTTGTCATTATTGCATATATTGATTAATTATGGAAATCAAAAAGACACAAAGCCACATGGAAACCAGGCCTGTCGATATGATTCCCCCCTAAACTGTCGAAAAAGCTCAGACTGAGCAATCTTAAAACGCATTGTCCATGCTTTTTAAAACCAGGCAGAGGGTGCCTGCCACTCTCCAGAGTGCACTTAGGAACAAAGCTTCGTCAGAGAGATCTAATAAAGGATAAAACTAGGAAAATAAAGCAAACCAGTCCAAAGTTGGTAGTGTGCTCAGAAGCGGGCTGAAAAGCGTGATAAAAAGCGCGAAAGACGAAAAGCTATGCGAAATTTGCGAAGGAGAGATAGTGCAGGCTAAAAATAAAAACAAATAGGTCTACATGTGCGAGTGCGAACACAAGTAGAACTTCTGCTAGTCGTGTCTACATCACTATGTGATTTACAAGGTGAAAACTTTTGAGGAAGTCAACTGTCCCCATGAAGGCTGTCCAGCCACCCTCGACGTAAACACTACTTTCTTCAAACAGCTTCCACTGGACATACAGAAAGGCTATAGAAAACTCAGCCAGTTTTATTTGGCCTCGAAAAACCCAAATTTCAAGATGTGTCCAAAGTAGAATTGTGAGGGAACACTCCAAACTACTGCAGAAAACATAATGGTTTGCAACGTCTGTTAGAACAAATGCTGCCCGAAATGTCTACTTCCGGTTCACGATGGAGAGTGTGACACCCACTAGGTCATCTTTTTCTAAAGCAACCTGCATTATCGGCAATGCAAGAAGTGCAAATTTATAATTGAGAAGAACCAAGGCTGCAACCACATGACTTGCAGGTGTGGGAACCAGTTTTGCTATGTTTGTGGGTAGCCATGGGTTCCTGCTCATTATGGGAACCACGATTAGAATGGGCAGCTGATACCTGTTCCTGAAGGCTAGGCAAACATCGATAACGATCTTTGCTGTGACTGCACCTGCTTGGATTAATGCTGTTGCCCATGTTGTGCAGGCATTATCAAGTTCCCCTTCAAACTCTTTCTTTTCATACTTTTCCTTATGCTCATGCTTCTCATTTTCGTCTCCAGAGATTTGCTTGTGATAGCAGGAGTATCGATCATCTGTGTGTTTGCTGGGATGTTTGGCTTTTCATTTGAGCTGCTTTCCAACTTAGAGGGGGCTCTGTGCTTCTTTGCGGTTCTGTTCTTCCCAATTACGATGATAATTGGGGTTGGAGTGGCCTTCAGAGAGATATTCTGTGATGTGGTTCCGAACCTTTGTGAGGAGTATTGGTAAATATTTTGTAGTGGGCTGAGAGGGATTTGCTAAATATGATGGTTTTGTCATATTTACGCTCTAAATGATATTTGTGCCAATTTTTCGAATACTTATTATAGTAAAAAAATCTCTCGTTTTTTATTTAAATTGATTTGTTGGTTATAATGGGATTTTCCGGAGATAAAGGCGTTAAATTGTTTTCAATGAAAAGGTGCTTTTTAAGTAAAAAATCAAGCATCTAACCTCATTTCTTCATCTGGTAATAGTGACAACCATAAGAATAACGATTTTTTGTTAATTTACTCATGATGATGCTGCGATTAAAATGCAATTTGTTGCAAATAATAAAAAGCAGTTCTCAAGATCTTAGTTCTGGGCCCTTCTGAAACCGCAACCTAAAAACTTTGGCGTCTATACTTTTTGATCGTTTAGAAATGATAAATATCAAAAAGCCTTCCTTCGCTTCCGCATGGGAAATTTACATTTTTATAGTCTTTATGACAAAGGCTGAAGCAACAAGATGATCATTGAGTGGCAAACAGCGGTTATTGCTGGAGATTCATTTTTTAAATACGAATCTGACATTATAATAAAAAAGCAAGTAGCATGAATTCTCTTTAGCCACACCCCAAAACCTACAATATTTCTCCCAAAGTACCATCAATACTATCCAGAGAAGGGCTCAGCTCATTAAGGGAGTTTTCTAACAAGGAAAACCAATAATCTACATTACAAAAAAACTCAGGCTTAACTACACCACTGCCAGGATGATCATCAACGAATAGCTTAAAAATGGAGTTTCAGAGTCAATAAAAACCAAGACGGCTGAAAACTGTTCAGTTTCGAAGCCATAAGCAAGCAACACAGATGAATTAATATCATAGATTTTAGGCAGTCAGTCAGAAAACATTTAGCAACCGTTTCAGTGGTTTTACCAAAACTGGACTAATCCTTTCTACTTAGGACAGCAACAGAACGAGCAAGTTTATTTTTACTCAATTTACCCCTGGATTTGATTATATTTACAAAATTAACTAAACCAATACAGCTATTTTAGATTGCCTTCAAACTACAAGCAGCCCAAAGTCATCAAAACTTAGTTACGATGCTTTGATATTTCGAAGATTTTAGATTTACCTTTTATCGCATTGTTATTATACTCTAAAAGTAGCTTAACTAAAATACGAAATTTATAAATAGCCGCTGGGATTATTATCTTCCACATTTATTAGCAAATTTACCTCTTTCTGCTTATTATTATCCCATTTGCTAGGATTAAAAAAAAATGCAAACATCGATGATGATAAATAAGAGGGAAAGGTATGTTGATTTAAAGCAAGGCAATACTTCAGTCAGCTGTAAACCAAGAATTCATTCAAATCTTTGTAAAAGCGCTTCTATTTTTTTATTTGAATTCTTTGTATTTTCACAGGAGCAACAACAAATTCTCTCGCTAATCTATGTTATCTCATAACATACTCAGCTAAATTGTAAAATTTTCGAAGAAAACAGATGATAAGTAAGAGAAAATTCGAATTCGATTGAAAGAAATGGGTTTTTGACCTCATTTTTATCAAAAGGGTAGACGAATACTTACTTACTCAAGAATCTAAAAATCCTGAAATATAAGGAGAATCATTTGAAAAGTTGCTATATAAGAGTATATCTTCATTTGAAATACATAGTTAATCACTTTTTTTGCTTTAATCGACTTTTGACTTTCAGCTCTCTTTCTTTTTATTCTTAGGCTTACCTCTCTTTGATTTCTTAAATCTCTCTCAAAACATCTTCAGGAATGAGCTTATTTCTACAGTTCAGTCCTTTGTGGAGTTCATAGTTTAACCTTGCTTATGCATCACGCCAATAGTTCTCACCTTTGTAAAATACAACTCCTAAATCTTTCAGCATAGGACTCTCTTTTGAAGAATCTCCTTAGCCTTTCTTGCAAAGATCTTTCAAGATACGGTTCTCTTCTTTGCTTAGCCCCTCCAAAGAGCGATAGTTATCTCCTAGAAATTACTCTTGACTAAAAATTTCAAAATTCATGCCATAAAATACATTTTCAGGTGTTTAGAAATAGTCATACAAGATATCTGCAGTATTTTCGGTTACCTAAAAGTTCCTTTCAATAGCTTCCTAAATCTAATGTTCGTCTATTTCTGGGAAATAAAATTCCTTAAAGCCTTGATTCTATATTAACAAGAAGATACTCTTTGCCTGAGTGAAGTAGTAACAATAATAATCTTTGATTTGGGGTTTCCTTGCCTAATTTTATCAATGATCTCTTGAGAAACTATAGTACCGTCTTTTGAGTAAATGAACCAATCTCCTTCTTCTTTTTACAGCCCGAACCAATTATCAAGTCGAGTTCTCGCTGCTTTCGCTATCCGGTAGAGTTTAAAATTTTTTTTACTGATGTCCTCAATGAAGATATTGTGACCCAAGAGGCTAAGTGTGTTTGCGTAGTGCTCAGCGAATTGGAAAAGTCCATCTTCCTTCCTGCCGTAAATGATTGTCAGTTTTCTTTTTGCAACTTTTTACAGAAGCTCAATATGTGGGGGAGAATGTGCAAAGGCATCATAAAGAAGATGATTGGTATCGCTATGAACAGCCGGTGAGCCGTAAAAGAATGTCCCAATAAATGCTAAGAAAGCAATTATAAGAAGGACAATTACGATTCTTTTGATCTTTTTGACGACAGACCAAAATCCGTTTTCAGAAGATTCTTACATGATAATAAAAATATAAATTTTTAACACATTCAGCGCAAACTTCAAGGATCTCAAAAGTATTGGAAACAATCAATAAATTGCATCATTTTATCTACTTCACACCTATTATTATCCAACGACTGGGGCTGATCTGCATCCAAGACAAAGAAAAGCCTAGCTCCCCATGACTCTATACTACTTGCCCTAAGCCTTGAAGTTGATCAGCTAATAGCTCATATTCTGGTACAATCTTTGACTCTTTCCTGTTTTCCAAAACTACGAATTTTTAACTTTTTAAAGTTTTCAGCAGCTCTATCCATTTTTAAGGTGCATATGCGTCAAACTTGGGCTGTTGGTTCTTAACCAACTTGTTTATGGCTGCATTTCTCTCGAAATGTGCTTTAATCCTATTGTTCTCGGCTTTGTCATTTTAAAGTATTTGTATGAAATGCTCAATTGTAGTCCTTATCTCCTATTTAATGATTCTTTTCCTTTACCCTAGATAGATTTACTTCGTTAGTTGCCTTTGGGATCTACTATCGAAAACCCCGTTTCTAAACTATCCTTTCCATGTCCTATGCAAATGGTCTGTGTATTATCCTGTGCCTTCCATAAGATGGTTTTTCCAAGTCCCCTCATATTTTGTTCCATTGGCGAACTCAAATACACCTCTTCCATTGTGCTTATTATTCACCCACTAACCTCGATAAGTTGAGCCATCAGGATAACTATATGTACCATAGCCCTGCATTTTATCGTTTTACCAGTCACCCTCATAAGACTAAGGTGAAGTGTTGTTAATGGAAGGAAGAGTTAGCTTTCCAAAGCCATGCTTGACCTTTTGTTTGTTTATTATTTTCCATCCACCTTCGTAGATGACTCCGTTTAGGTATTCGAATTTGCTGTACCCAACTAGCTCATGAGGTTTGGGCTCTGGCTACAGCTATTTAGGAGGTTATTCAATAGGTTTTTGGTCCTTTTTCGGAGGCATCAATCTTAAACTTGATTTAAAAGTTACAAACTTAGAAAAATGTTGAGTGCGTTAAATAAAAATAATAGCAAAGGAAATCTCAAAATCAAGAATTACTAAAATACTCTTTTTAATGCTCAAATACTCTTATGGAACTTTTTTGTTTTCGTTTTTAAAGAAAGGTTTTTCTTGTGCTAATTTTTAGACAATCTCTTCCTTTTCAAAGTTTTATGTAAATAATGTGCCTAATTAATACACAAATCGTGCAATGGCCATATAATTTTTATTAGTTTATCAATTGGAATATGTTCAATACATTTTTAGCCCTAGACTTTTCCTTCAGAAAGATATAGATGATTTGTAGCTAAAATTCTAACTAATACTAATTGCCCAAAAATTCATGATTAGAATTCGAAAAATCAGTGTTTTTGGTTTTACTTAATTACAAATAGAGTTATAAGCTTTAGAATTTGACTTAAATATAATTAAAAATAGTTTAGCAATTTCTCGTTTGGTTTATCGGAAAATCACCTCAAAGAAATAGAAATCGTTATTTATATCATATTGTATGTTCTTTGTTAAATTATCATACTTTACTTGAAAGCTTTTCTTTTGAGAAATTTGTAAACTTAAGATTTTTTGTTAGAATTAAGCCAAATTGAAAAATATGGCTACTAACCAACAATTTTCAACCTTAATTCATTTGAAATTGCTTTTAACGCGTTTTACTGAAAAATTTGAAGTTCAGCAAATCTAAAAATCTCGATTCAATAGCAATAAGTTTCGATCCTATACGAAAGCTTATTCTTCAGAAGCTAGAAAACCTGAAAATAGTAAAACAGGCCTCAATTAAGCAGTGTAAAGAAAGAGTTTCCACTAATTACTTGAATTATAAGTAGCATAAGGAAAGAAAATAAGAGAAAAGAACACTAAAATCAATTTAAAGCAAAGGAAATCTTTAGAAAGGATCTTTAGGTTTCTAAGCTCTATAAGTGTGGTGAAATGAGTTTGATTTTGTATAATTAATAGTTCTATAACTTGAAAAATGCAAGAAGTAAGGAAATACGATAAAATAACTCCCTAAGTAAATAATATAATACTTTAGAGAAGAACTGCCCTCATAAATTTAGTCTAGAATGAAAAAATGTCTATAGCTGCGGCAGGCAAGAGCCTATCTTTTAAAAGGTCAACAGCTAAGCTGATTGTCAAAACTTACAGGGATTCTAAAAAGGTTGAGGCCGAAAAGAGTGAGATTGAGGAAAATAATCATGAAACTGTGGAAAATCTGATGAGATTCCAACCTAGCATGGCAAACTAACCTTTTTCATTTTTTCAGGCCACCGTAGCTAATTAAAACAATCAAAATGCTCTAAGAACCCACTTTCAAACTGAAGATACCCATGCTGAACAATTCGAGCATCAGACATCAAACTTTTTGCTGTACTTTTGGTGGTATTGAATAATGATTATTATTCTGCAATCTCCTTAAACCTCTCATCTTAGAAAATGAAGAACTTTACATTTTTACTTTAATTTGTATAATCCTAGGAATTTGAGCTTAAAATGTGCTCGAAAATATACTTTTTTATTGAGTCAAAACGTTTTTTAAAGAGCATCTATAAGCTGAAATTCCTACTATAAAAGATTCTGCTAAAAATCCTATTCAGATAGCTATCATTTAAGCAGTTGCTCTATAAATTCTTAGAACTTAGGTCTTTCATCAAAGAATATTTGATGAAACTCAACTAATTATGTCGAAGTAATCTTTTGTTTGATATTCAGTTCATAACTTCTTGTGATTCTTGAAAGAGAAATCACATTTTAAACAGATCTCTTGTAATAGGAATGAAGTATTTTGTTCAGATATCAAGATTTTCTTTTCTTCTGGAATAGATATCGATTTCACAAAGGCAGCGCCAATAATTAATCTTAGATTTTTTTCTTTTTTTGGACAATAACTTCCTAAGCTTTTAGACTTTTCCTTTGATTTGGTTAAAAACGTTTGTATTCAGAACTTCTTTTTGAGTTTATTGAATATCATTGCTTTAAGCAACATTAATCTTGGTAAAAAGTTTTGATGCTTTGGTGTGTGGCTATTACAGTTTTGGATTTGTTCAATAAAGGTCGGGTACTAGATGAAACTGGTAATGAAGATAAAATCTAAGTTGAGCTCTATTCCAAATCTTACATTATCGGCTAAGTCTGATAAACTTTGGTGTTAAGTACCTATGTAAAGATCTTAACTAATGTTTAGTTTTATAAGTATTTAGAACCATTGAAATAAAAAGAAAGCAAAGGGTTCCTTGCTCTAAGCCTTAAAAAAATCTGTTGGATAAAATGCTTAATCAGCTTTTTTGAATTTGAATCATAAGATTCTCTAAACTCTTTTTTAGTGAAAGATAGTTATAACTAAGTTTTAAATAAGCTGAGGCAAAAATTGACCGAACCTTAAAATTTAAGGTAAAGATAGGCGCATTAATGCTATTTTGACATCTAATTTATCATAATCACGATATTGAGTGTATAGTAATTAAAGAGATATTAATGTAAGAAGTCGCATAAGGCTAAGCCAAGTAGAAAGAGCAAGAATGCTCAATTTGTTTTACCAATTCGAATAAACCAGTTCAGTGCAAAGGCCCCTGCCATAAGCTCTTTTGTCTCAAGTGTGCTGCACAAGCTAAGATCCATAATGACCGATGCCCTAATCGGTGTTCTGCTCCTTTCTAGGTTGAATTGATACCTTCTCCTAGATTCTTCTGTCCCTATAAACCCAAATAGTGCATCTTATACATATCAACAGAAAAGGAGTTAGAATAGCATTACAAAGTATGTCCCCTCATTTCCAAATAATAAAGCTAGCAAGCAGACTACAAACTGAATTACAAGTGTAAAAAAGGGCATACTTTGACATTTCTTCCCAAATCGGCCCTTGAGATAATGTACGGAAAATTAGCTTTTGCTATCACGAGTAAATGCACAGCATGTCAACAAGAGTAAGTGTGTAGAGCGATATGCATAAGCTGCAGTGTAAGCCACAGTCTTGACCAATATTGCAGTACTTGCCGCATTCATCCTTGTTCTAAGTCCTTATGCCCTCTTGGTCATAAGATTAAGCATAGAAACAAGCCAGGAAAAATGAGATATTGCGATTTTTGTGACGTCCCTGCAGGTTTGTTGGGAAGAAAGGTACATGGATTCTGTTCTTGTGATTTTGACGTTTGTGACCTCTGCTACCAAAAATTACCTTAAAAAAATGATAAGATACCCTTGAAGTATAATCCGGAGAAAATTTGGCCGTTGGCTATGATAAATGACTAAGAATCTGAGGATAGTGATTGGAAATAATGAATTTATCTTTTTAATGCCTCAATAACTTATACAAAAGAATTGAATGAGAAGATTAGTAAAAAATAGAGGTTATCATGACTCTTCATAAAGTTAGTGAAGGCATTTACTTGAATTAATCATTAGATGGGACGTTCAAAATTGTTTTTTTCCAATATAGCCTCAAAAACACTACAATAACAACTGTAGTAATAACTACTCCTACTACTATTCCTATGATTATTGGCAGAAAACTGGTTCCATTCGAAGAAGTCCCTGATTCTGCTGAATTGCTATTGGTAGTATTGGTTGCATTATTGGAAGTGGAGTTAGTCGTGGTGTTAGTTGTAGTGTTTGTTGTGCTATTTGTTGTGGTATTGATGTACTTTGCGATTTGAAAAAAGGAAAAATAAATGTGCAAAAGCTGGTTTTCATAGATGGTCAAAATAGCTGTATCATTGGTGACATTGGCTGGAGTTTGCCACCCCCAATAACATCCAGACAAAACAGTAAACCCACCAAAACCTCTCAAACCAAGCAAAAATACAGTTTCTGTGTAGTTGTTGACTGCATAAGTAAATGAAGCAGAACTTGCATTGTTGTAAGATTACACCATATCCAATCCTCCTAGGTAATAGTAGCTATTGGCATCCATTATAGCATTTTGAACAAAAAGAAGATAGAAAGTTGCCCTTAATATGGCACAATCTGAGCCGGTTTCGATCTTGAAGTTATAATTATTGCCGTAAACTGATGCAGTGATATTGATTGTGAAGTAGCTTGAACTTGTGATATAATACCCAGTTAAGAGAGGAAAAGCATAGACTGTGATACTATTGAAGGTAAGAGAAACATTTTGCTAATAATACCTATAACTGCTTGATGGCACTGTTGAGATGTTTGCTCCCTAATTTATAGATGAAGTACATTTGTTACGTTCTTAAAGTCGCTTAGAAAACTTGTTTGCTGCTAGGCTGCGAAATAACTTATTGAAAAGGTCCTAACGTTTGTTGAAGCAACTGAGGTTACATTAATTGAGAAAGATGTTTGCGTGAGTGCACTCTTAAAAGACTAAAAGTTTTAATAATAGAATTGGTCTCCTAACTTATAGTCGTTGATTCCATAAACAAATAGAGGAGTGCTGGTGAAGGCGTTGGAAAAGGTGACATTGAATTGTTGGTTAGACATGCTTACATTTGTGCTACTATAGAGTAAATATCTCCTAGCATCAATATTGGTGGGTTTTTATATGGCAGTTGAAGTGTGAGCTTTAAAGCAGAAAAGAGCTAGGATCAGCCAAAAGCAAGTAATGGCATGATTCATCAATCAGTTTTAAGAATTATAGGCATCATTATTTTATAAATCATCTAATTAAACTAACAAAATAACCAAAGATCACAATAAGCACTATTTTTCTCCTTATAACTATTTCGAAAACACTCTGAAATCCTCCTATACATCTTCATAAAACCACACCTATTCTTAGCTCATTTCTTAAGAGTCTTACATTTAGAGAAAATTCTCTCTATTTATGATGTAGTTGCTTTCATTATAGCTTGATCGGAGGTTAGAAAGGGGGTAGTAAACTTTGATTCTTTTCTACTTTTCCTATGGAGTCAGCCTATCGTAGTTTCTCGGATTTTTGAAAATACATTTTTCTCCGAATTGCGTCATTACATAGTACATAAGGACAGTTGACAATTTGCTTTCAGTCTAAAGATAAAACTCCTCTTCATTTCCATTATCGTACCTCCAGAATTTGAGTGACTCTTTGGGGTGAAATTTTCTGACCCAAGATTGCAAGTTATTAAAGCTTTATAGAGTCATGAAATTTTTGCTGTTATAGTCTGGAAGCTTCAGGAATTCAGCTATGTAAACAACCATAGCGTATCTTCCTGCAAACTCAAAGTCTCTGTTATAAGAGATTTAAGATAGGAGGTGGTCAAATCTGATGCTATGATAAATTGCTGCAGAGTTGTTTGCTGCTTTAAAGTTATGTTGTTTGTATAAATTGACAATTTCGCAGTCAATTCCTCTTCTTCTCAATCTTTCTTTTATGGTTGCGTGGTCATTTTTCCTAGCAATCAATAGGCTCATATATGTAAACTTGAGTTAAGGACTTTGTTCAAGAATTTTGGGTATTTTGTGCTCGTAAAGAGGATTTCCGCCATCAGGGTTGGCACATTTTCCAGGATGAAAACAAGATACTCTTGGAGCAAAAAGCATCCTCTCTTACTTTTCTTATTCACTCAAGTCTTATGGGATGTAGTTTTAAAGAAATCTCTATTTCATAAAGCTGAATATCTTTTTTTCATCCAAATGCTTAAAAGTTAGGCTGTTTATCTTTTAAGGTACAATAATCTTCTACCCATTAATCCAATAATAAGTTTTCCATGGATTGGTAGGCTTAACTTTGATTCTGGTCACAAACATTCCTTCAACATAAGGCCTTTAGTAGTAAATGATATCAAAGGAATTTTCAGGTTTTCTTATTTCTTTTTTCTAGCTCAGAACATTTACCATAGGATTCTTCACTAAGGGAACAAAAGTAATTTCAATGTTCTCTCCTATTTGTGGCTTAGGAGATATCGTTTCAATTATTGCCTCAAGCTTTTGTATGTAACTCTATTGATCTTTCTTTGTGAAAATTTCGCCCATTGGTATGTAATCTCGATATTTCCGCTGCACATCGAAAAGAATAACTCCACCTTATGTATTGAGTAAATAGCAG
>Ga0316217_10006415_pt1 | contig 11672 bp, 13 predicted proteins | sample 1anoAmetaG_FD_203633 | JGI IMG/M metagenome (GOLD analysis project Ga0316217, IMG submission 203633) | Freshwater microbial communities from Trout Bog Lake, Wisconsin, USA - 1anoA | ecosystem: Environmental > Aquatic > Freshwater > Lake > Hypolimnion/Profundal zone | place: USA: Wisconsin... | reverse complement strand
AAGCTTGAAGCCGATTTTAAAGGCGACAAAGGGAAGGCCGCCCATGAGTAAACTAACCGCTATTGCATTGGCCCTTGTCCTGGTCATGGCCGCCGGGGTTGCTTCGGCGACCGAATTCAGTCACGACACGTCAGACGACTCCAAAGACTCTAAGGAGAAATCTCTTTCTCAGAAGAACAGCAATGACGAGAAGGACAGTAAGACAAAGAGAAAATCAAAATCTAAGTCAACCGGCAAGGACAAAACGGACAGCGACAGCGACAAAAAGAGCGGCAGCCTTGGGGAAAACCGAGGGTTAGATATCTCTTTGCCGGCGCAGTCTCTTTTTACAGAGCTACCCTTGGATGTTTACCTGTTGCCTGCCGATTTCGGGTGGTCCGGGTATATGGGTGGCGGCGTGACCAATACCAGCACTGCTGATTTTTACCGTAACCAGGCGGCGAACAATGCACCGCTCGAAGCCGAGCCACAGACAAAGGTTCAAGAATATGTCCTTCAGATTTTACGGGCGGGGGCAAGAACCGGGCAGGCGATTTTGGACCTGCAGAAGCAGATAGCCGCATTTGGTGCAGTGACCAAGGACAGTAAGGGCAACATCGAGGTTACCGGGCTAGGTGAAGAGGACCTCCTAACTCTGGCTAACGGTTGTATGGCAGCAACGGCCACGCAGGGGGCTATCAAAGACAAACGTATTAAGCTGAAAATGGACAGCATACTAAAAAATGGTGTCCCGCCGTGCCGGTTTCAGGGTGACCTTTCAGCGATCCAGTGCGGGCGGATCTCCCTTCAGCTTTCTTCGCCTCCTGCCTTGAAAGTCGATGCCCTGGAGTGGTGGCGTTTGGGGGAGGGTGGAGCTGGGAGCTTCGCCGGTTTGTCCGGATCTTATAAGGTCTCTTCGGCCTGGTCATGGTCACAGGCGCTTGAATCGGCAAGGAATGACTCTCGCTTCACCAAGATTGCTAGTGAGGCTTCCACCAGTGCAGAAAAGATGGAGAGTGAGGGCAGGACGTTTGACGCTGTGATGTCCCGGAAAAAATCATTGGATGCTATGACGGCGAATAAGGCTGGCGTAGGGCCGGGCAAATTCATGCCTGGTATCCACTAGCAGGGAGGGGGCGTCCTCTTAGGAGGCACCCCCTTTTGTTAAACGGCAAATAGGCATAAATACAGGGGAAATAATTAATCGCTTTTTGTGTTATTATTCTCTTGACTCATACCGAGAATATGTTAATATGACTCATACAGGAAATACGGAAACAAAAAACATCTTGTAAAAAGATACCAGAAATCAGGAAAAAATATCACAGCTTGGGCATTACCTATGTAACGATTTCAAACCCCCAACCGCCGCAGTCAAGGGCCAAACCAAGGAGAACACAGATGAAAAAGAGTATTTTGATGATGATGGCAACAGCTATGCTTCTTGCCCCAGGCGGAGCCCACGCCGGCTTCTTTGGCGGTCAGGAAGCTCCCGAAGGCAGCATTGAGCTGCGATTTACTGACGCGGCAAAAATCTACGTCAAAGACGGGTTTGTGTTCACACTGAATTCGTTTGTCTATGACTCAGATAGCCACCTTGCAGCCCTTGCCGCAGGGGCAACCCCGCAGGAACGAGCACGGAAGAATTCCAAAAAGGTAAGGCAGAGCGGCGGCGTCCCGCAGGGAACAATAGCTATAATCAAAGACGAGGGTATCCGTAGCATCTTCGATTCGATGGCAAAGCAGCCCAACGTGTGGGTTTCCTATCTTGCCGGCGGGGAAAATACTTGCGCCGAGGAAAAGACACTGCTTGACGGACTCAAATTCAAATCCAAACTCCCGGCCAACCATATCGCAACAACTTGTTCAGCGTTGCGGTCGAGGGTTGACCAGGTTTTGGGCGGCCTTGATAGCTCCGAGAAACAGCTTATTTCTGGCGGTGACACGACACGCGGGAAGATAATTTCAGACCACGGCTTGCTACCAATAATCAAAGCGCCTTTTGATGCGTCTGAGGCTGTTGCCGCAATCAAGGAAGCCAACAAACCGTCGACGCTGGAGGCAATAGGAAGACTGTTTGTTGATCTCCCACCAGAAGAGGAGATTATCCCGCTTATCGACGTTAAGGAGATGGTTCTTACCGGCGAAACTAAAAAGGTGAGGCCGGGTGCAATGACCTTTGGGCGTACCGTCCAGGTCGAGCGGGAAGAAACACACCGTGAACCGGCGATTTTGCCGCACGACATTTACAAGAAATTCGAGGTAAAGATGTTCCTCGGGGATCTCGCATACACTGACGGCGGGGATTTCCTGATTGACCAGCTCCGGAATTTTGATTATGCCCTTGGCAACCCATCCTTTACCCCAGGCTTCGATACAGACAGCCGCCAGGTTTGGCTTTCCGGCAAGACCAATTTCATGGTCAAAAGTTATGTGCCCCGCGCAATGTACGCATTCAGTGTGGCGAAGAATAACAATGACGGGCTCAATCTCAGCGATTCTAACTGGACTTACGGTCAGGAAGATGTTGGCCGTTTTATGGCCTTCCCCTTCATGCCAGAAGCCGGTTTGGCAGAATACAAGACAGCCTGGACAACCTGGCACGCACTGCTCCGGAAAGACGGAGGCCTGACCAAAGACGAGATCCGGAAGCTGGTTCTTTTCGGGGATGTTGTGAGGGGCGGGGCTATGAACGAACCTTTCACAGTAGCTACAACAAGGACCGGGAAGAAGGCGGCGGCGGTGGCATCAAACCCATTTGGAGCGTCGGCACCGAAAGCAGTGGAAAAGGCAGCTAATCCTTTCGGGGCGGTGACTGAGGAAGCTACAGACGATGCACCGGTAAAAAGAAAAACTCGCCGGGCGTCAGCAAGAGTAGAGGCAGCACAGGCGGAAAAGGACGCAAGGATAGCAGCAAGGGAAGCAAAAAAGGCAGAGCGCGAGGAAGAGGATGCTTTCCCCTCATTCATGGGCTACTACGCGAAAAAAGCCATTGCGCCTGTTAACATGAGAGCCCTCAACCTCCCGAGTGAGTGGGACGTTGCAAGCCCGCAAACGAACGATCCTGACACGTCTAACCCTGGTTTGACTGTCGGGCGCTGGTATCAAACAGTTCTTGCGGCAGCCGGCGAAAAGGCTAATGCAAACGCCGATTTCGTATCTTTCACCAAGGCTCTTTTTGCAGGGGATAAGGCAACCTGCAAAACCATCATCAACAAAACCGTCAGTGACGCAAATCTGGCCGCAGTAGTGAAGAAGGCTCAAACCAACCTGGCTAAGGCTGACCTCCCGGATACCGCAAAATTGGGTATCGGCCAGTCCCTTGCCAACAACAAGACCGGCGTTTACAAAAGCCTCAGTGCTGCAATAACCGCGATCTACAACCCAGGTGCAAACTAGGTCATTGCCCCCCGGCAGAAAAAGTTTTTGTCGGGGGGCAAAAAAATGGTCGATTGAGCTTTGTATAAATAACTAGAAATCAACAGTCAACGTTTTATAACCATCCGTGTGACCTAATCACCGGATCAAAAATCACCCGGAGGCTCAAAATGAAAGGATTGATAAAGTTGGTGGCAGCAGGTTCAATGGTGGCACTTCTTGCCGGATGTGGCGCAATAACAAGCCAGATGTCGAAGCCAAAGGGCGGCCTGGCCGGCATGGAAATCCCGGCAACGGCATTCACGAAGTCTTACGAGGCAAACAGCCCGCAGATCTACGGCGGCGACGAGCGTTATGCTAGTTACATTGCAGCAAAGGACAAGGCCGCGTATGACGAGGCACTTGGGCGAGGAACTTTGGACCTGTTTGGCGACAGCGCCGGGCCAGCCTTCCTGAAGAGTGCTGCCGGGGGCGGAAACCCGTCTTTTGACATCGTGCCTTACACCGGCTCAAATGTGGTGAAGGTTTCCCACGAAGTAGACGGGACCATTGCCGTCACGGTCACGGAGTCCGGATCTGATGTTTCCGTGGATAGCCTTGCTTCAGATTACAAACATTTCTTCAAAGACCGTCAGCGCGGTAGAAGCGCACAGAATCACCCTGACCGGTATTTCCGCCAGAAGCAGATTTTTGTGAGCTATTTTTCTCTCGGCAGTAACGGCGTCCTGGCTGGGGAAACCTTCTCACCGATGTTTATTGGCGGATCTCACCCGATTTGGGTTTACTTCGGCAAGATGGACACCAAAACGCCTGACGCGGGTATTGCAGACTACATCAATACCTTGATTTTGAATCAGCGGAAACCGGAGCTGGTAACGGCTGCACTCAAAAACCAGAACTTCTGCAATGTGGGAACGAGCGGATACTTTTGCAAGCTTTCCGCTGACGACCGGGGCGTTTTGCTGAATTCGTTCATGGGCGACTACCCCACCGCTAAGGCTAACCTTGCAAAGCTCGATGTTTCGCTCTTTGCCGACATTGCCGCTGACGACAACAAGAAGGATGCTGGTGGGGTAGATGCGACCGGCAAGCCGGCCAAGAAGAAGCTTTCATGGTAACGAAAGCAACAAGAAGCATAATCCTGGCGGCGGCCCTGGTGGCCGCCGCATCAACCTGCTTCGCCGGATCTGCTTGGGAAAAAATCGGGGATTCAATGGCTGTTGACAAAGCAGGCACGAAAGCCGGAAGGCAGATGGTAAGGAATCTTGGAGTATCTAACCAAGTTATCCTAACCAAAAACGCGGGATTGGTGAAGGCGTATGTATCTAATTTTCGGACAAACGAGAATAGTTTTCGCAACATGTGTGCGCCAACCTGGACGACCCCACGCATGAATATAGAAGGGCCGATCATGGCTGCCGCTGTAAAGGCATACGTGGAAGGCACCTTGTCTTATCAAGATGTGGTATACGCAAGTGAACATGCTAAGGCAATGGTTGAAGTTAATGCACAGATGGACACCGAAGGACTCCATGCCACTTTTAAACCTATGCTTCTTGAGAATTCTAATCGTCTGACTATGGCTCAAACTGAATCGGCTACAAGAGCCCAGTTTATAGCGGGCCAGTATCCAGGGAGCAGTGTTTCTTGTGTAAATGGAAATGGATTAATTGCATACGACTTAAGCAATAATACCAGTTTTAGGGACAACCACACTTGGAAGACTGAGACAATTGACGGCAGATATAAAGAAACGATTGTGGCCGTGAATGGCGGCTTTAACGTCTCGCTTGAATATGGCTCTTTTTCGGCTAACGTCATACTGGTAAAACCGGGGCAGGAGGGAGAGGCTGCAACATCTACTTCTGTTGTCGAGGCTAGAAGTAAATATGAAGCAAAGCTTGCTGATGCACGGATGTCACACGGTGTGAACGCCAATGAAACACTTGGGGAAGCATATAAACGGGGGGATCTTAAGGAAACCCTAAAAGCCAACGCGGCGGCTGAATACGAAGCTATGCCCGAAATGATGGCGGCGGGTCTTGCTCAAGCAAATGCTCAATACGCGGCAGAAGAAGCCAGGGATAAGAGGAAAGAAAAGGCTGAGGAGGATATTCGTACCCGGAGAATGGGGGGCAACGCCGGTTCTAGCACCCTCAATATCCAAGATGCTCCATTTCAGATTATTTCTGTCAGCCTAGATAGTTCTAGGGACACATCTCTTTCTGAGCGGGATGCAGCCGTAAAAACCAATGCCCTGGTTAAGCATATCGAAGATGTTTACCGGACAAACCGGGGAGGGGTGGCGAATAAAATGAGTGTTGTTGCTTTTCTTCGTCTGGTGCTATCAGATCCAGAAATGAGGCAGGCAGTCGCCAAATGATCTAAAACTACATAAGCAATAAGCAGTTGAACATGAGCCCCGGAGAAATTCGGGGCTTTTTTTTATTTAATCACTTTTTTTAGAAAAAAAAAGGAACTAACCGCTTTATCACTAGTATTGAAGCAACAAAGAAAAAATAAGACAGGCACGCCCGGCGGGCAGTCGATAAAGAGGAGGTTGATTTAATGCTAAAAATGGTTTGCATCTTCATCGTAATCCTTTTGACAGCCGCTAAATTCCGGTGGGGAAATGACCAAAAAACCGAGGAATAGAAACTAGCCCATCCGAGGGGCGGCCCAAAGGGCTTAAGAACGAACATCCAAAAGGAAGACACACGATGAAAAAAGCGATTTTGACGGCAATGTTGGTACTGAGCATGGCAACCGCAGCCTTCGCGGGAACAGAAGAAGACCAGATCAACCCCCAGCGGGCGAAGCTGGAACAGCTTAACAAAGAGGTTCAGGAAGTCAACCAGGACGCCGTGGTGATGGTGAAAAGCACTCTCCAGAGTGTGGGCGGGATTGCTCTTTTCCCCTTCGAGCTTGTTGCCTTTCCTCACCGCTATATCGAACCCGGCGATGAGTACGCCCAGGCGATTCCCGGGACTTTCGGACGCTACGCGGCCCGTGCCGGCCTGGCTATCCCTCGTCTGGCCTGCGTGATACCCGCGTTACCTTACCTTGGTATCAAGGCTATTGTGGATGCAGTTCACTAACATGCTGCGCCAGCCGGCGGGGAAACGAGTTCTTGCAGGGCTCCTGATTGCCCTTATTGCCCTTGCAGCCGTGATGTTAGGCGGCTGTGGGGGCAATTCTCAACCCTCACCCACACCGATTTACCTTCATTCCCAGTAACGAACCACCCAGAAAGGAGATTCAGATGAAAAAAATCATTCTTGCAGCTCTGATGTTCACCGTCACCACCGCGCTTAGCGGGTGCGGATCTTCACCAAGCGGAGTACCGGCAGCAATCGCACCAACCCCGGTACCGGCAGCAGCGAAGCAGGTAAGTGTTGATGTAACCCGCGATTTTTGGGGCGTTTCGGCTGTTAAACTTGCCGTTACTACCGACACCACCACCGTCCAGGTAACTACCGCAACTGTCACCGCAGGCGGCGTAAACATGCCTTATGATGTTGCAACAGCAAGCTATCTGAAGAGTTCAACAGTTGCAAAAGCAGCGGCCCAGGTGCAGGCAAAAGATGCAACGGCGGCGGCAGATCCGCAGTACGCGGTTGATATTTCGCTTGATAGTGTTGTCACTGTCACCGCAGACGGGCAGCCTGTCACTGGGGCAGTCGTAACCATCAACGGCGCAGCTTTGGCATTCTACACCGGGCACGCATACGCATCCAACCCGCCAGCAGCACCTTACGTTCTCGCCTCGATCTACTCCTATCAAGGCATGGCAACGGAAATGTCTGTCTACACTACCGATTATCTCGGAGGACCGGAAAATCTAACCGCTAATATGGGGTTCAATTCAAATCACTTAGGCTTCTGCGGGACAGCGTATGCTCTCGGCGGTGTGCCCATGGGGGAATTGACGGATTATGAAAACAGCCTTAATGCTCCCATTCCCGCCGGAACAACCGTGAACTTTTCAGGAACAGTTGCCGGAACAGCCATTTCAGCGTCAGCGGTCATGCCAACAGCGCCGGCAATCACCGGGGCTGCGCTGAACCAGAATCCGGCGGTTTGGTCCTCAACCTCCGCGAACACTATTCATTGGAGCGGTGCAAGTCCGATCAACGCCGGAACAAGTTTTAAATTGGTCGTCAAAACTCCCATGAGCCTCGGGGGGCTTTTCCTTGGGCCGATCTTTAATCCTGTCGAGTATCCGGTGCTCACTAACACCGTGATCTCGTCGAGTGCAACATCTTTCACTATCCCCGCCAACACACTTCCCCCAGGAATTTTCGCTTTATATTTGGGGCTCCAGACCACAGACGCCGGGCGCCTGCCGATTGCGAATAGCGACCCCTCAGGTGGCTTACAGATCCAGGTGTATGGGACACCGCTCACCGTAACCGTGCAATAATAGAAGAGGCGGGGGAAACCCCGCCTTTTTTTATCCCACAGAGGGAAAAGGGGGAGGTGATGCAAAGGATCTTGATTGGAATGGTTTTGGTTTTGGCAACAGCGACCGCAGCAGGAGCGGAAATCGGCGGGTGTTACTACACCGGCAGTCTCGGTCCGAAGGTCTGGTTTTTTTTGATCGGATGTAATTGGTAAGGAAAAAATATCTCTTGTAAGGCATATGTAGGGTAAGAGAAGGGAAAGAAAATCCCAAACACCCCCACAGGAGATAAAAAAATGATGAAATTAAAAGCATTCATGATGGTGTTTTTGTTGGGTTTCATTGTAGCCGCAGCACACCTTGATATCCAAGATCAGATTAGCTCATTCAGGGCTATGGGGGAAGATATTATAACTGCCGGGCTCAGCTCCTCGGGAATGTCACCTGAAACAGCAGAACGGGTCTCAACCATATCTTTCAAAGTGGGATTTTATGCAGCATTTATCCCCTGGCAGCTAGGGCAGTATTCAGGACAGTATGCCAGACAGTATGCGTCAACCCAATTTAATCTTGATAATCCCTTGGAGAGCAAATTTGCCTCTTTGAAGTGAACCGCAACCCGAAAGGAGTAAGGACCATGAAGCAACCAATTGATTGGAAAAGGATCAAAACCTATAGCGATGCAGAAACAGCAGCAGACATTTTCCCACAAGTAACCGGCCCTGACGACTGTTTTTGGAATGTTGCCGCCCAGGCTGTTTTGGCAAGTATGATTTTCGCCCTGGAATCAACCGGAAGGGGCAATGATGCTGAGCTGGACAAGGCGCTTGCTTTGCCGGTCGAGGACATAGCGAGGCTTTGCGAGTCGTTCCCGGAAGGCGCGAGGGCATACATGTATATCAGTGATGCTTCCAGCAAAATAACAGGTTTGATAATCGCCTTTGTCGTTCAGGCATATTACGCATAAAGCAACAGAGCCGAAATAGACGCCAAGGGCGGGGGGAACCCCGCCCTTTTTCTTTCACTGGTACATAAGAGGGGTAAATTGATTTAAAACTCAAGCTATCCTTAATTTATGCCGAAATATCAAAGAAAGCCGGCTTTAAAACATGGGAAATACTCATTGCGATTGCAGGATATTCAAAAGAAAGAAAGGGGATGAAATGAAAAAGTTAACTATTTTTTTGTTATTCGGTTTTATTCTGTCGGCCACAACAGCTTTTGCCGGAATGGCGGCAGGCAATATTACAGTAACCGCGAGGATCAGCCCTAAGTGTGTAATCACCAACACCTCAAGACTATTACAGACACCAAAACTTGACCGTGACAGTTTACTAGCCCCGCTAATAATGGTAGGTGAAATTTCTTTTTGGTGTACCAGGGGAACCCCTCTGAGCTTTTTAAACACTATGGGGGATGGTGACCTAAATATGTATCTAATTTCCGACAATAACGATGATCGAGCAAACCCAGTAATATATAAGGGGGCGTTGTTGGATGGAAAATCATGGTTTGATGAAGGTATGGGGCCAAATAGTCCTTTTGTCTATCGTTTCACCGCGACTATCCCACGGAAGCATTTTATTGAAGGTGCAGGCAAAGACGGTGATCCTAATAATATTCAGGTTAAGGTCAACTATTAGCTAATCCTACAATTTAAGAGAGTTTTATTTCTCCGTTCCTGTAGAGCCCTAGAAATTTTAGGGCTTTTTCTTTTTTTTTGGGGGGGGGGCAAAAAACAGCGTTTATAAGCATGAGCAATATAGATGCAGCCAACCTTAAAAAACATGGAAAAGAGGAATTCACTCATGGAAAAGAAAACACTTCACACAGCCAAGGCGCTTTTAATCACAATCACAGCACTTCTTGCAGCATGTGGATCTACTTCACCCCCGGAGCCCCAAGGCTTGCGGAACGGATCAACGGCATACTTTAACTATTCATCCTCCAGCCCTAAAACCTATTACAACGCCGGAGAAACCTATGTGTTTGCAACTATTTCGAGTGCAGTCGGGGCAAAAACTACAGCAAAAACCGCTGAAAAAATTGAGGTAGGAGACATTTTGACGCCGGGCATGGTTCAGGTGCAGTCAGCTAACTACACCATTTCAGGGTGCAAGGATGGAATACCTGGTAGCCAGGTGCGGGTGTGCTATACCGCTGGCAATGCTTTTCCGGCACAGGTCCTCTCTTCTTTTTTGCCTGACATTCTGAACGCATTGAGGGGATTTATCGGAGATCCGGGCCAGGTAGATATTGTGATTACCGACCCGTCAACAAACAAATATGGTGGCGAATATGACCCCCCTACCCACACCGCGGTTATCACTATGCCCGAACCAAGCTCCTGGACATACATTCTTATCGCGGAAGCCGCAGCTCACGAACTGACCCACGCCGCCTACTTTGGAATCCGGGGGCGAATTGACCCGATTTGGCTGAATGAGGGACTAGCGACTTATGCGGAAACGCTTGCGTTTAATACGCCTCGGCAAGATGCGTTTGACGGCGGGGATCTCTCTATGACCCCTACCACGGCGGGGGGGTATGCGCGAGTGCAGAGCACTAGCCTTTTCCTCCATGAACTGTCGCCTACGTGGACACCTGAAGTGCTCCGGCAGGCACTTACTTCTTCTGACCCAGTACAATCCTTGACCGGGCTTGATATGTCTACATTTTGCCGGCTTTATTGGCGGCATAATCAGTCACTCTTGCCGGCGGTGGCTTCTGGGACTCGGCTTCTCGCCCCGCATGAGGCAATTTCAATTTCTGGCCGCATTTCGGTAACCCGGCAGTTAGAGACACTTTGACCAGGTGTGAGACATACCGCTTATTTCACCCTTAATTTCAAGGTCCGGGCAAAAAAAGTCAGCGATGTGCATGTATTGGGTAAATGTAGAAATCGAACCCCAACCAAAGAAATAAAGAGGAGAAGGACGATGAAAAAGAAAGTCAATTGGTATAACGAGCCGAACGCCGAGGCATCCATCATTTTCCCCGGATCAGATTTTTATAGTGTGGCCGCCGGGATGGTTTTGGCCGGCATTATGGCTGTACTCACGAAGGAAAAGAGGGGAACCGATGCAGAACTTGAAAAGGTGCTCACCCGAAGCGCACCAGATATTTTTTGGATGTTACCAACGGGGTCTGATGCGTCCGACCTGGTGCTTTACGGGGCTGATGAGGCTAACACTATCATCTACACCCTGATTCAGGAATTGGGGTAAAAGGAGAAAGGGGATGTTAAAAATAAGCAAAATAGAGACAGTTATGGGGATTTTGGGCCTTAGCGTTTTTGTAGGGGCATTTCTCGCCCCTGAGAAATATATGGCATTTGCTTCGATAACAATCCCCTTTCTCCTTTTAATCGTTTTTCTGGCTCTAGGGACAAGAATTAGGGCAGCAGCTCGTAAAGGGCAGGAGTCGGGGAAGGGGTTTGAGAAAACAATGTCAGTAGACGAAATAGGCTTATTGTTGCCGACAGGCAAAGAAATGAGAAAGATGGCTAGGGAAGTGATCCAGCATAGAGAGCGGCTAGGTATTAATCATCTTCTTGCCGCCGGAGGAAGTAAAGGGCTCTTAGGTTATTCTGATATAACGCCCATTTTAGAGGCATATGGCAAGAAAGGAATGCTTGGCGCCCTCAAAAATTGGACATTGACGCAAAGAGGGGAGTGGGAGGATTTGAGTTCATATGAGCGGATCTTGTCATTGGATGAATGGACCGCAGCCGGCAATCCGGGTTTTAAACCTAAAAACCCGATGCTGGTAGTTTAGGGTCACATCTAAGAAAAAGAACGATAAAACGCAGTAGAGCAGCCTCGGCCTGGGAGTGTGACCGAAGGGGAGAATAATCGTTATGTCAGAATCAAGCATTAAGAAACATAATTTTATCAGCGTAGATACATGGCCT